>Ga0163216_100540_pt1 | contig 54967 bp, 33 predicted proteins | sample SynspAceP_FD_167610 | JGI IMG/M metagenome (GOLD analysis project Ga0163216, IMG submission 167610) | Saline lake microbial communities from Ace Lake in Antarctica - Synechococcus sp. Ace-P (Illumina Assembly) | ecosystem: Environmental > Aquatic > Non-marine Saline and Alkaline > Saline ...
CATCGGTGGCATCCTTGCTTGCGTTGAGATTTTTGTCGTAAAAAACCACAATGCGGCAGGGGTGCCGTTTTCCGCTAGCCCAAAATTGTTTCACGCGAGATCAGCCCTAAGTCCACGCCATTCGAGCGCGACTGCGTTTTTTCCGGCTTACGTAGTCGACCAGCATCCCTATTCTCATGCACCAATCTCGTTGGACACTGCAGTCATGCCTGGAAAACCTCCGTCGCACGCTTCCGCCGGATGAACCGAACTGCGGCGGATTCGCAAACGGTTGCCGGCGTCGCCGAAAAACGGACGGAACTGAGGTTTTTTGCCGCGAGCGTAACATTTACAAACCGCGTGACCTCCATCGGCGGGGTGAGAACGGCGGAATAAAAAAACGCGATTTCTGAGGTGATTCGATCGGTCGAGGGAACGCACGCAGCTGTTTTCCTCGTTTTTCCGTATTGAAATCGACGACTTGAGCCCATTTCGAAAGAATTCTCTATAAAAAAATACACGAAACCGGCTTGACGGGGCCACTCGGCAGTTCGTATTGCCAAACGCTCGGAAGGTTTCCGCATCGGCTCCAAAGGATTTGAGTCGTTGCGAGAGCTTTCCGAATTTTCGTCCATGTCTCACCGCGAAGAAGGAGTGTCGCGTTGAACCGCTCGCACCAGCCGTCAAGGCAGAAGAGTTCACTTGCCGTCGAACCTCGTCGTACCGCTCCTGAAGAGCCGGTACGATTCGACCGCCCATCCATTCTCAGTGAGACTGCACGGCATCGCCCGCAGCCAAGCTCAGCCGCGTCGCGACGTGACCTTGTGTCATCTCGCCGCATCGCGGTCGGCTGGCTGTTCGCGTTGCTCGCCGTTCTCGCCCCCACGGCTCGTGGCCAGTTCATGTTGCCGGATGCAGAGAATACGAGTCCAGCAACCGCTCAAGCGATTGCTGAGAATCAACCGATCGGACCGCAACAAATCAAGGCGATCGATGATGCCATTAAAACCGGCAACTTCACCGCTGCGGTACAGGCCTACCGGGCCGCTCACCAAATCGAACCGAACAACGCCGAACTGCGTCGCCGGTACGACTACTTAGTCCAACGCGGGATCGACGGCACGCTGTTGAACCTGACACCGGCAACCAACACGCCGGCAACCAACACGCCGCCACGGCGGCCGGTCGGTTCGGCATCGCAAGGCACCACTGTGCAGACACCGCAATCCTGGCCGCTCGAAAGGCGACAACAGGAGACACGGCGTTTGACCGCGATGGGGCGTACGGCGCTCGATCGGGGCGACATTGCGTCGGCCTATCAATACGCCGTTGTCGCCAAGAACCTCGGTGTCGAACAAAACCAATTCAATCCCGGCGACGCTCGCCCGTGGCAATTGCTGCTCGATGTTCAATCGGCTGCTCGCCGCAGCGGTATGGATTTGAGCCAGATCGCGGTCACGGGAGGCAACATCTCACCGGCTGGTGGTGTGATTCCGATCGGACAATCAGGATCGCGAAATCCCGCCCAAGGGTCGATGATCGCTCAAGCCGGGGGTGCGTTTTCCCAGGGCAGTCCCTCGGATGTCCAACCCGTTCAGGCGACGTTAGAAATCCCTCGCGAAGGAACGAACGAAGACAGCAGCGAAGGCGAAAAATTGTTTGCCGAAGGCATGCGTTTACTTTCGTTCGGAAAGCAAGTCGAGGCACGTGCGGAGTTCGTCAAGGCATGGGAGTTTGAAGCGGAAATGCCGGTCGAAACTCGCCGAGCCTTGCAAGACAAACTGACGTTGCTGCAACCGTCGCGGATGCCAGCGTCGAGCCAGCCGCCTGCGGACTTGACTGCGATTCAGAAAGCGGATCTCGCGGCTGCTCAAGCGGTCAAGCGATTATTCCGTGAAGTCACCACCGAACTCGCGTCCGCTAACGAAAAGAAGGAAAGCGACCCGCTCACCGCTGTCGACGACCTTGAACGGCTCTCCCGCAAGGTCGAAGGCGCGAACATCGACGAGGCCTCGCGTGCGTCGTTGTCCGCCATGGTCTCACGTGCGTTGCGCGAACAGAACCTTTACGTCGAAGCGAACCGGTCCAAGATCGATCTCGATTTACGAAACGAACGGGTTCGCACCGAGATGGAAACCGAAGCGATTCGCGCCGAACGAGTGGACCAGGAAATCTCGTTGCTCGTCGATACGTTCAACGACTTCATGGATCAAAAACGCTTCCAAGAAGCCGAAGTGATCGCCAAACAAGTCGGCGAACTGGCACCGGACTCGACGATCGCGATGACGATGTTCCACAACAGTCGCACGCAAGTTCGATTGCAAATGGACAACGACATTCGTGCGGCCAGTGAAGACGGGTTCGCTCGCGTGATGCTAGACAACGGTCGTACTGCGGTCCCGATGGACCCGGATCGCCCGTTCTCGTTCACCGATGCGAGAGATTGGGAAGCGTTGTCACGTCGCCGTCTGGCTGGCAACGATCGCAACTCAAGACTGAGTATCCGCGAACAGGAGATTCAACGACAACTCGGTACCGAAGTCGAAATGAAATACCGGGACATGCCGTTGGGAGAAGTGCTCGACGAGTTGTCGAGTGTGACGGGCGTACCGATCGTGATCGATCAACGTGCGTTGGCCGCGATTCGGATCACGCGTGACACGCCGGTATCGAAGAGCGTGACGAGTCGATTGCCGCTCAAGAGTGCGTTGAATATTCTGTTGGAGGATCTGGATCTCGCCTACGTTTTAGACAACGACGTGCTCAACATCACCAGTCGTGAAGCACGACGGACGATGGCCTATCCGGTCACCTACCGTGTCGCCGATTTGATCACTCCGATCCCGAACTTCATCTCGGGTTACGAGCACGGCTTGGCGGGTGCGTTGGAAGCCGCGATGCGGATGACGCGTCCGACGACGGACGTGCAGGTCGTGCCGGTTTCGATGTCCGACCTCGGTGGCGGTTTCGGCAACAACACGACAAACAATCTCGGCAGCAACATGCTCGGGCAGTACAACCCGATGGGCAGCGGTGCGGGTTTCGCCGGCGGCATGGGCGCCTCCGGTTCTCCGATGGCGGGCCGCGGTGGTGGTGGGATGGCCGATTTCGGTTCGCTGATGATGTTGCTCCAACAGACGATCGAACCGACGAGCTGGGAAGCCCTCGGGGGTGTCGGAACGATGGCTCCGTATCCGCAAAACCTGTCATTGGTGATTAGCACAACGAGTGACGTTCACGACCAAATCGTCGACTTGCTCGAATCGCTGCGTCGGTTGCAAAACCTGCAAATCACGATCGAAGTTCGCTTCATTACTTTGTCGGATTCGTTCTTCGAGAACATCGGAGTCGATTTCGACGTGCGATTTGATGACAATGCGCAAGGCATCCCGGCGGACGATTCGGGCAGTGCCGTGACGATCGGTTTGGACGCTCAAGGCGTTCCGACGGCCGACCTCGACATCCGTTTCGATCAACAGACGATCGGTGCGGCAACGCCACCGTTCGGCGGTGGTCAAGGGATTTCGACGATCGGGTTTGCTATCCTCAGCGACATCGAGGCGTTCTTCTTCTTGCAAGCCGCCCAAGGCGACACGCGGACGAATATCATGCAGGCACCCAAGGTGACGTTGTTCGACGGACAGATCGCGTCGATCAATGATACCGTGCAGCGTCCGTTTGTGACGAGTATCATCCCGGTCGTCGGTGACTTTGCTGTCGCCCAACAACCGGTCATCGTGGTGCTCGACGAGGGCACACGGCTCAACGTGCAGGGCGTTGTGAGTGACGACAAACGGTTCGTCCGTTTGACGCTCGTACCGACGTTCAGCCAAATCGGGGACGTGACCACGTTCACGTACGAAGGCAGCCGTACGTCGCGGACCAACAGCAGCAACGAAACCGATACCAACGGGGACGGCGTTGTCGACGAAAGAGATGAGAACGAGCAGGAAGACATCATCCAAGGTACGACGGTTCAACAACCGACGTTCGCACAGACCTCCGTCAGCACGACGGTGAGTGTTCCCGACGGGGGCACGATCCTGCTCGGTGGTATCAAACGGATGAGCGAAGGGCGATCCGAGCAGGGGATTCCGATCCTCAGTAAGATCCCTTACGTCAGTCGGTTGTTCCGCAACACGGGCGTCGGACGAACGTCGACGAGTCTGATGTTGATGGTGACGCCACGGATCATCATTCAAGAGGAAGAGGAACAGGCTCAAACCGGTTTCATCGCTCCCAACTAGATCGCGTGACGCGACAGCGACGCACAAAGAAGGTCGGTGAGAAATCACCGGCCTTTTTTCAATGGCCCGCCTCATCGCTGGGATCGGCTTGGTTTTTCGGCAGTGGATCTTGTAGCCGCGTCTCTCCGAGATGTTGGGAATTGCGCGTCTCCGAGAAACTCGCCTACGTGCCTACTTCTTTCGCAACTCAGCCGCCTCCGCCTCCAACCCGGCGATCTCGGATTCGAGTTCGGCGAGTTCGTTCGGGTCATCCGCCTGCTCTTTCGATCCGGCTAAACGCGGACGCAATGTTTGCAGTTTCTTGTTGACGACATCGAGTCGTTTCTTGGCTTTCTTGTCCATGGTGTTTTCGGTTGTCGTGCACGGGTGGGGGTCAGATTCAGAATTCCCACAAGGCTATCACAAAATGCACGACCAAGACATACAGTGTCGCCCACAAGACCGTTGCGGTAATGCAGTGGCTGACGTCGCGGGCGGATTGTTTCGGCGTGATGCCTTGGTGATACGCGATTCCAGCGGTCCCGATCCCGCATAACAGGTTTTTCAACATCACCCACGTCCAGCCTTTGCCGATCAGGAACGCACCCAGAATCGGGACGCGGGCGCCCCAGGGTTCCTGACCGAGCGAATCGGGCGGCAAGAGAATCGCGCGAAAGAAATGTTGATACCAAAAATGCACGCCGATCTCCGGGTACGATAACGCGAACGTCATCCGGCTGACGAAATGGGCGGCCGTGAAGGCGAGCCACTCCAGGATCGGGGTGGCGATCAGGAACGCACCGAGAATCGGCACCAACAGGTAGGCCGGCGAGCGCACACCGAACGTTCGTAATGCGTCGATTTGGCCGCCGTATTGTTTCACACCCACGTCCGCCGCCACCGCCGCACCGCAACGCGCCGCGATCAAGACCGTGGCCATCACGGGAACGAGAATCCGGTACAGTGCGAACCCGATCGAGGCGAGCAGTTCGTCGATCAACAGCGGCTGCGTGTACAAACGAAAGGGCAAAAAACGCAGCGTGAAATACGTCGTCGTGAACCCAACGATCAGTCCGGCGATGATCAAGTAGATGCAACCGGTCGGTCCGCCGACGAGCCCGAAATAGTGCCTCAAAAAACGTCCCGCCCAACGCACCCGCGGCACGATCGGCAACGCGTCGAGCGGCAATCGTGCGAAGGCGATCAACGTACCACCGGTTGCACCGAAAAAATCGCCGAGCCGTTTGGTAAGGAATCGTTGCACGTTGGCGACGCGTCGTCGCGATTGGGAACCGGGGCCCGTATTTCGTCTCGGCTTGGTTTCCGAGTGGACCGTGGTGGAAGGCCGGTTCGTTGGGACCGCGACGGCTTGCATTCGCTGCGGGATCGACGGCCACTGATCCGGCGGGACTCGCGTGATCGTTTTGTTGGCCGAATCGAGCAACAGGACTTCGTCGGCGATGCCGAGCAACCCGGCGTAATCGTGCGTCACCACGAGGCTGGTTCGACCGAACCGAGTTTGTGTTTGGCGGATCAATTCGGCAACGCGGCGACCGGTCGCGGCATCGAGTCCCGAGGTGGGTTCGTCGTAGAGAATGATCTCGGGATCGGCGGCGAGGGTGCGGGCGATCGCGAGTCGTTGTTTCTGCCCGCCACTGAGTGCGGCCACCGGTGGCGAGGCGGGCACGCCGAGCAGGTCGAGCCATTCGCTCGCGGTGTGCAACGGCGTTTTATTCCGGTCGCTGCGATGATCGATCGCGAACTGCACATTGGCTGTGGGCGTGAGTTCATCAAACAACGCGAATTGTTGGAACACGATCCCGGTGCGGGCCGCGTGCGAGGCCCGAGAACCTCGGTGGAGCGGTGACGTGCCGAGTCGCAGATCGCCGTCCCAGTAGACCGGGGATTGTTGGCGAGGCAGCAGTCCGGCGAGCAACCGCAACAACACAGATTTGCCCGCACCACTGCCACCGACGAGCACGGTGATCTTGCCGCCCGGCACGGTGACCGAGACGTCGTGTAATAATTCGTTACCCGCCGCACTGACGTGGAGGTGTTCGATTTCGAGTCCCGCCGACGCGGGCGACTCAGAGACCTCCGTCATCCACAAACCCGCCGAAATGTTTCCAGTAACCACTGTGGTGCGCCCATGCATTGAATTGGCTGGGCAACCGATCGCTGAGGTTATGGTTGAGCAAACGCCCGATTAACCCGCTCGCCGGTGCGGGTTCTGTTCCCGACACGGATTCGGACACTATTTCGGAAATCACTTCGCCGCGTCCGACGACGCGGTCCCAAACCGGCGCGATCGACAGGATCCGGTCCAACGGCGAGTACAGGTTGATCAACCGTCCGGCGAAACGATCGGCTAACGGTTCCCAACCGAGCCGCGAGGCCATCCCGCCCATCAACACGACGTCTTCGATCCGGTAGCGATCGTGGTCGATGGTTTCGAGTGCCGATCGAATGACAACGGTGCCGAGAGAATGCCCATAAAGACAAACGGGGCGATCGGCGATGCCGGGGAGGTCGGCGAGCAGTGCGGGTAATTGTTTTCCGTCGCGAGCGGCACACCCATAGCGAAGGCGGAACTGTCCGGCACCGAGGAGCAACGCGCCGCCGGCACAGGCACCGATCGATCCGAGTCCCAACATCATTTTGCCGGTCCGCAGGGCGGGGACACCGACCCGCATGCCGCGCGCGATCACACCGACGGAGGTCCCCGCCTCGGCCCACTTTCCGGCCGCCCAGTGGACCGCGTACACCGATCCTCGCAAACCGGCGGATTGGATCAACGCATCCGAGGGGCGAGACCGGTAGCCAGCGACCACCACATGGATGGGACCGCGACTGGATTCGTGGATTCGTTGCAGGCGAACCGTCATGAGTGAGCGAGCGTGGGGGAAAGGCGAAAACGATAAGTGTAAACGATTGGAGGTCCATTGTCCCGATTGACCCTCCCCTCCTTCGCTCGGGGGGAAGTGCGGAACGATACTGGCGCTACGAAATCGGGGGTCAGCCCCGGATTTTGATTGGGCTTACTCGGGGGTGCTGTCGTGCCGCCCTCGCGCCGCCCTCGGCTGCAGGAGACAATTGAGACAATTGTCCTACAAACGTCGGACCGCCCTCGCGCCGCCTTCGGGTGCGGGGGGCAATTGAGACAATTGTTCAGCAATGAGGGTTAGAAACGTTAAAATTGGTGCAATCGAATCCAGGTTTGTATTACACTAGAAATCTCGTCATTCTCTTGGAAATACCGCCGAAAACGACGTTCGCTGGTCTTTTATTCTGCCCACGTCCGTGTTTTCAAGGGCGGATTATGCACTTTTTTGAGCCAACCTCGATGTCATCTTGGAATCCGCTGGGACGTTCCCACTCACACACACCGTCCGAATCCACCGGCGTCTCTTCGGGCGGCTCATCTTTGGGCGGCTCATCTTCGGGCGGCTCAGACGCGGCCCCGTCGGGAGCGAAAGTCCGGCGACGGCGAGCGAACCGACGGCGAGCCCAGGCGGACGCAAGCGGGGGGCATCGACCGCGACGATCCCGGTTCGAAACTCTGGAAACCCGGCAATTGCTCGCCGCTGAAATCGAACCCAACAACACGTTAGCTCAGGCGACGTTCCTCCCCGACAACGATTTGGTCGAAGGGGCGTTGTCCAGTCCCGCAGATGTCGACTTTTTCCGGATTCAATTGCAACAGGGCGAGCGATTCCAATTAAACCCGTTCAACGTCAACGCGCCGCTGTTCAGTCCGACGTTGCCGCCGGGGCTGGAAATTTTCGACGCGGACGCGAACCTGATGGCGACCAGCCACGACGGCAGCGACCTGTCGTTCGTTGCTGCGGCGGTCGGCACGTATTACCTCAGCATTTCGGCGGGCAACGATTTCGGCATGTTCGTCGGCGAGTACGGGATGCGGACGACCGTTTCGCCTGACAACAGTATCGACGAACCGGAACCCAACGGGCCCAACGACACGCCCTCACCGCCGTTGCCGCTGGGCCGACCGATCAACGGTCGGCTGCTAGGCACGTCGGATGTCGATCGATTCGCCATCACGGCCCAACCCGGTGACGTCGTCGTGGTCAGTTTTGCCGGATTAACGTCACGGGGTCCGGCAACGCAAATTCTCGACAGCTCGGGCAACGTGTTGGCGTCGGATACGACCGGTCGCGGTCTGGCGGTCACGATCGGCCAAGGCGGCAATCTGACCTTGCAATTGCAGCGGGCTGATTCGATCGACGAGTTCTCGCTCGAATACAACATGGTCGCCGGTGTGTTCAGCGACACGGCCCTGGGCGCGGAGTCCGGGTCGACGCTTTCGAGTGCGTTCGATTGGGAGATGGAGCGTCCCACGTATGCCAACGATTTTCAGCAACGGGCCGCCGGTGTGATCGGGGACTTGGCCGACGTGGACGTGTTTCGCTTTGAAATCAACTCGCTCAGTGTGATCGATTTTCGGTTGCGACTGAGCGGTTCCGATGCGGTTTCCGGCGAAGGCAAATCGATGACGTTGTACAACCAGTACGGCCAATACCTCGCCGATTCGAATTCGGGGGGATTGAGCACACAGCGTCCCGACGCGTTCGCACCGGGGGTCTACTTCCTCGCCGTCGCCGCGAACTCGCCGATCGGGTTGGGGGCGTACAGTGTCGAAGCGAATTTCCGTCAAGATTTCTCGCCGCAACGGGATCCGGCGACGCACTACCTCGATTTCGATAGCAGCGATCCGCACCTCGGTTTCGAGCGCGTCGGACCGCACGCGATTCCCGAGGCTCGTGAATTTTATATTGGTGCGTTCGATGCGAAATTCGCGCCTTACGATGTCGACGTGGTGACGCAGCGCCCGGTCGAAGGGAACGAGCGGGTTGCCCAGGGTGTCGGCGATTTCGGTGACATCGGCGCGGGCGGTTTCGGTGGCGGCGGTCGCGGCCAACGCAGCTCGCAGGGCAACGCGGTGACGTCGGCGAACGAAACCGTTGCAAATCGATTGCGGATGTTCTCGACCAACACCGTCAACCACGAATTCGGTCACGCCGTTGGGTTGCCGCACGCCCGGGACGTGCAAGCGATGATGAGTTATGTCGGACGCACCGAGTACCTGCCCACGGGCAGTAACTTTGCCTTCCAAGGCACCGATTCACGGCAACCGGGCGAACAGGTCAACAACCATCGCAATTATCTCGATTGGTCGTTGCAGGCCGGGGCGCAGGTGATTGTCGAGGAAACCGCCGACGGCGAAGGCAACGATCCGGCCATCTCGCTGGATCGTCATCTGAAAGAGATGACGATCGATCACCGCGTCAGTCAAACGGTCGGGACGACGGAGCGACCGGTGCAGGTGATGTCGGGCGATTTCAACAACGACGGGCGTGATGACGTGGCCACGTTGATACGGGAAACCGGTCAATTGTTGACGTACCTGACGGCTGCCGATGGGACGCTCGGGCCGGCCGTGACGACGGACATTACGACGGTTTTCCTGGTCTCCACCGAATCGATGAGCATCGCCGATTTCAACAACGACGGTCGCGATGACATCGCGATCGGGTTGTCGGAGACGGCTCAGGTCACGATTCTGATCGCCGGTGTCGGTGGCGTGTTCGCCGCTCCGGTCGTGTTGGCCGCTCCGGATCGGATCACCGCGACGACGACGGCGGACCTCAACGGTGACGGTTCGATGGACATCGCCGCAACCACGGTCGGTGGTGAGGTGATCGTTTATTCCGGCACGGGCGCGGGCACCTTCGGTGAGCCCGTGGCGTTCGCAACGGTGACCGGACCGGTATCGCTTGATGCGGGCGATTACGACGGCGACGGCGATCTGGATTTGCTCGTCGTGGGTGATACGTCGGCGAGCGTTTCGTTGCACCGCAACCTCGGCACGGGTGATTTCGTTCGCGCCGGATCGGTCTCAATTTCTGAAATTCCGATCAGGATCGCCGTGGCCGATTTCAACGCCGACACGGCCGCCGATTTCGCGGTAGTCGCGATGGACGGAGCGATTCTCGAAGTCTATCAGTCCTTCGCCAACGGTGAGTTCGGGTTGTTGCAGACCGAAATCATGTCCAACGAAGCACGTGAAATCACGATCGATGACGTGAACAATGACGGCGCCGCGGATTTGTTGGTCGCCGGTTGGCGTTACTCGGCGAGCGTGCTGTTGGGTGACAACACGGGCGGCTTCACTCGCCCGATTTGGACGGGTGGAACGGGTTGGAACGAGGTCTCGATCACGGCGGCGGACCTCGACGGCGACGGTGTGAAAGAATTGATTACAACGGATTACCGCGACCGGCAACTGTCCATCACCCGGCAAACCGCCGACAACCCGGCCAACGATAAAGTCGTGGTGTTCGGGGCTCTCGAAGGCGCCCGCGACGTCGACCGGTTCACGTTCGATCCGGCAGGCGAAACCCGGTGGGATATTGACATCGATGCGGCGGAATTCCAAATGCCCTTGGACGCGGTCTTAACCATCCGCGATAACGCCGGCAACGTCATCGCGAGAAACGACAACAACGTCGATCGCCAATCGGGTATCTTCTCAGTCGACCCCTACGTGCGATTGGATTTCGGTAGCACAGGGTTCATCCCGGCGGGTTTACTGACGATCGAAGTCACCGGTGTGAACGGTTCCTCGGCGGGCTACCGTTTGAAATTGACTCCGGGACGGGCGATGGAAACCGGCGCCCCTCGCGTGATTGCGATCCATCCCGATTCCGGCGAGGATTTCCGAGAAACCAGCCAAGTCCTGATTTTGATGGACGACATCATCGACTCGTCCTCGATCGACAACAGCACCGTGCGTGTGACCAACGCCGCCGGGCAACGGATCAGCGGCACGGCGCGGGTGAACCCGCTCGACGCTTCGCTCGTCTGGACGGCGACGACCTCGCTGCCCATCGATACGTACACGATCACGCTCAACGGGATCACCGATTTCAACGGCAACCGACTCGACGGCGAAACGCCTGCGAATTTCCAGTTCCCCTTGGTCAGTGGTGACGGGGTTGCCGGCGGTGCGTTCGTTTCCACGTTTCGGGTGACCTCGGATAACCGCGTGCCAGCGGTGGTCTTGCAGGTGAACTACGAGCGTGATCCGTATCAACGCGGTTTGTTCACCGTGTTCACGACCGATCAATTGTCGTTGTCATCCGTTCGCGATACCGCGTTCACGTTACGCGGCGCCGGTGCCGACGGCGTGTTCGGCAGTACCGATGACACGACGCGATCACTCGATGCGGTCTACGATTCGGTTCGCACGATCGGTTTCACTCCGCTGAATTTGTATTCGCGTGGTATTCCCGATTCGGGTACGTACCGGATCGAGGGTTCGGTCATGGATACGGGCGGCAACCTTGTCACGATCGCGGACGAAGTCGTCGTCTCCTCTGCGGTCCCGGCATCGGCGTTGTTCCGTGACATCTCGCGGACTCAGCCGGGATTGACGGGCAGTTACGTCAACGAGTCGTTGCGATTGGTGGCGGCGAACGAGGATTGGCGGGAGACGCAAACGATCGTGGGCACCCGCGTCGATAACGAGATCGCGTTCACCTACAACACCGGATTCGGCACCCGCGCCGACGTCGGGATCACCGGGGGAACGGACGAAGCATGGGGACCGTTCTCGGTGCAGTGGGATGGTTACATCGCGGTGCCTGCCGGCGGCGTTCGGTTGCTCACCCGCAGCGACGACGGCAGCCGGTTGTGGATCGATTTGGATCGTAACGGCGTCTTCGGAAACATACCGGGCGAACTCGCCGACAACCAATGGGGAACCGGTCACTCGTACCTCCCCGGTGACCCGACCGGCCCGCTCGCCCCAGGCGTTTATCCGATCCGCATTCAGTATGAAGATTTCGGTGGTGATGAGGCCATCACGCTGGAATGGGTTCGCCCGGGACGCGCGCTCGTGACCGACGGTTTGGTTCACGGGCCGGCGATCGTGGGAACGTCCATCGCCTCGGGCACCCACCGTACCGACTCGGGACTGGCCAGCGGCTCGGTCGGTCGTTTGGATTCTTACTCGGTCACCTTCAGTGGTGCGATCGCCCCCAACACGTTGACAACGGACAACCTGCGTTTGCGCCGTAGCGACGACTCGCGGTTCTTCGATGCCTTTGACGAGATCATTGCCGACGCCGACGGTGTGGTGCAGTGGGATCCGGCGACGTTGACGGCGACCTTGAATTTTGCCTCGCCGCTGCGTTCGGGTTTTTATCTACTCGAAGCCAACGGAGAGGTCGGCGGGATCACGAACACCGTCGGCACGCTGCTCGACGGCGAATTCCTCAGCAACCATATCCCCGGCAACATCGACACCGCCGTGTGGACGCACACGCCCTCGGGTGACGGCATCGCCGGCGGGACCTATCGCAGCACGTTCTCTTACTCGCCGGCGAGATTGAGTCTCAGCGTGCAGGATGTTCTGATCAGCGAAAACGGGGGCTCGACGACCGTCACGCTCTCGCGCTTGTTCGCCGACACGACACTGCCGATGATCGTCGGTCTGACCAGTTCCGATCGCACCGAACTCTCCGTCCCGCCCAACGTCACGATCCCCGCCGGAGCCGAATCGGTCTCGTTCATCGTCAACGCGATCGACGACATTCTCTTTGACGGTACGCAGCGGGCCACCATCACCGCACGCGCCACCGGAATCGAGTCCGGCGATGCGGAGATCGGCATCAGTGATTTCGAATCGTTGCAAATGACGTTTGCGGAAAACTCGATCAATGAACGAGGCGGCGTGACCGAATTGATCCTGACCCGCAACGACCCCAGCGTCTCGCTCGTGGTCAGTCTCACGTCGAGCGATAACGGCGAAGCGGTCCTGCTCTCGTCGGTCACGTTCGCACCCGGCGAACGATCGATTCGCGTGCCCGTCACGGCGATCGATGATCAGGTTCTCGACGGCACTCAATTGGTGACGATCACGTCGACCGGTCTCGGTTTGGTCGAGGCGAGCGCCGTATTGGAGGTCACCGATTTCGAAACACTCGTGCTCGAACTCGGTGGCACGACCATGTCCGAGTTTGGCGGCGTCCTGACCGGAACGCTGCGGCGGAGTGACCCGAACGGACGCTTGGTCGCGTCGGTGTTCTCCGATCCGGCCGAAGCGTTGCTGCGACAACAAACTGTCGAGTTCCTGCCCGGTCGCACCCAATCGCAACCGTTTCAATTGAACGCTCGGGACAACCTGTTGCTCGACGGCGGTCGCAACGTCTCGATCATCGCCTCAGCCGGAGGTTACCAATCGGCGAACTCGACGATCGTGATCACCGATTACGAAGCGCTGCGGATCGTGTTCGAGCAACCACTCGCCCCCGTTCCCGCCGCACAGGCTCCCGTCGCCCAAGTCGAAATCGATCTTGAAACCGGCGATCCGATACCACCGTCTGCACCGGAGATCAGCGAAAGAGACGGCGTCGCGATTATCCGTATCGAGCGAACCGATGCCCGTGGGTCGCTCGAAGCCACGTTGACGTCCGACTCGGTCGATGGCGTTTCGTTCGCCTCGGCGGTCCGGTTCGCTGACGGCAGACGGTTGTCCGACCCGATCGAAATCACTGCGGTCGATAACGATTTCCTAACCGGCACACGAACCTTCACGCTCACCGCGATGGCGGAAAATTACATTGATGCCGAGGCCGCGCTCGGTATCACCGATTACGAAGAACTGACCACGTCGATCGTCCGTCGTGACGGTTCAGCGATCCCCGGCAACACCGTCGCCGAGAACGCCGACACGGTGTACCTGCGAGTGACTCTCCCGCGGGCGGTGTCAGCCGATGATGGACCGTTGACCGTGTTGATCAACACCACCTCGCCGCAATCGATCGACGTGCAAGCGAGCGCGACGATCCGGCCGGGCGATTTGTTTGTTGACGTGCCGCTCGATCCGATCAATAACGACATTGTCGGCGGCGACCGGAGTTTCCTGATGCTCGCCGAGGCCGCCGGTTATGTCGCCTCGCAAACCGACATGAGTGTCACCGAAGATGACGTGCCGAGGTTGACCGCGTCACTGCAATTGCCCCCCGGGCAACCCGGCGCGGCGACCAACTCGATTCCCGAAGCGAGTGGTCGCGGCACGCTCGTGCTGACTCGCAATACGATCAGCGAAACGACCGTGCGACTGAGTTCGTCGCTGCGAGATCAATTGCAGTGGCCGTCCACGATCGTATTCCCGCGCGGTTTCCGACGCATCGAAGTCCCGATCACGACGATCGACAACGGCACCGTCGACGGCGACCGCGGTGTCGATATCATCGCTCGGGCGACCGGACACCCCGAAGCATTCGTTTCCACCACGATTGTCGACAACGAACTCGCCGGCATTCGACTCGTCGATTCCCGAGGCAACGCGTTCGCCGGGCAAATCCGACTCAATGAGAATTCATCCGCGTCGTTCACCAACGTTTCCGAAGAAATCGCGGTGACCTTGAACGCCGCGCCGATCACTCCGGTGCGATTGCAGGTCAACGCGTCGCCCCGTTTGAACATATCGCTCAACGATCTGACCTTCACGCCTTCGAATTGGAACGTCCCGCAAATCGTCCGCGTCAGGGCCATTGACGACATGCGAACCACCGGCGACGCGATGGTGAGATTGTCCTTCGAGGTCGTCCTTGCCGACAGTGACATTCGTTTCGGCAGCCTGCCGGCCCACTCGATCGACGTCACCATCACTGATGACGACCGGGCGTCGCTCGTCATTACGGAAACGCTCGACAATACCTACGCGAGTGAACTCGGCCTGCCCGCCGACCAGTTCACGATCGCCCTCGGGACTCAACCGACCGGGCCGGTGACGTTGACGTTCGATAACTCGGCGATCGACAGTGTTTCGGTGCAGCCCAGTTCGATTACGTTCACGCCGTTGAACTGGGACCAACCTCAAACTCTCGACGTCGTCACGGATCTGGATTTTAATGCCGACGGGCACGACATTGGGTTGATTTATATCGATGTCACGGCATCGACCACCGCCGTCGGGTACCCTGAAATCGGTCGTCGTCGTTTGTCGGTGATTCACGTCGATTCCGATCTCGCCGATCTGCACATCCGTCGCGAAGGGGACGAGGTCGCTCTGTACGACGAGACCACCGGCAACACGTTGCTCAAACAACCTCTGTTCGGCGGTCGGTTCCAAACCGGATCGCGCGACGAAACGTTGACCGTCGATCCCGGCACCGGTTACGACACCCTGCAACTCGACACCTCCGGCGGCGACGACACGATCGTGGTCGCCGCCGCGACGCGGGTCAACGTCGACGGCAGCGTGGGTTACGACACGTTGCGGATCGAGATCGAAGATTTCTTCTTCACGCCCGCGATCAACCCGTCACCGAACAATCCGACCGCGATCATCGCCACCAACATCGAGGAGATCAACACGCTCGGCAGTGGCGTGCAAACGCTCGACCTGACCAGTGGTTCGGTGCAGGCGATGACCGACAACCGCAATGAGTTGTTCCTGCGGATTGACCCGGAGGATCGACTGCAACTCGGTGTCGAATGGATTATCGAAACCCCGACTTTTGTTGACAACGTTCCCGCACACCGATTGACTGCGGGCGGGGCAACGCTGCACCTCGTCGCCGGTGCCACCTGGCAGAACCCCTTGCTCGCCGCCGACGTTAACCGCAGCGGAACGGTCTCGGCGCTCGATCCGTTGTTGATCATCAACCGACTCAACGACAACGCCGAAGGCGAACTGCCGGCCACACAAGACGCGTTCGATAACGACGACGGGAAGTTCTACTACGACGTCAGCGGCGACGGAATCGTTACCGCCCTCGATGCGTTGCAAGCGATCAACTACCTCAACTCGCTCGACGCCCTTGTTAACGGCGAACCCGTTGCCGCATCCGAGCTGATTGTTTCCGAACCGAGTCACGGTGCCGTGATTGTCGTCAGTGCCATGCCCACGACGGATCTCGGATTATCGAGCAACGCGAGGCGCGGTACTGACGAGATCGCGGACGCCTCCGATTGGGATCAAACGCTACTGGATCTCGTGGCAACTCCAGCGAAGAAGATCAGCCCGGCAGCGTCATCGGACGAGTCGATCGAATCGACTCTCGCGTTGTCGATCAACCATGCCGGTTTCGATCGCGATCACCTCGACAGCGTCCTTGCAGGCGATACCTACGATCCGACCTCGCCCTCGATCGACCGGGGTTAACGCAGGTGCGGGGAATTCACTGCGGGTCACTGGATTAGGCGTTTTGTCGCCAGCGGCCTGTTGATTGAATCGTTTTCACGAGACGATACAGCTCCGACGCGTTAGTCTGGAAGTTCCGCTTTTGCGTAGATCGACTCGCAGAGTCGAGTATCGCTGTCATCCTCTTTCCCACCCACGACAACCGTTCCCATGCGATGCGTTTTCTTTTTGCTACTCAGCCTCGCGTTTCCACTCAGTGCGTTCGCCCAGACAACGCTAAAATACATTCCCTCGCCGCCCGACAATCCACTCCAGGGACTCGTGCCGTACGCGCGTCCGCACGCGGACCGGTTCCCCCACAGCATGGAGTTCAGCTACCTGCCGTTGAGCGATCTGATGACTGGGCCGGATCAGTTCGATTGGCAACCACTGGAGAAATTACTCGACGACATCGCTTCGCGTCGGCATCAAACCGTGTTCCGAGTTTGGATGGAGTATCCAGGTCGCGAAAATGGAATCCCGAGTTACCTCGTTGATGACGGGTTGAAGGTCACGCAGTGGCTCAATGAAAACACCGCTCCGTTTCCGGCAAAGAATGTTCGCACGCCCGATTACAACGATCAACGGTTACGCAACGCACTGCAGTCGTTCATCACTGCATTCGGGGAGAAGTACGACGGCGACCCACGAATCGGTTTCATCACGGCGGGTTTGTTGGGCACGTGGGGCGAGTGGCACACGTACCCGCGAGGCGAGTTGATGGCGAGCAAGGAGGTGCAAGCCGAAGTCATGGACGCCTACGAGCGGGCGTTCCCCACGACACCGATTCTGTTGCGGTATCCGGCTGGCAAAAACGCCTGGGCGCACGCGGCCAATCACACGCGGCGATTGGGATACCACGACGATTCGTTCGCGTGGGCGACCCTCGACACAGGCCGCGACGAGGACAATTGGTTCTTCATCCCGGCAATGAAAGCCGCCGGGCAGGAAGCGATCAACAAATGGAAAACCTCTCCGATCGGTGGCGAGATCCGGCCCGAGTTATGGGGCAAGATTTTTGACGAGACGCCGGCTCATCCCAAGGCCCAAGACTTTACGAAGTGTGTTCAACAAACCCACGTGACGTGGTTGATGGACACAGGCATGTTTGAGAAAAAACAGTCGGGTCGGCGAATGTCCAACGCGATCGAACAAGTCCAAAAGATGGGTTACGAGTTCCATATCGTGTCCGCCGAGCGTCGCCCGTCGGATTCCGAAGGCGAGGTCGTGACGATCCGGATCCGCAATACCGGGGTTGCGCCGTTTTATTATCCTTGGAACGTCGAATTGGCGCCGGTCCGGGGCGGACACGTGGGCAAAACGATCGCCGTCGATGGGACAGTGCAGGGACTGTTGCCTGGCGATTCACCGCGAACGTGGAGAGTGGAATTGAGCGCCGAGCAAACGTCCGAGGCGGACGAGGGTTTCGCAATGCGAATCGTCAATCCGTTACCTGGCGGGATGCCACTGCGTTTTGCAAACGAGTATTCGAAAGACTCGCCCGAAGGATGGTGGTTGATTCCGTGACGTTACCGTTTGAGCACCATGTCGATAATGTTCGTCATGCCCATCCGGTCGTCTTTGCGAATGACGATCCGGTCACCGGGCCGAAGGGCGTAATCCGATTCCGGTCGGACTTGCTCAGGAGCCGCCTCGGAGAACAGCACATCCATGCGAATCCCCTCGTAGTTTGCGGGGGACGGGCGGTACAACGCCGCCTGGGCTCGGCCGAGTTTCTGCATCACGCCGGTTTGCGTCAACAACGTGCTGACGAACACAGTGCGTCCACCGACAGCGGAGCCTGCACCCCCGCCTGCACCAATGCCTGCACCAATGCCTCCGCCCGAATCAGGGCTCGGCAGCGGTAGCACACGAATCGGGATCTCGTCATCGAGGACTTGCAGTACGATCGAGTTGTTCGCCTTAGCCTTACGAACGCTTTGGTAAACCTCTTGCGTGAACGTGCCCGAGGGCAACGTGCCGATCCCACCAACAGGAACATAATTCGATTCCGGTCCGGCAGCCGAGGACACCGGTTGGTTCCCCGTCCCCACCATTTTGAAACCCGAGGTGACCAGAGTCGAACAACCCGACGACGCGAGCGAAACGACAGCGAGCAAAACCAACATCGAACGGGCAGCGTCAGGCGAGGGGGCGATTGACATGGATCGGACTTTGCTAACGATGAAAAAACGAAATCTGCCGGTTGTCATATTCGGGAGGTTTAGGCAGACTTTAACGACAATTAGTTCATCGTCGCCTCGACCCGAGTTTCTGAAACAATTTTCAGAAAATAGCTCATCTCGCCGAAAGGGAGGCGGCTTTTCATCCGACTTGTCTCCGATGCGTTCGGTTGGTAGAAGTCTGTCCATGCCTTACATAACTCCCAACGCTGCCGGTATCCGCCGAAATCGCAAACGCGGCGTCATCGGCGTGATCTTCCGCGCCGACCGATTGCTGATCATTCGCCGCTCGATGACCGTCAATGCGCCTGGGAAACTGTGTTTACCCGGCGGTGGCATCGAGTCCGGGGAGTCAGAAGAGGAGGCACTCGTGCGAGAAATGCAGGAGGAAATTGCGGTCGATGTCGATCCCGTCCGTCTGTGTCACCGCAGCGTCACGCCGTGGGGAACGCAACTCGCGTGGTGGATCGCCGAACTCGACGCAGCGGCTCAACCGGTCCCGAATCCGGAGGAGGTCTCCGAGATTCACTGGATGACGCCCGACGACATCGCAGCGGCGACCAACGTCTTGCCGAGTCTGCCCGATTTTCTCTCGCAGTGGCGAGCCGGACGAATCGACCTGCCCTGGAGTGACGCACTGTAGGCCCAGCAACGGGGGACATCGGAATGCACCTTGCCTCCAAAGACGGTTCTGCTACGCTAACGGCTTCACACGTTGGGGAGGCTGTTCCTCCTCAGGGAATCAGACTTTTTTAAATGAATCGCCGAGGAGAATGAACTAGGTGGGTACTAAGAGAACTGGCAAGGGCCGTCGCAAAGTAGGAAGAAAAAAACGACGAATGCGTGCAAAGATTCGTCACCGCAAGAAATAAAATTTCTCACGATCGCTCGGCCCGTGTCGGTTTGATTAAGTTTGAGTCAGTGAAGATCCTTTTACGAATTGACGCTTTCGAGTTCAAATCCCATGCCCGGCCCTTCGATCCACGATCTACTCGGATTGCCTGCTGAAGTCAACAAACCGAATGCCTACCAGGTATTCGGTTTGACGTTAGGCGAGGCGGACCGTCAAGTGATCCGTTCGGCGATTGAGATTCGAGTCATTTCGCTCAAAGAGGCGAAATCCTCCGCCGATCCCCATGTGTGGGCGCAAGCGGCACGGGCGATCCAGGCCGCCAAGAATGTCCTTTCGGACGCAGAGCAAAAAGCCACTTTGGATGCCCAATACGGCATTGTGAACGAGCTCGAAGCCGCTGCGGTGGCCCCGATCGATCCCCTCGCGGCACTCCTTCCAGGAACCGCTTCGAGCGGGCAACCCACGTCTGCGGTTCCACCGCCCGCCCCCAATGTCGCGATCTCGGTTCAACAATCGCTGCCGGTTCCCACGGAGACTCACGTCCACCCGGAAGCGACTATCCCGTCGGTCGTCCCCATCCTTCAGCCCGCGTCGGCTCAGTCCACTGCGCCATCGATCGCCACCCGGCGTCCGATTCGACGTCGGCGTTCCAAGGGAACTTGGATTCTCGGCTCGCTCATCGTTTTGCTGCTCGGTTCGCTCGTCGGCGGACTCGCCTATGTCTACCAAGGCGGCGGAGTTCAATTCGTGCAAAATCAAAACGGTTTCCAAATCAAAACGGGTGGAGGTGACGAACCATCCACTGAAAAAGCACGAATCGCGTCACCACGTCCGCAGCCGCCAACACCTCGGGGCGATGGCATCATGAACGTTCCGCCGCCGATCCGCTCTGGCGCGTCCAACGTCTCAAGCGATCCCAGGAACAATGCCGCCCCAACACCGCCGCGTGACTCGATGGGCGGTCTCAATTCGATGGGCAATCCCAACTCAATGGATTCAATGTCAGGTGAGATGAACGGTTCCATGCCCGCGGGAATGCCCGACACAATGACACCGGAACCGGCGACTCCGGAACCCGAGATGACTCCGCCGACTCCCGAGCCAACCGCACCCGAGCCGCCGACACCCGACCCGCCGACACCCGAGCCGAGCGCACCGGAACCGAGCACGCCTCCGGCGACCCCTGAGGCGATCGCCCAAGGCGAGGCCGCGATTGCGAGCGCCCGAGCCGCGATTCTCACCCGCCAATGGGGCACGATGAAGTCGCTCGCCGAAACGGCCGAGTCCCAAGCCGTTACGCCGCCGCAGGAACAGACCGCCGAGACGTTGTTCCAGTTCGTCGATTTGGCGACCTATTATCAGGGTGCGATTGGTCGTGCGATGGGCGACCTCGTCGCCGGCAACGAGATTGAACTCGCCGGGTCGCTGACCTTCTTGGTGCAATCATGCAGTGCCGACCAGATCACGTTGTTTCGCAACAAACGTGAGTACCCTTACACGTTCGACGAATTACCGCTCGTCGTGATCGACGCGCTGACAGCGTTCCAGCTCGATCTTTCGTCACCCGAGGGGCAAGCGGCGCGGGCCGTCTATCAATCGATTTCATCCAAATCCACCCCTGGCCACCGCACCGAATCCTCGGAAATCCTCCGCTCGCTCGGTCCGGTCAAAGGCGCCGACCCGAAACGGCTCGCCGATTTCATCGATTCGCTTTAGCTCGCCGATTTCGGGCAGACAGGCGGAAACTAGATGCCCGCCATCGGCAGCCGCGCGATCGTGGTCGACGTCTCGCCCACGATCAGCATCCCGACAATCTGTTCATCGGCAGCCGACAAAACCGCCGCCCCGTTCCACACCTCCGTGCTGAGCGCCGTGTCGAGCACCCGCCAAGTCTGTTCGTCTTGAACCGTCAACTGTTCCCGACCGATCATCTCGGTAATCAACATGCGATCATCACTCGATGCGTCACGCCGACCACCCGTCCGGCTTGACACCGCGAAAACGTCCTCCATTTCGCGGGTGTCGCGGAATCGTTTTCGTGTTATCAACGATTCACTCACCAATCCCGAGTCGACCGCGATCCGAGCAACGCCAGCATTCGTTTGTGTTGCCGCATCAATCGTCAACGGCGTTTCTTTTTCATCCACCGACAAAACAAATCGATACGAACCTTCGATCGCATGATCGCGTGCCCGAACCAAATCGCTCGGCAACATCAATACCGCACCGGCACTCGCACTGGTATCACGATCCGACATCGCGATCGCCCATGCCGACAAATCGCGTAAGCGAGGCAAGCCGTAAAAACGCTCCTTCCAACTCGCACGCACCCGCACCAGCGACGGCGGCGCGACGTTGAACCGATTGATCCCCGAGGCACTTGCGATCCAATCGTCATCGACCTTCCGGTGCAGCACAAACACGTCACCCGGTTGAACCGTTTCATCGAGATCGGACGACGCCGGTGTGATGAACGCGATCCCGCCGCGAGCGATCGTCGACAACGACTCAGCCGACATTTTCAACCCGGTCATTCCGAGGTCCATTTGGATCCCACTGGTCACCCAAAATTTCGAGTTCGGCGATAGCAACGTTCGGTAACGTTCGTCGATCCGGACGCGGGTATCCACGTGCCTGGCATCGGGCGACAAACTGCACCCGAGCACTTGCCCTACTTCCATCCCACGCCACGACAGCGGCGATCCCGGATTGACGCCCCATCGATCATCCCCACGCAACACGATTTCGATTCCGCCACGATCCGCACCCTCGGGCGGCGGTGTTTCTAAACCGATGAAACTGTGTTCGCGTTTATCCGACTCACCCGGAATCACGCTCAGGTATTTCGAGCCGATCGCCGTCTCCAGACCGCTGATCCCCTGCACGCCGACTTGAGGCCGCACGATCCAAAACCGCGACCCCTCCCGCGCGATCCGCTCCGCCTCGCGATCCAACAACACACGCACGTCGACCCCATCGAGTTCCGGTCGCAACGTCAACTTGCCAACATGCCCGACCTCGATGCCACGGTACATCACCCCGTCGCCGATCTTCAAACCGTGCCCACGATCGAACCGGATTTTCAACCACACGCCCGGAGCATCAAGCGCCGCCCACGACAAACCGATCGCCAGCAGTAAACACAACCCCGTCACGATCCACATTGGCGACCACGTGATCGGTCGCCCTGCGGACGAACCGGACACCACGTCGGAGGTTGGGAATTCAGTCTCGCTCACAGTTTCACTCACGGGCGTACTCACGAGGCTTCATCCCAAATCGAGTGCGGGTCAAAAGATAACGACGCGATCATGCTCATCGCCACGCACAAGGCGAACGCGAGCACCGCCGGTCCGAATTGAAATTCGACGAGATTGCCGAGTTTGACGAGCATCACTAAAAACGCCAGCAACATCACATCCATCATGCTCCACCGACCGACGTGCTCCATCGCCCGCAACGTCAGGGCCTTGTGCCGTTTGTGAAGGATTTCCAGAAAACTCAACTCGATCAACAACACGATTTTCGTCAACGGAAAGACAATCGAAAACAACAGCACGATTCCGCCGACAAATAAATTCCCGTTCCCGATCAAACCGATCGTCCCGGTCAAGATGCTCTGTTGGCTGCGTTGTCCCCACTGTTCGATCTCCAGGATCGGCAACAACACCGCCGGCCAAAACAAGATCAACGCCGCGACCGCTGCCGCGGCCGTCCGGCTCGCACCGGCCTGCGACGAGCGGCCCACCGACAGCGTCGATCGACAACGCGTACACAACGCCCGATCGCCGTCGGCGAGCGGCGGAACGCGATGAATCAAACCGCAACAATGGCACGCTCGATAGTTTTTCATAGTCGGCGGTTTTTATCGGCGTTTTTTCGAGTCGAGCACGGTCGCGTGAGAGGTTGCCAATTGCAAAAGGAACCCCACCAATCAAATTCTCGCCTGCGAGTCGTCCCGTTGCAAGCACACCGCCGGGTTTCGCTCTAACGTGGATTTACCCGCCGAGCACACTCATCAGGGCAAACATCATGATCCTCAACCGCCGCACCTTCCTCAGCACGTCCGCTACCTTGACGGCCGCGTCGACGCTCGACGTTCATTCCGCCTCGGGCGATCAAACCAAAACCACCGTCAATTTCGCACTCGTCGGTTTGGGCAGCCTCAGCACCAATCAAATCGCACCCGCCCTGCAAAAAACCAAACACGCCAAACTCGTCGGCATCGTCACCGGAACGCCCGCCAAAGAAACCCTCTGGGCTGAAAAATACGGCATCCAAAAACAGAACATCGACCACTACGACCGCCTCAGCGAGAACGAAGACATTGACGTCGTAGACATCGTCTTGCCTAACGGGATGCACATGGAGTTCACCGTGCGAGGTGCCAACGCGGGCAAGCACGTGTTGTGCGAAAAACCGATGTCCAATTCCAGTGAAGACTGTCGCACGATGATCCAAGCGTGCAACGACAACGGACGCAAACTCGCCGGCGGCGGAGCGCTCATGGACGTCGGTGTGTATGCCCTCCAGGCGTGCCGTTACATCAGCGGCGAAGAACCGTGATCAATCACCGCCCAAGAAACCAAGACCGACCCGAAGAAATTCGCCGAGGTCGACGAGACGATCACGTGGACGATGACCGTGCCCAGCGGCGTGAACTGCTACTGCAGCACCACGTATGCGCTCGGCGGAATCAACCGTTTCAACGCCTACGCCGACAACGGATGGTTCGGACTCGACCCCGCGTTCGGTTACGGCGGCATCCGAGGCCGTAGCAGCGAGGGGCCGATCGAGCACGAGAACATCGACCAATTCGCCGCCGAAATGGATGCGTTTGCCAAGTGCATTTTCGAGGATCGCGATAGCATCGTGGCCGGCGAAGAGGGACTGCGTGATCTGCTCGCCGTCGAAGCGATCTACCAAAGCATCCGCACCGGACAACGCGTCGACGTCGCCAGCGTCTAAACACATCGGCGTAAAAGGTGGTTCATCCGGCGGAAGCGTGCGCCGGAGGTTTTCCAGGCATGACTCCCGTGTCCAACGAGATTGGTGCATGAGTAGGGATGCTGGTTGACAATGAAAGCCGGAGGAAACGCAGTCGAACTCTGCAGAGGTGCCACTCGACAAGGGATCTCTCGGTCGCCAGCGTCTTCCTGCAAGAGTGGTGCGCCAAGGGTGCCGACGGTCCTCGGCGGTCCTCGGCGGATTTCGGTTCACCGAGCACGATTTTTCATCAAACCATGGGACACGGGAGACATGCCTTGAAAAACCTCGATCCTGGGTCGGCGCACGCTTCCGTCGGATGAACCGAAATTTGTGCATGAAATCGTCACTGAAATGTTCGCTCGGGACAATGCTCCCAAGCTACGAAACACTGTTCGAAATTACTTCACAACGTTGACCGCTGGGATGAACACCAGTTTGCCATCAATCGCCCACCCAAACCCGCTCCCATGAAACCCTCTTTCTCAGCCGTCATCGCGTTACTCATCGCATTCCTCATCGCGACCGCATCGTGGTCCTCGATCTGCCATGCCGCCGACAACGGACCGGAACTTTACGCTTACGCCCGTGACGCGAAATTCGATCACTGGTCCGCTCGCCCGTTCCGAAACCTCAAACGCGACATCTATGAAGGCGGGCAGCACGTGCCGTTCTTGATTCGATGGCCCGGCGTGACGGAGCCTGGCCAGGTATCTCGCTCGCTCGTTTCTCAAATCGACATCATGGCGACGTTGGCCGGGCACCTGCATTTCGCAATGCCGGATTCCGCCGCCGAGGATTCACACGACTTGATGCCGATATTGAAAGACGCCGCTGCCTCCGTCCGCATGTCGCACGTTCACAACACGCACCAAGACAAATACGCGATCCGTGATGGCGATTGGTCGCTGATCGATACCAAGAACGGATACACGAGTCGCCGTGACCCGGCATGGGAGAAAAAACACGACGACCCCGCCGACGACAACGGGCCCGTCGAATTCTACGACCTCTCGATTGACGTCGGCCAACGCAACAACCTCGCGTCGCAACATCCTGACCGGGTTGCCGAGATGCAAGCACTGTTAAAAACGATCCGCACCCAAGGCCATTCCGCCCCGTGGCTGGACCGGTAAGCGACCGTACACGACCAATACGTAGCCTGACTCTCCGAGTCGGGCGTGAAAGGGGCAACAATACTCGACTCAGAGAGTCGAGCTACGCAAAAACGCAGATTCAAAACGCATTAGCGAACTCCCCGGTTGCAGTTGTGGAAACCGGGGCTGGCGGCCATCGGCGAACTAAATCGACAGCCCGCTAGCCGCCCGCGGCTTTTTCCAGCAACCGCGTCGCCAAATCGTCAATCTCATTTTGAACGCGAGTGTTGCACAATACGATCACGGCGGCTCGGCTTGCTCGGTTGACCATGATCATCGTTCGGGTTCCACCGGTCCCACCGTTGTGCCACCGTGTTTCCCCGTCGGCCTGGATGATCCACCCCAGTCCCATGGCGTTGCCGGACGCGTCGGACGCGACGTGTTCTTCCCACGCCAATTCGATTGCTTCACCAATCCGTCCGGTGGGCGGTTGCAATTGGGCGTTCGCGAACCGCATCATGTCTGCAATGGATGCTCGCACGCCGCCGGCGCCTGGCATGTCGGCGAAATCCCAAGCCTCAGTGGGCGATCCGATCGACCGGTGCGGCGTGGCGAAACGTTGTCGTTGCTCGTCGGACAACTCAATGGTGCAGTCCACCATCCCCAGCGGTCGGGCGATTCGCTCCTGCAATAACTCTGCATAAGTCGATCCCGTATTCTCGGCAATCAAATAACCCAGCACCGAGACGGCAAAATTCGAGTATTCGTGCGTCTGGCCGGGGCGTCGTGGTAGATGTCGAGTCGCTAGCGCCGTCGCCGCTTTGGATGAGTCGTAGTGCGAGTAGGGATTTTTGATCGAAGTGACGTTCAGGTTCGCGGGCAACCGTGGCAATCCCGAGCGGTGAGTACTCAAGTCCATCCATGAGATCGAACGCTGGTCCAAGGACGGTAATCGCAAACCCGCCGCGTTCGGAATATTTGGATTCGCGTCCAGTCGAATTTTCTCCCGAACGACCGCATCGGCCAGCAAGATCCCGGTCATCACTTTGCTGATCGACCCTAACTCATAAATCGTTTGGTCATGGGGGGGCTGCCCGGCATCGTTGGTCTGCCCGAGATGAACAACCCCCTGCACATCGCCTACGATGTAGCCGATCGACAGCCCGTCGACGACGTTGTTTTCAACCAACGGCGACGCCATCGACCGGACCCACTCGTCCGACAGATTCTGTGCCAAAGCGACCGGCGCCGCGACGATCGCACAGACGAGGAGTATCCACCGAGATTGACGCAGGAGAAGGTTCACCATCGTTTCGAAACTCGCATGTGTAAGGGAAGGGAGCGATCGGATCTCAAAAGATTGGCCCATCTTCAAAGGCCGCTTCACCGTCGAAGACATCATTAGTAGGCTGACAACTCGTACACCAATCGTAAGACAAACCCGACACAAGAGCAAACCCTGAAGCATCTCGGCAGAACTTCACGTAGGCGATTCTCTCTGAGACTTGCAATCCCCAGCGTCTCGGAGAGACGCTGCTGTAGGATTCCACATAATGAACAGTCACGACGCGTGTAGCAGAAAATTTCATTGACACCCATGGAGACAAACGAATGACAGACGATGACACACGCCTGGATCGAGCCATGGCAATCTTGAAGGCATCCGATGAACCCGGTAGTCATGCCAATCGTTGGACTGCGGTGTCGGAGTGTCTACGTGGTTTACTCCTGACGGACGCGTCGGAGGAGGTCCTCGAGGCAATCGAATCCTTCGGGCTTCAATGCAACGCGATTATGAGCAAATACAAGGAGGGTGCCACGGAAGTTCCGATTGACTATGACGAGGCCGACGCCAGCGAGCTTGTCGAACGAACCGTTCAGCTCGCCGAGCTCATTCGAGAAGATGAGAGTGATCGAATCATGGCTCGATTACGGAGTCATGGTGGAATCTTGCCCGAGCCTGAAATCATCGAAGCCCGCCGGCATCGCGATTGGTTTATCTCGCTGCTCTTGCAGGAGACCCAAGCAGAAATTGACTTGCATGCCGAACACGGTCGAGTCGAAGACGAGGAAGACAATTCGATCCCGTTCTTTTCGTTCTATCTTTTCTCCGAATGGCAAGTGAGGGAGTCCGTCCCACTCATTCTACAAGGTTTGCACTTACCGCGCAAAGGACCATTCGACTTGTTCGGCGATGCGATCCACGAGCACCTGCATCGATATCTCGCCCAGTTCTTGGCAGATGATCTTCCTCGCATTGACGATCTTGTGCGGAACCCTGACGGCAATCCCTACGTGCGTTGGGTCGCGGCGAATAGTTATCAGTACTTGGTTCGAGACAAAGTCATCTCGGTGGCCGAAGCGGTGGTGCATCTCGATCGCCTTTTCAATGAAATCAAAATCATCGACGAGCACGGCGATCCCGAATCCGAGCATCCTTATGAAGTCAGCAGTGGGATTGCAACAACGATCGCCGGCATTGGCGGCGCGTCTCAATCCATCCTCTCCCAGCACGACGAAGAGTGGGCCTTCGTTGACCAATTTTTTGTCAGTCGCAATGAATTTGTAGCAATACCGGCTGGAGATGACGATACCGAACTCTCCAGTCAACTGTTGAGGCTGCCACCCACTTGCGTTGAAGACACCGTGGAAGAATTACGCCGCTGGGTGTCATTTAAGACAACCGAAAAGCGGCCTCAGCAGCCACCTGCGCCTCGGCCTCGCGATCGCGTCCGACCCCCGTCGCGTGCCCGCCCCCAGCCGAAAGTAACGCAGCCTCCCGTAGACCAGGTTGCAAGTTCGACACGGGTTCCTCGCAACGCGAAGTGCCCCTGCGGAAGCGGGAAGAAGTTCAAACAGTGCTGTTTGCGGCAGAAGATGGAGTAGAGTTCTTGCGTCGCACCAAAACGCAATCCGACAAAAACAGGTTTTCGACGCCTCGTAGGCCGGAGCAAGCCGCTTCGCCGCCGGTCCGGTAATCCCCTGGAATGGAGCATCGCTCAGCCTGCTCTGAACGTACGTCAGCCTTTCTAGGCTGACTGCCCTGAATGTCAGGCTGGAAAGCCTGACCTACGGAACAGCCTGCTCTGAACGTACGTTAGCCTTTCTAGGCTGACTGCCCTGAATGTCAGGCTGGAAAGCCTGACGTACGGAACAGCCTGCTCTCAACGTACGTCAGCCTTTCTAGGCTGACTGCCCTGAATGTCAGGCTGGAAAGCCTGACCTACGGAACAGCCTGCTCTCAACGTACGTCAGCCTTTCTAGGCTGACTGCCCTGAATGTCAGGCTGGAAAGCCTGACCTACGGAACAGCCTGCTCTGAACGTACGTTAGCCTTTCTAGGCTGACTGCCCTGAATGTCAGGCTGGAAAGCCTGACCTACGGAACAGCCTGCTCTCAACGTACGTCAGCCTTTCTAGCCTGACTGCCCTGAATGTCAGGCTGGAAAGCCTGACCTACGGAACAGCCTGCCCTGAACGTACGTCAGCCTTTCTAGCCTGACTGCCCTGAATGTCAGGCTGGAAAGCCTGACCTACGGAACAGCCTGCTCTGAACGTACGTCAGCCTTTCTAGCCTGACTGCCCTGAATGTCAGGCTGGAAAGCCTGACCTACGGAACAGCCTGCTCTGAACGTACGTCAGCCTTTCTAGCCTGACTACCCTGAATGTCAGGCTGGAAAGCCTGACGTACGGAACAGCCTGCTCTGAACGTACGTTAGCCTTTCTAGGCTGACTGCCCTGAATGTCAGGCTGGAAAGCCTGACCTACGGAACAGCCTGCTCTGAACGTACGTCAGCCTTTCTAGCCTGACTGCCCTGAATGTCAGGCTGGAAAGCCTGACCTACGGAACAGCCTGCCCTGAACGTACGTCAGCCTTTCTAGCCTGACTGCCCTGAATGTCAGGCTGGAAAGCCTGACGTACGGAACAGCCTGCTCTGAACGTACGTCAGCCTTTCTAGCCTGACTGCCCTGAATGTCAGGCTGGAAAGCCTGACCTACGGAACGGCCTGCTCTGAACGTACGTTAGCCTTTCTAGGCTGACTGCCCTGAATGTCAGGCTGGAAAGCCTGACCTACGGAACAGCCTGCTCTCAACGTACGTCAGCCTTTCTAGGCTGACTGCCCTGAATGTCAGGCTGGAAAGCCTGACCTACGGAACAGCCTGCTCTGAACGTACGTCAGCCTTTCTAGGCTGACTGCCCTGAATGTCAGGCTGGAAAGCCTGACCTACGGAACAGCCTGCTCTGAACGTACGTTAGCCTTTCTAGGCTGACTGCCCTGAATGTCAGGCTGGAAAGCCTGACGTACGTTCAGGCTGGCAGCCTGCACTACGTTTCCAGGCGGGTTCGGTGGAGGTGGGTTTGCAGGAAGGATTTGAGTTTGGTGCTGCGGGCGTATGCGACTTCGGTCAGGCGAAGCGTGATCGTGACCCGGTCGGCGGACCCGAGCTGGACTCTGCCGTCGGACTCGTTGGGCGCTTCGAGGAAATCGAGAGACAGAAGTTGATCGAGGTCGATCGCGGATTTGGGGCCTTGGATCTTTAAGTAGACGCCGTCTTCGCGTTTCGTTTCGAGTTCGCCCCAGTGAGGGATCGATTCATGCGTTTCACCGGATTCGAGCTTGATCCCGACCCGGTCTTCGGATTGATATTCCAGAGCGAACGGGCCAGCGATTTGAGTCAAAAGATCCAACAACACGTCGACGATCTCCAGTGACCATCCGGGCGCCGTGTTATCGGGGAAACCTTTGGCGAGGGTGTGCCATCGCCGACCAAGAACCTGGTGCAACGGTTTCGCAATGGGAGTCGTTACGGGCGTGAGCTGCGAATTCGAATCGGACACGGCAGCCCGTATCGGTGTCGGCTCGGGAACCGGCGTCGGTTTCGACACCAGTTTCGGCGGGTCGTGCAGCGGCGCGTGTTTGGCCGTTCGCGTGCCTTGCAACGCGTCGGCCAGGAACGGTGCGGTGACGGAGAGGAGTTGCCCGGATTTCGTGAAGGAGTGATTCGCGGCGGTTGCGGCGAGTGCCTCGGGCGTGCCTTCGAACACGATACTGCCGCCGTGGACGCCAGCCCCCGGGCCCATGTCGATCACCCAATCGGCGCACTTGATCACGTCGAGGTTGTGCTCGATCACGATCACGGTGTTGCCAATCTCGACGAGTCGCTGCATCACGAGCAGCAGTTTTTCGATGTCGCTGAAGTGCAAACCCGTTGTCGGTTCGTCGAGTAAATAAAGCGTGTGACCGGTTGCCGGGCGAGCGAGTTCGGCGGCGAGTTTGACGCGTTGCGCTTCACCGCCCGAGAGCGTGGGCGCGGATTGGCCGAGCGTGACGTACTCCAGCCCGACGTCGCATAGGGTTTGAATCACGTGCGCGATCCGAGGTTGACCGGCGAACAACTCGACCGCCTCACCGCAAGGCATCTCCAAAACATCGGCGATACTGCGCCCGTTCAGTTTGACTTGCAAAACGTCTTCGTTGTAGCGGCGTGAATGACACTCCTCACAGGGAATCCAAACGTCGGGCAGGAAGTGCATTTCGATCTTACGCTGCCCGGTTCCCTCGCACGTCTCGCAGCGTCCGCCGGCGACGTTGAAACTGAACGTGCGTGGTGAAAAGTGGCGTTCCCGTGCTGCGGGCAGACTCGCGAACTCACCGCGAATCAGATCGAAAACGCCGGTGTAAGTCGCCGGGTTACTCGACGGTGAATTGCCCAAGGGCGATTGGTCGACCCGGATGACTTTGTTGATATATCGCAGGCCGCCGATCTCGTCATGACGCCCTGATTTGATTTTCGCACGGTGCAAGCGACGTGCGAGCACCGGATACAAAATCCCGTTAACGAGCGAACTCTTGCCGCTGCCGCTCGGTCCCGTCACCGCCGTCATCACACCGAGCGGGATGTCGATGTCGACGTTGTTCAGATTGTTCTCACGCGCTCCTCGAATGGTGAGGAAGTCGACCATCGGTTTACCGGAATCGGATAAAACGGGCCGGCGTGAATGCGGCAGTTCGATTTGTTTCTCGCCCGAGAGGTACGGCCCGGTGACCGAGATCGCGGCGGGTTCGATTCGGGTCGGTGGCCCTTCGGCGACGATCATGCCGCCACCGCGTCCAGCGAGCGGCCCGAAATCAAACAGGTAATCGCTGCCGGCGATCACGTCATGGTCGTGCTCGACGACGATCAACGTGTTGCCCTGATCCCGCAGTCGATGCAGCGCCGAGAGCAGTCGTAGGTTGTCACGCGGGTGCAAACCGATCGTCGGTTCGTCAAGCACGTAGAGCACACCGCACAGACCGCTGCCGAGTTGGGCGGCCAATCGGATGCGTTGTGCCTCGCCGCCGGACAACGTCGAGGCTCCCCGGTGCAACGAAAGGTAATCCAACCCGACGTCCCGGAGAAAACTGACCCGCGATTGGACCTCGCGAACGAGTTCGCCAGCGATCTTTCGCTCGCGAGTATCCATGTCCCACGATTCGACTTCGCCGGCCAACCGGTCCAGTGGCATGTGGACGAGGTCGCCGATCGTGTGACCACGGAACTGGACCGCCGCCGAATCGTCACGCAGTCGGGAGCCGTTGCAGACGCTGCAATCAATCTCGGCGACGAACGTTTCGAGTTTGGCCCGCAGTCCCGGTGTTAAACGCGAGGCCTCTTCGAGAGCGGGATAGAACCCTTTGAACTGATAACGAAACAGGATATCACTCGGATGCCCCTTCGTTTTCTTCGGCGGCGTTTCCGCATCGGCAGCAGTGTCTCCAGAAACGCTCTTGGCAGTGTCTCCAGAAACGCTCTTGGCAGTGTCCACTGTATCGCTCCGGCTGACCTCGATCCAACGGGGTCCGAGTCCGTGGAACAGCATCCGTTTTTGCGAGAGGGTGAGCAGTTCGATCGGTTGATCAGTCGGGATACCGGTCGATCGCGAGAGTGCCGCCAGCATCCAACGACTGACCGCTTGATCCGTCTTCGGCCACAGCAACGAGCCCCCGTCGGCGAGCGTCTGCTGCGGCGTGCCCATCAGCGCCGCCGGATTCGTTCCGGTTTGGGTGCCGAGACCCTGGCACCCGGTACACCAACCGATCGTGGAGTTGAACGAAAAATGGTGTGGGGTGAGCGGCTGGAACGATCGACCGCAGCAACTGCAAACGAGATGTTGGCTGTGCCGGATCGTTTCCCATTCGGGTTCCTCACGGTCGGTATCGGCGATCGCGATTTCGATCACACCGACGCCGAGAGACAACGCCTGCTCGACACTGTCGCTGATCCGCGAGCGTTCCTCGTCACTGATCACGATCCGGTCGACCACGACCGCGACGTCTTGGACACGGCGAGGATCGAGCGGTCCGGCACCGTCGAGTTCCGTCGTCACGCCATCAATGCGAACGCGGGCGTAACCGCTGGCCCGGAGCGACGCCCACGTCTCGATCGACGTCTCTCCGGCGGCGACTTCGATCGGGGCGAGCACGAGTGCTCGGGTGCCGGCGGGCATCTGCAACACTTTGTCGATGATCTGATCGGGCGTTTGCGTGCCGATCGGCAATTCACAATCGGGGCAGTGCATCGTGCCGAGTTTCGCGAACAGAATGCGAAGGTAATCGTAGACCTCCGTCACCGTTCCCACGGTACTGCGGGGCGAGTGGCCGAGGTTCTTTTGCTCCAGTGCCACCGCGGGTGACAAACCGTCGATCCGTTCGGCCTTCGGTTTTTGCACCTGGCCGATGAATTGCCGCGCGTAACTCGATAACGACTCGACGTAGCGTCGTTGCCCTTCGGCGTAGATCGTGTCCATCGCGAGCGAGCTTTTGCCGCTACCGCTCGGGCCACAAAACACCGTCATCGCGTCGCGTGGGACGGAGACGTTGACGTGCCGGAGGTTGTGTTCGTAGGCACCTTCGACGACGACGTGGGTACGAGCGGCGGGCGGTGGCGTGGCGACATCGCGAATCGCTTTGGCGACGGATTTGCGTTTGGCTCGTTTGATTTTCAAAACACCAGCGAGGGCTTCCCCGGTGTAACTATTGGTTACCCGAGCAACGTCGGACGGTCGGCCTTCGGCGATCAGTTCCCCGCCGCCGCGTCCGCCTTCGACACCCATGTCGATGACCCAGTCGGCGGTTTTGATCACGTCGAGGTTGTGTTCGACGATCACGATCGAATTGCCTCGGTCGGCGAGCCGGTTCATCACACTTAGCAATAAATCGATGTCGGCGAAGTGCAAACCGGTGGTCGGTTCGTCGAGCACGTAGAGTGTTTTGCCGGTGTCACGGCGGCTGAGTTCTCGCGACAATTTGATCCGTTGGGCCTCGCCACCGGAGAGCGTCGGGGAGGGTTGGCCGAGTTTCAAGTATTCCAAACCGACGTCGACGAGGGTTTGCAATTTCTCGGCGATTTTGGGGATGTTCTCGAACAGTTCGAGGGCTTCGGAGATGTCCATGTCGAGGACATCGGCGATCGATTTGCCTTTGAATTTCACCGCGAGGGTTTCACGGTTGTATCGCTCGCCGGCGCAGACCGGGCAGGTGACCCAGATATCGGCGAGGAAGTCCATTTCGAGTTTATTGGCGCCGTTGCCGTCGCACGCGCTGCAACGTCCGCCGTCGACGTTGAAACTGAACCGACCAACCGTGTAACCGCGTGTTTTCGACTCGGTCAGTTTCGCGAATAGGCTGCGGATTTCATCAAAGACCTTGACGTACGTCGCCGGGTTGCTGCGCGGGGTGCGTCCGATCGGGGATTGATCGATGGCGATGGTTTTGTCGAGATGCTCGATGCCTTCGATCGAGTCGTGTTCGCCGGGTTCGGATTCGGCGCGGTTGAGATCGCGGCGGAGGGCGGGTTCGAGAATGCCGCTGATCAGAGAACTCTTGCCACTGCCGGAAACGCCGGTCACGCACACCACGACGCCGAGCGGGATGACGACGTCGACGTTCTTCAGATTGTGAAATCGAGCACCGCGGATGGAGATCGCTTTTTTCGGATCGATCGCTCGCGGTTCGTCCGGCGGTTTGATCGCGCGGCGACCGGAGAGGAACGCACCCGTGACGCTGTCGACCGCTGCGCAGATTTCGTCGACCGTGCCCATCGCGACAACGTGACCGCCTTTGACGCCGGGACCGGGACCGAAGTCGACGATCATGTCCGACGCACGCATCGTGTCTTCGTCGTGCTCGACGACGATCAACGTGTTGCCCGCGTCACGCAAATGCGTGAGTGTTTCGATCAGCCGATCGTTGTCGCGGGGGTGCAGCCCGATCGACGGTTCGTCGAGAATGTACAGCACACCGGCGAGCCCCGAGCCGATTTGTCCGGCCAAGCGGATGCGTTGCGATTCGCCACCGGAGAGCGTCGGTGCGGTGCGGCCGAGGGTGAGGTAATCGAGGCCGACGCCGAGCAGGAACCCGATCCGTCCGCGAATTTCTTTGAGGGCTTCGGTGGCGATGAGGGCGTCGTTGGCCGACAGTTCCACCTCGCGGAAGAAATCGGCGAGTTGCTCGACGGGCAGGTCGCATAACTCGGGCAACGTTTTCGACTTCGGTTCGGAATCGAACGATTTGCTCGCGATGCGAACCGCAGAGGCTTGGGCGTTGAGCCGGCGTCCGTGGCAATCGGGGCAATCGATCGTGTTCATGTGTTTTTCGAACTGGCGCAATTGCAGTTTGTTGCGTCCGGTCCGATAACGGTCGAGCAGTTCGGGGATCAAACCGTCAAAATCGGCGAGATGTTTTTTGCCTTTCTTGCTGGTGATTGACGATGTGTCGAACGCTTCATCAACGCCCCACAACCAAACGTGTTTGGCTTGCTCGGGCAACTCGTCCCAGCTCGATTCGAGCATCGCGCCGGATTCGAGTTCGAGGGCTTCTTCGATCGCGCCGGCGAACCCCATGTAGATGACGCGTCGGTAGCGACCCACGTCGCCCCATTTCCCGAGCAACGTGATCGCGCCGGCACGCACGGATTTCGACGCGTCGGGAATCAACAGCTCGGGGACGAACGTGTACATCCGCCCGATTCCGTCGCAGGACGTACACATCCCCTGCGGGCTGTTGAAACTGAACAACTGCGGCGTCGGCGGTCGGAAACTCGTGCCGCATTGCGGGCAAGAATACCGCGAGGAAAACAGGTGATCGTGTTTCGGCGGTGCGATCTCATCGACGTCGGCGGCGGTGACCGACGCGATCAACGTCGAGTCGCCGAGTTTCAGCGCGAGTTCGACGGCTTCGGTGGCGCGAGTTCGATCGGCACCGGCCTCGATGTTTCGCGGCACGATCAGTCGATCGATCACAACTTCGACGTCGTGCCGAACGCTGCGGTCGAGCGGCGGGGGATCGTTCAAACGGATGGTCAATCCGTCGACGCGGGCGCGGTTGAAACCTTGTTTGCGAAGGTCTTCGAACAGGTCTTTGAACTCGCCCTTTTGGCCGCGAACGAGTGGTGCGAGAATCCAGAGGGAAACGGTGTCGTCCGAATCATCCGTGTCCGAGTCGTCAGTGCCTGCCTCTTCAACGTCCGAATCATCCTTGTCGGAATCATCAACAACCGCGTCACGCACCAAACCGAGCACTCGGCTGACGATCGCGTCGGCCGCTTGGGCTTGGATCGTCGTGTCGCAGTTCGGGCAGTATCCCGTGCCGACGCGGGCGTAGAGGACTCGCAGGAAATCGTGAATTTCAGTGATCGTGCCCACGGTACTGCGCGGGTTGTTGCCGGTCGATTTTTGGCTGATCGAAATCGAGGGGCTTAAACCGGTGACGAGGTCGACGTCGGGTTTGGGCATTTGGCCCATGAACTGACGAGCCGAGTTACTCAGACTCTCGACGTAGCGTCGTTGGCCTTCGGCGTACAACGTATCGAAGGCGAGCGAGCTTTTGCCGCTGCCCGAGACGCCGGAGAAACAGATCAATTTTCCGCGAGGCAACGAGAGATCAATGTCACGCAGGTTATGTTCGCGGGCACCTTTGACAATGATCTCACGGGTCGACGCACCGCGAGTGTTCTCCACTAGTTCAGATCCTCGTGTGACGAATTTCCATTTTTCAAAAGACGTTGCAAGTAGTTCGCCCGTTCGACGTGGCGATCGCTCGTCGTCAACATTCGCCCTTGCAGTTTTTGCAAATGAGCAGGTTGAGTGTGGATGAACAATTTGTTGATGGTCGCGACTTCGACGTTATCGATCAAACCGAGGTTCACGCCCATGCGGACCTTGGACAGATAGTGCATCGTCTCTTCGCTGCTGATTTTGCGAGCGGTGCTGAGGATCCCGAGTGCGCGTGAGACGTCGTCGAGTAAATCTTGCTCGCCTTTTTCCATCAGGAAATCACGGGCCTTGCGTTCGTAATCGATGATCCGTGGCACGACCTCTTCGCCGACCATCGTCAACAATTCGCGTTCGGTGTGCCCGAGCGTGACCTGGTTACTGACCTGGTAGAAATCGCCGGTGTACTGCGAGCCTTCGCCGTAGAGTCCGCGGACGGTGACGTTGATCCGCTGCATACTGCGGAACACCTTTTCGATCTGCTGCGTGATGACGAGTCCGGGCAAGTGCAACATCACACTCACGCGGAGGCCCGTGCCGACGTTCGTCGGGCAGGCGGTCAGGTAACCGTAACGAGGATGAAACGCGTAGAGCAGTTCACCTTCGATCGCGTTGTCGAGTTGATCGATTTGGTCCCAGGCGCTGAGCAGGTCCAGCCCGCTGTGCATGACCTGGATTCGCAAATGGTCCTCTTCGTTAATCATCACGGAGTACTGCTCGCTAGGGTCGATCGCGACGGCGCGGCTGCCTTCGGATTCGGCGAGTTCACGGCTGATCAATTGGCGTTCGACGAGGAATTGGCGATCGAGTTCGGAGAGGGCTGCGATGTCGACGTATTGAATGTCATCCCACCCGGCGAGGGCTTCGAGTCGCGTGCGGACTTGGCGTTCGATTTTCCGCCGATCGTCTTCGCTGCATTTTTTGATGAAGGGAAACCCGGCGAGATTTCGGGCCAGCCGGATGCGGCTGCTGATCACGATGTCCGATTCCGGACCGGTGCCCTTGAGCCATTCGCCGCTGTTATTAACCCAGGTGGAGAGATTGCTGGCTTGTTTCATACCGAATCCCCCGAACCGGTGTTTTTGGGATCGGTGTTTTTGGAGTCGGAATCGGAATCGAAGTCGCCGGCTTCTTCCGAACCACCGGTTCCTTCGGTAACGCTGGATTCGTCGCTCGAACTCGCTTCGGCAGCGACGAACCCTGGGTGTTTCGGATCGCCTTGGATTTCGTTGATTTTATCGCGGATTTTGGACGCCCGTTCGTAATTTTCGTTTTGGACGGCGGCCTCCATGTCTTTCCGCAAGCTGATCAATTCGGCTTGGGCGTCGACGTTCGCGGCCGCTCGTGAGGGGCGTTTGCCGGTGTGATCGAGGCCGTCGTGAATGTTGACGAGCAGCGGGGTGAGGTCCGTTTCGAAGTGGGAATAATCCATCGGGCAACCGAGCCGACCGGAATTGCGAAATTCGAAAAAAGTGATGCCGCAGGACGGACACGCTTTTTTGTCGAGTTGGTGCAGTTCCTCTTTCGTTTGGCCGAGTTGGAGCTGTTTGGCGAGGGCGCCGGTGATGGTTTTAATGGGGGAGGATTCTTCTTTTTGCAGGACCGTACGAGCGTGATGTTCGCAAAGATGCAGGATTTGCGGGCCGCCCGGTTGGGTCAGCTCGGTGATGTGGAAGGTGGCCGGTTTGTCGCAATACTGACATTTCATAGGGATCTCATTTTTGGGTTGTCGGTATTACGTTCCGGGGCGTCGGCTGGTTTCGTAAGAGAGCAGTGCAACGTCAGTGGATTCTATCGCTGGCCCTAGGAGTGTCAACGCGAGCGGATGAAACGGGGCGTTCTGGGCAACGATCGTGGTTCCCGGTTGTCGATTCGCCTTGGCCGGTTCAAACTGTCGTCTTCGACGGCACATTCACGTCCTGGAACACCATGCACCACCCCTCCTCCACGCAATTCGCTGACCTGGCCCGGCGGTACGATTTCGTGCCCGTGTTTCGGCGATTTTTATCGGACGCCCTGACCCCCGTGACCGCGTTCCTGTCGCTCGACGATGGCGGGCCGGCGTTCCTGATCGAAAGCGTGATCGGGGGCGAGAAAGTCGGCCGGTACAGTTTTCTCGGTGCGAACCCGTTGGCTCGTTTTTCCGCCAAAGGCAAAACGGTGCAGCGGACCGAATCCGCGACCGGCCAGGTCACCGAAACCCAGTGCGACGACCCGCTCGACGAATTTCGCAAACATTTCCGCGACCGCACCGCGACACTCGACGCGTTGCCCCCGTTCATCGGTGGTGCGATCGGGTACGCCGGGTACGACGTCGTTCGCTACGTCGAGGATTTACCGGATTCGACGGAGGACGATCGCAATCTGCCGGATTTGGATTTTGCATTTTATCACACCCTGTGCGTATTCGATCATGTCGACAAAACGATCACCGTGATCTCGTTGGCCGATTGCCGGGGAATCACGGCGGAGTCCGGCGACACGGCGGAATCCGGCGACATTGATGCCGCGTTTTCTGCCGCTGCTGCCGAGGTCGATCGCACGATCGAGCGGCTCAATCAGCCGTTGCCGCATCACTGCGAGGAAATTCTCGACGCGGACCAGCGGCATCGGTTGCCGGTCGAGTCGAATTTCACGCGAGAATCGTTCTGCGACGCCGTTCGCACCTGCGTCGAATACATCCGCGCCGGCGACGTTTTCCAAGTCGTCCCGAGCCAGCGGTTGACCGTCCACAGTGACGTCGACCCCTTTGCGGTTTATCGTTCACTGCGTGTCGTCAATCCGTCGCCCTTCATGTTTTTCGTTCGCACGCCGGCCTGCGTGTTGGTCGGATGCAGTCCCGAGATCATGTGCCGGGTGAAAGAGGGCGTCGTCACGGTCCGCCCGCTCGCCGGCACCCGCCCGCGCGGCGAAACCGAAGCCGAGGATCTGGCTCTCGAACGTGAATTGCTCGCCGATCCGAAGGAGCGTGCCGAGCATGTGATGTTGGTCGATTTGGGACGCAACGATGTCGGACGTGTCGCCCGTTTCGGCAGCGTTGAGCTGACCGAGATCATGGTGATCGAGCGATACTCGCACGTGATGCACATCAGCAGCGAGGTTCGCGGCCGGTTGCGTGAGGGACTCGACGCGTTCGACGCATTGAAAGCGTGTTTGCCGGCCGGCACGGTTTCGGGAGCGCCGAAGGTTCGTGCGATGGAGGTCATCGACGAGATCGAACCGCATCGCCGTGGGCCGTACGGTGGCGCGGTCGGTTACATTGATTATCGCGGGAACATGGACACCTGTTTGGCTCTGCGAACGATCGTTTTTCATGAAAACGCGTACCACGTCCAAGCCGGTTGCGGCGTGGTCGCGGACAGCGATCCGGACAAAGAATACGAGGAAACGTTGAACAAGGCTCGCGCGTTGATCGCCGCGATTGAGTGGACGATCGCCCGATCAAAAAATCAGACATCCTCCGCAAGCGGGCTGTCGATTTAATCGTTTTTACGCCAGCAAAGATTAGCCGATAGGCGTTAGCCCCGGTCGCCGGTGTGGAAACCGGGGCTAACGCCCATCGGCTAACGAAATCGACAGCCCGCGAGTGCGTCTCACTGAACCGAGGTCTCGATGAGTTCTGTTTCGGCGGTGAGCGATTGGGGTTGGGGGCTGCGAAGAATGATCCAACCGTCGGCGTCGGGTTTGCCGGTGCGGATGGCGTCGAGCGTGGCGACGGTCACTTTCGGGTAGCGGGCGGCGAACGCTTCGGCTTCGGCTTCCGATTGGGCGGCTTCGAATTGGGCGGTTCCGATCGGTTCGAGACCGGTTGGTTCCAACGCGACTGCGGGCGGGACGATCATCACGCCGGTGCGGCAGGTTGAGTTGCGTTCAGAGACGTCGCAGTGGCTCGAACCCTCGTGAGCGCAACCGCGTCGGCCGCGAATTTTGCGGGCACAGGACGGGCAGCATTGCACGGCGCTCCACTCATACGTGCAGACGGTTTCTTTGCCTTTGGTGGTGCCGAGTTTCTTGATCTTTCGGACCTTGCCACACTTTTTCGATGGGCCGCTTTCCCAAGGGAAACGGACCGGCGGGATGCAAACGGTCTCGCACTCGCATGTGAACTTTTTCGTCTCGACTTCCTCTCGTTCGACCTTGACCTGGCAACGGCCTTCGCTGCAAAAGCAACAGCAGGGACCGACGCCGAACGCGGTGTTGTCGAGTGTGAACAGGGCGGCGATGGTGACGATTCCGATCGATAGGAAACGGTGCATTCGAAAATCCTTCTTCTTGGCAATGGTGGGTTGAAGGGAGCGAGGATCATCCCGATCAGAAATCGACGATGAACCGAGCACCGTAGATGTCGTATTCGCCATTCACCGGATCGGCTCCACGGTCGCCGACGTCGCTGTTGCTGATTTTTCCGGTGATGTAGTTGAACTGCATTTTTGCGTTCGCGTTCCAAAACCAGTTCATGGCGAGGGTGAGTGCCTCGCCGCGTCCGCCGAAGATATCCTGATCGGAAAAATCGGCTTGGGAGTATCTCGCGGCGACTTGCAACGCACCCCAGCCGGCTTCGCGTCCGCCGTCGGCGGTGTCGACCATCCAAAAGTTCTGCAACGGAACGACGCGATCGATCGTTCCCGATTCGCGGTCCCAGGGGATGAATTCACCGGTGAGGAAATAACTGAGGTAAACGTACCCGCCGTCGAGGTGAACGGTTTCCATGCCCGGACGTTCGATCCAATTGCTTTGGTACTCGCCGACGACCTGCACGGCCCCGACGTTGACGACTCCTTCGAACCCGATCACGTTGTAGTACTCCGCTCCATCGATCGTTCCGGTGTCGAGCCACCGGGTGCTCTCGGTGCGGGCTTCCGGACGGGTGCGGAACCGAGCGAGTGAACCTTCGGCGGCGTTTTCGGAAACGTCGGCGTGAGTGCCTGAGATCGCCCAGTGACCGTAGCCGCGTCCGTTGCTCGTTTGGTCAAACCAAAACGTATTGGCGAGGCGACCGGCGAGTTGCAGTTGCAGGTGATCGCCGACGTAGTTGACCTCGTCCTGAATGTTGCGTTGGTTGAAAACACCGTAACGCCAATTCCAATCCATGTCGTCGGAAACGCCGTAGGCTTGCAATCCGAGCCGCCGGGCGTCTTCGTTGAATGCCTCGACAATGAACGGTCGTTCGATGAAAACGTTGTGCCGGGAACTGTTCAGGTGATCCAAACCGAAGGGGCGTTTTTGGTTGCCGAGCAGCACCTCGCCGAGCACGGGCAGATCGATCCATCCGATGAACATGTCACGAAACTCGACGTCCGGTGCGCCGGAGAGTTCGGTTTCGAGTTTGTAGATCATGTTGTCTTGGATCTTGCCCTGCACGGCATACCGGATGCGGCGGAAACCTAAACGGTTTTCGGGATCGTCGCCACCGTTGAATTGGTTGATGCCGGGGTTGTCGTCGGTGTCGAATCCCCATGCGTCGACGTGAATCCGGCCGGTGATTTTCATTGTCGATTTGCTCGTGCCACTAACGACGATGCTCTTATTGCTGGCGATGTCTTCGACTTTTTCGAGCGAGTCACTGAGGCTGCTCATCTCCTTTTCGAGTTCTTTGATCTTGTTGGTCAGTTTGGAGATGTCCGAGTTTTCCTCGTCTTTGTCTTGATCACCTTTGTCCGTTGCATCTTTGTCTTCTTCTTGCTTCTCACCGTCGGCATTCGTTTTTTCAGAATCGGATTTCTCGACGTTCGGTTCGTCGTCGGAGAGATCCGGTTCGTTGCCCGGCGTGTCTTGGGTGGCCTCTTCGATCATGCCCTGGGGTGTCGCGGGCTCGACGTCGATCGGTTCGGCGATCGGATCACCGAGTGGCTCGTCGATGTTGATCGCTTGAGCGGAATTCAGGAACGCCTCGAAAGATTCAGTGGCCAGCGATTGGCGGGCACCAGCGAGCGTCGTCACCCAAACCAACCCGACAAGAGTCCGTCGCACCACGGTGGTAAAATCGAGGAGCATGATCAAAACGCCGTCCTTGGAAATTCGCCTTACCCATCCGGCGGCGATCCGCCGAAAGGCCGTGCTCGTGCGGTGCGGTGCCTCCCGCTCGTGGGTGAGTGGTCGGCGGTACCGGACAAGAAACAGGAGTTTTCGAAAAACTCGGAAGAATCCTTTCTTCCCCTACCATCCAACTTCGGAAATCCGATCGAGTCGCTGGCGTGCAAGCCTCGGAGTTTCTCCCATCTTCATCGTGACAGCCGCTCGATTGAGAATAATCGGATTTACCGGAACCCGCATCGTTCGGATAAACCGTCGCATTATTAAGATTTGACTTTCATTGCTTAAAAATCCCAGGCAATTGCTCATTGAATTGCCCGCGAGTCAACACGTTCGGTAGGCCATGTTGGCGAGCCGAACGGATGCGTTCGACTTGCACGTGGGGTGCGTAGGCGATCACCTCGGCGTGCGGGTGGTCTTGACCGCACCGGTCCATCAATCCGTTCACCACACCGTTGCGGGTGGACAAGTCGACGATGACATAGCGGACGGTTTTTTCGGTCGCCTCGGGCAGACCACCGGAGAGCTGGAACTCGTACCCGGCGGCGGCGCAGGCGGCACGGACTCGCGAGGCAAAGATCAAATCGCCGGACAGGAACACGACGAGGCCACCGGCTTCGGGTCCGGGGCTGGGTTGGGTCGCCGGGGTGTTTTCGGTCGCTGCGGCGGATTCAATTTTCACTCCGAGCAACTCGATGATTTGGTCATGCAGCAACCCGTTGCTGCCGACGCCTTCACCGCTGCGGACGGACTCGACGCCCTTCCAATCACTGAACCGACCGCCCGATTCGCTCAAGATGGGCAACATCGCCGCGACGTCCCATGCCTTGCAAATCGGGTCCACCATCAAATCCGCTCGCCCGGTCGCAACCATCAAATAACCGTAACCGTCGCCCCACGTGCGTGAGAGGAAACACGCGTCTTGCAAGCGTTCGAACGCGTCCGCCTCGCCTCGCTCGGCAAACGAACCGACCTCGCTGGTGACGAACACCGCATCGGAGAGTTGGTCTCGTTTCGAAACCCGAGCGTCCGTCCAGGGCTGGGCCGCCCAATCCGGCGTCAAGCGATTCTCGGACGCCATCAACGAATCACAGGAAAACGCGCCGTGACCGATCGCCCCGACCACGGCGAGACCGAGAGCCGGGATCAGGATCATGCCACCGAGCGGACGACCGGCGTGCTCGACGGCGAGCAGCGTCGAATACAAGGGCACGCCACAAATGAACGATTTCGTGCCGTCGATCGGATCGACCGTCCATCGGTATTCATTGTTACCGGTTTGTTCGGCGAATTCCTCGCCCGCGATCGTGTCGCCGGGATAACGCGCCGCGAGTAATTCGCGGGTCAGCGTTTCGGCTTCGCGGTCGGCGATCGTGACCGGGGAATCGTCGCCTTTGCGGATGACCTCGAGCGAGCGATTTTGGAAATGTTCCAACGTTTTGTTGCCCGCTGCGAGCCCCACGTCGATCATTGCAGTCAGACGTCCATCGTGCGGAGCACGCCAATCGGTAAGCATGGTGGTTTCAAGTGAGTGGTTGGTAGTTGACAGGTAACAGGTGGTATTTTTCAGTTGGCTCGGCAATCATAACCCGACGCGTTAGCGAGGGATTCAAGCTCGGTCCCTCGCGAACGCGTCGGGTTATGAAAACGTGAGTTAAAAACGACGCTCGGTGACCGGTGGGTTGCCGATGGCCAAATTCTTGACGGAAAAAGCGGCGATCATGCCGGCTGCAAAACCGCCCGCATGGGCCCACCACGCGACCCCCGCACCGAGTGATCCGATGCCGCTGTAGACTTGCAACGCGAACCACAAGCCGGGAAAAATCGAAGCGGGAACAACCATCGTGGTGAAGATCACGATCAAGGGCAAGAGTGCGAGCACCCGAGCGTGTGGGTGCAAAATCGCATACGCACCCATCACCCCTGCGATCGCAGTCACCGAAGATAGAAAGGAACCACATGTTGCCGAGCAAATGCATCCATCCGCCGTGCAAAAACAGGCACGTGTTCAACGTCACCCACGGGGGCACCGGCGAAGGCCCGATCTCTCGCTCGATCTGCACGACTTGGACTTCGTTGCCGACCCGGACCGCTTGCTGCGTCCGGATCACCGGGACGGCATCGGCGTCACTGAGTCGCAACGGCACCATCGCGAAGGACGAAATGATGCTCTCGCCCTGATTAGTCGCTGTCGTTTATGCTAAAAACGCGGGCGAACGCAACGCGATCAAGGGGTAATTGGCCACCGGCGTCCGGTGACTGGGGATGTCGTCGCGAAGTGGGATCATGGAGTCGGGGTCGGGCGGGCAGTCGGGGTCGGGCCTGTGTTTCGAGTTGTGGTAATCTACCGCATGGGTCGCCGATTGACGAACGCCAGCGTATTCTCGACAAAAATTTCATTCACAGTTTTTGTCAAAGCCAACCCAGCCAAAGCCAACCTCATGACCTATCACCCGAGCGATTCTGAAATCAGTTGGCCGCAACGTTTGTCGGCCACGTCCGATACCGAAGACCTGCTCTCAAGCCTAGGCGAACTGTCGTCGCAAGAAAACGTTCCCGGCGTCGCCCGGGTGTGTCTCGAACTACTCGCCCATGAGGATTCGGAGGTCCGGGTGTGGGCGGCCGAGGCACTCGAATCGTCGGCCGCTCCGGGGGCGGAAGAAACCGAAGGCCTGGCCGGGTGGTTAGAAAAGTTGCTCGATCAACAATCCGCCGCCATGAAAAAACCGTTCGCGTGGCCGTCGTCTGAGAAAACGCCCGAAAAACCACCGACTGACAAGAAAACGTCCGCCGACGTCGACGCCGCGATGGCCGACTCGCTGCTCGCCGATCAACTTTACTGGACCGCCACCATGCTCGGGCGAATCGGCATCGGGGCCGCCGCCGCAGATCCGATGCTGGCACGACTGGAATCGCTCGGCGAAATCAGCGACGCGAAACCGTTCCACGACGCCGCCTCCCGCGCCGCACGCATGAGAAAACGAATCACCTGAAGTCCTTTATTTCATGCGAGAATGCTGGCATAAGGCACGAGGGGTCGATTTTCTGCCACGAATCTCGCGAATGGGCACGAAGCGAAAATGAATGGATTTTCGAAAATTCGTGTCATTCGTGGCGAAACCATCATGCTCGAAATGACATCAACCGGACTGTGTTGCCTATTCGGGCCGCACCGGCATCCACAATTTCGGCTGCTGCCGACGTCCCCATTGCACCCGCAATCCGAAATAAATCCCGACCGCCGACAACGTCCCGCCCATGTCCGCCAGAAAATCCCAGACATCCGGAGTGCGGCCTCGCACCAACCCCTGCGTCAACTCATCGAGTGCCGCGTACAACAAACAAACGCCCACGATCGTCCCGAACCGACGCCACAATCGCGACGAATTGGTACAGTAACAAAACAACATCGCGAGCAAAAAGAACGCGGTGAAGTGCATGACTTTGTCGTTCATTCGCGGGATCGCGGAGGGAATCGTCGGCAAATGCGTGCCGACGAAAATCCCGCCCCAATAGATCGCCGCAAACAAAATCGCCAATCGAACCCCGAACAGACGAATTCCTGAAACCGATTGCATCTATCATGCTCTGTTTAAAACGTTGACTCACCACCGAGGACTCTATCGTGAAATTCTCCCTGCCCAATCACATCAATCCGTCAATCCTGATGAAACCACCAATCGGGCGGCGACGATATCTTGCCGTCGCTGCCATGGCGGCAGCATTTGCCGCATCTCCCCTGGCTTGTCAGGTCGTCGCAACCGCCCAGGAAGCCGCTGCGACTCCAACCGAGAGCCCAGCCCAGAATCCGATCGCAGAACCGACCGAGAAGCCCGAGACCGTCGCGAAGGCGAAACTTCCGGCTTTCGCACCGATGGTCAAGCATTGGGAGAACGCCTCCTTCGGCGGTGACGGTGCGATCGAGATCAAAAAGCACCTCGAACACGGTGTTGAAATTGAAATGATGCCCGGCGATCCGATCACCGGCATCCGCTGGTCCGGCGAGTTTCCCAATGAGGACTACGAACTTCGGCTCCAAGCCCGACGGGTCGACGGGTTCGATTTCTTTGCCGCGGTCACCTTCCCCGTTGGCGAGGAGCAATGCTCGTTCGTCCTGGGCGGTTGGGGCGGCGGAATGGTCGGAATCAGCAGCATCGACGGCAGCGACGCCTCGGCCAACGAGACGACCCAGTACAAAGAATTCGAAACCGATCAATGGTACACCATCCGCATCCGGGTCGACGAAATGAACGTCACCTGTTGGATCGATGACGTGGAATTCGCAACCGTCCCACGGGCCGAACACACACTCGACATCCGCATCGAAATGGATCCCTGTTTGCCGGTGGGCATCGCCAACTTCATGACCCGCAGCGAACTGCGAAACATCGGTCTGCGGAAACTCAGCGGGAAGGACGGCGAAAAGCACACTGTCAAGGACACGAAACCAGGACAGCCAGCGAAGTGAGAATCGACAACCCGATCGATCGCAACCCCTTCAATCAAAACCCCGTCGACGAGGATTTGATCGATTTCGACGTGCACTGGATGGGACGAGCGATCGAATTGGCGCAAGCCGCCGCGATCGACGATGAAGTGCCCGTCGGGGCGGTCATTGTCCGTGGCGGGCAGATGATCGGAGGCGCTGCGAACCAGCGTGAGTCGTTGCACGATCCGACCGCTCACGCGGAGATGATCGCGATCACCCAAGCCGCTGCCGCGCTCGAAGATTGGCGGCTCGAAGAGGTAACGCTCTACGTCACGCTCGAACCGTGTTTGATGTGTGCCGGCGCGATCTTGCAAGCCCGTGTGCCCCGCGTCGTCTTCGGTGCGAGCGACCCGAAAGCCGGCGCGGTGACGAGTTTGTACCAGGTTCTCGGTGACCCGAGATTGAACCATCAATGCCAAATCACCACCGGCGTGATGGCCGATCGGTGCGGCCGCATGTTGACCGAGTTCTTCGCGGCGAAACGAGCAATGGGAAAAAAGTAACCGGTACTGGGCTGTTGAAAATTTGGTCTCGAGGATCTTCATTCGTGAAAAAAAATCCCAACGTGGAGCCTCTGCGTTTCTCTGCGTCTTTGCGATGTCTGCGTTAAAAACGCCCTCCATGCTGGATCGAAACGCAGATACGCAGATACGCAGAGGGCCGCAGAGCTAGAAACCTATCTGTATTCGTTCTCGCAGTCACGGAAGAAAAACTCACTTGATTAAAACCAAGTCAACACCGAATTTCACGCGTTAATCTATCCCAGCCCGCCGCCGTAAAGCCTCGCGAAGGCCGTCCGGTCCACCACCCCGTGGTCACCCAAGTAAGCGTCCAACTCGCCGGTCGCAGCGTTACCATGCAAACGTGCCAACTCATCCCGAGCGGCGAGAGCAGAGGGGAGCATCTGTTGAGTCGCCGCCGAACTCGCGGCGCGCTGCAATAATTTCATCGCGCGACGCATCGATCGATCGCGGTCGCGATCGAACAATTCGGGGTACCGCGCCCGTGCGACGCCCTCAATCAAATCCGCTTTCATTATCGCCGAATCGAGTTGATAGGTTCTCAAGGAAGTCATCAACTTTTTGAATCCCCGTAGGTCTCGATGCATCGACTCGTTCAACATCGCCAGATGGCTCGTCGCGATCAGTTCGTCGAAGAGCATTCGCATCACTTCGACTCGGTACATGACCGAGCGTTTGCATTGTTGCTCCGCACGCGCGATCGCGGCAAACGTTTCCGAAGGGCGACCGAGATAGATGGCTCTCAACAACCCTTCGATTCCCGCGAAAAACGCGAACCCGTCGCCCCCGGTGGTTGCCATCGTCGATTCGAATCGACCATAGTTTTTTTGTAACGTGTCGATATCGTCTCGTATCAGGAACGCCACCGAACTGTACCCGAGAGACCCCATCGCGAGCATGAAGTTATCGTTGCACGCCAACGCTTCGGCTTGCATGTCGTCCACCATCTCGGCCAGGCAAGTCAATTGGCCGAGTTGAACGTAGGCGATCGCTTCGCCACTGCTCGTGTGAGCAATTTCAAAGACGTGATGCAACTCGCTGCGGGAGTAGAACTCGCGGCTGCGTTTGGCATGGGCCGCGGCGTCGACCCAACGACTGCTCATGCACGCCGACCAAGCCAACCCGCCTGAGACATCGCCGAAAATTGCTGGCGAATCGTTCTCGGTGAGCCGGCTCTGCAGCATCGCGAGCGAGGCCGCCGCTTCGACGCGTTTGCGACCGGGTTGATACGAATGGAACACCGACGTCCCGATGGTCTCCTCGATCTGTTCGTCGCGAGCACCGAGGCGGCGGACCAACCCACGATTGAAGACGTTGAGTTCGGCCGACAACCAATTATGGATCATGCTCAACGGCCGCACGAGTGCCCGGCACGCCGCGATTTGACTGGCCTGCAACGTCGATCGCTCCGGCGGCGTCTGGGTCTCGCGAAGATCCGTCACCGGTCGAAACAGCCGCTGCTGCGTCAAATGCCACATCAACGCCATTTTCGACAACCATACCGGTTTGCGTCGCGGTAAGTGCAAACGGGCGAGCAACGGATCGAGGTGCTCGACCGCTTCGGCGAACCGGCCCGAGCGAATGAAACACTGCACCTCGTCCAGTTCCGCATCCGTTCGGGCCTGTCCGGAGAGCGACTCGGAGAGTTCACGGAAGATCCCCGCAGCCTCGAACATTCGCCCCCCACGCTGCATCCCTTCGGCGGCCCAACGCAACGATTCGGCGCGCTCGCTGCCCTGAGTTCCCGCAGCCACCGCGAGGTGCCACCGAGCCGCTTCGATATGAGCGTAAACCTGCTGCGCCTCAGCGGCGGCCTGCCTCGCCCACGGGACAAACTGATCGAGGTCGCCGGCCTTTTGATAATGCTCGGCGATCCGGCCCGCCGAGAGCGGAACGTTCGCCAAAATGAGTGCCCACTGACGATGCAACTCCTGCTGCTGCGACGCCGCAATCCCAGTCAGCAACTGCTCCCTGAGCCGGTCGTGCCACACCTTCACATACTGACCGTCGGGCCCATCGCGAACGACCAAACGGTTCTCCACGAGTTCGTCGAGCCGCGTCTCCAAAAGAATCGCGTTGGGTTCCACGCACGACAACTCGTCAAACGTCATTTGACGTCCCGCGATCACGATGAAATGCAATAACGCGACGACAGACGGTTGCAGTTGATCACTGCGGTGTTTCCAAACCTCCTCGATCGACGGGGCGCCACAATCCGCAACCGACGAGTCATCCGCCAACGCAGCTTCCGATCCAACTTCCTGCGCCGCCGCAGACAAACAATCGTGCAACATGCCCGACGGCGATAGCTCACTTAAATACGCATCCAAGCGATACGGTTGGCCTTCGATCTGAGCCTGCATCGCGTCGAGTTGCGACGGAGCCAAATTCAAACCGTGGAGTTCGGCTTCATTGCGAATCGCATCAACGATGATATCGCGAGACAAGGGACCGAGCGTGATCCTCCAATCCGGTGGCACGTGCTGCCGGTCGCCGTCGCTGCGAGAGATCGTGATCAATCCGAACCCCTGATACAACGGCGGACCGAATCGATGGTTGCCGACCGATTGCAGATGGTCGAGTATTTGAATCGTATCCTGGTCCGCCCACTGAACATCATCAATCACAAAAAACAGCGGCCCGGTTTGGCGAAGTTGATTGCAAACTTTCATCGCCGCTTCCATTCCGGCTGGACGCGTTGGCGACGTCATGATCGGTTGCTCCGACCAATCGACTTCGAGAGCCTCTTCGAACCCGGGCAACGCACGCTGCAAAATCGATTCGCTCACCGAATCAATCTTCAGTTTTCCCAAACCACCGCGGCGATATCGCATCACGATTTCATCCACAATCTGACTGAACGCCAGCAGCGGGCGTTGCTCAAAACGCTGGCACCTCGCCGAAAAAACCAGCGGCCACGATTGCGATTGCAACTCTTCGAGTGCCCAATGCAGGAACGTCGATTTGCCGATCCCCGAAGCCCCCTCGAGATGCAGACGCTGAACTTGCCCGCCCAATACCAAGTGGCACCAACGCCGAAACTCAATCCGTTCTCGCACCCGCGACGCCTCGGTGATCCGATGAGTTCGCGCCGACGCGTGATTGTGGACCGTCAACGGGGACGCCGCCACCGATTGCTGATCCAATCGCGCCAGCGACATCGCCGTCGGACGATCCGAGACATCCGGACTGAGCATCTCGTTGACAATCTCAACCAACACTTCCGGGATATCCGGGTGCAACCGCCCCAACGCACTCACAATATGATTCCGATCGGTCTCCGAACTCCGCTCGTCCCGCTCAATCACGACATCCGGTCGGTCGCCATCATGCGACTCCGCCGCCTCATCATCCCGCCGACGTTGGGCCGACGAAAAGATCCGCATCGCCTCCAACGCCACCATCCCCAGACTGAAAATATCACTCGCCGGACAATACGACTGACGAAACAACACCTCCGGCGCCACATACATCGGCGTCCAAATTAAGTAACCGCGAATGTTCTCCGGGTCACTCTCCGCTTCAAACTCACCCGTCAAATCGCAATCCACGATCACGAACCGATTCCCATCGGCCGTCATCATCAAATTGGTCGGTTTGATGTCGCGATGAACGAGTTGATGAGCGTGCGTCCAAGCCAACGCCGCACCGACCTGTCGCAGCATCTCCAGCAGATGCTCGCACGAAACCGACAACGGCAACGAACGCCACCGACGCAGCACCTGGACCAGATTATCGCCTTCGATTCGTTCCATCGAAAACGCCAACAGATCGTCTTCGTGATGAATCCGGTGCAATCGCACCAACCCCCGATGCCGCAGTTTGCTCATTCGGCGGAACCCCGTCTTCGCCCGAACCGCCTCCTTCGGATCCGTCGTCGGGAACAACTTCAACGCCACGATCTTGCCGCTGGCAATCTCCCGAGCCTCGAACACCCAACCATGCGACCCGAAACCGATCTGTTGCAAAAGCTCAAACCCCGAGAGATGATCGCCTGTTTTCCAGGGCGATTTTTCCAGTCTCGGACGTTTCGCCACCCCACGCGTCGCACGCCCCACATCGACTTTGACCTGGGTCTCACGAGCACTGCTCGGACGCATCCACTCGTCACCCGCGTAGTCGTCCCATTGAGCCATGTCGGAAAAATCCTTGAAGAATACCGATGCGTCGAACGAGGGCAAAACCACACACCGCGTCAGGCAACCCATCGTCATAGTCGAGAAATGAAAAAACCACGGTTTTTTTGCGGGAAGTTCATTCCACGCAGCCATTGACCGCCTCGTCGAAGATAGATACCTTAACCAAAATCAATACCGTGAGTTTACAGAGGGGCCCTTTCTCTGCAACAATTCACGTGATTGGTCAGACGGTGGTTGTAGTTCAGTTGGTTAGAACGTCGGATTGTGATTCCGAAGGTCGCGGGTTCGAGTCCCGTCATCCACCCTTGAAGAAAACAGCGTGATTTACCGGCTGGAACGCTCCTCAGCGTTACCACCCTTGTGGTGTGCGGCCCCGCTTCAATCCTGATTCTGTACTGCAAAACTGTCCTAGCGACATGGAACGCTCTCCCGAGCGGGAGTCAGAATCATGGCCCGCCCCGAGGCCAAAACCCTCACGCCCCTCCACCTAAATCCTGGGCAATCCGTCGTCACCATGGTGCCCCGGTTATCTTCAAAAGCCACCTCGGCAAACCTCACAATTACCTCTGTCCCGGAAACACATCCAGCGATCTCGGGCCACAATTCCCAGAACTTTCTCACGCCCCGAAAACGCGGGCGGCAGCGTTGGGCGACGGTGGATCGAAACGCCCGGCAAGAGGCACCCAGAGCGACGCGGCGGGCGTGTTGGCGATAGTCGACAGGGGATGTTCCCCCCTCGCAGACATCGATAGGCTTTTTCTAATGAATTGAAAACCACACTCGCGCCGGGCGCCACCCGATGCCAAAGTTAAACGAGTAGGTGCAAACAGCCGAGGCCGCCGAACTGTCTGGCGTCGCTCAGAACACGCTTCGGAAATGGGTCGAGCGTGGCGACATTCCGATGCGACGTAATCCGGCCAACGGCGATCGGTTGTTCAAACGAAGTGACTTGAAATCGTTTTTGCGAACCATCGAGAAGGCCAGCAACCAATCTCGGTAGCCCCGCCTCCAACTCAGCACGATCGATTCGCTTGGGGAACAGCTACTACGAAGACTCCCACGGCAGTCTCGGCAAATTCGACTTCGTGATGGCCAACTCTGCCGCCGACGCTCGCCAGTCGGAGATGGAGATTCGCAAGCAACTGCTCCAGTCGCACGCCGTCGATTGTGTCGTCGCCATCGGTCCGAACTTCTTCTACACCGTGACGCTCCCTTGCACGCTCTGGTTCTTTGACAAAGGCAAGGCGAGTCTTCCAAAATCTGGCTCTCCTCGCCCCGCTTCGGGGAGAGGGGGTGAGAGGTGGAGGGCCGCGGCGCAAAGACACGGTGCTGTTCATCGACGCCCGGCACACGTTCCGGCAGGTGGACCGGGCACACCGCAAGTTCAGCCCCAAGCAGATCGAGTATCTGGCCAACATCGTGCGACTGTATCGGGGTCAGCAACCGGAGTTCGTGGCGGGCGAAGATGAAGAAGTTCCCGCCAGTGAAACTTCACCGAACCCGGATTTGAAAGCCACCTTCCCGAAGCTGAAGTACGCCGACGTGGCGGGACTTTGCAACGTAGCCACGCTCAAGGAGATCGAAGAACAGGGCTGGAGTCTGAATCCCGGTCGGTACGTCGGCGTGGCAGATCCAGAGGAAGACGATTTCGTCTTTGCCGAGCGACTAGAAGAACTGAACGAAGAGTTGGAGGTCTTGAACAGCGAAGCGGGTGAGCTGGAACAACGGATTGCGAACAACGTTGCCAAGCTGCTCGAAGCAAGCGGATAGCCTCGGTAGGAGCGACATCAATTAGCCCACGGCGTGAGCCGTGGGTTGGTTGTGAAAACACGAACGGTAGCCCCGGTAGGGGCGGCAGCGAATCGGGCGGCGAGTTGAACAGATTGAGACGTTGTGTGTTGTTGGATCGGTTGCCGGATTGCGATCGCCCGTCACGTGGGAATCGCTGTCGCCCCTACCGGGGCTGGGATCGGCCAGGTGGGCGAGTTGGGAGAGCGGATTGGGTATGACGTTGGCAGGTTTTTGGAGCAGGCGTCGTGATACCAGAACAGGCTTCTTCTTGGCAGACCACGATTATCGGTGAGGCCGTCGATATTTTCGATTCAATTCGGATCCCATTAAACTCTCGACAACGTGCAGCGAGACAAGGCGAGTATCCATATTACGGTGCGTCGGGCATCATCGACTCAGTTGACGACTTTCTGTTCAATGGAGAATACGTACTTGTTGCCGAGGACGGCGAAAATCTAAACAGCCGAAAACTTCCGGTGGCATTCATGGCCCGTGGGAAGTTTTGGGTCAACAACCATGCTCACATCATTAAAGGCAAGCCGGGAATTGCTGACGACCGTTTCCTAATTTCATGGTTCGCAAACGCAAATATCTCAGGTTACGTCTCGGGGGCTGCACCGCCAAAGGTAAACCAAGCAAACTTACGGCGGATGGAGCTGCGAATCCCATCATCCCCACTCCAGCGCAAGATCGCTTCGATCCTGTCGGCCTACGACGATCTGATTGAGAATAACACCCGTCGGATTGCCATTCTGGAAGAGCTGGCTCAGGCGATATACCGGGAATGGTTCGTCAACTTCCGCTTCCCCGGCCACGAAAACGTCAAGCTCGTCGATTCACCACTCGGAATGATTCCTGAGGGATGGGAGGTTGGAAATCTTGGAGACTTCGGCACGATCATTACCGGAAAAACACCGAGCAAGAAACGGCCAGAATTTTTACGGCGGGGATGTCCCATTTGTGAGAACGCCGGACATGCACCGTAACCTGTTCTGCCTTTCGACGACCGACACTCTGACTGAAGAGGGAATGGCGAGTCAATCACGGCAAACCGTGCCAGCCGACAGCGTGTGAATTCGTTGTATTGGGACCGTGGGCGTCATTTCGATCACGGCTTCAAAGTGCCAAACGAATCAGCAAATCAACACGATCATTCCGAGTGCTGAACATTGGCGAGAGTATATCGTTGTCTGTCTTACCGATAACTCCCCACGACTCAAGCAGATGGGAGCAGGCGGAGCCACGATGGACAATATAAGCAAGGGGAAACTGATGGTTCATCCGACGGAAGCGTGCGCAGACCCCAGGATCGAGGTTTTTCAAGGATCGCGGTAGGGACGGCTGTTGCCAGCCGCCCCCCGCACAGATCCGTACTCGAGCGTTTAACTCATACGGCTCCTCCATTGGGTCAAGCGATCCAGCGTCA
>Ga0163216_100541_pt1 | contig 54944 bp, 54 predicted proteins | sample SynspAceP_FD_167610 | JGI IMG/M metagenome (GOLD analysis project Ga0163216, IMG submission 167610) | Saline lake microbial communities from Ace Lake in Antarctica - Synechococcus sp. Ace-P (Illumina Assembly) | ecosystem: Environmental > Aquatic > Non-marine Saline and Alkaline > Saline ...
ACCACCAAGTCACCGAACTACCACATAGACAGCTTTAGTTGCTGCTAAAGCCTGGGTCTCACTTTACCCAAAACTGTGTTTCAAAAGGAATATTTTAAGTGGTTAATTATCCATACAAACCAAGTCATCGGAAAACCCCTCACTGGCTGCGCCAAAACGTTCGCCCTTTCCGCTGCTTGGGGCGTTAGTGCGTCAAGCAAGCTTGATGCATCTTGCAGGCGGGAGCCCGCCCCGGTGTAAGTCCCTGTCGGGTAAGGTTTAGCCAACCACCCGTATCGAGTATTGCGCGGAGTCTGAGCAAAGGAAGTGCTTTGCAGTGTGAAGACACGATCAGATGAACAACCAATGTGAAGCGTAGACAGAGAATTATATAGGCCATAGGGAGTACGTGCTCCTGAAGTGCTGGTATCGCTTCGATAATCAATTAAGTCCTGACTGACGAGGCTTGTAACGCCGTCGAAGTCCATGCAAAGCAGTCGTTATTCAACGTAGTTGAAATGGCAAGACTGTGGCGAGTCAGCGGAGTTATCAAGCCGTGGCATGTATAAAGAGATGGATCAGGAACTTGAGAGAGCCAAAGGTGTTCCATACGGCTATGTTCTGCGTTTTGCCTGACATCTGACTATTATTGTATGGTGGGGGGCCGCTATTTTATTTGTATTCGCAAGTTCTAGCCAAAATATTCAGAAAGAAGTCCTATTTGTAGCTGGCTTCGTGTTTCTTATTAGTGGCATAATTTCTGGGAGTTTTACTAAGGGTAAAGACCTATCTCGGGTCGTATTTTGATCAATCGAAGGTATTAGTTTTTATGCAGCAACAATTACAATTGACGGGTTGCGCTTCACTTCAAATTTTAGCTAATTTCAATACGACTTTTAACCGGGCGTTGGGCAAACCAAGGGGGTTCGTGTAAATGGATATCGCAAAGAATATAAAACCTAGTATTTTATTATTTACCCTTGGATTCTTGGGAATAGTATCTACTGTTCCTTTAATTCCACAATTATTAGCACTCCAGTCAACTCCATTGCCTTTGTCAGTAGAAATGATTCAAGTGATCTCTGTTGCACAATCGGCTGTGTTACTACTACTCATGATTTGGCTTGGCTCCGTTTTTTCCAAAAAGGTAGGATTATCATCTCCTGTTATTTTTGCCTTAGCTCGCTCGGAAAATGCTTTTAAAGAATTAAAACCACAAATAATACCAGCACTAATAGGTGGTGTCGTCGGGGGTGTTTTTATACTTGTATTTCTTGGTGCATTAACCAGTTATCTTCCAGCTGAATTTCTCAGTGCTGGTGAAAAGCTAATTCCACCTTGGTATACCAAGATGCTGTACGGCGGCATTACAGAAGAGTTACTTATTCGTTGGGGCTTAATGTCATTTTTCGTTTGGGCGGCATATCGTCTAACTCAAAAAAACGGGTCTGATATTGGTTCGTACAACTATATTTTTGCAATTATTGCATCAGCTTTAATATTCGGTCTTGCTCATTTGCCCGTAACTTTTGCCTTATCCCCCGAGGTTACGGCTACTTTGGTGGCTTATATTATCTTAGGTAATGCAGCTTTTGGATTTATCGCTGGTTATTTATATTGGAAATATGGTTTGGAGTGCGCAATGGGTGCCCACATGATTGCGCATTTAACCATGACTGCTGGTGCAGGTTTTGCCTAACTAGAAATCAAATAAGGACAAATAACAGTTGGCTTTCGCTCCTTCGTCGCTAATTTTAGCCAACAAATTTTTGCTGGTTAATTAGGCTTTATACCGCATTGGAAGGACAGATAATTGATTAGAGTAATAATTGCAATCGTAGCTTTAACTTTCTTATACATTGGTGCTCAAAAAACGTACTTCTGGGTTATGCCGAGAGTTACCATAGAAAACCTAACTAGTGAGTTAATTACTCTGGCTGAAGTGACTCTACCAAGTAATCGTCTCTCCTTTTCACCAATAGAATCTGGTAAATCACAGCTTATATATCGTCGCTTAGATTCTTTGGAGGGAGTATATAAATATTATTTTAAATTTGCTTCGACCCACGAAATTACTGGAGAGTGCGGATATGTGACTTCGAATGAAATTTTTACAAATTTTAGAATAACCGTAGTTTCAAATAACGAAGTGGAGTGTACACATGAATCTCTATAAGTTTGTTACGTTCGTCCAACAGGTTGTGCTCGGCTGTGTAAACTGTGCTCGCCCCTTACACAAGCTTTAGCTGGACTGAGCCAACATGAACGACCGCAAGGGTGGATGGTATTGGATTCGCCGAGTATGGGCAACACTCGGCATACTTGCACTGCTCGGTTTCGCTGGCTGGTCGTTCGTCGCCTATCGTGCAAGTGGGGACGCTCGAATGGCTCTCGTGAGTGATGACACAGTTGGGGTCGTTCGTGGTGGGCACCATTGGTTGTTGGCACCCATGAATACGAGTACCCAAAAAGTCGCTCTGCTGTTTTTTCCTGGTGCATTGGTCGAGCCTGCTGCCTACGGCCCACTCTTACGTAAGATCGCGTTGGCAGGCTACACGGTGCTATTGGTCGAAGTTCCGCACAGGGGCGCGTTCGGCGGTGCCGACGGGGCCGCAGTCATTAGTAGGGCTCGCCTTGCCATGCTTGGCGTGTCGGGCGTTTCGGAGTGGGTGATTGCCGGCCACTCACGGGGAGGTGCTGTGGCAGCGCGCTTCGTTCGGGAAAGTCCGGCAGGCGTCAGAGCGCTCATTCTGGTGGGCACCTCGCATCCGCGCGATTTTAGTTTGGCCGAGTCGACGTTGTCGGTCACGAAGATCCTCGGTACACGCGACGGTGTTGCTCCGCTCGAGAAGAGCGAGGACAACAGACATCTTCTTCCCGCTAGGTCTCGCTGGGTACTCATCGAAGGCGGCAACCATTCCCAGTTCGGCTCGTATGGATTTCAGCCAGGGGACCATTTTGCAAGCATCGACCGCGACCTGCAGCAAAGGCTCACGAGCAAGGCCATAGTGGACGCCCTGGAATCGGTTGCTCGCGGGAATACGTCCGCTAACAAAGCCATTAAGTAAAACCTGCATAACATGGCGCTTAAGATGGATGTCTGGGTTGTTAAGCCCCCTGCAGTCTCTTAGCGCAACATAATGTCTAAATCGAGAACGGTGGTTCTATGAGAAAAATAATTATTTTTGGTAATTCAGGCTCAGGAAAGTCTACATTGGCCAAAGCACTTAATGACGAAGGATTAGCCCACCTCGATTTAGATACCCTGGCTTGGCTTTCGTCGAACCCACCTGAACGGCGTGCGATAGCCCAGGCACATGAACAAATTAAGGCTTTCATTAGCAACAATGATGAGTGGGTTGTGGAAGGTTGTTACGCCGACTTACTTGAATTGCTTAAGCCGTGCGCCAACGAAGCCATTTTTATGAATTTGCCGATTCAACTTTGTCAGGCAAATGCGAGGAGTAGACCGTGGGAACGGCACAAATACGAATCTAAACAAGCGCAAGATGACAATCTACCAATGCTTCTAGATTGGATTGCAGGATATTTGGAAAGAGATGACTCTCTTTCATACCTTGCACATAGCACTCTTTTTCAAGATTTTCAGGGCAAAAAGACAGAAATAAGCGGTAATGAAGAAAGCCATTACAATGCGCTTAAAAATGACACTAAAAAGTGTCGATTTTAGTGGGGCGTTATGTGCACAAGAATTAACGGAGTATGCGTTTGGGTAACGCATTAGGGATAATCGCTTGTATTTTGTGGGCAGTTTCGTTGGTTGATTGTTTATCACTTGATTTTGTATAACTAAGCCTCTTGCAGCAAATTACCATATAGATCCCAGACTACTTGTAGGAACCAACAGTTTAGTCATGGTTTCGTCGTCTTGGAGCCAAAGTGTTTCACCAGTTCGACCCTGCCAACTCACCTTCAGCATACCCCTTATATAAGTCCATGGGGGACGCCAGTCTTCATCAGCTTGCAGATTTATGGAATACATTCATGAATTTCATAATTCTGCGGTTGTGCAAAATACATTCCTAGTATGAGGTGGGTCCGACTTTCTCTAGACCAAACCTCGCTGTTTAGCCCTTGCATCCGCTAGTAGTTAACCTTTAATAATGGTAGCTTAAATAAACGGTGATCCTCCTACGTAGGGCTTGCATTCGGTAAGGCCTCCATTCATTAGTTCATGCCCATGCTGGGCGCACAAAAACGCTTAAATCAGACAAAAATAAAAAGCAATTTTCGCCCACTTGAGTGGGTGTTATGCGCAACTTGTAGATAAGGATAGGACTTAATGAATAAAGCAGTGTTTCCTGTAAAGACAAGAGAGTTTCACAATCATCATTTTGATTCGACAATTTGGAATGATTTTGTATTCCGTGACGACGACATTGTCATATCGACCTATGCCAAATCCGGGACGACTTGGATGCAGCAAATTGTGTCCCAGCTACTTTTTTCAGGAGAGGAGGGCTTGGAAGTTGCTGAGATGTCGCCTTGGATGGACTTGCGAGTTCCTCCGAAAGAAGTCAAGTTGCCTGCCGTAGAAGCGCAGACACATCGTCGATTCGTAAAAACTCACTTGCCTGTGGATGCCCTGGTCTTTTCACCGAGGGCGAAGTACATCTACATCGGTCGAGACGGGCGCGATATTATTTGGAGTCTTTATAACCATCATCTTAATGCTAACGGAGCATGGTATGACGCACTTAACAATACCCCCGGCAGAATTGGCTCAGGAATCGAGCCACCATGCTCGTCGATCTCTCAGTATTTCGACAATTGGCTAGAAAAAGACGGCTTTCCATTTTGGTCGCTCTGGGACAATGCCCGCACCTGGTGGGCTATTCGAAATTTACCGAACGTGCACATGGTGCATTTTGCAAATTTGAAGTCAGACATGCCTGGCGAAATTCGCCGTATTGCAAAATTCATTGGCACACCCATCGAGGAATCGAAGTGGGAAAATATATTAAAGCATTGTAGTTTTGACTATATGAAGGCAAATGCCACAAAGAGTGTTCCTCTTGGAGGGGCGTTCTGGGAAGGAGGCGCGGAAACCTTTATTCATAAGGGCACGAATGGCCGGTGGCGTGATGAGCTGTCTGCTGAACAGATTATGAATTATGAGCAGCGTGCGGAGTTGGAGCTCGGCCCTGAATGTGCACATTGGTTTACCACTGGGGAGCTCAGATAAGGTGTTTTCGTGTATAGCCGGAATACGCGGCTGGCCCGGAAATTGGGCCTTTAGGTGTTTAGTGTATTCTCAGTAATTTCTGAGGATACTATTAATCTCAAAGTTTAATGTACCTTGTAAAACGAAATTATTATGCGTAGTTCAGTAAGTGGTGGTGTAGTCGTAATAGTCTTTATAGCCGCTGCAAAACATAAAAAATACAAAGCCTAGTTATATTAAGGGGCAATTAAGGTGATTAGTTAAGATGGTATCTGTGCTGTGGTGCTTAAGGATGATTTAGACAAGCAAATAAAAACCGCTTAAAAGCGGTTTCATAATGCTGGTTTGAGTTTGACACTTTAATGTCTAGTTTCAATCATTAATATGCACCCACAGTTAAAACAAGTGAATATTAATCGGCAAGGGCAATATTACTGATTTTGTAAGGTTGCCCATTACTAGACTATAAGTTGGCCTAATGGCTTAATTGTTCTATTAAACTAATATGTTGTGGAAATTGCATCATTAAAGGTTCTTTTTCCCCCAACTGCATATCATTATATTCAAATCCGGGTGCCACCGCCTCGCCAATTAAACCATAACCGTATTGGCCATCTGTTGGGATCTGTGAGGCTTTCCAAATCCCGCCTTTGACCATCATCTGCATGACTTGTCCTTGACTTGGGTCTGATCCCATAACAATAGTTTCTAGCTGGCCATCAGGGTGTATCAGTGAATAAGTAATAGGGTCACCCATATGGAAGTAATGCATGATATCACTTTGATTCATATGAAAATGACCAATGGGTGACTCAGCAGTGAGGAGGTAATAGATTGACGTCATCGTGACCCGTTGGCCACTGGCTGTTGGTATCATAGGCCTGTGGTCGGCTTTAAAGGTTTGTCGAAAGTAACCACCTTCAACATGGGCTTCAAGATTAAGGGCTTTGACCAGTTCTTGAGTATTCATTTTATTTGGTCTGGCTTGAGTAGGCTCGGAAGTTGTTTCTTCAGACCCTGCATGCTTGGAGCTCGTGACGCTTGTATTGACTTCGTATGGTTGGCTCATTTTTGTTTGCGCCCAATTTGCCACTAAAGTATCGACCACTTTGCTGCCAACCGCGTAAGCAGACTCTAAAGATGATTGCATGCCCGCATAACCCTTGCCTTCAGCAATTAAATTGTCTATGGCTGTCAGGCTATCTGGGGGCATCGAATAATTGCTGGCGGTACGTAAGACCATAAAACGTGATTTGTCGGCTTTTTGGGCCTGATCTAAATAGGTCATGGCTTGATAACTGCCTGTATCTTCCATACCAGAAGTGACAAAATTACCTTGTCCTTTAGTCCAGTGACTCACCCAATCATTAGCCCATTGCGTTAGATGTTTGCCATGCCAAAACGTTGCTGCAGCCAATTGGTCGCCTTGTAATACAAAGGGTGGCTTTTGTGCATTGGGATAATTAACATATTTACTGCGCAGCTCTTGCATCGCTGGATAATCAGTCAGTGTCACATCTTTGGTTAAGGCATAGGCCCAGTCCGCTAATGCAGTATTGAGTTTATACACTTCGCCATTGTGACTGTCTTGATAAGCTGCGGGATCTTCAACCTGTGCCGGACTGAGTTTTTGTTGCTGAAACAATGGAAAATAACCTGTCTGCCAATCGCTTGGCATATCGCGCGCATCTATCTCGTGAGCTAAATCGCCATCTACTAGATAATTCGCCCACACGGCTGAGCCAATAGATGCATCTTGTGGGTCCACTCCAGCAATACCCACAACTAGCCAATATGCCTTGGTTAAATTAAAACGCGGATCAAGTCCAAGCGCCATTATCGCTGAGGCCGCCCGGGCTGTGCCCATTCCGGTAACAATACCCAGTACACCAGTTTCAGGATTTAAACAGATATCATGATAAGAAGCGGGGAAGGGCAAACAGGTATCTAGTTTCTGTCCGGCTTTCCACAGTTGAAATTCTCCGGCTTTATCACCTTGGTCCTCGCCAATTTCAAACATGTTGACCACGACGACTTTGACTTCGATGGGCGTTTCTTGCTGAGTGTCAGACGCTTTTTGTGGTGAACACGCCAAGGTAAACAGCGCTATGCTGCCGAATAACCACAATCTGATGTTTTTCATAAGTTCCTCTAAGAAAAAGGGACAAGCCTGAATATCAGTCTTATCCCTTGTTATGTCACATTGCGCAGAAAAAAAGCAATGTTAAGTTAAGCATTAAAACTTATAAGCGAATTTCGCTTGATAACTACGTGGTAATTCAGGCAACACGATAGAACTACCAAATAAGTCAGGGAAGTTAGAACGATAATACGTCTCATCAGTTAAGTTTTTAATGTTAAAGCTCAAAGACCAGGTTTCTTCTTGGTAGATAACACCGGCATTAACCAGGGTATAAGCAGGTAATAATACCGACTGTGAATAGCCTGAATAGGTAGAGTCTACGTCAACAATACTTGCATTAGCAGCAAAACCATTTTGGAAATCGTAGGTTGCTGTCAAGGTGTAGATATTCTCTGGAATACCTGCTTTGCGGCCATCAGGGTTGTTGCTATTTGGTACATCACCTATTGCAACACCACCGAAAATAAGTGATGGGTCAACCAAAGGCATGTCTTCAGCACCAAAGAAAGCGAACTGAGAGCCAGCTTCTAGAGCGGTTAGGTTTTCAACCTTAACATTGGTATAACCAGCAGTGACTACTAGCTCGTCACTCACTACCCAACGTAATTCAAACTCCGTTCCGTTAGTTTCCGTTACGTTGTTCAAAGTTGTCGATTGCGCCTTGGTATCAGTACGTTCTTGTTTGTAATTGGCAATAGCAAAATACAAAGAGTCTTCTAAGAACGTGCCTTTAACACCGAATTCCAATAATTTCGATTTATCAAATACGCCACCAGAATAAATGCTTCCCGTTTTGATTTCAGCGCCTTGACCAACGATAATCGTTGATTGCTCAGCAGCAGTGATATACGGAATCAATCCAAAATCAAATTTGTATGAAATACTGGTATTCCAAGATACACCATTAACTTTGTCTTCTGCGTCAACGGGAGCCGTGATATCAGCCGCGGTGTAGTTAACCGGATCAGCGCCAAAGTCATTTAAGAAATATTTACCGTCATCACTAACAATAACGAATCCAGAACCGTAGTTACCTAGCTGTGTCTTTTCAACATTGGCGTGGCTTTCCATATCAAATGAGTCGTAACGAGCACCTAATACGATGTTCAAACCAGAATCCCAAGTCAAATCAACCATGGCGGCAAAACCAAGATCTAAATAGTTACCTTCGTACCACTCGGTATAATCATCATCAATTCTGGTTGATAATAAACGTCTGTCTAAGGCGCTAGATGCCATGGTTAAATCACGACGATCGAAGTACTCGTTTTTCCAATCTTCGCCATGTTCAAAATCGATATAACGCAAAGAAGGCGAAATTTGAACTTGGGCTATTAGACTGTCAGTTTCGTATTCGGTAGCGAAAACAATTTTATCTTCTACTACGTAACTGTCATGGTATTGTGAGAAACCGTAGGCATTTTCGTTTAAGTTATCATAAGCTTCGTAGAACAACTGATTCTTAATTTCCCAGCCGTTATCAGTGTAATAAATTACATCGAAATAAACTGTTTCAACCGTATTTTTTAATTGGTCGTCTGCTGCTACTAGAACCTGGCTACCTTTAAGCTTTGTGGTACCGACGTTTTCAAGAGCCATAATTTCAGGGATAAGATCAGCTGTCGTTTCATTCATAGGCACTTGCCAAATAAATGGATTTACGTTCACTGAATTATATTCTTGGTGAGAAATTGACCCGTCACCGTCAGTATCTAGCGGTTGTGCGGTACCGGTAATATAAGTGCCGTTATCAACTAAATCTTGAGTCAAACGGTTCCAACCTGCAACTTGGTTACCATCATAGTCATGGTACATACCACCAAATTCTAAGCGTAAATTTTCAGTAATATCAACGTTAAATGAGGCTTGAAGTACCGTTTGATCTGTACCGGTATTTTCATAGTAACTGCCAGAATTTTCTACTTCACCATACAAATAGAAACCTGCTTTTTTGTCACCTATTGAAGCCGGGCCGCCAAGCTCAGCACTTAATACTGATTTATCCCAACTGCCAAGGGTATAAGAAAAAGCGCCTTTATTTTGGTCAAGGTATTGTCCACCACTTGCACGAGCAGATTTTGGATTAAAATTTAAGTATCCGCCGATTTTGGCAGGTCCATAAATAGGTGACGCAGGACCACGTACAATATCGATTCGGCTTGAAGCACCAATGGGTGTTGGGTAGTTACCTGGGTTATCTAAGCGTTTTACGCCACGGAAATACGTCTCACCTGGAGTACCACGTACATCTAACGAGCCCGCAACACCAAAAAATGATTGGGTATAAGTACCGGGAGCAAAAGCAACTAATTCATCAATGTCGCTTATAGCAAAACGCTCCATTTGTTCTTGACTGATAGTTGAAGCTGATCGCGGTGTTTCTAATATAGATTTACCAAAACCGAATACGGCTTCTACATCTTGTCCTGGCAAACTACCGAGTGATCCGGTTACTTCGATTTTCTCAATATCTTTGTCTTTTCTATCTGCTGCATCAGGCTCCTGAGCAAAGGCATGACCTGTTACTGTCATTGCTAAGCTTAGCGCAACAGCCTTAGCGAGTGGTGTACAAATAAAATTATTAACGGTCATTTTTAGTTCCCCTGGTGCTCTCATAGTCTAAAGTGTTTTTTATTTACATTTCTAAGGAATGCAATTTTTCATAATTTGATTTTGCACGAAGGATGCCAATTACTTGTCCAACTGGTCAACAATTTTTTTAAGAGGTAATTGTTTGATATTGATAGATAAAATAAATATTTTTACCCATATCATGCAGTATGAAAAATTGCGATACGGAGGGGGATATAAAGCTGGTGCACCATAGTTGTTCAATGGGGGGGGAGGTGCACCAAATATGGAAGCGGGTAATAATGGCTGACTAGGACACTTTTGATTGTAATATTTTAGCTAGTTGCTGATGTTTCTGATGAATTTGATCCTGTAAAATCTGATTGTGTTTGTCATCTTCAATAAGCCACTTTCCAGCCACCATCAATTTACTAACCTGATGAGCGCCACAGGTAACTAAAGCTGCTATGGGATCACCTACGCCAGAAAAGCGTAATTCATTAGTGCTAAAAAACGCGAAGTCTGCTTGATAACCTACTTTTATTTGTCCAAGTTTATTTCTGCCCAGAACAGCCGCCGAGCCTTTTGTTGCATAGGCTAATACGCGTTCAGCTGTAATAATTTCGGCACCATAACGTAATCGTTGTTGCAGCAGAGATTGGCGTGCTTCTTGGATCATATTAGAACAATCATTTGAGGCTGAACCATCGACCGCAAGACCGATGTTACAGCCGGCTTGCTCTAACTCTACCGTGGGGCAAATACCAGAAGCCAAGAGCATGTTAGAGCTGGGACAGTGCGCAATACCGACCTTAGCTTTGCCGAGGCGTTTTATCTCTGTAGAATTAAAATGGATACCATGGGCAAGCCATGTGCGCTCATGTAGCCAGTCACAAGATTCTAAATAGTCTAATGGACGCATACCGTATTGTTTTAAACAAAAATTATTTTCATCTTCAGTTTCGGCTAAATGGGTGTGTAGTCTAACGTCATTTTTAGCCGCTAATAGTGCGGTATCTTGCATAAGCGCTTTAGACACGGAAAATGGCGAGCAAGGGGCTAACGCTATTTGAATCATGGCTTCATCTGATCTATCGTGAAAGCTGTCAATCAAACGCTGACTGTCAGTTAGGATCACATCTTCCGTTTGAATAACCGAATCAGGTGGAAGGCCACCTTTGCTCTGGCCTAAACTCATTGAGCCGCGGGTTAATGTAGCACGACAGCCCAACACTTTCAGTGCTTCGACTTGAATATCAATACCATTTTCTAGTCCCTTAGGAAAAACATAATGATGATCGGCCATCGTTGTAGTGCCTGATAACATCAGTTCTAAGCCAGCAAGTTGTGTCGCCGAGTGCAACATTTCAGGGTCAAGGTTTTTCCATACTTGATATAAAAAAGTCAGCCAAGGGAATAAAGGCTTATTTAATGCGCCCGGCACACAGCGGGTTAAGGTTTGGTAAAAATGATGATGGGTATTAATTAAGCCGGGTGTCATGATCAGATTGCTGCAATCAACATAATGGTCAATACGGGCTTTAGGTGTTTGTCCGCTAGCCACTAATTCAATAATAGTATTGCCGCGGATCACGACGCCATTTTTAGCATTATCGTCGTTGGCCGTGAAGATGGCGGCAGGGGATTTAAGCCAAACGGTTGGAGTGGAGGTAGAAACCATTGTTTTATTGTCCTTTTAATATTTAACTTAAATGTGTTGTTGCTCGGATGGTGTTTTAGGAATGGCGACACTCATCAAAATTGCGCAAAATCCCGCAACTGTTACTGAAGAAGAAAATATATTTTTAGCTAAAGCCGGTAATTGTGCCAAGGCGTCTGGCACCATCATTACACCTAATCCGAGGCCCATCGAAGTGGCAATAATTAAACTACTGCGTCGGTCGATTGGCTCACTCGTTAATATTTTAACGCCAGCAACCGCAATAGTCGCGAACATGATAAGAGTGGCTCCACCTAACACAGCCTTTGGCATCAACTGGATCACTGCACCTACTGTGGGAAATAGGCCTAATAGCACTAAAAAACCTGCTATATAATAGCCTACATGGCGACTAGCAACGCCGGTCATCTGAATAACTGCATTATTTTGTCCAAATGTGGTGTTGGGAAAGTTGTTAAATACTGCCGCTAACATTGAATTAATGCCATCAGCTAAAATGCCCCCTTTTACTCTTTTAAGATAGAGTGGGCCGCTAATTGGTTGGCGGCAGAACAGACTGTTAGCCGTTAAGTCGCCAGCAGTTTCTATGGCACTTAAAAAGTAGACAAGCGCTACTGGTATAAACACTTCCCACTGGAAATCAAACCCATATTTAAACGGCACTGGAATACTGATTAAAGGCATCTCCACCATTGCCTCATAATTAATTAAATCGAACCACCACGCTATTACACTGCCACTCAACATTCCAATAAATATGGCAGACAATCTAAGCATAGGGTACTTTGATGCATTAAATACAATGACGATAAACAATACACTTATGCCTAACAATAAATTTTCAGGTGAGCCAAAGTCGGCATAACCATAACCACCCGCTAAATCTGTCATACCGACTTTAATTAAGGTAATTCCTATGGTGGTGATAACGATGCCCGTCGTCAAAGGAGTAATAATACTTTTTACTTTATCGATAACCTGACTTAAGCCTATCTCTACCAAAGCCCCCCAAAATGAAATGCCAAACATCATGGCCAGAATATCGTCATTTGAGCCGCCGCGCTCTTTGACCATAAAACCTGCAACCAAGAGGGCACCAATAAAGGTGAAACTGGTGCCTTGTACGGCTATTAATCCGCAACCAATAGGGCCAAAGGTCTTGGCCTGAATAAAGGTAGAAACCCCAGACACCATTAATGCCATACTAATTAAATAGGGGATCTCTGCTTGAAGATCTAGGGCATTTCCAATGATTAATGTGGGTGTAATAATACCAATAAAACAGGCCATTACATGCTGAATAGCGGCGGTAATACAATGTGATATCTTGGGTTTATCGTGCAATCCATACAATATTTCGTTATTGGTGGGCATGTGTAGTTCTTCTTATGAGTAACCCTGATTAGGTAAACAACTTAATGGGGCTAAAACAGTGGCGTATTACCAATCTAAAGCAATAATTTGACCACTTAGTCAAGTTGTCGGAATAATGACTAAGTTGCTGATTAATAATGGAATAGTATTTATGTTGTTGGTGGTTTTAAATATGAACCAATGTATTAAAGCGCTAAAATAGTGCAGAGCCTTTGATAACCCTGAGGAAACCCAGCGCTTTGTTGAGTAAGTTATTAATAGGCTGCTAAACTACTTACAGGTATAGCAGCCCATAGCCCGTTACCGTATTAGGTAAAAGGCATGTAATACAGGATTTAATTATTATGATGCAGTTAGAATCAAATCTAGTGACTGTGGATTGGCTCGAAGAACATTTAGATGCACGTAATATTATCGTGCTTTATACAAGCATGGCAGATATTGCTACCGGTGAGGCTGAACCTAAGCCTAAGGGCTTAATACCCGGCTCAGTTTGGTTTGATTTCGAAAAAATATTTTGTAATACAAAATCACCTTATCCTCATACCATGCCCGATGAAGAAACGTTCCAACGTGAGGCGCGTAAGTTAGGCATTAATGCTAATAGTCATATTATCGTTTATGACAGCAAAGGTTTGTATTGTTCACCCCGTATTTGGTGGATGTTTAAAGCGATGGGACATGACAATGTGCAAGTATTAGATGGCGGCCTACCGGCTTGGTTAAATAAAAGTTATCCAGTCGATAATCAGTTTCTACTCGGCAAAGACGTCGGCAATTTTCAAGCTTTGGCTAAACCACGTAGCTTTGTATCCAGTGGCGCAATCGTTAAAAATTTATCTAAAATTAGAGTGATGGATGCGCGTTCTGAAGGTCGATTTAAGGGTACTTCGCCAGAGCCTAGACCGGGTCTTCGCTCTGGGCACATACCATCGTCGATCAATATCCCCTTTACCTTGTGTCTACACCAGGGACACCTTAAAACCAGGGTGCAACTAAAACAACTATTTAGCGAGCGCGGCATAAAGGAGGGAGTCTATATTGTCTGCACCTGCGGTTCTGGTGTGACAGCCTGTATTATTGCTTTGGCAGCTAGTGAATTGGGTTATGACAGATTGTCGGTTTATGACGGTTCATGGAGCGAGTGGGGTGCCAATATAAAACTTCCCATAGCCGTCGACTAGGCACAGAAGTACAACTTAATCTGCTATTTTAGCAAAATACGGCCATTACTTTGACAATAAACGTTTTAATAAGGCCAGGGTGTTTTAGCAAACTTAGTATATTAATATCGCTAGCGCACAGTTGCGTCTAGCGATATTAAACGACGCATAATCGCTTGGGTTTATTGACCTACACGATTACTTATCCAAACGCTGCGATAGGGGCTTAGCACAATTTCCAAATCTTCGTGACGAATTGCTTGGTCAGTGAGTAGGTCAACCCAGTTATCAGTACCGATGAGATTAATATCGCTTAGGCGAACCGTTTGTTCTTGATCTGAAATATTAAATACACAAAATATACTCTGGCGACGATCAATACTTTGACGCCAAAAGCCGAATATTTGTTCGCCTAGTTGCAAAGTGAACTGCACTGCATTGGGGTGAAATGCAGCTTGCTTTTTACGAATGCTAATTAAGTGTGACATGCGTTTTAGCACTTTACTGTGCTGGCTATAAGGACTGTTTAAGGCTTCATGTAAGGCCTCATAATCCCATTTATGTCGATTAATTGAGCGATTCTGGCTAGTGTTTTTTAGTTTGTCATAGTCATTGTTAGTGCCTAATAAACTATGAATGTATAAACCAGGAATGCCTTCTAAAGCAAACATAATGCTATGGGCACAAATAAAACGTTCGAGACCCCACTTATCTTGACCTTTAGTGGTACCTTGCAAAGCATCAAATAAGGCAATATTTATTTCATAGGCTTTTTGGCCGCCATTTTCGGCCATTCGCCATGAAATTCGACCGCCAAAATTCTGCATTGTCGTTACCAGACTACTGAGTTCATCATCACTTAACAGCCCTTCTGCAGGGCGCAGTCCTATGCCGTCATGAGAAGCAATGAAATTAAAAAAGAAGGTACCATTTTGCGCTGGAGGCATGCTACCTAACCAGGCTTTAAGATGTCGGCAGTTACCTGTGACTAAAGTATTGACTAATAAAGGCGGCAGGGAAAAGTTATAGATCCCGTGGGCTTCATTAGCATTGCCAAAATAGGTTAAATTTTGGCGATTGGGTATGTTTGTTTCCGTAATGATAACGGCATCGGCAACAGCGTGTTCAATCAGGGTACGGAGTAACCTGACAACTTCATGAGTTTCCTCCAAATTAATACTGGGTGAACCTAGTTTTTTCCATAAAAAGGCCACAGCATCTAAACGGAAAATACGAATGCCAGCATCTAAGTATTGACGCATTATTGAAACAAAGGCTAAGAGTACCTTTGGATTACGAAAATCAAAATCCACTTGATCGTGACTAAATGTGCACCACACATACTTTTCGCCATTAGCGGTTTCAGTTAAACGCAATAACTCTGAAGTGCGTGGCCTAACCACTTGGGATAAATCATCTAGGGGCGAAGCAGTAAAGAAAAAGTCACTGCCAGGTCCTTCGCCTTTGATAAAGTTATTAAACCATGCACTGCGCGCAGAGCAGTGATTAATGACTACGTCAGACATTAATCTAAAGTCTGTGCTAATAGCCTTGATATCATCCCAATTACCTAAGGCCTCATTCACACTTGAATAGTCGATAACGGAAAACCCATCATCAGAGCTATAGGGAAAAAAAGGTAGGATGTGAACACTGTTAATTGTGTCTTGACAATATTGGTTAAGAAATTGTTTGAGGGTTTTAAGAGGGTGCAGCTCTTTTTGCTCAATACTGTCACCATAAGTGATAAGAACAATGTCTTTTTGATCCCAGTTATTGTGATGACGCAAAGGCACCTGCACCTTGTCACTGTGCTCAATATTCATGGTAACGAGCAATTGCTCTACAATGTCTTCAATAGGGGCAGCCAACGGGATGTCGGCATAAATTACACTTAAATGGTGATTCACCCGCTCTTTAAGCTGTTCAACTATGGATAACATGTATTACCTCAACCCGCTTGGAATTCATTTAGGTCTTGCTCAACCGCTTCTTTTAATTTTTCAAGTACATCAGGCATGGCACTGACCACTCTATTCCAACTGGGAATAAAAGGCGTTTCCATGGGATTATCTAAAAAGCTCTCTCCGGCCTTCATAATGTTTTGCGCAAACAATTCGACGGCTTTTTCTTCACTATGAATATCAAGGGCTAAACCGTTCATGATGGCATCGTTGTGATAGGCTTCAACAAAGTCTAAAGCGATACGGTAGTAGGTGGCTTTCAGTGAGCGAAATAATTCCATACTAAAGGTTTCACCTTGCGTCGCCAGTTTACGAAACAGTGATTTGGTAATATCAATGGACATTTTAGACAAGCCACCCTGATCATTATGAGCCGATAAATCTTGATGTTTATGATCATAGGTTTGGGCAATATCTGCTTGGCATAAGCGATTAGATGAATAGTTGCGATGCATCTCAGACAACACGCCTATCTCTAATCCCCAGTCGCTGGGTATACGAATATCATTGAGTACATCTTTACGAAAGGAAAACTCTCCGGCTAATGGATAGCGAAAACTGTCCATATAATCCAAATAGGCACTTGGCCCTAATACTTTCTTTAAGGCTTTTATTAGGGGAGTCACTAATAAACGGGAAACGCGACCATTGATTTTTCCGCCTGCAACACGTGCATAGAAACCCTTACAAAACTCATAGTTAAATTGCGGATTAGCCACAGGATAAATCAGCTTAGCTAACAAAGAACGATCGTAAGTTAGAATATCACAATCATGTAAGGCTACTGATTCGGCTTTGTTTGAAGCCAGCACATAACCCATGCAGTACCAAACGTTGCGACCTTTGCCAAGCTCTTTTGGTGCCAAGCCTAATTGTTTTAGTTTTTCATCTAAGGCTTGTAAACGTGGACCTTCATTCCACAGCACTCGATGGTGCTGAGGCAGGCGTGAGAAAAAGCTCAGTGCGTGTTTATACTGCTCTAAATCGGCACGGTCTAAACCAATGACAATTTGTGACAAGTAGGGCACATCACAAAGTTCATCCACAATGTGTTTAAGGGCCGGACCTTCAAGTTCTGAATAAAGGGAAGGGAGTATTAATCCCATCGGACGCTTTTTAGAAAATTTAAGTAATTCTTTTTCTACCTCTGCAATCGGACGATCAGATAAGTTATGTAAGGTAGTCACTATGCCATTTTGATAAAAGTCGGCCATGTTGCCTCCAGTTAGTTAAGGTTCATTAAAAAAATACTCAGGACATCATTGAAAAAGTAAGCTCTCCAGACATTCAGACCAACCAGCCGGTCCTGTAAACGTGCTGGTGATGATGGGTTTGTGTGTTTTAAACTCAGGTAATGCATTAACGGGTGAGGTAATGCGCACCGGATAGTCAGCTGCCGCGAGCATAGCCACATCATTTTGGCCATCGCCCAATGCAATTGACACCCAATTATGGTGGGCAAACTGTTGTTTTAATTGCGTCATTAGCCACTTCATTGCGTGTGCCTTATCACATTGGTCTTTTAAATGAATAAAGCGACCCCCTTCAACAGGTGTGGCACCTAAGTTAATTAAGGCCTGCAAAAACACTTCTTTTTGTTGCTCATTGCCAAGCCATTCAATTGGCTCTCCAAATTCTCGTTGCATGGCAAGTTCCGCGTCAGTCTTGCTTAATCCGGTTGCTTCACACACTTGCTCAACTGTCATGGCAGCGAAGTGGCGAAACAGACCTTTAAATTGTGTGTCAACTGATTGCAATAAGTTCAGCCATTTTTGGCGGGGAGCAGCAAAAGCGAAGCGCAAATAATCGCCCACATTTTCCATACCATCCGGCGCAAAGGGTAAAAAAGAGTTGGGTAAATAAATAGCCGCACCGTTTTCTACAATGAAGGGACCGCTCAAACCCATTTTGTCTCGTAATAATTCAACTTCAGCACGGGTTTTGCTGGTATTGGGTATCACACTTATTTGAGCGCCGGCAAGTTTAGCCAGCATTGGCTTTGCGGCACTAAAACTATAATCATCGTGATCAAGTAAGGTGCCATCAAGATCAGTAAATATGACAGGTTTTTGATCGATTAACATGAGGTTCCTGTTGGCTGCCCAGCTAGGTGATGCTTAATTATTTTGCGTTTTGAGTCTAATTCAAATACTTCATTGCAACGTGTCGGCAAGGTAGCAAGACCATGTTCAGTCAGGCGTTGATAGAACTGAATAAAACGTTCAATTTGGGCAGCATTCATTACATTTGAATGGGCCATGGTAGTTAATGATGCAGCAAGTTTTTGCTCTTGTTCCAAACGCCAATTAAATACATTCGAAAAATCCGGCGCTTTTAACATAAGCCAATAATTCATCAGTTTGTATAAAGGTTGATAGTGGGTATACAGTTGTTCATTGACATAATTACGCCATGCAGCATCGCTATCTTCTAGAGATTCTAATGGGTTGACCGGTCTAAGCAAATCAGCTTGAGATTGTGCTTCGACCCCCCAACACCATCCTTCCAATATAACGACGTCAGCTGGTGGGGCGAAAGTGGTCCACTGTTCTATAGGATAAGGGTTATCTACCGCTTTATTAAATTTAGGTAAGGCTACTGTGCTACTTGTGCTTTTTAATTGCTCTAATACCTGTTTCATCAGGCTAGTATTGTGAGTCCCTGGCACTCCACGGGTCCTGAATAGAGGATGGATAGTACTAGCTAGTTGTTGGCGTTGCTGTTGGTCGAGGTAAAAATCATCCAGTGATAAAATGACTACTTTTAAAGCATGTATTTGGTGCAAATAGATCCCTAAGAAATCACCAAGCGTTGATTTTCCTGAACCTTGACAACCATTAATTCCCACATAAAAGGTCTTTTTTGCTTCTTTTTGGTGCAGCGCTATTCTATTCGCCAATGGAATATAATATTCATTGGCAGTGCTAACAAATTCACTACTGAGCTTATGTTCATTGATAAATTGTTCGATCATGGGCCTGTGGTTTTCCATTAGTCAGCATAATTAGTGCATGCAAATTAAGGTGAGAACTGTGTAACTAGTATAGTGAGTTACAACATACGTGCCATATTGTGAATATCTAAGGGCTTATAAGACAGTGTGAAACAAAAAGTAGGGAAGGTTTGAAATTATATTTACTGAATTTCGCTCCTATATCTAGTACGAGGTATTCAGTATGTGATACAACATACTTTGAATTTTAATGTTAAGTTATTGTTCAAGAATATTAGCGGACTTAAGGTCTATTAAACTAACTCCGAGCTTGTTTACCTAAATCATCGACAAGGTACGCAAGCCGCGATCCCATATTGGGTATTGCCAGGGTTGTAAGAGAAATCGAACAGCCTCCCCAAAGCTGCTAGAAACTGTCTAGAGCTTTACTTTGGAAAGGTGTTAAACATGTTAGAAGATAAATTTGGGCGGCGCTTCCATTACTTGCGCCTGTCTATCACTGATGTATGCAACTTTAGTTGCACCTATTGCCTGCCTGATGGCTATGCCTGCGATACGGACCGAGATTTTTTAAGTGCCGCTGAAATAGCGACCTTAGTGCGGACCTTTGCACAATTAGGCACCAGTAAGGTGCGTATTACCGGCGGCGAACCTTCATTACGTAAAGATCTGCCACAAATTATTGCGCAATGTGCGGCAACGCCTGGTATTGAACATGTAGCCATGACCAGTAATGGTTACAAGCTCGACCAATGTGTTGAGCAGTGGGTTGACGCAGGATTAGACTCCATCAATATCAGTATTGATAGTCTTGACCCTCGTATGTTTGCCTCTATTACGGGCCACGATAGCTTAGACTCCATATTAGCTGGTATCGAAAAAGGATTAAGTTTAGGTCTTAAAGTCAAAGTTAACGCGGTGCTTATGCGCCAGTACAATGAAAAAGAATTTAATGGTTTTTTAAATTGGGTTAAATCAAGTCCTATTAGTTTGCGTTTAATTGAACTGATGCAGACTGGTGATAATCAGCCATTTTTTCAAAAAAATCATGTTTCCGCTGAACCCCTAAAAGAGCAATTATTACAATCCGGCTGGTGCCAAGTCATTCGTGGCAAGGCGGCTGGGCCGGCACAAGAATTTTATCACCCTGATTATGCTGGCAAAATTGGTTTGATCATGCCATACAGCAAAGACTTTTGTGCTTCCTGTAATCGTTTACGTATATCGGCTACAGGAAAGTTGCATTTGTGTTTATTTGCAGAACAAGGTTTAGACATCCGTAGTTATATTACTGCCGGTGATGAAGCTGGTTTACGTCAAGAGCTGATTAGCTTACTTGGCGATAAAGAGGCAACACATTGGTTGCAAGATGGCTTAACTGGGGCGACTAAACACTTGGCAATGTTAGGCGGTTGATGTGGCTTTAAGCACACAAACCCCTGATTCAATGTTGGCCGTTGTTCTTGCTGGCGGACAGTCGAGTCGTATGGGCCAAAACAAAGCCTTGCGCTACGCTCCGAGGTTGAAAAACACCATGATTGCCCATTGCATCCAAATGTTGGCGCAAATAGATGGTGCACAAGTTGTGGTGAGCGGTGACCAACATTTGAATGGTATTGCCGATATCTATTCACAACGTGGACCTTTGTCTGGCATACATGCTGTATTGCACAATATCGCTGGGCAATCATCAATACAAGAACTCTTGTTTGTGCCTGTAGATATGCCTAATTTGTCTCTTGCTACCTTAAACAAATTAGTATTGTTTGGTCGACAGCACCACAGTGCTGCCTATATCAATAATTGTTTTTTGCCTTGTTACCTGCCGCACACCGCACAGGTAATTAATGTTGTTACTGAGCAAATTGAACGAAGCCAAAATTGGTCAATAAAGGCGCTGATGACTCAGTTAAACGCTCAGTCCTTAATCTGTGACAAACAAGATGAACTTATTAATGTTAATGAGCCACATACCTGGGACTTACATTGCTCTTAATAAGCTTCCAATAATATTCTAACTTTTTATAAGGTATTAGTATGACGAGTAAGCAAAATGCTCAAGTACCACAGCAATTAAACATAGCCGTACTTACGGTTTCCGATACGCGCACGTCAGAAAATGATACCTCTGGTCAGTTTTTAGTCCAAGCCGCGCAAGCAGATGGGCATAATGTAGTAGAACATATCATTTTAAAAGACGATAAATATCAACTACGTGCTGCCGTTTCACGATGGATTGCTTCTGAGGATATTCAAGTGGTGCTGTGCACTGGAGGCACTGGTTTTACCTCAAGAGATACCACTCCAGAGGCATTAAGTGTGTTGTTTGATAAAGAGATCGAAGGTTTTGGCGAGTTATTTCGTTATTTGTCTTTTAATGAAATTGGCACTTCCACGGTTCAATCTAGAGCCTTGGCGGGAATGGCTAATGGAACTGCCATTTTTTGTCTACCAGGCTCTACCGGCGCATGCAAAACAGGCTGGCATGGCATTTTGCAACAGCAACTTAAATCAACGCATAAACCGTGTAATTTTATCGTACATTTAAAGCAGTCTGTGCAATTGCCTTGCGAACATCGAGGCTAATATGTCAAAACAAAACGAACTGAATACAGATGAAGGTTTAACGCATGTAGACCAGCAGGGTAAAGCTGCCATGGTTGACGTGACCGACAAAGCCATGACATCTCGTACAGCGGTAGCCGAGGGGAAAATTAGTATGTCTGCGCTGGCCTTCGACATGCTGGCAAACAACCAACATAAAAAAGGCGATGTACTAGCGGTCGCCAGAATTGCTGGTATTCAAGCAGCAAAAAAATGCAGTGAACTTATTCCACTATGTCATCCTTTGATGTTGAGCAAAGTACAAGTGGATTTTGAACTACTACCACAAAACTATAGCGTTAAGATTAACGCGATGTGCAAACTATCAGGGCAAACAGGGGTCGAAATGGAAGCCTTAACTGCCGTTTCTGTCGCCGCCTTGACTTTGTTCGATATGTGTAAAGCAGTTGATCCTAGTATGGTGATATCAGACATCAAAGTCTTGCACAAAGTAGGAGGTAAAAGTGGAATTTGGCGGGCTCAGGGGGAGGCTGCTGAATTATGCTAAGCATCTTATTTTTTGGTCAACTCCGTGAGAGGCTCAATACAGAGAGACTAACTGTGGATATTTCCACTTTAGCAAAGCCCAACACAGTCGGCAGTTTGTGCGCTTATTTATCCGATTTAGGTCCCCAGTGGGCTGAGCTTATCCGTGTTAATAACTGTTTAGTTGCGGTTAATCAAACTATGGCCACTCAAAATACCGCAATTAATGCTGATGATGAAATCGCGCTATTTCCGCCAGTGACAGGAGGTTAATGATGAATCAACTTGATGATGGTGACGTAATTAGGGTGCATGAGCATGACTTTGATATAGCAATTGAATATCAGCGCTTAAGACAATTAAATGCCAACAATGGCGCGGTGGTATTGTTTGTTGGCCTAGTAAGAGACTTTAACCAGAATAATAAGCTGAATGGATTGTTTTTAGAGCACTATCCGGCGATGACACAGTCTGCTTTAGTCACTATAGTGCAGCAAGCCAAAGAAAAATGGCCCTTGGGCAATGTTACGGTGATCCATCGAGTAGGCCAACTGGGTATCAATGAGCAAATAGTAATGGTCGGTGTAAGCAGTCAACATCGGCATGCTGCTTTTGCTGGCGCCGATTTTATAATGGATTATTTAAAAGTAAGCGCACCATTTTGGAAAAAAGAACTTAGCGACGCTGGAGATGTTTGGGTGGAAGCAAAACATACAGATAATGAAGCAGCAAAGCGGTGGTAGTTTAAAGTAAGAAGAGGGAAGTGCGCTTTTCTCTGCGCACTCTATAAGTTATGTTGCTCGTTTAATCTTCATCACACTCGTTCTCGCATTCACCATACAAATACAAGCTATGATGGGTTAGTTTGATATTGTGCCGTTTCGCGACTTCTTCTTGGCGTTTTTCTATCACATCATCTTCGAATTCGATTACTTTGCCACACTTTAAACACACAAGATGGTCGTGATGTTTTTTATGGCTTATTTCAAAAACCGATTTACCACCTTCAAAATGATGACGGTTTAGTATGCCGGCATCATCAAACTGGTTTAGTACCCGATAAACCGTGGCCAAGCCAATATCTTCACCATGTTCAATAAGCAATTTATAAACATCTTCAGCACTAATATGTTGGTTGGCTGGCTCTTGTAATATTTCAAGTATTTTTAAGCGAGGCAGGGTGATTTTTAAACCTGCTTTTTTTAGTTCTTTATTTTGATCCATTGGCTTACTAATAAATGAGTTGTAAGACCATTATAAGGTACTCAACGGGATTTGAAAGGGCGAATTAGCCACTATGCCTTTAATTATCTGTGATCAATAAGTTAAGGGACCAAGGTTTAATCATTTTAAATTTAAAAGTAATGAAAATGACGATGAATTTTTGTTAAAAAAGATAGTAAGGTGTTATTTTTATTGAACTATTTATTTTTCCGTCTAAATAGTAACAAATGTCTGATATTTTTATATTTGATCTCAAATTAGGGTATTACATATGAACTTAACGGTGCTACGCAATAAATCGAAGGGGTTATTACCACTTTACAGGATGATGCTAAGCAAGCAGTTAATGCTATGTCACTAGGTGCCGTGCAATCTAATGAAAGCGTTAAAATGATCGAGCAGGTGAGTAATGACCTTGAACATATTACTCTGGTTATAGAGCAACTTTCTGCTATTAATACAAAGATTGCTGAGGATACTCAGCAACAAGACCAATTGTTAAACTTGATGGCCGCTAACCTGCAATCTATTGTGGATATAGCGGAACAAAGCGCGACCAGCACCAGCGAATCAAATAATGCAATTAAGCAAATAGACAGCTTATCTGAAGAGTTAAAAAAGGTAGTGGCTAAATTTAAACTTTAGCAATGATATTTAAAAAAAAGGAGCCTAAGGCTCCTTTTTTGACTATATTTCCGTCATGCTAATCTCAGCCTAACTCAGCTAAGCACATCTCTTCGTGAATTTGCTTACACCATGCTTTAACACGTTGTTCCGTCAATTCTGGTTGGCGATCTTCATCTATGCCTAATCCGACAAAGTGATGTTCATCAGCCATCCCCTTTGATGCTTCGAAATCATAACTTTCTGACGGCCATTGCCCGATCAAGATTGCACCTTTTGATTCTACGATGTCCCTGACCATGCCCATTGCATCAAGAAAATATTCCGCATAATCTTCTTGGTCTCCACAACCGAAAATAGCAACCAACTTATCATTAAAGTCGATTTGCTCAAGTTCTGGAAAAAAGTCATCCCAATCACATTGTGCTTCACCGTAATACCAGGTTGGAATGCCAAACAATAACAAATCAAATTTAGCAATATCTTCTTTGCTGCTTTTGGCAATGTCATGCACATCAACTAGGTTTTTACCCAATTCTTTTTGAATCATTTTGGCAATATGTTCTGTATTGCCGGTGTCGCTGCCGAAAAATAGCCCCACACTCGCCATTATATACCTAACCTCTATTATCTAATTTTATCGTTTTTAACTAGCGGTTTGTCTCAATGTTCAATGACATATTGCATGATGCCTTTAAATACAAAACCAGCCCCTCCTAAAAACAGTACGAAATAAACGACTACTTTGCCTATAGTGGGCACATTATTTTTTTTCAACAGATCATGAACCACATAGCCCATCAATAAAAACAAACCTATGAGCGTAATATTTAATCCAACTGCTTCAATTTGTTCATAATATTTGTTTAACATCTAGTGTAACTATACCTCATGTTAGAGCAGTGGAATATTAGCATAAGCTTAATCGCTTTAAAATTAGCTCATGGTTTTAAAGTCAAATTACAATGCTTTTTCAATATGTTTTTGTAAAGAGTCAGCCAGTTCACCTGAGCTTTTCATATTTGCAATGATGACATCTAGGGCTTGTTTGATTTCAATTAATTCTGGCCTTAAAAAAATCGAAAGTTCAACAATGTCGGTGCTAAAGTCCGACTGATATAGTTTATTTGCTTTAAAATCTGCTGAGGAGAGTATCGGTATGGCATTAAACTCATGCATAACCGCCATATTACAGCGATTTATCCTTACCATATTTAACATGCTGAGCTGACTACCTGAGTCAACTCGGGTGAATTTCCCTGCGTCAAAATAAGGGTTTAAGGCTGGATAAATATACCCTCTACGAGCACATATTGCGAGATTAGGCGCATTTTCGAGGGTAAATTGTTCGGCAAAAGGTTGATTGCTGTATAAATAGCTTTTGTGTTCAAGCACCGATATTGTGTGGATGAGCTTGTCTGGAAACTCTAACCACTGGGTGCTGGATAAAAAACCATCTACTTCTCCTTTATATAAAAACGACTCTGTGCGCTTACGAAAAGAGTCAATGTATTTTATTTTGTATGGGTGCAGCTGTATGAGTTTATTCAAGACGTCTGGAATAACCCCTTGATACTGGGTACCCGTTTTAGTCAAATGCAAGTAAGGTGGCGAACCGGGTGAGTTGACGCCAAAAACGAGAGTGGCTTGCGCTAAGCAAATTTGACTCAAAGTTATCAGTAACAAATAGCTGGCTAGTTTTAAAAAGCACCGCAAATTAACTGACCTTCTATGTAAGTTGAGAATATTAATTTCGAGAGAGATATCATGTGTTATGTCATTTACTGTTAATGAGTTTATTAATGGTAAAACACTTGCCCAGTTATTTGACTCAAAATAAAACCATAAATTCAGTCTCAAGTAACATCTTTGTTAAGGTCATTACTTTTGAGATGAGTACAAAGTTCATAGAATAAAGCAGGTCGTTTCAGGTTATTGCTCATTAGCTAATGACGACATTGTTTTGTTGAAAAACAATTTAATCATTTTTATACAAACACTGGGCTTTTCAGCATGTAACCAGTGACCAGTACCGCCAATTAACTTTGATTGACTGTTAGGAAATAAAGAAAGTATTTTCTCTCTATGTTGAGGTAATAAGTAATCTGATAGCTCGCCTTTTATGAAAAGTGTAGGACCTAAATAGGGGATGTCAGCATTAATTTCTTGGATAATTTCAGCATAGTCTCTTTTTAACAAAGGCAGATTAAAACGCCAGTGCCAACCATCATCATCTTGATAAAGACTCTTTAATAAAAATTGGCGGGTGGAGGCTTCCTCGATACTTTGTTTTAAAAAAATTTCAGCATCTTGACGGCTAGTAATATTATCGAGAGGAACACTCTGTAAACCTGTAAACACCGCATCATGTCTTGGTAAATAAGCCACTGGGGCGATATCCATTACAACTAAACATGTAACCACTTGCGGAGCATTGAGTGCTATTTTCATCGCTATTTTGCCACCCAAAGAGTGGCCGATAATACTAATTTTATTGATTTTAAGTCGCTTTATTAAATCAATTATTAATAGGGCATTATCGTCAAAGCTGAATTTTGTGCTTGCCATCGATTTACCGTGGTCGGGCAAATCTATCGACAGCACATTATAGTCTGTCTCTAGGCCACGTCTTAATCCTGACAGATTATCCAAACTACCAAATAAACCGTGAATCAAAAGTACCCATGGCTTTGCTTCTGCAAGTGGATAAATTTGATAATGAATCTGTGACAAGTAAAGTTACCTTGATTAAAATAAAAGTGTATTAAAATATTGAAGAATATTATTGCAAAGGCGCAAATTTTATTTCTATCGAATAAGAGTTTTTAAATAAACTACAGTAAAAAATCACTTAATTTTTTTCCACTGGCAATGGCCTTGGAATAGATTTTGGGCATTCTTCCAATCCCAGTCCATTGATGGGTGTCGCCTTTTTCATCCCGTAAAGTATATTTAACAGGACGTTTTTGCTGGGGTTTGCCCGGTTTTTTTAGCTTATCTTGTTGCAAGTCAGCCATCTCAATACCTGCATCTTGCATTTGTTGCAGAATATCGGCTAATTTCGCTTTTTTGGCTAAGTCCTGTTGTTGTTGTTCTGCTTCTTTTTGTTTTCTCACTTCAATGATGCCAGCCAGTTTCTGTGCCACTGTTTCGAGCTCAAGCACACTCAAGTTTTTTACCGCGCCTTGCAATTTTCTTCCGTGAGTTAATATCGCTAAAAATTCTGACATAGGACCTCTTTTGTTAAAAAAATATGATGTGACAGGGTGTGACATTCAAATAGGTAGCTAATAAAAAAGCGAGAACATTCTCGCTTTTTAGTGAGGTAAAAACAAATGTAATTACATATTAGGGTAATTAGGTCCACCACCACCTTCGGGTACCACCCAATTTATATTCTGCGTCGGATCTTTAATATCGCAGGTTTTACAATGAACACAATTTTGCGCATTTATTTGTAATACTTTCTCGCCCGCTGGATTATCGATAATTTCATAGACACCAGCCGGACAATAGCGTTGCGCGGGTTCATTATATTTTGCTAAATTAATCGTAATGGGTACGGCAGGATCAAGTAGTTTTAAATGGCAAGGCTGCTCTTCTTCGTGGTTGGTATTAGATAAAAATACCGAAGAAAGTTTATCAAAACTGAGCACATTATCCGGCTTTGGATAGGTCGGCATTGCACAATCAGCGGCTAATTTTAATTGTTTATGGTCATAATGATTGTCTTTCAAAGTGACAAACATGTTACCGCCAAAGATATTTTGCTCTAGGGTATTAAATGCGCCTCCCCAAAATGTACCTAATTTATGAATGGCCGGACCAAAATTACGCGAACTAAATAATTCTTTGTATAACCAAGATTGTTTGAATTTGTCGGCATAAGCAACTAAATCTTTACCTCCTGTCTCATTTTCTTCTAACAAGGCTTCAAATAATGTTTCAGCAGCCAGTAAGCCCGACTTCATGGCCGTATGATTACCTTTTATTTTTGCAAAGTTCAAAGTTCCTGCATCACAGCCGACTAGCAAACCACCAGGAAAAGTCATCTTGGGTAGCGAGTTAAAACCCCCTTTAGCTAACGCTCTTGCCCCATAAGATATGCGTTTACCACCGTGCAAATATTGTTTGAAGATAGGATGATGTTTTAGGCGCTGAAACTCATCAAAAGGACTAAGGTTTGGATTGCTATAATTTAAATCCATAATCAGACCAACTAATACTTGATTATTTTCGGCATGATAGAGATAAGCACCGCCTGTGGCGTCATTGAGTGGCCAACCGGCACTGTGTACGACTAATCCTTCTTGGTGTTTTGCAGGGTCAATATCCCAAATTTCTTTAAAGCCAATGCCGTAGTGCTGTGGAGACGCGTCTTTATCTAATTCGAATTTTTGGATTAACTGTTTACCTAAATGTCCGCGGCAACCCTCAGCAAACACAGTGTATTTAGCACGTAATTCCATACCGGGCATAAAAGAATCTTTAGGCTTACCGTGCGCATCAATACCCATATCACCGGTGATAACACCTGCCACACTGCCATCTTCGTTATAAAGAATATCTGATGCAGCAAAACCTGGAAAGATTTCAACGCCTAACTCTTCTGCTTGTGTGGCTAACCAGCGACAAACATTACCCATGCTGACAATGTAGTTACCTTCATTGTGCATCGTTTTAGGCACAATTAAATTGGGCAGTTTGGTGGCTTTACTTTCATCTTTAAGCAAATAAATGTGGTCTTCTGTTACCTTTGTCGTGAGCGGTGCGCCACGCTCTTGCCAATCAGGAAATAATTCGTCTAAGGCTTTTGTTTCAAACACGGCGCCCGATAAAATATGTGCTCCAACTTCAGAGCCTTTTTCAACAACACACACCATGAGCTCTTTTTCAGCTTGCTTAGCTAATTGCATCAAGTGACAAGCAGTTGATAAACCGGCTGGACCCGCACCGACTATTACTACGTCAAACTCCATCGATTCTCGTTCCACCATGTGTTCCTCTTTTATATTTATCTATTCATTAAAAAAATACTGTACTTAGTACTCAAATGACAACCAACAAGCCGAATATGTCGTATTTTTAAGCTGCACTAAGTGATTGCTAGACGGTTAACCATTACATAATTGTAATTTAGAGTTGAGCGTACAGCTAAGCCAATAAAAACAAAAACACTTTAAAAACAGATATTTAATAACATAATGTTAAACTTATGTTGGCTTATTATTACGTTCTTTGGTCTTATTCAGTCTATATCATACGCGAGTATATGGATTGTCAAAACGTAGTTACACATGAAATGCGTCGCAAAGCATGTAAGTTGACGTTTACGTTAACATTACGTAAATTGTCGGCAACTTAGCTAAGCATTAATAATGCTTATTAATACAATCGATATCTATAGATAGAGGTAATAATGAAAATTCTAGTGCCAATCAAGCGTGCTATTGATTATAACGTGAAAGTTAGGGTGAAACCCGACAACTCGGCTGTCGATTTAACTAACGCCAAAATGTCACTCAATCCGTTCTGTGAAATTGCAGTTGAAGAAGCTGTGCGCTTAAAAGAGAAGGGTATTGCTACAGAAATAGTGGTGGTATCTATCGGAGATAAGTCCTGCCAGGAACAAATTCGTACCGCATTGGCTCTCGGTGCCGACCGGGGTCTGCAAATAGATACCGCTGAAGCACTTGATTCGTTACAAATTGCTAAGTTACTGCAAAAAGTGGTTGAGCAGGAAAGCCCTGACTTGGTGATACTCGGTAAACAATCAATTGATTCAGACAATAACCAAACAGGCCAAATGCTTGCTGCGTTAACCGGCATGCCACAAGGTACCTTTGCTTCTGAAGTTAAAGTTGAAGCAGGTAAAGTGCAAGTTACCCGTGAAATTGACGGTGGTTTACAAACCGTCGAATTAAGTTTACCTGCTGTCGTGACTACGGACTTGCGTTTAAATGAGCCACGTTATGCATCATTGCCGAATATTATGAAAGCCAAGAGAAAGCCCCTTGATGTTAAAGCGGCCAGCGACTTTGGCGTGGATTTGGTTTCCAAGGTAAAAGTATTAAAGGTCGAAGCACCAGCCCAGCGTAAAGGTGGTATCAAGGTTGCTGATGTTGCTGAATTAGTTGATAAATTGAAAAACGAAGCGAAGGTGATCTAATGGCTATTTTAGTTTATGTAGAACATGACAACCAAGAGCTGAAATCAGACTCTTTAAAATTAATTAATGCAGCTTGCCAAATTGATACTGACGTCCATGCACTTGTTGCTGGTTCTGACTGTCAAGGTGTCGCTGAACAAGCAGCTAATGTGGTTGGCGTAACCAAAGTATTCGTTGCTGATAACGCACAATATCAACACCAGTTAGCTGAAAATATTGCTGAATTAGTAGCTGAATTGGGCAGTGCCTATTCTCATATTTTAGCGCCTGCTACTACAACGGGTAAAAACTTTTTACCCCGTGTAGCGGCCTTGCTCGATGTTGCGCAATTATCAGATGTCATTAAGGTCGTTAGTGCTGATACCTTTATTCGGCCTATCTATGCGGGCAACGCGTTGGCGACGGTACAGTCGTCTGATGCGATTAAAGTAATGACAGTACGTACCGCGGCCTTTGACGCTGCCGCGACGGGTAACTCGGCGCCAATTGAGGCTTGTGCAGTAGTGAAAGATGCCACCAAGTCTAGTTTCATCAAGGCAGAGTTAACCAAGTCAGAGCGTCCTGAACTAAGCGCTGCTAGTGTGATTATCTCTGGTGGTCGCGGAATGCAAAATGGAGAGAACTTCAAGTTGCTTGAAGGCATTGCAGACAAACTAGGTGCTGCAATGGGGGCTTCTCGCGCTGCTGTGGACGCTGGTTTTGTGCCAAATGATATGCAGGTTGGGCAGACGGGTAAGATCGTTGCACCTCAATTGTATATTGCTGTTGGTATTTCTGGCGCTATTCAACATTTAGCCGGTATGAAAGATTCAAAAGTCATTGTTGCCATCAACAAAGATGAAGAGGCACCGATTTTCCAAGTGGCTGACTATGGCTTAGTAGGCGATCTCTTTACCGTATTACCGGAATTAGAAGCCGCACTTTAATTTAGACCTTAGGCTCTCGTAGTTAAAAAAGCCACAAAAGGACGCTTTTGTGGCTTTTTGTTATGTGTTATTTATCATATAATTAATCACGATTTTGAAGTCACTGCGCTTCAGGTTGATTGACGAGTCATGCCTTCATAGGCACTGATAGTTTGTTTTATTCCTTATCGAGACATCTATGAACAATCCTTCTATTCCTTGCTTAACCTTGGGCGTTTGCGACTATCCGGAACATGTCGAAGCCACACAATGGCAGATGCATGCCCAGCAACAAAAAGCTCTGGGACTTGCTTTTGTTAGAATTGGTGAGTTTAGTTGGCAAAAAATAGAGCCGCAATCTGGCCAGTTTGCTTGGCAATGGCTAGATGACGCGATTGACATCTATCAGCAAGCCGGTCTAAAAGTTGTATTAGGCACGCCCACGGCCACGCCTCCTGCTTGGTTGGTAGAAAAATATCCTGAGATCCTAGCGGTAGATGAAAATAATCAAATTAAGAAGTTCGGTTCACGTCGCCATTACGACCACGCAAGTGCAATATACCGCAAAGAATGTCAGCGTATCGTAACCGCCATGGCTGAGCGTTATGGTAAACATCCTGGTATTGCTGGATGGCAAACGGATAACGAATTAGGGCATGAGGGGACAGCGCAGTCTTATTCGACTGCTAGTGTATTGGGTTTTCAGCAGTGGCTGATAAACAAATATAATAATCTAGAGGCATTGAATGCTGCATGGGGGACGGTATTTTGGAGTCAGACTTATTCAAGTTGGTCGCAAATAAGTTCACCCAATTTAACTGCAGTGCGTCAGGCGAATCCATCTCAAGTGCTTGACTTTAAACGCTACTGTTCAGATATGATCATTGATTTTCAACAGCTACAAATTGACATCATTCGTGCCTTGTCGCCTGAGCGTTTTATTACTCACAACTTTGTTATTTTTGCCAGTGAATTTGATTTATATAAGGCCAGCAAAAATTTAGATTTTGTGGCCTGGGATAGTTATCCCATTGGTATGTTGGAATATTTTGCTACGTGGGAATCTGAAGAGATTAAAACCCGCTATGCGCGCACAGGACATCCTGATCTTGTTAGCTTAAACCACGATATTTATCGCGGCTTAAAAGGCGGAACTGATTTTTGGGTGATGGAGCAACAATGCGGTCATGCTAATTGGGCGCAGTATAATCCACTGCCGGCAGATGGCGCAGTAAAACTGTGGACAGCTCAAGCATGGGCACATGGTGCACAAAGTGTCATTTATTTTCGTTGGCGCGCTTCGCACATGGCGCAAGAAATTATGCATTCAGGTTTGCGTCAACAAGATGGACGTGCTGATCGTGGACATAAGGAAGTGTCTGAGCTTAATACTCAGCTCTACCCGCTAGTGCCGATTAAAGCCAAAATTGCCATACTACATGACTATGAAAGTATGTGGATTTATGACCAACAGCCGCATAATCTGAAACTTAGTTACTGGGCACAATTTTACCAGTTCTACTCAATTGTTAGGAGCTTGGGTTTAGATGTTGATATTATCCATCCCCTTGATTTAACAAAAAATACCTACAGTTTAGTGATCGCTCCAGCCTTAACTCTAGTCTCTGATGAAGTTGCTAAGGTATTAAAAGCAACAGCGAAAACCACTAAAATGATGTTTGGTCCGCGAACGGCCTTTCGCACCGAGTCAGGTTTAGTCCCCAAAGATGGACAATTTTCGGCTATTGCTGAGATGGTGGGGATTAAACTGGCTAATTTTGATTCTTTACGTCCCACCTTAACCCAAGAGATTGTGCCAATCGACAAGGTCGATGAAAACCAATACCAAGCAAAACTGTGGTGTGAGTCTTATGAATTAATCACAGCCAAGGCACTCTATCATTACAGTGAGGGACCTATGAGTGGCAAAGCAGCGGTGACTGAATTAGATAAAGTAGTGGTTATAGGTGCATTGTCCCAACAGTTAATTAGTGCATTGGTAAAGCAATGCTGTGTTGAACTTCAAATAGCAACTGAAGAAATGGCAGAAGGTGTCAGAATGAGTCACAGAGGAGAGCATTGTTTGTTGCAAAACTTTAATCAACATACCGTTGAATTTGGTGGCCACTCTATCCCGGCAGTATCAAGTATCATTAAGTAGATTTTTGACTAGGTAAGTAGGCTAAGGCTACCAATTGTGGAAGCCTTAGCCTGAATAGCTTAAACGTTAACTACCGAGTTTTCAGCAAAGGAAATAGGTGAGGGCAGATATTCATCAGCTGCCCAATCGTTTTCCCATTCTTGATCGTTAAGTAGATATCTGAATTGATATTTAGCGTCTTTGTTTAGTTCAACCGTAGTTGTAAAGCTACCGTCTTTTAGTTTTTTCATAGGAGCCGAACTTGTATCCCAATTATTGAAATCACCCACTAAACGCACTGATTCAGCCTCATGAGCTTCATCTTTAGTGATTTTGAAGGTGACTTTACACACTGCTTTTGATTTTAAGTACTGCTTTTTAAAGGCCATATTAGCTCTCCGATTGGTAATAAAATTACATTAATTGCTTAAATGTACATCAATAATGATTGTAAAGCCATTTTTCTGTAATAAACTTACATTTTTAAATTAACTCGTTTGCCCTAGTTTTGTACGAAAATAACACAATGTGATTTATTTTGGTGCAAGTTAGTTGAACTGTATTTTTAGCCGCTTTTTTACGTAAATCATTGATTAAATTAGCTTATTTTTTTTATTTAGAAGTACAAATAAATATTTTAACAGCGTTTTTTATTGGTAAATTGCTAGCTTAGTAAAATTAAAGCAATAATTGTGCTGACTTGACATCATGTTGCACTTGGATGCCAAACCTTGTTAGGGAGATTACACACCATGGATGAATCTTTTGTGAACTTAGCTTGAGTCTAGCTCTTAGTATCAATTTCTATTCAGTGCGCGCCGACTAAACTAAATGCGCTTAACGTTTAAACTTTTTAGCGTATTGGCTGGGAGAAAGCCCGGTATGTTTTTTAAATAGCCGAGTGAAAGAGCTTAAATCATCGTAGCCCACATGATTAACAATACGCTGCGCGTTATCATGGGATTTTTCTAGTAACTTCTTAGCCGCCTCTACCCGTAAACATTGCAAGTACTCTAAAGGATTTTGTTCTGTAGCTCGTTTAAAACGTCGATTAAGCGTGCGCTCAGTTAAATTTACCTGAGCCGCAAGTTGTCCAACTTGAATTGACTCAGTAAAGTGAGCTTCTAGCCATTCTTGTATGTTTAATACTTCAGGATCTTGATGGTATTTTTTAGCGCGGATAGAAGCATAAGCGGCTTGTTCTCCTCGGGATAAATCGATCACATGGGCTTTGGCTGTTGTAGTGGCGACATCATGACCGCAGTACCGTTCAATTAATAACAGGGTTAAGTCAAACCATGCCATACCACCGCCAGAGCAATAAATATTTTGCGATGAAGTAATCAGCTTTTCAGCACATAAGTTCACCTCAGGGTAGCGGCTTTTAAATAGCTCGGCATAACCCCAATGGGTAGTGGCTTCTCTACCGTTTAACAAGCCAGCTTCTGCTAAAAAAAAGGCGCCACTGCAATTGCTCGCGATATCTGAGCCATTTTCAAAATGACGTCTAATGTGGGGTAAAAGTGCACGGTTTTGGTTGATGACAGACAATAACGAACCGCCAATAGTTGGAATGAGTAATAAATCCGTTTGGCTTACATCTTCGATGGCAATATGGCTTTTAATTTCTAGTTGATTAATACACTTAACGGACTGTTTTTTGAGTGTCGCTATTTGCACCTCAAAAAAAGGGCTTGGCGTCATACCTTGCATTCTTTGCCAGGTTACACCGGCCAAGGCAAAGAGATCTAATGCGCCGGTAATAGCACTGGCATAGGCTTGATTAAAGCCCAATATAGTGACATTAAACACAATTTACCAACGCATATAAATGGCATTGTTGAGAGATCATAACAAACACTTATCAATGACTGAAATCACCATTAATATGTCATAAATGACAATTATTGTCAGCAAGATTATTTGGCAAGCTAGTTCGTGGATTACTCACTGTTACCGATGAATGGGAGTCAGAATGAATATTGAACTTATAAAAGAAAAAGAGCTACATTTTCAACTTTACGAATTGCTCGATACGGAAATTTTGTGTCAGCGCGACCATTTTAGCGAGCACAACAAGGAAACCTTTGACGCCGTCTTAGCCACAGCCAATAAAATTGCGACTGAAAAATTTGCTCCTCATAACGCAAAATCTGATGCTAACGAACCGACTTTTGATGGTGAAAAAGTCAGCATGATCAGCGAGGTTAAAGTCGCTTTTGATGCTTATGCAGAATCTGGCTTAATGGCCGCCCGTTATGATTTTCACGAAGGTGGCATGCAACTACCAGAAACAATTATGACCGCATCTGCAGGTTACTTTATGGCGGCTAATCCTTCTTCAACCGGTTATCCGTTTTTAACCACTGCTGCATCTAATGTTATCCGTAATTTTGCTTCAGAAAAAATCAAAGCTGCTTTTATGCCGCGCATGTTAAGTGGAGAATTCACTGGCACCATGGCTTTGACTGAACCTCACGCCGGTTCATCTTTAGCGGATATTCATACCACTGCGTACAAGACAGAAAACGGTGAATATCGCCTCAAAGGCAATAAAATGTATATTTCTGGCGGTGATCATGAGCTGTCTAAAAATATCGTGCATTTAGTATTAGCTAAAATTCAAGGGGCACCTCCAGGAGTTAAAGGTATTTCCTTATTTGTGGTGCCTAAATTCCGTTTAGACGAGGCAGGGAACATAGGCGACAGAAATGATGTAGCCTTAGCCGGTTTAATTCATAAATTAGGGTATCGCGGCACCACGTCAACTGTACTGAATTTTGGTGAAAAAGATGATTGTCATGGCTATTTAGTGGGTGAAGAGCATCAAGGTTTGCGTTACATGTTCTTAATGATGAATGAAGCGCGTTTAGGCGTAGGTTTTGGCGCAGCAATGATTGGTTATCGAGGTTATCAATTTTCTTTAGCCTATGCCAAAGAGCGCACTCAAGGTCGTGTGGCGCCAAACAATAAACCAACTGATAAACCCGCTACTATTATTCAGCATGGTGATGTTAAACGCATGTTACTGGCCCAAAAGTCCTATGTTGAAGGTGCCATGGCCCTGTGTTTTTATGCTGCACGTTTGGTGGATGATATTCATACTCACGAAGATCAAACCGCGCGGGCTGATGCAGCAGAATTACTCGACCTATTAACGCCGGTGGTCAAAGCATGGCCCTCTGAATATGGACCCAAAGCCAATGATTTAGCTATTCAAGTATTAGGCGGCGCCGGTTACACACGGGAGTATCCGGTCGAACAGTGCTGGCGAGATAACCGTCTCAATCCTATTCATGAAGGGACAAATGGCATCCAAGCCTTGGATTTGCTGACACGTAAATTGTGGCAGGCCAATGGTGCTGGCCTCAAACAATTGCAAAGCATCATGCTTAAAGACTTTGCACAAGTTGAGGGAAAAGTTAGTCAAGCTTTAGTGACTGAGTTAAGTCCTTATATTAAACAAATGAGTGCTTTAATTCCGGGATTAGCTCAGGGTTTGGCCTCTGACAAACAAGCTATTTTACTGGCTAATGCCAGTTGCTTCCTAAATGTATTTGGTCAAATTGTGATGAGTTGGTTGTGGATACGCCAAGCAAATGTGGCAGAAAATGCATTAACGTCCACAAACTTAAGTACTGAGGATAAGGCTTTTTATCAAGGTAAGCTGCAGGCGGCTAAATATTTTGTGCACTGGGAGTTACCGACTATTGCTCGTGATATTCGTTTATTAAGTGAGCTGGACGATAGTTGTGCTGCCATGCAAGAAGCGTGGTTTTAATTGAAGCGACAGATAAAAAAGGACTAATAATGAAAAACAAACAGTTTTTATTAAAAACTCGCCCAGTAGGTACACCGACGCGAGAGAATTGGGATTATGTTGAAACCGAGGTCCCTGACTTAGCGGATAAACAAGTATTAGTGAAAGTGGCGTTTATTTCCTTAGATCCTGCTATGCGGGGCTGGATGAATGACGGTAAGTCCTATATTGAGCCGGTACAAATTGGCGCAGTGATGCGTGCTAGTACGGTAGGTCAAATACTTAAAAGCAATGATCCGAATTTTCAGGTTGGAGACTACATTTATGGTCACTGTGGTGTGCAGCAATATGCTGTGGTTGATACCCAAGGTTTGCACAAAATAGATCCTTCTCTGGCCCCACTAGAACGCTATCTGGGTGTATTAGGCATGCCAGGAATGACAGCGTATTTTGGTTTGCTTGAGACTGGTCAGCCAAAAGCAGGAGAAACTGTTGTGGTATCTGGTGCCGCCGGAGCAGTAGGCACGGTAGTTGGCCAAATTGCCAAAATAAAAGGTTGTAAAGTGGTGGGTATTGCCGGTGGCGCAGATAAATGTCGCTACCTTGTTGATGAGCTCGGTTTTGATGGAGCCATCGACTATAAAAACGAAAATGTTAAGAAGTCTTTGAAAGCACTTTGCCCTAAAGGCGTTGATGTATTTTTTGACAATGTTGGCGGTGAAATACTGGATGATGTATTGACGCAAATACGCATGAAGGCGCGTATCGTCATTTGTGGCGCTATAAGCCAGTATAACAATACCACCCCAGTAAAAGGTCCATCCAATTACCTTAGCTTGTTAGTTAACCGTGCGCGAATGGAAGGTATAGTGGTGTTCGACAACGTGGCAAACTATCCTAAAGCAGTGGCTGAAATGGCTGGCTGGATAAAAGAAGGTAAGCTTAAGGCCAAAGAGCATGTGGTTAAAGGTATCGAACATTTTCCAGAGACCCTACTAATGTTATTTAAAGGTGAAAATATGGGCAAACTAGTGCTTAAGGTAGATGCAGAATGAAATCCGTTGGTAATTTAGAAAATAAACATATTCTGATCACTGGAGGCGCGTCAGGCATAGGCGCCGCTACCGCTCTATTGGTTGCCAGTCGTGGGGCCAAAGTCGTAGTCAGTGACCAAAATCGTCAGCAAGGCGAGGCGATTGTTGAACAAATTTGCGCAAAGGGCGGAGTTGCCACTTTTATTGCGGCAGATGTCAGCGACTCTGAATCCGTCGTTGCTTTGTTTGCCCAAGCAAAGACAGCCTACGGTCCAGTAAATGTAACCATAAATAATGCGGGTATTGATCATAAACCGACTCCTATGCATTTGGTTGATGATGCCGTTTTTCATCGAAACGTCGCAGTTAATTTAGCCGGTGTTTGGTATTGTATGAAACAAGCCATTATTCAAATGTTAGACAATGGTGGCGGTCACGTAATTAATATCGCTTCAGTGGCAGGTTTGCATTCGGCACCGACTATTGCTGCATATTCGGCCACTAAACATGGTGTTATGGGTCTCACTAAGTCTGCTGCTGTTGAATATGCTAGAGCCAATATTCGGGTTAATGCGGTATGTCCGAGCTTTATTCGTACCCCTATGGTCGAGAATGTATTGGCGAATGTCGATGAGCGAGTGCGCAATGCGATGATAAAAGCCAACCCAATGAAACGTTTAGGTGAAGTTGAAGAGATTGCTGGCGCCTTGGCTTGGCTATGCAGTGATGAGTCAAGTTTTATGACCGGTCAGTCAGTTGTGTTGGATGGCGGTATGTTAGCCTAACAGCAACTGCCGAAACTAGATTAAAAAGTGGGAACAATAATGAACAAAGACATATTTGATTTAACGGGAAAAGTGGCCTTAGTAACCGGTGCGAGTCGTGGTATTGGTGAAGCTATAGCACGCCTTTTGGCCGCTTATGGTGCAAAAGTGATTGTCTCGAGTCGTAAACTTGATGCCTGTGAAGCGGTCGCTGCAAGCATTCGTGCCGATGGTGGCGAAGCAGTAGCAATGGCTTGCCACGTTGGCGATATGGCTCAGATAGAGACGATTTTTAGCAATATAAAAGCGCAATTTGGTCGTATCGATATACTGGTTAACAATGCCGCCGCAAATCCTTATTTTGGGCACATTTTGGATACTGATTTGGCCGCTTATGATAAAACGGTAGATGTAAACATTCGTGGTTATTTCTTTATGTCTATTGCTGCGGGCAAGATGATGAAGGAGCAAGGCGGGGGAGTTATTCTAAATACGGCTTCGGTTAATGGTATTTCACCTGGACCGATGCAAGGTATTTATTCTATTACTAAAGCCGCTGTGATCAGTATGACCAAAGCTTTTGCAAAAGAATGTGGGCCGCTGAATATTCGCGTTAACGCTTTACTACCGGGTTTGACGGAAACCAAATTTGCCTCTGCCTTAACGTCAAATGAAAAGATTCTTAAAACAGCTTTAATGCAAATCCCTCTAGGGCGAACCGCACAGCCACAAGAGATGGCGGGTACTGTGTTGTATTTAGTGTCTGATGCATCCAGTTACACCACAGGAACCACCATTACCGTTGACGGTGGTTATTTAAGTTAAATAACATTCTATTTTTTAGAACAAAAAAGCGCATTTTATGCGCTTTTTTTTCGACTTAATATGGATAAAAATTCGGTTTAGGCAATCACTGGAGCGAATTATGAAAAATGTATTAGTCATCAATAGCAGTTTAAACCAAGAAAAAGGCAACTCAAACAAACTCAGTCAAAAGTTGATTGAACGTTTACAAAGAAACGGTTATTCCTCTGTGCACGAACGTAATTTGGCTGACACAGATCTTCCTCATTTAACGATGGAAGAAATGACGGCTTGGGGAACTGCGGCAACTGCTCGTAGTGTTGAGCAGGTTAAATTGGCAGCCTTGTCTGACACTTTTATCAAAGAAATACAACAAGCTGATGCCATTGTAATTGGCATGCCTATGTATAACTTTGGTGTACCTAGCACGTTTAAAGCGTGGATCGATCGGGTTGCTAGAGCTGGCATTACTTTTAAATACACCGAGACCGGACCACAAGGTTTACTCGCTAACAAAAAAGTTTATGTATTGGCAGCACGCGGCGGGATGTATGCAGGTACACCCAAAGATAGTCAAACCCAGTATTTAAAAGACGTATTTGGCTTTTTAGGCTTAACAGATGTGAGCTTTGTCTATGCAGAAGGCTTGGCTATGGGCGCAGAAGCGGCGAATAAAGCATGGGAATTGGCTGAGCAAAGTATTGATCGTTTGTCAGCTTAATAACCAATGGGCCTCAAACTCCTTTAATAGTTTGAGGCCCCTAGCTTATTTTTTTAAGGTTTCTTCAATTTTTGCGATGAAATCTTGATCAGTTGGCTTTGTAGAGGAGGCAAATGATTCAACAATGTTGCCATCTTTGTCCATTAGATACTTATAAAAATTCCATTTTGGCGTGGTACCGGATTTTTTAGCTAACATGCGGTAAAGCGGGTCAACGTCATCACCACGCACTGCTATTGTTTCAAACATTGGAAATTTAACTCCATAAGTTAGTTCACATAGCTCAGCAGTTTTACTTTCGTCTGAAAATTCTTGTTTGAAATCATTAGAGGGGAAACCCAATACCACTAAACCTTTATCCTGATAATCAGTATAAAGCTTTTCTAAACCTTCAAATTGTGGAGTGAAACCACATTTGCTCGCGGTATTGACAAACAATACAGTTTTACCCTGGTACGCTTCACACATATTGACAGTTTCTTGAGAATTAAGTTTACGTTTCATAAACTTAAGTAAATCTGGGCAGTCAGCAGCGTTGGCTAGACCCGAGCATAATAATAGACTTGCAATAATACCTTGTTTCATAATTTTCCTAGCTTTGCGTGTTTGTTACTCAATATAATGAAAAAGTGATTTTGGATCATTAACTTACATTTCTTTTTACTTATTGATTAGCGAAAGGGTTTAATAATACCTTTGACACCTTTCGTAAATATAATTTGGGATAATAATTATGCACCATTTTAAACGGTGTGCTTTGGTTGTTGGTATCACTAGCTTTTTGTTTGCTTGCGCCACCAATGAAAGTTCAACCACAGTGCTTAACAACAATGCAGCGCCACAGGCTGAATCAACCCTAGCTAGGCAAACTATTCTTGCTCCTAAGCAGCAAATGGCACAGCAAGGTCTTAGCCTTGAACAAATCATGGCTGATCCTGATTGGATTGGCAATCAGCCAGAGCAAGCTTATTGGTCTGATGATAGCCAACACCTTATTTATAAACGCAAACAACAAGGGACTCCCTTAAGTGACTTGTGGTTAAAAAACCTAAGTGATAGTGGTAATGGTCAAATCGTTACTTTGTCTGTGCAACAAAATTTCGCTTACAAAAATCGAGTGATGAGTGTCGATAAAAAACTCAGTGCTTGGGTTTTTGAAGGTAATATTTTTTATAAGAATTTAATAACAGGTGATGTCAGGCAACTTACCCAAGACAGTAGCAAGCCATACAATTTACGCTTTTTACTCGATGGCAAGCTGAGCTTTCAGACAGGTGACAGTATTATTGTCTTAGACCCTGTTAATGGATTTCGTGAGCAACGGGTAAGTTGGCAGTTTGCTGACGAGCCAAAGGCAGTAGAAGTACCGAAAGATTATATTGCTGAGCAACAACAACGTTTAATTCAGGTAATAGTTAAAAAACGTGCTGAACAAAAACTGCGCTTTGAGCAACAACAACAATTACAGGCTCAAAATTCAAGCTTATCACCTCGGGCGTTTTATTTTCCCAAAGATCATGAAACGGTTGCAGCCAGTTTGTCACCTAATGGTCAATGGCTGTTGTTGGTAGCACAAGTTGATAATAAAGAGCGTGATGATAATGACATTATGCCTAATTATATTAATGAAAACGGTCGAATTAAAACCGACGACGTGCGTCAGCGTGTGGCTGATGGCAAACCAGTTGAACAAACCTTATGGCTGCTCAACTTAGCGGAACATAAAGCGCAAAAACTGTCTTACACTACTTTACCTGGCTATAACGAAGATGTTTTGGCCTCTGTAAAACGGGAAAATGCCCTTGTTAAGGGGGAAAAGTATCAAGAAAACCGCCTACCGCGGGTCATTAGGTTAATAGACGATTGGCGCTGGTCACAAAGTGCGATTCAATGGAATACGCAGGGTGATAAAGTGGCCATCATGGTGGCGTCGGCTGACAATAAAGACCGCTGGTTGACTACAGTTAATGTGGCCGATGCACAACTGCTTACTCAACACCGTTTACATGATGATGCATGGGTCAACTACCAATTTAATAGCTTTGGTTGGTTACATAAAAACGACAGCTTATATTATTTATCTGAGCAAACAGGTTACGGTCATCTGTATTTAAAACCGTATTTAGGTAAAGCTAAGGCCCTGACTCAGGGAAAGTTTGAAGTGGATAGTCTGACCTTGTCGGCTGATGATCAGTATATGTATTTTCAGGCGAATAAAAAGCATCCTGGTATTTACGAAATATACCGCGTTAATTTAGTCTCTGGCGATATTGAAGCTTTAACAGACTTAAATGGTATGACCGACTACGCATTAAGTCCGGATGAAAAATCTTTATTGTTAACTCATTCTAAGTTAACCATGCCGCCGGAGTTATATCTCAAAGAACTGGATAAGTCTGAAGCTGTGCAAATGACCCATACTGTTAGTGAGGCCTTTTTAGCGATTAATTGGTTAGCGCCAGATATTGTACCTATTAAGTCGTCACATACCGACCAGCCAATCTATTCTAGGGTTTATGCTAAGCCTATGGCGAAAGGTGAGGAAAAACGTCGTGCTGTGGTATTTAGCCACGGTGCCGGTTATCTGCAAAACTCACATTTGGGTTGGTCAGGATATTTTCGCGAATTTATGTTCCACAATATGTTAGTAGAACAGGGCTATGTGGTATTAGATATGGATTATCGCGCATCAGCAGGTTATGGACGTGATTGGCGTACCGCTATTTATCGACATATGGGTAAGCCTGAGATTGAAGACTTGCGTGATGGCGTTAATTGGCTCGCAGCCAACGCTGATGTCGACGCTAATCGGGTAGGGACTTATGGTGGTTCTTATGGCGGATTTATGACCTTTATGGCCTTATTTACTGCTCCTGACCTATTTAAAGCTGGTGCAGCCTTACGGCCTGTTAGCGACTGGGCGCATTACAACTTCGGCTACACTTCGAATATTCTCAATACACCAGAGGTGGATCCCATTGCCTATGAGCGTAGTTCACCGATCTACTTTGCTGAAGGTTTGCAAAAGCCATTGTTAATTAATGCGCCAATGGTGGACAGCAATGTTTTTTTTGTGGATACCGTGCGTTTAGTACAACGTTTGATTGAACTCGAAAAACAAAACTTTGAGACCGCTATCTACCCAGTTGAATCTCATGGCTTTGTTGAGCCCAGTTCGTGGCTGGATGAATATCGCCGTATATACAAGTTGTTTGAACAGAATCTGTAAAAACTTAAGGAGCCTCACTGAGATCTTTTCTCTTTGAGGCCGTCTGTTAGCCTGAGTTTTCCGTATAGAATAAGAATAATCACCAAGCCACTGAGTGTGCCAAATAAGTGAGCATCAATAGCCACCGTTGCGTTGATTAAATCAGCGATATCTTGACTCGCACCAAAGATTTGTTCGTGCCCTACTTTTACTAATACCCCAAGTAGCAACAACCAACCTGTTTTCATACCTTGTTTAATATCAAAATAGGCACCGATTAAGAAAACGCCATGTAACACCCCTGAAAGGCCAACATACCACTGCAACTGTTCAGCAAAACCGTAAATAAGTAATGTGGTACTGATACACAGAACAAAAAACATCAAGGTGTAGTTTGCTAGCGTGAAGTACTGGCCGTGTAGTGCCCAAAGTAAGGCGACCGCGGTCAAATTTAATAACAGATGATTGGTGTTAGTATGCAAAAAGTTACCCGTTACTAAACGCCACCACTGGAATTGTTGAATTTGCATGCGGTCAAAGGCCAAGTAATGACTCGTTTGAGGTTCTAACAAAAACAAAACACTGCACAGGATTATGAGCAGTAGTGGGCCTAATAGGTATCGCCAAGAAAGGGGGAGGTTAAGCATCAACTCATCACGGTCAAATAAAATGGGACTATACTAACCAAAAGTCAGCCTTAGCAATATGCCATAAGCCAAAAATGGCTGAGAATCTGCACATTCGACTTGCTAGCTTAAGTGAATTATTGCGAAATATATAATAACCATCCTTGGTTTTGCCCTGTCTTAGGCTACCAAAAGGCATGGTTATACAAAGTGCTAAGTGTTGGTTAATTTGTAGTAGGTTAATGCTTTTACATAAGCCCTACCGGACAGTATAAAAATGTTGCTAGCAACACTCTATTTGCTACTTTTTTTATTTTAGGCTTACTTTGTCTACCTTCCATTCATTGCCGTCACGAATTAAATCAACGATGCGCATATCTTTGAGTATTTTACCGTTTAATTCTCCTTCAAAAAAGATGATGACTTTTGACTCTTTAGAGAACTCATTGCGCCCTGCGCTGCCAGTGTGTGGGGTAATGGTGACTTGATCGAAACGAAGATTTAAGACATGACGCTGCACATTACGATTGGTGTGATAGGAGGCGAGCAATCGTTTTAGTGAGGGGCTACTGAGTTTTAATGCTTCGTCTAGATTATTATCGTGAAAAATATGGTCAAAAAACTCAAGAGCGGTAAATTCAGGCAAATTGGAATCCATCATGCCGTATTTACCCAGTCCTTGTTTTTTTTCTATTCCATCACAACCAGCAAATGTCGCCAACAACAGCATGACTAAGCTAAATCTCAAAATCATAGAATTAATGCTCACTAAGTTAATATTAGTCACGTTTTATAACTAATCGTTAAACAAAAGGGAAGCACTAGCTTCCCTTTGGTCATGATATTACATCATTAACTACTGAACATTTTCAGTTTCTGAAAATTCCCCAGCAAAAAGAGGACTACTTAAATAACGTTCAGAAGCACTGGCTAGTATGACAACTATCTTCTTATTGGCGTTTTCCGGTTTCTCTGCCCAGCGTTTTGCAGCAACAACTGCTGCACCTGAGGAAATACCCACCAAAATACCTTCTTCTTTCATTAAGCGATGGCACATTGCCATACATTCTTCGTTGGTGACCTGTTCAACAGCATCAATCAAAGACAGATCCAAGTTACCTGGAATAAATCCAGCGCCAATGCCCTGTATTTTGTGTGGGCCTGGAGTTAAGGGTAAACCGGCTTTTGCTTGCGTAATAACGGGCGAATCTGCTGGTTCAACTGCGACGGAAGTAATGGTTTTACCTTTACTTTTTAAATATCGACTGACACCAGTAATAGTGCCGCCTGTGCCAACGCCTGCGACAAAAATATCAACTTCACCATCAGTATCATTCCAGATTTCTGGACCCGTAGTTAGTTCATGGATCTCTGGGTTAGCTGGGTTATCAAACTGATGCAAAGGAATATACTTTTTAGGATCAGAGGCAACGATTTCGTTAGCAGCAGCAACAGCGCCCTTCATGCCTTTCGCCGCTTCAGTTAATACCAAGTTAGCGCCTAGTGCTTTTAATAGCTTACGGCGTTCTAGACTCATTGAGCTGGGCATCGTTAAGGTTAATTTATAGCCTTTTGCCGCAGCAACAAAGGCTAAAGCAATACCGGTATTACCGCTAGTCGCTTCTACCAGCTCTTTACCTTCAGATAGAATGCCTTTTTTCTCTGCATCCCAAATCATGTTAGCACCGATGCGACACTTAACACTGAAGCTAGGATTGCGCGCTTCTATTTTTGCGTAAACATGGCCACCAGTAACACGGTTGAGTTTAACCAGAGGCGTTTTACCAATGGCTTGTGAATTATCGTCGTAAATTTGCATTTTTATTTCCTTGCTATTTTTAGATGAACTCTTTTCCCATCAATATGAATTTATCATTATTATTGATACGCATTGAGTACAATTCTGTTTTACCATGACAAGATTAAGGCGAAGTGGCTAAATTCAAAGTGCTATTTCGCTATATCTTATGGTTAATCATTTGTTAAATTTAATTTGAGGTAAATAATGTCGTTTAAAGGAACCGAAAAATATATCGCCAGTCGCGAGCTGCAGCTCGCTGTGAATGCCGCAATCACCCTAGAAAAACCGCTATTAATTAAAGGGGAACCGGGCACTGGCAAAACGATGTTGGCTGAACAACTCGCCTTAAGCTTAGATGCAAATTTAATTCAATGGCACATAAAATCAACCACCAAAGCACAGCAAGGCTTGTACGAATATGACGCGGTGTCCCGTTTACGAGATTCACAGTTAGGTGATAGTAAAGTACATGATATTGCTAATTACATTGTCAAAGGCAAATTATGGCAGGCATTTGAAGCTAACAAACGGACCATTTTGTTAATAGACGAAATCGATAAAGCGGATATTGAGTTTCCCAATGATTTATTGCTTGAGTTGGACAAAATGGAGTTTTTTGTGTACGAAACTCAGCAGGTCGTAAAAGCTGAGAAAAGACCCATAGTGATTATTACCTCCAACAACGAAAAAGAGTTACCGGATGCTTTTTTACGTCGCTGCTTTTTTCACTATATTCAGTTCCCTGATGCAGAAGAAATGCGCCGTATTGTTGACGTGCATTATCCGAGTATCAAAAAGGAATTACTCAATCAGGCCTTAGAATCCTTCTTTGGTTTACGTGACATTCCAGGCTTGAAAAAGAAACCTTCGACATCTGAATTGATTGACTGGTTGAAATTATTGGTGGCTGAAGATATTCCAGTGGAAGCGCTGCAAAATAAAGACGGTAAAAAATCGATTCCGCCATTATATGGCGCATTGCTTAAAAACGAACAAGACATTCATTTGTTCGAAAAACTGGTCTTTATGGCACGTCGCTAATGTTAGTCGATTTTTTCTTCAAGTTACGCGACTATCAATTACCCGTGAGTTTGCGAGAATTGCTCGATTTACTCGAAGCCTTAGACAAAGGCGTTATCTTTGCCAGCATCGATGATTTTTATCACTTATCAAAGTTGATTATGGTCAAAGACGAAAGCCACTATGATAAATTCGATCGGGCCTTTGCCGATTATTTTAAAGGGGTACAGAGTCTTGACTTGTTTTCTAAAGATATCCCTGAAGATTGGTTAAACAATGCACTGAATCGCTATTTTAGTGAGGAAGAAAAAGCCAAAATCCAAGCTATGGGTGGCTTAGATGAGTTAATGAAAAAGCTGCAAGAACGCTTGGCAGAGCAAGAAAAACGTCATCAAGGCGGCAATAAGTGGGTCGGAACCGGAGGGACTTCACCTTTTGGTGCCAATGGATTTAATCCTTCTGGCGTGAGAATGGGGCAGGAAGGCAACCGTAATTTTTCGGCCGCAAAGGTCTGGGAAAAACGTGATTTTAAAAATCTTGCTGGAGACGTTGAGCTTGGTACTCGCAACATTAAATTAGCCTTACGAAAACTGCGTAAGTTTGCGCGAACCGGTGCCACCGAAGAATTAGATATTCACACCACCATTGGTGCTACGGCAAAAAATGCTGGTTTACTCGATATTCATATGGTTAGAGAGCGTCACAATGCGGTTAAAGTTCTGATGTTTTTTGATGTGGGTGGTTCCATGGATGCCCACATTAAGGAGTGTGAAGAGCTGTTTAGCGCTGTGCAAAGTGAATTTAAACATTTGGAATACTTCTATTTTCACAACTGTGTTTATGAAGGCGTGTGGAAAGATAATAAACGTCGAGACCGTGAAACCATGACAGTTTGGCAGGTGATCCACAAATACGGGCGTGACTACAAATTGATATTTGTGGGTGATGCGACCATGGGACCCTACGAAATAACCTACCCTGGCGGCAGTGTAGAACATTGGAATGAAGAGCCCGGGTCTGTGTGGATGAAACGCTTGTTAAACCACTTTGAACACGCTGTTTGGTTTAATCCACAATTACGGGACTATTGGAATTACTATCATTCGATTACAATCATGCGCGAGTTACTCGATGAACGCATGTTTCCACTGACACTGGACGGTCTTAGTGAGGGCATTAAAAGTTTAGTTAAGCGCCATTAAAATATTGAGCAAATGATGCAAGCAGAAAATGAAGTGGTACAAGATCATCCGGATTGCAAACCACATCTTACTCACAAAGAAACACGTCAAATTGTAACGCCTTACGCGTTTCATGTTTCAGCCGAACTATTTGGTACCGCGCTGGCAAGGCCCCTAAAGCGCGGTATTGCCATCGGTATTGATGTCTTGTTGATTGCTGTGTTATCTCAGTCAGCTAGCTTTTTGTTAGCGGGCGTGGCCGCAGTGACCTTCTTTCGCGCGGGTAAACGTTTAAAACTTAAAAAACGCTTTAATGCTGCTCGACTTGCCCTGCGCTTTGTTGCCGCAACTTTGTTGTTTGTATTTGCTCTAGGGATATTTGACTCTTTTAACTCTGATAAATCGAATGAGTCCCAAGCTTATAAGGAAGTGAGTCGGTCAGGGGCGAATGCCCTGGTGGTTGTGGCGGTCACCGCCAAATATATGTTGGCGGCCAATGAGCTGGTTGAGAAAGTGGATAATGGAGAATGTGCTAATAACTATCTATGCTGGCAATCGCTCGGCAATGAGTTAGTCGATGTTTTAAATGAGGCTGAACTGCCGTCAAGGGAGGCAATGGATCTACTAGAAGGTATAGTCGATATTGCTAACCAACAGTTAAGCACAGAAGAAAAATCTACGTTATTGGCAGACTGGCAAACCCAGCTTGAAATGCAAAGTAACAACCGCAACGATGCCGAGCCAGCAAGTTCAGCGATATCTGATAGTCAAAATCCAGTAGAGCAAGATGAACCCAGTGATAGTGTTGACAAACAAAATGACGATAAAGGGAAAGGGAGTGTTATTTCTTGGTTAGAGGGCATAATGGAAGATTTGGGCATAGGCTTTGGCTGGGCGGCATTTTACTTCTCTATTTTTACCGCTTGGTGGAAAGGCCAAACGCCAGGCAAAAAACTATTAGGTATCAAAGTGATTAAATTAGATGGTAAAGAGCCTAACTTATGGGAAAGCTTTGGACGTTACGGGGGCTACGGTGCCGGATTTGCGACTGGCTTGCTTGGTTTTCTGCAAGTGTACTGGGATCCTAATCGTCAAGCTATTCAAGACAAAATATCTGAAACACTCGTGATTGATTTGCGGGTGTCGAAAGTTGATTTTGTGGCTGAGTCGCACCCCCCTGTAGTAGTTGAATAAACTTTGGCTAATCAATTAGACAAGCTGCTGGCTCACTGGCAGCTATCCAAAGACAGCCAACAATGGGTTCTTGCCACCATTATCAATACAGCAGGCTCTTCCTATCGAAAGGCAGGAGCCATGATGATGATTAATGATCTTGGCCAGTATTTTGGCATGCTCAGTGGAGGTTGTTTAGAATCAGATATTATGCGCCAAGCCAGACGTTGCTGGGAGGATGGTCATAATCGTATTATAAAATATGATATGCGTGAAGAAGAAGATCTTGCATGGCAACTGGGTATTGGTTGTGGTGGTATGGTGGAGATTTTGTTACAGCCAGTGAGTGCAAAAAATAACTATTTGCAGCTAGGTTTATTAAACCAGTGTTTAATCTCCAATCAGAACTGTGGCTATGTTCAGGCCTTAGATACTGCAGAGCCAAATAATGAGATATTGCCAGATAAAGCACAGTATGAGTTATTACAAGGTGGTATTCAGCAAAGAGAAGAGCAGCGTTATTTTGAACAGTTGCTACGACCTGCTTATTGTTTAGCCGTTTTTGGTGGTGGGCTGGACGCACGTCCCGTAGTAGCCATGGCAGCAGAGCTAGGTTGGCAGGTCCTATTATTGGATCCACGCACTGGCTATGCTCGCACTGGCTATTTTAACGGTGCTCTGCATACTTACCGTGATACATTCGAGCAATATCAAAGCGCAGACTGGTTGCAACAAATAGATGCGGCTCTAGTGCTCACACACAATGTAAAATTGGATGCCCAAGCATTAAAATTATTACAACATAGTCAGACAAAATATGTGGGTTTGTTAGGTCCAAAGCATAGAACTGAGCGGGTATTAGATTACCTTGGATTAAGTGTTGCAGAGCTTAAATATCCTTTAGCCAATCCAGTGGGTTTGCGCTTAGGCGGTGAATTACCTGAATCAATCGCCTTATCGATGATTGCCGAAGTCCATGCTTATCTTGAACACAGCGATGGCTTATCAATTAGCCACATGCTGGTAGATTAATGTTACAAGCGGTAATACTGGCCGCTGGCAATAGTCAGCGTTTTAACGGCATTAAACAGTTAGCCTTGTTGCATAAGCAGCCTATTTTGCAGCATGCCATCTTAAGTTATTACGAAAATCAACGTTTACTAGCGGGTATAAGTGGCTTAACTGTGGTTCTGGGAGCCAATGAGGCACTGATTAATGCGCAAATTAAACCTACTGCTGATTGTTTTTTTGCGGCTAATTGGCAGCAAGGTATGGGCAGTAGTTTAGCTGGTTTTGTTACACAATTGCATAAAGACACCAGCCATTTATTAATCGGCTTAGGCGATCAAGTAGCCTTACAAGCTAACGATATTAAATGTTTGCTAACCATGCACCAGCACAATCCTGATGCAATTATTAGCGCCAAGTATAACGAAATACTCGGTGCACCGAGTATTTTCCCGCGAAAATACTTTCAAGAATTAGCCTGCTTACAAGGTGATAAAGGGGCAAAAAGTCTTTTGTTGCATCATCATCAGCACGTGATTTCTGTTGATCTACCCAATGCCAGCTTTGACATCGACACTCAGCAAGACCTGCGTTGGGCCGAAGAGTATTTGTCAAAGTAAAAGACTCAGCACAAATGTAGATTTTCATGCTCACTGCAGTGATTATATTGCAGTCTGACGCTTTAAAAAGTTCAAATCTGCCTTATATAGAGTGCATGAAAGAAAATAATCGATTTCGCCGTATCTTATTAAACACCCTGTTGCTGGTGTCGCTGCTATGGTGTTTAAAGTCAGCCGAGCTGCTTTTTCACTGGTCCCTTAGTTGGATGGGTATTCACCCTAATACACCGATGGGCTTGGTAGGAATTTTTACTGCGCCCTTAGTGCACGGTTCACTGGAGCATTTATTTAATAATACCTTACCCTTAATTATCATGGGTACTATGTTGGCAGTGGGTTACCCCAAAGTATGGTGGCGCGTATTATGGCTGATTTGGCTATTGTCAGGTCTTGGCGTTTGGCTTTTTGCTCGAGAAGCCAATCATATCGGCGCAAGTGGTATTGCTCATGGTTTGTTCTTTTTTATTCTGGTTGCCAGTATGTTTCGCCGTGATAAAAGTTCGGTCGCCATCATGATGATCGTTTTTCTATTATATGGTGGTATGACAATGACCATCTTTCCACGGGAAGAGTACATTAGTTTCGAATATCATTTTTTTGGTGCATTAGCAGGAGTCATAGCCGCATTTTTATGGCGTAGTGTTGATCCCTTACCCCCAGTGAAACGGTATCGCTGGGAGCTGGTAAATGAAGATGACCCGGTTATTGGCAATGAATGGCAGCAAGGTATGGAAGCGGAGCAACAAACTCCACAAAGCAATAGCGAAACCGAAAAATCGTAACAAAGAACAATCATTTTAGGGAATACAAGTTTGCAAAATAAAAATGAGTTTAGCCTTTTAGTGCGAGTGCGTTATGGTGAGTGTGATGCCCAGCAAGTGGTATTTAATGCCCGTTATGCGGATTATGTTGACCTTGCATTAACTGAATATATGCGCCACAAGATAGGTGGCTTTCAAACTTTACTAGCCCAAGGCTTGGATAATCAGGTGGTTAATCTGAACATGGATTTTCGCTCGTCAGCGCGTTTTGATGATGTACTTGAAATTGAAGTTCAGGTCCTGCATTTAGGTAATACATCTTATCGCTGTGGACTTATTATGCGTCAATACGGGAATAAAAAGGTGGTAGTTGAGGCGCAGATAACCTACGTTATGGTGGACTCAACACACTTTCAGAAAACCCCCCTTAGCCCTTGGTTTAAGGAGCAATTAAGCTTGTCAACGCAACCTGTTATTATCAATCAAGCTGCTATTGAACTGTATTAGAAAGTGTTTACCCTGAGTTTAGAAGGTTAGGGCCTGCTGGTGCTCTTTAAATAGCATGGTGAGACTTTGTAAGGTGCTATCCAGTCCAGTCAATGGAATATTATCAACCGTTGCCGTAGTTATTGTGTGAGAAAATCGTCCATAACCTGCTAATAAACAAAACCACGACACAATGGGGTAATAAGCGGCGATTTGTTGCTGATTAATTTCCTCAATTAAATTACCGCCTTTATCCCAGCAGTTGAGCAGGGCACTTAGGGAAGCTGATATATGGTCATTTTCTCGATTGTCTTGCCAATAAACAGTGTCATTGCGACTATTTATTTTGTAGTGCGCGACGATATAATCTTTAATGCCATCGAATCGATTATTGATCCGCTGATTAAATTGAACTTGGTGTTGAGAACTAAGGTTGCCGGCTAAAAAAGCGCCAACAAATGACTCTACTGTGTGTTGGACCAAATGCAAGGCGGTAGCTTCAAGTGGTTCGATAAATCCTTGTGACAAACCAACAGCCAAACAGTTGTGTTTCCAATGTTGTGCCAGTCTACCTACTTTCATGCTGAGATGTTTTGCCTCATTTGCATGGTTTAGCATGCCTAAGTGGCGCCTAAGTTCGGTTTCTGCCTTATCAGCATTGCAATAATGGCTCGCATAAACATAGCCATTGCCGGTACGATTTGTTAAGGGAATTTGCCATGCCCACCCATTATTGAGGGCTGTCGCTTGTGTTTGTGAAGCTAGGGGCTGCAATTTTTCAGAGGGTAGGGCAATAGCTTTATCATTAAATAGCTGATTGTTGTAATTAACAAAGGTGTTACCCAGCAACTTGTCGATCAATAAGGCTTGAAAACCACTGCAATCGATAAAAAGCTCTCCACCTACCTGTCGCCCATCTTCAAGCACCACTTCATTGATATCGTTGTTGGGGTGTTTATTGATCCCGACCACTTTACCTTGCAGATAATCAATGCCCTGTTTTGCCGCAATTTTTTGTAGATATTGGCCAAGCAAGGCAGAATCAAAATGATACGCATAATTTAAACCCAAGGCCGGAGATTGTTTCACTTTGGGCGACAATCCTTGTTTGGCCAATTGTGCCGCTAAAAAATAACGGTCTGGGTGTACTACTGCCATATGCCCTTGTTGTTTGGCAATACACTGCTGCAAGAAGACGCGTGCCGTATGTTTATCCACGATAGAAGGGAAGGGATGAAAATAATGAGAATTATTTGCCTGGCTCGACCAATTATTAAATTGAATACCCAGTTTGTAGGTTGCCTGACACTCTGGCATCCATTCAGATTCACTTAGACCCAAAGTAGTAAAGAAATTTTTAAGTTGTGGTGTTGAGCCTTCTCCCACGCCAATAGTAGGAATATCAGGACTTTCAATTAAAGTGCAATTGAATCCATGTTTAGCAAGGTGATGTTGTAATAAATTGGCTGCCATCCAACCGGCAGTGCCGCCACCTACTATAATAATATTACGAATTTCATTCATTTTTTATACGGATTTTATTGTTTTGTTGCAAAGCATTACTACTCAAAAAAAGCCCCATCTTAGTTTATTGATACATTGTATTAACATTAATTACTAGCAATATATTTGAGTGAATACGTATGCAAATAGTTGTTGATTTAAAGTGACTAAAGGTAGTCTAGCGGCTATTTATTGTTACCCTAAATTAACAAGCAATTTACATTGCATGTATATTGATTCAGCTTGTCACTAGATCAGGGGTGATACGGTTTTGTAAACGCACTATTTGGTCCTTAGACCTTAGATTTCAATATAAGAGAATAATAAATGAATAAGTCGCAACCAACCTTGAATTTTTGGCAAATTTGGAACATGTGTTTTGGATTTATGGGGATTCAGTTTGGATTTGCTTTACAAAATGCCAATGTAAGTCGAATCTTTGAAACACTCGGGGCTGATTACAACAATATGGCCGTTTTATGGGTTGCTGCGCCCATTACCGGACTCATCATTCAACCAATTATCGGTTATTTTAGTGACAAAACTTGGAACCGTCTCGGTCGTCGCCGCCCATTCTTTTTGTTTGGTGCCATCGCGGCCAGTTTAGCCCTATTTATAATGCCTAATTCCCCAGCACTCTGGGTTGCAGCGGGTATGTTGTGGATAATGGATGCGTCTATCAATGTTTCTATGGAACCTTTTAGAGCCTTTGTAGGCGATATGTTGCCTAAAAAACAACGTCCTCTTGGTTATGCAATGCAGAGCTTTTTTATTGGTGTAGGTGCCGTTGTGGCTTCATCCTTACCGTGGATGATGACCAATTGGTTTGACGTAGCAAATACTGCTGAGGCCGGAATCATTCCCGAATCGGTTAAATACTCATTTTATGCCGGCGGAACCATATTTTTGTTATGTGTTTTATGGACAGTTTATTCAACTAAAGAATATTCGCCTGAAGAATTAGCTGAATTTGAACAAGCTGAAATCGACATAGGACTCGGCTCGCAAATCATCAACAATATACGCAGTACCGCCAGTTATTTAAAAGGCGGCGCCTTATTTGCTGGTGTTGGGCTAGCGTTGGCCGTTGTTATTGCGGTCAATATTGAGCGATTAGATAAAAATTTATACATTGCTGCGGGCATGCTGTTGGCCTTTGGTTTTTGTCAACTCGTTGCGGGCATGCTGTCGAGCAAAAAATCGACCAATAATGGCTTTTCCGAAGTGATGAACGATCTATTTGCCATGCCCGTGGCGATGCGTCAGCTAGCGCTGGTACAATTTTTCTCGTGGTTTGCATTTTTTGCCA
>Ga0163216_100544_pt1 | contig 54639 bp, 51 predicted proteins | sample SynspAceP_FD_167610 | JGI IMG/M metagenome (GOLD analysis project Ga0163216, IMG submission 167610) | Saline lake microbial communities from Ace Lake in Antarctica - Synechococcus sp. Ace-P (Illumina Assembly) | ecosystem: Environmental > Aquatic > Non-marine Saline and Alkaline > Saline ...
ATGAGGCTAAATCAAAATTCTTAGCCAATATGAGTCATGAAATTCGCACGCCTTTAAACGGAATTTATGGCACCTTGCAGGTTCTACAAAATGAAGTGGTATCGATGCAAGGCCGAGAACGCCTAGCAAAAGCATTATACTCTTCTAAATGTCTGAATATTATTATCAATGACATTCTGGATTTTTCAAAAATTGAAGCGGGTAAACTTTTACTGGAAAACAGCCAATTTAATTTAAATGAGCTACTTGAGTATTTGCGTTCGGATTTATCCATGATGGCCAGTAGCAAGCACATCTCGTTTAATTTGATCAATGAGGTCACTCATCCATTTTGGCAGGGCGACCCAACCAGAATAAGGCAGGTCCTGTTAAATGTGGCTTCAAATGCTATTAAATTTACTGAAGTCGGCCAAGTGAATTTACGTGTGCACTATGAACTTGCAGAGCAAAGTTTAGTTTTTGAAATTGAAGATACTGGAATAGGTATCGAGCAAGAACAGCAAAATAGGTTGTTTCAACGATTTGAGCAGGCTGATACTTCGATTACGCGCAAATTTGGCGGAACAGGATTAGGTTTGTCTATTACTCACTCTTTAGTCACTCTCATGGCTGGACATATTGCGGTAAAAAGTGAGATCAGGGTAGGTACCACTTTTACGGTCACTCTGCCATTACAGCAAGCTGCTGAGCTAACGATTGAACAACAAGAGCTAAAAGCAGAAGACATTGACTTTTCAGGTAAAACTATTTTGGTGGCGGAAGATAATGAAATAAACCAAATGGTGGTTCAAGCGATGTTAGAGCCTACTCAGGCAAGCTTAATATTTGTGTGGAATGGACTTGAAGCTATAAATGTTCTGCAAACAGAGCATCCAGATGTTATTTTGATGGATATCCAAATGCCTGTGATGGACGGTATGGAAGCCTGTAGGCAAATAAAAGCAACCCACCCTACCTTACCCATCATTGCGCTAACAGCCAATGCGATGAGTGATGATATCAATCTATACAAGCGAGAGGGCTTTAGTGACCATCTTGCCAAGCCGATTGAATTGACTTTGTTATTAACCAAGCTCCAGCACACGCTTTTTAAGTAGTTGCTGGCAATTGGGTTGCCAATTAATATCGTCTTGCGTTGCAGGCTAATTGCGCGGAATTCAGTTTAAATATTGCCCTTGTTTTACCCTAGCTATTACGCTTTGTACCGCGTCATTGAAGAGAAACATCTTTTTAGTCACTTGCTCAAACTGGCCAAGCTTGAGAGCGCTTTCTAATTCTTCGCATAACTTATGTAGTTTAGTGACGCCAGTGTAACAGCAGGCACCATGCAACTTATGTATAAAAGACTGCATTTCAGCGTAATCTTGCGCCATAAAATATCGATCGATATTAGTCTGTAAACCGGGTAACTGTTTAATAAACTGCGCTAGAATTTCTAATGCTGCCTCTTTATTCTGATTAGTGCGTTTGAGCGCCAAGGACCAATCAAAATCTGCTAACTCAGGCTGTTTTTCTTCCACTTGTTGACACCAACGAATGATTAAATCCACTAAGTCAGATAAATCCAAAGGTTTGGTTATGTAATCATCCAGACCTGATGCCAATAAACGATTTTGTTCCTCTTTAAAAGCATGGGCGGTAACCGCAATAATCGGTGTGCCCAAATTTAACTCGGTTTGGCGAATACGCCGCGTGGTTTCAATACCATCCATGTGCGGCATTTGCACATCCATTAAAATTAAATCAAATTCATTTTCGTAACATAGTTTTACGGCATCTTTGCCGCTATAAGCGAGGGTTAACTGCAATTTGGTGTTGCTAAACCAAGTGCTGAGTAAGCGTAAATTAATTTCCATATCATCGACTGCTAATACCCGTGCCTTGGGCAATATACTGAGCCGCTCTTGAATGCGGTCAGCAGGGCTAACTTGCGGTAAATGCAGTAAATTAGTGAGGCGACTATAGGTAAGAGGAAGGCGCATTTTGTGTTCAAAATATTGGTCTAAGTCAGTGCGATGACCCAGTGAATTACAACCGGAATATAGTATTACTGCTTGTTGACGGGACATGTGCCGACAAGCCTCAAGAATGTTGGGTAAGTCGTCTTCTTTATGGCTTGGAATTGATACAAATACCATATCGTAGTCAGCGCGTAATTCTCGGAGAAAGACCAATGATTCAACGCCTGTCACATTAGCACCAAGGCTTTTCAGCAATTTCACCGCGCTGTAACGTGAGTAAGGCTCAGGATCAAAATAGAGGATGTTTCTATCTCGCCATTCACTGTCTTTGCGCAGGGTTAATTTAGTGTTGAGTAGGTTGGTACGTAAGGTCACGGTAAAAATACTGCCTTGACTCGGTACACTTTGCAAGTCAAGGTCACCACGCATTAACTTAACCAGTTCTTGGCAAATAACTAGGCCCAGTCCTGTGCCCTGATAAGAGCGGCTTAGCGCATCGTCTACTTGTGAAAAAGCCGCGAACAATTTACGCCTGTCTTCGCGGCTAATGCCTATACCTGTATCTTCAATTTTAAACACCAGTTCATAAATACCATGTTCAAGAAACACGCCTTTCACTGCCAAGCCAATGTGGCCGTGATCAGTAAATTTCAGTGCATTGCCCAATAGATTATTCAAAATTTGTTTGATGCGATAACTATCACCAATTAACTTTTCTGGCAGGGGGGATAATTCATAGTTAAATTCTAAATTTTTTAAATGGGCGGACTTGGCCATGACTGCCACTAAGTCTTCGATCATTTGTGTGGGTGAAAAAGGATGATTATTGATGCGAAGTTTACCCGCTTCAATTTTTGAAAAATCAAGGACGTCGTTGACGATAGATAGCAAGTTGTCCGCTGCTGCATTGATAATATTTACTTGCTCTTGTTTTTCTGGGCTTAAATCAGAGGAGATAAGCTCCTTACTAAAACCCAGTATGGCATTCAGTGGTGTGCGAATTTCATGACTCATGTTGGCTAAAAACTGCGATTTTACGTTGCTGGCATTGATTGCTTCTTTACGGGCAATGTCTAAGCGCACATTTTGCTCTTCAACCAGTTCGATATTATTGCGTAGGTCATTGGTTGCTTGATCAATATCGACTTCCAGTTGATGACGACTTTTGTCCATTAAGGCCAATGAAAACAAACCCGCTTCAAGAAAGACGCCAAATTGAAAGCAATAAGTAGTAAAAAAGTTAGAGGGAAAAACCCCGACTAAACTGAGCATGCCAATAATGGCTGCGGTGGCGAGTATGCTCCACGCAAAAATAAAATAACGGGCCGCATAAAATTGATTGTTATAACTTTCAAATCCAGCCCATGTATAACTGCTAATAGCGATTAAACTTACAAAATAGACTAAAGATGATTGCCAAATGGGTGGAAAGAGATTAATCACGGAGCACAAACCTAAAATGCTTAATAGAATGATGCTAGTAGTGACCACCCGGTAACTTTTAGGCGCGGTCTTTTTAATATCTAAAAATACATAAGTAAATATGCCTGAAAAAATACCGATGATAACGAAGATAATATCCGTGTGTTCATTTTCCCATCGAGAAAAGGCTTGCGGCATAACCAAGTGAGAGTGTCCGCTCCAGACAAACTGCCAAATTAGCACCGCGACAATATAACCGACATAGGCGATAAGACTTTTTTCTTGGATAACGATAAATAGAATCAAATTATAAATAGCAAGGATAAGTAAGCCGCCATAAAACAAACCCCACAATAAATTATCGTAAAAATTTATTTTTTCATGGCGGTGATTGGTTTGAATGTCAACTGGGGCCACTAGACTAGAATGGGCGCTTTCAATCCGAATAAATAAAGATATTGTTTGTGCATAAGGAAGTTCGGCTTTTAGCGTGGGCAGACGATAATGCTGACCAAAACGTGCCTTGCCTTGCTGAGTTTGGGAAATGATTTTATCGTCGAGCAATAAATAAATGTCGACTTTTTCTAATTGACTAAACGCGACATCGATAACCCAATCATCAACATCAGTCACATTACTAATAGTGGTATACAACCATGCGCCTTTGTCAGTAAAACCATAATTGGGGTTATCCCCCGACTGCCAAACAAATTTTTCAATCTGCTGATTGACTTGTTGTACCGTGAGTTGCTCGTCTTCTTCAAACAGAATTTTTAATTGCCCGGACAATCTAATGGAACCGCCAGTTTCAATAAGCTGCACGGTGCTTTGAGCAAGGGCAAGGCCTGAACTTAGCAATAATAAAATAACAGCTAAACGACTGATAAAGTGTGGCATTTCACGTCGGTCTGGGGGGGATTAATAATCTTATTAAACCATTTGCACCTTGTCTTAGGCAATCTCTACCGTTCGACTGACAGATAACGTATGATAAAATCTGACGATGACCTTAAAAATTGACCTAATTATGACAAATAAATCTTCTGTTTTAACCTTGCTACTGCTGACTGCTTTTCATCTTAGCGCAGCGGAGCCAACTTCTACCCCACTGGAGAAACTCAGCTTACCGGCGGGCTACCAGATATCAATTTTTGCTAATAATGTTAAAAATGCCCGACAAATGGCCGTTAGCCCAAACGGTATTGTATTTGTTGGTAGTCGAGACGCCGGCTTAGTGCATGCCGTTATTGACGCCAATGGCGATGGTGTGGCTGAGCAGGTCATTAAAATTGCTAGTGGTCTCAATATGCCATCAGGACTAGCGATATATCAGGGCGATTTATATGTTGCTGAAGTCCATCGCATCTTAAAATACGCCGATATTGAGCAACATTATCAAAATCTCCCATCGCCTGAAGTGGTGGTGAGTGATCTACCGAGTGAAAAACATCATGGTTGGAAATATATTGATTTTGGTCCTGATGGCTGGTTATACGTGCCGGTGGGGGCGCCATGTAATATTTGCGAAACCAATGGCGGCGAGCAATTTGACGATCCACGTTTTGCCTCAATTTTACGTTTTAATTTAGCCACAGGTGAAAAACAATGGGTAGCCAAAGGCGTGCGCAACAGTGTTGGTTTTGACTGGCATCCTGTTACTCAGCAGTTTTGGTTTAGCGATAATGGCCGTGATATGTTGGGTGATGATATTCCTCCCTGCGAACTTAACGCTGTTACAGTAGCAGGCGAGCACTTTGGTTTTCCTTATTTTCATGGCGGTAGCTTTGCTGATCCGGAATTTGGCACAGGTAAAAACAGTGGGGCATATATTGCGCCAAAATTAAATTTAATGGCTCATGTAGCGCCTTTGGGCATTCATTTTTATGCAGGGGCGATGTTTGAACCTAAGATGCAGAACCGTTTATTTGTGGCTGAACACGGTTCATGGAACCGAACCCAGAAATCGGGCTATCGAGTAATGATGGCCACAATGGAAAACGGCAATGTTAGTGGGTATCAACCGTTTATAGAGGGTTGGTTAAATAATGATAATACTGCTTGGGGACGCCCTGCTGCCATAACCTCTTTGGCCGACGGTAGTTTGTTAATCGCTGATGATTTCGCCAACCTTATTTATAGGGTAACCTACCAAAAGCCGTGAAACATTTGTAACAGCGCAAAGCTTGTATTAGCTTTTTGTTTGCTACTTTGGTAAAACCCTAAGGCTCTACCAAAGTAGTCATCGATTAACTAAGCTAAGCAGCATGAGCCTTGCTGTATTGAAAATAACAATAAATAGTGAATCCAGTTTTATATGAGTCAAGACACGATAATTAATAAAGACGGCATCGAACAATTGGCGATGCGCCACTTTACCGAGCAATCATACTTAAACTATTCTATGTACGTCATTATGGATCGAGCTTTGCCACATATTGGTGACGGCTTGAAACCAGTGCAGCGGCGCATTGTTTATGCTATGTCAGAACTCGGTCTAAGCAATAACGCGAAATACAAAAAATCCGCACGAACAGTCGGTGACGTATTAGGTAAATTTCATCCTCACGGTGACTCGGCCTGTTATGAAGCCATGGTTTTGATGGCACAGCCTTTTTCTTATCGTTATCCTTTGGTTGATGGGCAAGGTAACTGGGGCGCACCAGACGATCCTAAATCTTTTGCGGCCATGCGTTATACTGAATCACGTTTGTCTAAATTTAGTGAAGTACTGCTCACTGAGTTGGGGCAGGGCACAGTAGATTGGCAGCCAAATTTTGATGGCACCCTAGATGAACCAAAAGTATTACCCGCACGCTTACCGCATATATTACTTAATGGTATTACTGGCATTGCCGTGGGCATGGCAACGGATATTCCGCCGCACAATGTGCGCGAAATTGCTAACGCCTGTGCCTTGTTACTAGACAACAGTAAAGCTGAACTCAGCGAGTTATTGGCTTTTGTTAAAGGACCTGATTACCCCACTGAAGCTGAGATCATAACGCCGACCGATGAGATCGCCAAAATTTATGAGACTGGGCGTGGCTCAATCAGAATGCGCGCGGTTTATCATGAAGACAGTGGCGATATTATTATTACGGCTCTGCCTCATCAGGCTTCTGGTGGAAAAATTCTAGAGCAAATTGCCGCACAAATGCAGGCTAAAAAACTGCCGATGGTGAGTGATCTGCGAGATGAATCTGACCATGAAAATCCCACAAGATTGCTCATTACACCGCGCTCTAACCGTGTTGATATAGAACAATTGATGCAACACTTATTTGCCACCACGGATTTAGAAAAAAGCTATCGCGTTAATATTAATATGATCGGTTTAGACGGCCGTCCAAAAGTTAAAAACCTGCAACAAATACTCAGCGAATGGTTGATTTTTAGAAAAGATACCGTGGTGCGCCGTTTGCAGTATCGTCTTGATAAAGTACTCGCAAGACTGCATATTCTTGAAGGTTTAATGGTTGCCTTTTTGAATATCGATGAAGTGATCCGCATTATTCGTTATGAAGAACAGCCTAAACAAGAATTGATGAATCGATTTGCTTTGTCTGACATTCAAGCAGAGGCCATTCTTGATTTGAAATTGCGCCATTTGGCCAAATTAGAAGAAATGAAGATCAAAGGCGAGCAAGACGAATTGGCCTTAGAGCGTGACCAATTGCAACTATTGCTCGGCTCTGAACAGCGTTTAAAAACTTTAATTAAGAAAGAAATTCTAGCAGCAGCTGAATTATATGGTGACGATCGTCGCTCGCCCATTGTGGCCCGCGGCGAATCGAAAGCCCTTAGCGAAAAAGAACTGATGCCGTCAGAATCGGTCACGGTTGTGGTATCTGAAAAAGGCTGGGCCCGCTGCGCCAAAGGTCATGATGTTGATGTCGAAGGCTTAAGTTATAAAGCGGGTGATAGTTTTCTAACCAGTGCCAAAGGTCGCAGTAATCAGCAAGCGGTTTTTGTTGATTCATCTGGGCGTACCTTTTCCTGTGATGCCCACAGTTTAGCTTCAGCCCGCAGCCAAGGTGAACCACTTACCGGTCGTTTTAATATTGTGGCTGGGGAAAATGTTGAACATGTGGTGATGGGCAAGGATGAGCAGCAATATCTTATGGCTTCTGATGCCGGTTATGGCTTTGTGGGTCAGTTCAGTGACATGGTGAGTAAAAATAAAGCCGGTAAGGCGTATTTGTCCTTGTCAAAGGGGGCCAAAGTCATTGCCCCCCAAGTATTAAAAAATCTTCAGTCTGATTGGTGCTTAGCCATTTCCAGTGAGGGCCGCATGTTAATGTTCCCCCTACGTGATTTACCAGTGTTAGGTAAAGGCAAGGGTAATAAATTGATTAGTATTCCTTCGGCTAGAGCGGCTTCTCGCGAAGAATATGTCAAAGTACTCAGTGTTGTTCCTGAGGGTGCCAGTATTAAGATTCTATCCGGTAAACGGGGTATGAGTTTGTCAGCCGCTGATTTAACTCACTATCAAGGTGAACGTGGACGTCGAGGGAATAAATTGCCACGAGGGTTGCAACGAGTTGATGGTGTGGAAGTGGAATTAGGTAAAACAACAGATAATATTGCTGAGTCAGTGGATGGAATAGTGCCTTCCGCCGAGGATGGCAGTGAATAGGTCTTACGACCAGTCCACTAGAAAGCAGTGACTGGTGAGTTAAGCTTAACAATTGGGAAATACTAATATGACTAAAGTTACATCATTTTTTATCGTTCTGCTGTCCTTATCTTTGTTCGCGTGTGAGCAGAGTCAAGATGAAAGTGACGTTAACTTTATTGAGTTAGAACAAGGTTTGCTCAAAGGACATTTTATCCCACAATTGGGGGTAGTGTCTTTTAAAGGTATTCCCTATGCTCAGCCTCCCATTGCGGATAAGCGATGGCAAGTGCCCCAGCCTCCTCTGAAGTGGAAAGGAGTAAAAAACGCCGCTGATTTTGGACATAAGTGCATGCAAAATGCGCTGTTCAGCGATATGCAATTTCGAGCCTCGGGAATGAGTGAAGACTGTTTGGTCTTAAATGTATGGTCACCTATAGCCCGCAATGCTGAGCCCTTGCCCGTCTTAGTCTATTTTTACGGTGGTGGTTTTATTGCAGGTGACAGTTCCGAAAATCGTTACGATGGTGCTGATATGGCGTCAAATGGTATCGTGGCGGTTACCGTCAATTATCGCCTCGGTGTATTTGGGTTTCTGGCCCATCCAGAACTGAGTGCGCAAAGTGGTTATGGTGGCTCAGGCAACTATGGCTTGTTAGACCAACAAGCCGCCTTACTCTGGGTGGCAAAGAATATTGAAGCCTTTGGGGGCGATCCACGCAAGATTACTATTGCGGGTGAGTCAGCCGGTTCCATATCTGCCAGCGCCCACACGATAGCGCCGGATTCGATGCCTATTATTGCTGGCGTCATTGGCGAAAGTGGCTCGATAATGGGGCGTTTTGTGACACCTCTGCTCGAAAGCGAACGAGTCGGTATCCGTTTTGCTGAAGCCATGCAAGAAGATGACGATGCCAGTATTACTGGTCTACGTGCGATACCCGCTGAAGAATTATTAGCCAGGGCAACCGAAGCTGGATTTCAGCAGTTGATGCCTACGATAGACGGTAAATTTCTGACAGACTTGCCGCAAACTTTGTTTATGGCGAAAAAATTTGCTGATGTTCCGCTACTCAGTGGCGTTAATTCTCAAGAAGGCAATTATCAACAATTGTTTGCTGAAAGTGAGGTTAACCAAGAAAATTATCTGCTGGCCTTACAACAATTATACCCAGACAATTATGCAACAGTTGCCGCACTGTATAGTGGTGAAAATCCCGCGCAATTAAAGTTAGCAGCACAGGCCTTAATGAGCGACCGTTTTATTAGTGAGTCTACGTGGAATTGGATTGAAGCGGCTAATGCTAATGGTAAGGCCGATTCCTATTATTATCTTTATGACCACGTGCGACCAGCGATGAAATCTGTCTACAACGATGGTAAAGATGTTGAAATTAGCGATTTGGGCGCAGTGCATTCAGCTGAAATTGAATATTTTTTAGGTAACTTAGATGTGAATCACATTTACCAGTGGCAGCAGGAGGATTTCCAAATTTCTACTATGACACAACAATATCTTATTAATTTTATTAAAACGGGTAATCCCAATGGCGAAACGTTGCCCCTTTGGCCAAGCTTTAAAACCAATCAACAGCTGGTGATTAAATTGCAGCCAGAGGTTATTGGAGTGGAGAAGCTGCGTGAGCGCTATCAGGCTTTATCGAGGCTCTAATACTAATCCACAACAATACTGGGCTTGAGTTTTTTGCTTCAGTTTACTTAGGCTCTATTTCGCTTACATAGCGTTTGACTGATAACAATGAACCGCTTAAGCCCAGAAATACCGATAGACCTAGCATAATAAGTAAGGTATTGCCGTCTATGCCAGTGACGTTAAAGTTTTTTTGGTAAAGCTCACTGACAACTTCAATACTGCTACTCATCCACCATAGTAATAATATGACGGCAAACCAAGCTAATAAACCGCCAAGTAAGCCATACCAAAATCCGGTGTAAAGAAAAGGACGTTGAATAAATGCGTCAGTAGCACCGACTAATTTCATCACTAAAATTTCGTCTTTCTTATTAAGAATATTTAATCTTATTGTATTGCCGATGATCAAAACCACCGCTAAAAACAATAATACCGCGATAACGGTTACCAGCTCTTGCGCGACGCTCAAAAGTGCATGGAGTCGCTCTAACCATTCGATGTCGAGTTTGCCGATGTCGACTTCGCGTTCTTTGCGTAACTTTTCCAAAAGTTGGCGCGCGGCGGTGGGCCCAGCATGTCGCTCAGTGGGAATGACCAGCACAACATTGGGTAAGGGATTTTTATCTAAATAGGCAATGGCATCGCCAAAACCCGATAATTGCTTAAACTCCTCTAAGGCATCACTAGCCGGAATATAATGAATAGTATTAATCTCAGGCCAGAGCTGAATGCGCGTTAGTAGCTGATTAACATCGGCGGGGCTTATATCTTGTTTTAAAAATAAGGATATTTCTGAGGCTTGTTGCCAGCCGGAGCTGATATTTTCTGCATTTTTTACCATGACATACAAGGTACTAGGTAAGGTAATGCTTAAACCTAGTACACCGATGGTCATTATTGAGGATACCCTAGAGCGCCATAATTCACCCAAACTGCCGAGGGCTTGCCTTAAGTGGCTAACAAAAAACATCAAAAATCGTTGCACGCCTGAAACCTGGGACATCTGGGCACCTTGGGCACGTCCCTTAAACAATATACTCATCGTTGTAGACCTTGGCGCATAACTGCGCGGTATGGCGGATAATTACACATAAAAATCATTGTCAGGCATCTCATCCGTTAAACCATCGGTGATCATTTGGCCATTTTTCAAGGTCAATGTTCGGTATTTCATGCGCGCAATCAGCCCTAGGTCGTGAGTGGCAATAAATACCGATACACCCGCCTGATTAAAGTTTTCAAATAATTTAATAATTTCCATTGATAATTTAGGATCTAAATTACCGGTGGGCTCATCGGCCAACAATAGAGGTGGTTTGTTGACGATTGCTCGGGCAATACCCACTCGCTGTTGTTCGCCGCCAGATAAGGTGATGGGGATATTTTTAATTTTGTCGCGCAAGCCAACCATCTCTAGAGATGCATGGACTCGTCTAGTGATTTCTTTGTGAGAATAGCCCTCAATAACAAGGGGTAGGGCGACATTGTCGTACACACTTTTATCCATCAGTAATTGATGACTTTGAAAAATCATGCCGATGTCACGGCGAATATAGGCAATTTGTTTGCGTTCTATAGCGCCTAAATCATGTCCATTGATAAACACTTTGCCTACGGTAGGCCGTTCCATAATGCTGATTAATTTTAGAATGGTGCTTTTTCCGGCGCCAGAATGGCCAGTTAAAAAAGCCATTTCTCCCGGCTCTATGTGAAAGTCCACCTTACGGAGTGCTTGTTGACCACCAGGGTAAGTTTTACTGACCTGCGTAAATTTAATCATAGGGTTTAGTGATTTTTTTGTTTTGATTGAGTTTTGTCGCTATCAGCGAACAGAGCATCAACAAATTCTTTACTGTTAAATGCACGTAAGTCTTCTATGCCCTCGCCAATACCAATAAAACGAATAGGAATGGGATATTGGTCGGCAATAGCAAAGATTACGCCGCCCTTAGCAGTGCCATCAAGCTTCGTTAAACTTAATCCGGTTAAACCAACCGCTTCATTAAATAACTTCGTTTGACTCAAGGCATTTTGTCCTGTGCCAGCATCTAAAGTTAGCATAATTTCATGTGGGGCTTGAGGATCGATTTTTTTCATCACTCTGACGACTTTTTTAAGCTCTTCCATCAAATGCTCTTTATTTTGTAAGCGTCCAGCCGTGTCAGCGATTAATACATCGATATTCCTGGCTTTAGCTGACTGAAAAGCGTCAAAAATGACTGAGGCGCTATCGGCACCACTTTGTTGCGCCACCACTGGAATATTGTTGCGTTCTCCCCAGACTTGCAATTGTTCTACGGCTGCGGCTCTAAATGTATCGCCAGCGGCCAACATGACTTTTTTACCTTGCTGCTGAAATTGTTTAGCCATTTTGCCTATAGTGGTGGTTTTACCGACTCCATTCACACCCACCATAAGTATTACAAAGGGCTTTTTTTCGGTTTCTAGTTTGAGTGGACTATCCACCACCTTTAAGATGTCAACCATTTGGCCTTTCAGTAATTCAAATAGGGCGTCAGCATTACGCAGTTGTTTACGGTCTGCACTTTCGGTCAGTTTTGCCACCATTTTGCTGGTGGTAGTAATACCTACGTCGGCAATTAATAATTGCGTTTCTAATTCTTCAAATAGCTCATCGTCTATGGCTTTACCGCGAAAGAGCTCAGCCAATCCGCTACCAATATTCTCTGTGGTGCGCGATAAACCCCGTTTTAAACGACTAAAAAAACTGGCTTCTTGGCTGACTTGAGGGAGGTTTTGACTATGGTCTTCCACCACTTCAGGTGAATTGTTGTCTTGCTCAGTGTCAGCAGGCAGTGCTACCTGATTATCAAGAGTTTGATTAATAGCTGTGGCTGCAGGTTTGTCTTGAGTCTCGATTGGATTCTCAACGTGAGTCTCAATCTCAGTCAAATAATTAGAATTATCCGGTGGGTCGAGGGGCTCTGTGCTATCGGTCTCTATTGTCTCAACAGCCTGCGGCGCGTCACTTTTCTTTTTGTCTTTATTTAGCCAGCTAAAAAACTTTGACATATTTTTGCTAAATCCTTGGGAAATTCTTAGGTTATTTAAGATAAACTATCACTTAGTGTGGGCAATAATAGCATTTCAAAGACCTATGAAGCGAGGCGTAAAACCATCAAAGCAGCCATCAGGCTCAATCAGGATCATTAGTGGTCGCTGGCGCGGGAGTAAATTACCTGTTGCTAACGTGCTAGGACTGAGACCAACTACCGATCGTAATAAAGAAACCTTGTTTAATTGGCTGATGCCCTATGTGCAAAACGCCCGTTGTCTCGACGTTTTTGCCGGCAGTGGTGGTTTAGGGTTTGAAGCCTTATCGCGCTATGCAAAACACGTAGTGTTTATGGAGTTAGATAACGTTGCCATAAACAATATTCAACAAAATTTGCTTAAATTGAAGGCCAATGTTGAACAAGCCAAGGTATTAAGTGGTAACGCTCTGCAATTATTAACCGGTTTTGACCAGCAATTTGAGCTTATATTTCTCGATCCACCCTTTCACAAAGGTTTGTTACCCGAAACCATACGACTGATTAATGAACATAAACTTTTAGCCCCAGCAGGCATTATTTATATAGAGAGTGAGTTGGCCGCCGCTGATTATGCCGTTCCTGACAAATGGCAATTGCTTAAAGAACGGCAGAGTAGTCAACTGTGTTCACGTCTATATCAAAATCAGTAGGTTTTTATATTAAACCGTCTATTCTTTTAAAATCATAACTAATTGATTTCAATGCCAATATTGCTTATGCCTGGTTCGGTGGCAAAGGTTTTTAAGAGCTTACAGGTTGAAGCATTATGTGGGTGCTTTTTTATCAAGACTAGTAGTTCTTTTTGAACTTCTATCTCCCATAACATCAAAGGATGCACTTTAATTTCAGCGTCTGAAATTTCTCCCTCAGCGGTTTCTTCGATAAAAGCTTCTACGCCCCCTTGGGATAATTTACTCACGACCACGGCTCCTTGTGGATCCTCGCCTTGAATTAACAAAATAATTGCAGTCATTGACATGGCCACATCTAAGGCGGGATAGACACCATAATTATCAAAATCAGCCGTATCGGGCACTGCACTTTCCACTTTTTCTAATTGCGCAGAGAAATTAATTTTAGCCTTGGGCGAGGCGAGCCAGTCCCAAATTGCATCTAAACTATTGCGATAGAGACTAGGATCGGCAAATTCAGTGACTTCACAAAAAAGCGTGTAGTTGGGCAGCATTCTTTCAAGTAGCGTAGCGGCATAGGCGACTGCTTGCCATCCTTCTAAATCTCTTACTTCTTGAAATATGGTTAATTTTTTTAGCAAGGCTTTTTCCTTCATTCATTTAGGATAATGAGTAATATTGACCAACACCGTCAAGCAGCATCTGGATAGAAATCATGATTAAGATCATGCCCATAAGGCGTTCGATGGCAATTAAACCACGTTCTCCGAGTAACTTATGGAATAAACTGGAAAACATTAAAATAGTCGCAGAAATAAACCAAGCAAGACCTAAGGCGATAGTCCAATCTAACATGCGACTATGATCTTGATTAGCTAATAAAATCAGAGCAGCGAGGATGGATGGCCCTGCTACCAATGGAATGGCTAATGGCACAATAAAGGGCTCTTCTCCAGGCGGTAAGCCTGTCACACTTCCCGCTTGCGGAAAGATCATTTTAAGAGCAATAAGAAATAATATGATGCCGCCGGCAATACTGACGGTTTCTTGTTTTACACTTAGAAAATTGAGCACTGCTTGGCCACTGTATAGAAATATCAGCATAATAATGAGGGAGAATATGAGTTCTCTGGCTAATACTATGCGGCGTCGTTTAGGCTCTATGGATTTTAGTACAGACATAAATATGGGCAGGTTACCCAAGGGATCCATAATAAGGAAAAGCGTAATGGCGGCTGACCATATATCCATTTTTTACTCTACACTCTGCTCAAAACGGCTCTAGTTTAACGCATCTCTGGATCACTACCCAGTTATTCGTTAAAAAATAGTTTTAATTTCAAAGGCTTGATGCTTTAATTATTAAAACTTAGAAATAACTAATTAGACATTGTGGTATTTCGACGTAATCTTAACTAGCAAAACTAAACAATTACGCTTTAATTGCATATATTAATTTGCTGGAAATAACCTGAAAAAATTGAGAGGAAATCAATATGAGTCTTATGACAGTATCACAAGTTGCAGAGTTTCTCGGCGTGCAAGATGTCCGAGTAGAACGATTAGAGCGTGAAAGTTTATTGATAGCGGAAGATAAAGACTCAGAGGGAAAACCCTTATTTGATTCAGTTGCGGTTGAACGATATAAAGTTCTTGCTGAACGTTTAGGCGGCTTGTAAAAAGAGAAAGAGTGAATATGCCTCTTGCTAAAAGCAGATTCACTCCTGTTTTTTTGATTATCTAGAACGCAACTAAGGCTCTAGCTATCGTCCTAAACCCTTGGGCAGTTGCTCCAGCAGGCATAAGATTATTAGCACTGCCGTTATAAGCTGCCGCTAAGTCTATATGTAGCCAGCCAGTTCCCTCTTCGTTGACAAAGCGTGATAAAAACCCTGCCGCATTTGAGGCACCACCGGCGCCACCGCCTTTTTGTACTCGACTGTTAGCCGTATCGGCAAAGTTAGAGGGGCATTTTTCTCGATGCCATTTTTCTAAAGGCAGGCACCATGCTAATTCATTCTCTAATTCAGCCCACGCCATAGCTTGCAGTTGCAGAGATTTATCTAGGCTGAAAAAGGCATTGTACTCATCACCCAAAGCGACATGTGCTGCACCGGTCAGTGTTGCCGCATCAATAATTAAGGGAGCATTTGTCTCACTGGCCGCAAGCAAACCGTCGGCTAAGACTAAACGACCTTCCGCATCCGTATTGACAATCTCTACTGAGGTGCCATTTTTATAGGTAATAATATCGCCTAGCTTGAAGGCATGGCCGCTCACTAAATTTTCAGCACAACACAGGAATACTTTTACCCGTTTGTTTAAACCACGTAGCATGGCTAAACCTAAACCTCCCACTACTGTTGCAGCACCGCCCATGTCGCATTTCATGTTAAGCATGCCTTCGCTTGACTTTAAGCTGTAACCACCACTATCAAAGGTTATCCCTTTACCCACGAGGCAGGCAACAACAGGTGTGTTTTCATCACCACTGGGATTGAAGTCGATTTCAGCCAATACCGGTGGCCGTGAACTACCGCGACCCACTTGATAGATGCCGTGCCAACCTTGTTGTTGTAACTCTTCGCCCACAATCAGCTTGCTAGTAACAGAAGCGGGGTTAAGTGAACTTAACCATGCAATACTTTGCTCAGCTAATAGTTCAGGAGACAATTCTTCGGGCGTAGCGTTGATCAATTTGCGAGTAAACAACATGGCAGCTAAGCGGTGTTGTAGTTCGACTTTGTCTTGATTATCCGTCCATTCAATTTGTGTCGTTTTTTTAACAGAGGTAAAACTTTGCGCAAAAGACCACTGTTGCTCAATCTGCCAGTCGCCTAATAGTTTGACGCTTTGTAAACCCATAGAGTCTAATATTCGTGCCGCTTTCTGGATCAATATATGGTCTTGCAACAGATCCTGAATATGGATTTTAAACTGATTCCCTTCTATTGATACGAGGGTGCCCGGCGCATAATAATCTGCAATGGCGTCGGTAGTTAAATAGATATTACAAAAAGACATAGTGGCTCCACTAAAGTGTGATAGTTAACTAAGGTGAATTCGAATTAATTAAATTCAGCTACAAGTTATGTTCATGATAGATAATAACAGGTGTATAGGTACTTTGGAGAAATGTTGAATGCACTACCCTGCAAAATTAAGTCACGGATGGTTAATAAAGCGCTACAAACGTTTTTTAGCTGATGTGGAATTAGATGATGGTAGTGTTGTTACCGCCCATTGCGCTAACACTGGGGCTATGACGGGGTGTGCTGAACCGGGGTGGCAAGTTTGGTTGTCCCACAGTGATAATCCCAAACGCAAACTAGCCTTTAGTTGGGAGTTGGTGCAAACCACTGAAGGGCAATGGATTGGTATCAATACCCATAAAGCCAATGAATTAGTTGCAGAGGGCTTAGCTGACAATAGACTTAAAGAGCTCCTTGGTTATAGCCGAATTCAGCGAGAGGTAAGGTTTGGTCAAGAAAATAGTCGAGTTGATTTTTTGTTACGTGATGATGAACGGGCTGATTGTTACCTCGAGGTGAAGTCTGTCACCTTACTGCAGAATGGGCAGGGTTATTTTCCAGATGCAGTGAGCTTACGGGGACAAAAACATTTGCGTGAACTAACACAGTTGAGAAGAGCAGGAAAACGGGCAGTTTTATTATTTTGTGTGCAACATAGTGGGATTCATTCAGTCAAAGTGGCCCAGCATATTGATCCCCAGTATGCACTTGAATTAAACCGAGCCGTGAGCAGTGGTGTTGAAATATTCGCCTATTCCGTTAGTATGTCACCAGAAAAAATCGTTATAAATCAATCTATCCCGTTTATTTTTTAAATTAGCTGTTGATTTTTTTCGCTGTGACGCCATATTGCGCAGCTCACTTTGATTTTCCCGTGCGTTGGTGAAGGTATAAGCGCAAAAAATTGCCTGTGCAAAGGCTTTCTGATATACATAGCCGCCTGCACATTTCAACTCGTGCAGCAGTTTAGGAGATTTGGCAAATGCCAACAGAAAAAACAACAAAAACACTTGGTTTACTCGCCCTTGCCGGTCTAACTCCTTATGTAGAGAAAGACGGCGAAGAGTATATGAACGATAAACAGATGGAACATTTTCGTTTATTGTTGAAGGCGTGGCGAAATCAGTTGCGTCAGGAAGTCGACCGTACTGTGCATCACATGCAAGATGAAGCAGCTAACTTTCCTGATCCAGTCGATAGAGCCGCTCAAGAAGAAGAATTCAGCTTAGAGCTGCGCACTCGAGATAGAGAACGCAAACTTATTAAGAAAATAGAAAAAACCTTAAAACGCATTGAAGATGACGATTTTGGTTTTTGTGATGCTTGCGGAATTGAAATTGGTGTAAAGCGTTTAGAAGCAAGACCCACAGCCGATCTTTGTATTGATTGTAAAACGATGGCCGAGATCAAAGAAAAACAATTGCAAGGTTAATCCTAGCAGAAACGGTATCCGTGTTGTATTGACGCAGCACGGACACCATTACGCTAATACTGCTGCAGTCCTATGCCCATGTTGAATGCTAACCCCCCCTCAGCTTATGTAGGCCGCTTTGCTCCGTCGCCCTCTGGACCCTTACATTTTGGCTCCTTAGTTACAGCCTTAGGTAGCTTCTTACAAGCACGTAAATCACAGGGCAAGTGGTTAGTCCGAATTGAAGATATTGATCCACCCAGAGAAATCAGCGGGGCGAGTGTCCATATTCTTGACACCTTAGAACAACACCATCTTTATTGGGACGATACGCCTGTCTATCAAAGTCAGCGCAGTACCCTTTACCAAAACAAAATTAATGACTTAGTTACTAAGGGTTTAACTTTCTTTTGCCACTGCACGAGAGCGCAATTAGCGAGTCTTGCAGCAAACAATTTATGCTCTTGCGCGAATAAAGTCTTGCCCGCAGAAGGTGCCGCTGTGCGCTTTAAAAATGCTGCAGAAATGGTCTCTTTTTATGACCTCGTGCAACAGCAAGTAGATAGTGTCGTTAGCGACACTCAAGCGCAGTTTGCCATTAAACGTAAAGACGGTTTATTTGCTTATCAATTGGCGGTGGTGGTTGATGACATTGCCCAAGGCATAAGTGAAGTCGTGCGTGGTGCTGATCTTTTACATGCCACATTTTATCAATTTGCCTTGTACAAAGCATTCGGCGCAACGCCCCCACGCTTTGCTCATTTACCCTTGGTACTGAGTGCTAACGGTACTAAGCTGAGTAAACAAAATCATGCCTTGGCCATCGATGGTCAGCAAGTATCGTTGAATTTATTTAATGCCATGGAGTTTCTGGGTTTAATGCCACCGGCGTCTCTAACAAAAGCTATACCAAGGGATATGTTGAATTGGGCGATAAACGCATGGGATTTGGCTGCTGTGCCACGTAAAATGGCCTGCAATGACAATAGAATTAAGGCGTTATACAGTATATGATTAGCGCCGATTTTTCGACTTAACTCAGTCAGGGAGTACAGCTCATTATTTCTCGAGTCATCGACAAGGTAAAAGATGCTTTGCGCGGCAAAGCTGTTGTTCAACCAGCGAAACTTAGCGCGGCTATAATACCTCGTGCCGACCATCCTATTTCTCGCGATGATATTAGCGAGAATGCGTTGAAGGTACTGTACCGTCTGCACAATGCTGGTTATCAAGCGTATTTAGTCGGTGGCTGTGTCAGAGATATATTGCTCGGCAAGCACCCTAAAGATTTTGATGTCACCACCAATGCAACGCCTGAACAAGTCAAAGGCTTGTTTCGCAATTGTCGTTTAATCGGTCGGCGCTTTCGACTTGCTCATATTGTCTATGGCAGGGAAGTTATCGAGGTTGCAACCTTTCGCGGCCATCATGAAGAAAATGATGACGACAGCGAAACGAGTTCTGATTTAAGTAAACAGAGTGATCACGGGCAATTATTACGAGATAACGTATTTGGCAGTATTGAAGAGGATGCTCAGCGCCGCGATTTCACCATTAACGCCATGTATTATAATATCGCTGACTTTTCAATTTGTGATTTTGCCGGTGGTATGGCGGCCATAAAAGCCAAAGAAATTGCCTTAATTGGTGATCCAGAAACTCGTTATCGTGAAGATCCCGTGCGTATGTTAAGAGCCGTAAGATTTGCGGTGAAACTGAATATGCGCATCAGTGATAAAAGTGCCAAACCTATTAATCAGCTGGCGCCTTTGTTGGGTAATATTCCGGCAGCGCGCTTATTTGAAGAAGTGCTGAAACTGTTGCTCTCAGGCCAGGGGCTCGACACTTTCCGCCTGCTATGCAAATATGACTTATTCGAACCCCTTTTTCCGCAACTAGGACCCTTGCTGGTGGATGGGCAAAGTCGGGAAGTGAAGTTTGTAGAACAGGTATTGACCAATACGGACAATCGAATTAATACCGGTCAGCGTGTTACGCCAGCTTTTATTTTTGCCGCTTTTTTATGGTATCCCTTGGAAGAGCGCTGCCAGCAGCTAATGGTAGAAGGGGGATTGACCCATTTTGATGCCTTTAATCTTGCCTTAAACGACGTATTACAAAAACAAATTCTGCGCATCATGATCCCCAAGCGCTTCAGTATGCCAATTCGCGAAATATGGCAGTTGCAAACACGCTTATCTAAACGTTTTGGTCGACGCGCTTATCAAATGCTTGAGCATCCTAAGTTTCGTGCCGCCTATGACTTTTTATTATTGCGCGCTGATGTTGAAGGTGGGCCTTTGTTAGAGTTGGCAGAGTGGTGGACTGAATTTCAGAGCGCAGATGAAGAAGGGCGCAAGAATCAGCTTAATGACCTTAGGAAGACCGAAGGGTCAGGGCCAGCCACTGCGCGAAAACGCCGTTATCGTGGCAAAAACAAGAAAGCTGAATGATAGATGTTTATTTGGGCTTAGGGAGTAACTTAGCCGAGCCTAGTATGCAAATTAGCCTTGCTTTAAGTGCCCTAGCGAAACTTAAGGACACGTCTGTTGTTAGTTGCTCTAGTTTGTACTCTAGCCTGCCAATGGGGCCTAAGGAGCAAGCAAACTATGTTAATGCGGTGGTTTATTTACACACAAACCTCGGCCCCCTAGACTTATTGGCTGCCACGCAAGCCATTGAGTTAGCACAGGGCAGAGAGCGTAAGAATGAACGCTGGGGCCCGCGTACTTTAGATATTGATATTTTATTATATGGTAATGAGATGATAAACAACGAAGAATTAGTTGTACCTCATTATGGAATGAAAGTTCGTGAGTTCGTGCTTTATCCCTTGTTGGAGATTGCGCCTCAACTGTGTTTGCCTAATGGAGAAATGCTGGCAGATATCGTTAAAGATTGTCCAAACAATGGCTTGTCCATTTTGTCACCAGCTCCTACTTTTTAGATATTCCCTAAAAAGTCAGGTTAATATTACGCGTAAATTCATCTAAACCCACTTATTATTAGAACTAGGATTGGAGCAACATTTATGAAAAAGATAACGACTTCAAGCTTGTTAAAGATGAAGCACGATAAGCAACGGATTTCAGCGTTGACCGCCTATGATGCCAGTTTTGCTAAGTTATTTGATGAGCAAGGAATCGATGTATTATTGATTGGCGATTCCTTGGGTATGGTGTTACAAGGCAGCGACGATACCTTAGGTGTGACGCTTGCGGATATTGCTTATCATACTAAATCGGTGCGCAAAGGCACGCAGAGGGCTTTTGTGGTCGCGGATATGCCATTTATGTCATACGCTAGTCCTGAGCAAACTTATGCCAATGCAGCACAGCTTATGAGCGCAGGCGCGAGCATGGTTAAACTAGAAGGTGGCTCTTGGTTAAATGAGACGATCAAGGGGCTGGTTGAGCGTGGTGTGCCGGTATGTGGGCATTTAGGCTTAACGCCTCAATCGGTTCACGTTTTTGGTGGATTTAAGGTCCAAGGTCGTGAAGATTTACAAGCTGAAAAAATTTGTGATCAGGCCAAAGATTTAGAACAAGCGGGTATACAGTTATTGGTACTAGAATGTGTGCCTTCAGGTTTAGCTGAACTTATATCCCATAGTGTCAGTATACCTGTTATTGGTATCGGTGCTGGTAATATGACTGACGGGCAGATACTGGTTATGCATGATATGTTGGGTATAAGTGCTAACTACATGCCTAAATTTTCGAAAAACTATTTACAATCTAGCGGTGATATTCGTCAGGCAGTAAGTGATTATATTCGAGAAGTTCAGGATGGTAGTTTCCCTTCTAGTGAGCACAGTTTTAAATAAATCGAATTCAGGTTAATTAGTTTGTTAGGACACGTTTGATGCAGATAATCAGTGATATTCCGCTCTTAAGAGAACAAAGAAGAGAATGGCAAGCGGGTGGTAAAGTCATTGCTTTTGTACCTACTATGGGAAACTTACACCAAGGCCATCTGAATTTGGTCAGAGAAGCAAAAAAACACGCTGATATTATAGTGGTGTCTATTTTTGTGAATCCTATGCAATTTGGTCCAGACGAAGATTTGGATGCGTATCCAAGAACGCTACAAGACGATGCTAATTTGCTAGAGGCCTTGGGGGTTAGTGTATTATTTGTACCAAAAGTCAGTGATATTTATGCTCGGGGCCTTGAGCAACAGACCTTTGTTGAAGTGCCAGGTATTTCTTATATGATTTGTGGTGCGAGTCGACCAGGCCACTTTCGTGGCGTGGCTACCATCGTTTGTAAACTTTTGAACATGGTACAACCTAATCTGGCGTTTTTTGGTGAAAAAGACTTTCAACAATTACAAGTGATTAAAGCCATGGTGGAGGATTTATCGATGAACTTGCAAGTCATCGGTGTGGCCACAACCCGTGAGGCAGATGGTTTAGCCATGAGTTCTCGCAACCAATACTTAAACCCACAACAACGGGCTATGGCGCCATTTTTATATTCTCAGTTAATTGGAATTGCGGATTCAATTGAACACGGTCGCAGGGATTTTTCGGTACTAGTGGCGAGGTGTAAAGCGGAGTTGGTGGAGCAAGGTTTTAGTCCTGATTATATCGAGATCCGTAATGCGTATTCTTTATTACCCCCGGGCCATGAGGATACCAGTTTAGTGATATTAGCCGCTGCTTTTATGGGTAAAACTCGCTTGATAGACAACATTCAAATTCAGTTATAGTTAACTCACCAAAATTTATTAAATCAACAAAAAGCAGGTTATTAGCCTGCTTTTTTATGTTTAGCACACAATTTTTGCCAAATCTTGGTTTTAGTCGCTAATGCTAATTGCTCATCAAGGATATTTTGCAGATCCAATTCGGTAGTCAATGGATTAGCGATGACTACTCTAAAGACAGTAATGGCTTGGGTATTGTATTTTTCGGTTTGCAAACGAGTACGGGAGACAAAAGATTTGCCTGCTTCTCGTTGTTGTTTCTGTATGACTACATTAAGTTGATCAAGTTCTAAATTTAAAGCACTAGCCAGTTGAGGCATACTATCGATTTTACTTTGCAAGGCTTCTGGATTTAGGCGATACGTTAACAATGACAGGGTTGGTGCTGTGATCAGTTCAAAGTCAGGATTGGATTGGATCATACGGGCAAAGGTTTTGGCTTTTTCTATGCTCTGATCAATTAGTAATTCATAACCTTGACGTCCAAAAATATGTAATGAGGCATACACCATCATCGCCATGCCATTACGTGAGCCTTCTAGGGTAGTGGCACCCAGATCTTTGGAGCCCGCACGCAAGATATATTGGGCATGATGACGCACCGCATTACTGTCGTTAGGATCTTTAAATAACACCATGCCCGCACCCATTGGTACATACATCTGTTTGTGTGCATCTATGGTGACTGAATCAGCACGTTCGATACCTTTTAATAAGGTGCGATAAGTTCGTGAAAACAGCGTAGCGCCGCCCCAAGCTGCGTCAACATGAAAGTTACATCCTAACTCTGCAGCCACATCCGCTAATTCATCCAAGGGATCAACATGTCCAGTTTCAGTGGTACCCGCAATACCTACAATAGACAATATTTTATTGCCTTCTGCTTGATACTGTTTGCCCACTGCTAGGGCTTTCTCGGCCGATAAACGTTGTGTAGGGCAATCGATGGTGAGTAATTGTTCGCGACCTAATCCGAGTAAATCTACCGATTTAGATAATGAATAATGACCTCGTCGAGATGACAGTATACCCATTTTTTTAATGCCATAATGCTGTAAACCGGCAGCCAAGCCCTCGTAGGCCACACCCCGAAACTGCGGTGTGGCGGGTAAAGCTTTATTTCTAGCGACCCAAAGTGCAGTGACATTTGCAATAGTGCCGCCTGAGCAAAAAGCCCCCAAGGCGTGATTAGCACTGTGTAAATAGGTGCGATAAAAATCACTTGATTGGCCATAAACCAACTCATGCATCATGCCCAAAACTTGCCGCTCAAGAGGAGTAAAGGCTTTGGAGGTTTCAATTTTTACTAAGTTTTGATTCAGGCCCACTAATAACTTTGCCAATGGCAAATGGAAATAGGGGAGGGCAGAGGTCATGTGTCCAATAAATGTCGGCGAATAAGTGTTAACCGAGTTCGCAACCAGTTTGTCTAACAAATTAGCCGCGTGCTCAGAAACAAATTCTGGTTTTTCAGGCACAGCATAGTCAGAAAAATTCTTTTCAATTTGCTCTAAGGACTTAACCGTGGTGACAACATGCTGCGACAAAAAGCCGGCTAAGTTGTCTGACAGATGTTGTTCAATTTGGGCTAACTTTGAACTTTTACCTTCTGGCATGGTAAAGACTTTATAAAGGTGTTCTAAACTGACTTCGGCTCCACCCACACTTGTAACCCTAACTGAAAATTTTCAAGGCGCGAACTTTACCTTAAAATCGGGTCCAGACCAATAGTTTGCGTTTGAATAGCTGCTTGGTTATTTATTCAGTCCTGCTATATTGTGTAAAAAACAATAAGAAAGAGTCACATGCAAGTAGCCCATGTAAGCACAGATTTTAGCTTGGACAGAGTCGTACCCTTTTTTCAACCCATCATCGATATCCACAATAAAGTTGTATGGCGTTATGAATGCTTGGCAAGGTTTATCAATGTGGAACAACAATCCTTTGTTCCAACCGAACTTTTGTATCTAGTTGAGCGTCGTCATTCCAAAGCACACTTAACTCACACTATATTTAACGGCAGCGCCAATTATTTTCGCCATATCAATATGGCATGGAGTATTAATCTCAGTCTACAAGACATGTTAGACTCAGAAATGACTGACTTTATGCGCACACAATTGCAGGATTATCCTAACCCTACTCGCATTTCAATTGAAATTGCCGCTACAAACGCCTTAGAAAATCGCGCGGCTTTTAATGAATTTGCCCTCTTATCTAAAAGTTTGAATCTGAGTATAACTCTCGACCAACTTGATCCTCAGCAGGAAGACTTATTGCAATTATTATCTTTGCCAGTCGAAGCAATCAAGATATCGGTCAAAGACATCAGAAAATCCCAACAGAACAGTGCAGTTGCTGAGGCTTTAAAGGTGTTTTTTAGTAAAGCCAAAGAAAAGGGTATTGATCTCATTGCAGAACATATTGAAAATAATGCTGAGCTAGAAATGATACGCGCCCTAGGCATTCAATACGCCCAGGGTTTTCATTTCAGCCTGCCCAAAGCTTTTATAGAGTAGCAATAAGTTGCCAGCTTGACTGGCCACTATGCCAGTATTTGCGCTCAAAAGGGGTCATCGCTTGGTCAGCTGCATAAGGCTGAATGTGTGAACTGACTTTGGCAATTTTTAAAGCGTGAGCAAACTCTTCAATATAGAGAGACCAATTGCTTCTAACCTCCAGTAAACCGCCAAGTTTAAGAATATTTGGAAATGCCGACGAGGCATACCATCTGTTTTGTAGTTGTGCAGACTTAGGATAGGGGTTTGGGTATAAAATAAAGTGTTTTGTAAGTAACCATTTTTCAAGAACAGCTAATCTCCAAAAGTCATTAAGGTCAGCTCTAACCAGTAAATAGTTATCTGTATCAATAGCATAGGAGTGGTGTTTGTCGATTCTCAGCGCTGACTTATCAATCCCAATGACTTTTGCATTGGGATGAGCTTGGGCAATGAGACTGGTACTTTCACCTACACCGCAGCAAGAATCAAAAATCAGTTCGCCTTGCCAGCCATTAAGCCAATCTTTGCTTGCCATAAAGGCAGCTTCAGAATGAGCCGACATGGGCTTTTGCGTTTGCGTGTTTAAATACTTCTCCACTACTTTCTGCAAGTTTTGATGCAGACCTAGTTGATTAGTATCTATGCTGCGAGCAAGCTTTTGCATAGGTTTATCTTTTGTTTAAATGCCTAAGGTCTATTAGCTTCGAATACCTACACCGCGATTGATGAGTGAATAAGCTACCGATAGAAGTATTACGTTAAAAACAACTAACAAACCGAGTGACCAGTAAGGATTAACGTCGGAAACACCAAGAAAACCATATCTAAAACCATTAACCATATAGACGATAGGATTAATTTTACTCACCCACTGCCAAAACTCCGGCAACATTGATAAGGAGTAAAATACCCCACCCAAATATGTAAGTGGGGTTAAAATAAAGGTAGGAATAATGCTGATATCGTCAAAGCTATTAGCAAAAATAGCATTAATTAAACCCGCAGTGGCAAACAGAATAGCGGTTAATATTAAGGTAATAACTATGAAACCAAGATGGTGAATTTGGATATCAACAAAAAATAGCGATACCGTGGTCACAATGATACCGATTAATAAAGCCCTAGCGACACCGCCGCCGACAAATCCGGCAATGATAACCCAGTTAGGAACTGGCGCAACGAGCATTTCTTCAATGTTATGCTGAAACTTAGCGCTATAAAAGGACGAACAAACATTGGAGTAGGAGTTAGTGATCACCGCCATCATAATCAGACCTGGAACAATAAATTCCATATAGCTAAATCCGCCCATTTGACCGATACGGCTGCCTATCAAATTACCAAATATGACAAAGTACAGGCTCATGGTAATGGCTGGAGGTAATAGAGTTTGCACCCAAATACGCAAAAAGCGCGTGCACTCTTTAATCCAAATAGTGCGTAAGGCTACAAAATTACGATTAACCATTAGTGACTTCTCCTGTGACGGGGTGACGACCGGATTCAACAAGTCTGACAAACAGTTCTTCCAAGCGGTTGGATTTATTGCGCATGCTTAGTACTTGAATGTCTTGCTGACTTAATTGTTCAAAAACGCTGTTAAGGCTTGCTTCCTTGTGCACGTCGATTTCTAGGGTATGGTCGTCTAATAGTCGAGTTTCAAAGCCTGTTAAAGTTAAAGAATCAATGTTCTTAGATAAATCCAATACGAATGTTTCGACATTTAAGGTAGCCAACAAAGACTTCATACTGGTATTTTTAACAATGATACCTTTATCGATAATTGCAATATTGCGGCATAACATTTCAGCCTCTTCAAGGTAGTGAGTTGTTAGGATGATAGTGACGCCTTGTTCATTTATGGCCTTTAAAAAAGTCCACATTGAACGACGAATTTCAATATCAACCCCGGCAGTAGGTTCATCAAGAATAAGCATTCTAGGCTCATGCATCAAGGCCCGTGCAATCATAAGGCGTCTTTTCATACCGCCGGATAAAGTTCTCGCAGCGGCATTGCGCTTTTCCCATAAATCTAATTGTTTTAAATATTTCTCCGCTCTGGGTTTGGCAATGTTGCGGGGTACACCGTAGTAACCAGCTTGATTTAACATGATTTGCATCAAGGTTTCAAACTGATTGAAATTGAATTCTTGTGGAACTAAACCAATACATGATTTGGCTAATTCAGCTTGTTTAGAGAGCGAATACTCAAATATAGTCACATCGCCCGCTGTCTTGTTTACTAAGGAGCTAATAATTCCAATTGTGGTCGATTTACCCGCACCATTGGGTCCAAGTAGAGCAAAAAAATCGCCCTGCTTCACCTGAAGGTCAATGCCATGCAGTGCCTTTGTTCCACTTTTATAGGTTTTAGTTAAACCTTTTATATCGAGTGCATACATTTTTATTGCCCTAACGTGATGAGGTGGGTGCAGAAGATAAGCGTCTAAGCCCAATAAGAGATTTTATTCTCGACATGCAATATGCCGCTCACTTTTAATAATTCAAGTTTTGTTACGAAAATTTATCTATTTTCAATGTTACATATTCATTTTTTGATTGAATTGCAGACGCTAAGTTAATCGCTTGCCACCCTTTAAGTAAGCAAGGGACAGTAGTTTACTGTTCTAAATAAAATAAGGCGAGCCACAAAAGTGAATCGCCTTATTCAGCTGAAGAAGCTTGTCATTCAATGACAATTACACTTTTTTATTATTTAGCATCGCCATATTTTTAGGTGAAATAATCGAACCTGTATTGGACTGAAAGTCGGTTGCAAAACTATCATCGTCTTGATCAGCAATAAAACTAAGCAAACAACTACTATAATTTGATATGGCCTTGGCCAGTTTTGTACCGTCTCGTTTCGAAATTAACACGGTATCACCAACGGTGAACTGTCCTCTGACCTCTGCTATTGCCTCACTGGTGAGGAGTTCGCTTTGAATGTCCATGCCAAATTCAAAGTCATTTTCTACCACTACTTCACCCTGGGCGTCAGAGGTATAAGTCATCCAGTGCACTAATTCTTTCATGGGCTTTGCCACGGGGAAAAAATGTGTGCCTGGATTTTGACCAGCTAATAATTGATTAAAAGCCGTTTCTGAAAATCCATTAATGATAAAGGTATCAATACCATGAGAGGTGGCCTTTTCTGCCGCCTCTACCTTAGTACGCATGCCACCTGTTCCTAATAATCCCGCTTCGCTGCCCGCCATGGCATAAGTGCGCTTATTAATTTCTTTTATTACAGGAACTAATACGGCATCGCTATGGGTACGTGGGTTTTTGTCATACAAACCGTTAATGTCAGAACAAATAATTAATACATCGGCGTCAGATGCCGCCGCAACCATGGCCGAGAGGTTGTCATTATCGCCAACTCTCAGTTTATCTGTGGTAACCGTATCGTTTTCATTAATGATGGGTAAAATCCCATTATCTAACAGAGTATGAATTGTATTTTTAACACTGACATAGCGCTCTCTGTCACGCAGATCACCGTGAGTCATGAGTATTTGCGCGGTGGCAAAATCAAACAAATTATTCCAAATGCCAATCATTTCAGTTTGGCCGGCCGCAGCCATTGCCTTTTTAATCGATACGCTAGGTTTCTCGATATCAGGAAATAAGTGGGCACCGGCAGCAACAGAGCCAGATGAAACCAATACAACTTGAATTCCCATTTCACGACATCGCACAATAAATTGTGCAATACCGAGTAAATACCGACTACTTACGCCTTTTCTATCTGGTGCTATTAATGCACTACCCACTTTAATGACCACTCTCTGCCATTTGAAATTAGTGCTATTACCATGAACCATTACTTCTGCTCCGCTAAAATTTGATTCGTTTTATTAAATAAGTTGATTGTGTTTTGGTTCGGTGCAGCGCCAAAGCGGCTGACCACCCAAATAACTGAGCTACTTAATATGAAGCCAGGAATAATTTCATACACAACACTACTGAGGGCGCGCCCATCGCTTAGTACAGGCGCATAAATCCAAAACAACACTGTAACTGCCCCGGTAACGATGCCCCAAACGGCAGCAGTGTGGGTTAGATCTTTTTTATACAAACTAAATAATACAAGTGGTCCAAAGGCTGCGCCAAAACCAGCCCACGCGTTACTGACCAATGACAAAATGCTATTTGAACTATCAAGTGCTAATAGCATCGCTATAATGGCAACCCCTGCAACACCAAAGCGGCCAATGCGTACCGACTCTTTTTCACTGGCTTCTTTACCGGCTTTCATTCTGTAAATATCTTCAGTTAGCGAGCTGGCAGACACCAATAGCTGAGAAGATATGGTACTCATGATAGCGGCAAGAATAGCCGCCATTAAAAAGCCACTAATGAGGGGGTGAAAAAGTAAATTAGAAAAGATGATAAAAATGGTTTCAGGATCATCAACCACTAAGTTAAATTTATTGGCATAAGCCACGCCCACTAGGCCAGTTGCTAATGCACCAATTATAGTGACGCTCATCCAACTCATACCAATTAAACGTGCGATTTTGATATCAGCAACTGAACGAATAGCCATAAATCGAACAATAATATGCGGTTGACCAAAATAACCCAAACCCCACGCCAAACTAGAGACCAATGCCCAAAAACTTAAATCTCCCATTGAGGCTGAAAAACTAGGGATAGATAATTGCGCAAAATGATTTAAATCAGCGAGGTTGTCGAATTCCATATAGGCCACTACAGGCACTAAAATCAGAGCAATAAACATAATACAGCCCTGTACAAAGTCCGTCATACTGACGGCTAAAAAACCACCTAAAAGAGTATAAGACACCACTACACCGAGGGTGATGACCAAACCAAGGTGATAATTTAGATTAAAAGCGGATTCAAATAACTTACCGCCAGCCACTAGACCTGCAGAGGTATAGAGGGTGAAAAATAATACAATGATAACAGCCGATATCACCCTAATGCTGCCTTTGGGTCGATCAAATCGCTTAGCAAAAAACTCAGGTATGGTGAGTGAATCATGAGCCACTTCGGTGTAAACCCGCAATTTAGGCGCGACAATTATGTAGTTGATTAAAGCACCTAGGGTTAAACCAATAGCGATATATATGGATCCGTATCCTGTGGCGAACATTGCGCCAGGCAAACCCATTAACATCCAGCCACTCATGTCAGAGGCGCCCGCAGATAAAGCGGTGACTTGCGGACTGACTTTGCGACCACCAAGTAAATAACCAGACATATCGCTAGTAGAGTTTTTGTAAGCAAACAATCCAATACCTAACATCGCTAAAAAATACAGTGCTAAGGTGATGTAACTCATATTGTCCATATTGTTCCTTATTATTTTTTATTTGCTACGACCACAAGATAGAGTCAGTTTTATTGAGTCTTTCGTATTTAGAGTGGAATAAATTACTCTATTACAAAATATGCACTCGTTGGTGCATCGAAGGCCAGCATTATAAACTAAAACCATTAAAAATGTTTAGTGTTCTAACGTTATATATATACGTAATTCTCATATGAAAGGTAAATTTGCCCATTTTATTGCACTTTTGTCAGTTTTTTGTGGGCGTTTTATGCTAATTATAGATCTTGACTGCTAGTTGCATATATTAAATGAGTGCAATTAGTTAGAGTTCAAACTAAATTCATTTTAAGTTGAAAATAAGTTTATACTCGAAACTGATGATCGTTACAGCCACAAGACCTTTAAAATGAAAAAGTATGAAGAGTTGCTCGTATCTCTGCGTAAAGTGATACGTGCTATTGATATGTATTCAAAAAAACTAAATAAAGATACGGGTTTAACCAGTCCCCAACTTTTAGTTTTGCAACAAATTGCCCTACAAGAAGATGTGATGGTAAAGGATATAGCAAAAAGTATAAATCTGAGCTCTGCTACTGTAACGACTATATTAGATCGTCTAGAGCCTCGGGGTCTGGTGGTAAGACAACGCTCGACAATAGACAAACGTAAGGTCGGCTTACATGTGACACCTGCAGGATTTGCCGCAATAAACGGCGCCCCAACACCATTCCAAGATCATTTTATTCGACGTTTTGAAACATTAGATCAATGGGAACAAACCCAGCTAGTTGCCACGATGCAGCGTATCGCCTCGATGATGGATGCGCAGGGCATTGATGCGGCGCCACTATTGGAAATTGATTCTTTACACAATTTATCTAACAAATAGACTGAGGGTATAATAAAAACGAACAAGATTTAGGAATACCATGATGGGCCAAACTATTATTAGTTCAGATGGATTAATACGTTGTCGTTGGTGTGCACAAACTGATAATTTTATACCCTACCATGATAAAGAGTGGGGAATACCAGTAAAAGACGATCAACAATTATTTGAAAAACTGTGCCTCGAGAGTTTTCAGTCGGGTTTGAGTTGGCGCACCATATTGGCTAAACGTGAAAATTTTCGTCAAGCTTTTGCCCAATTTGATTTTAATCAAGTCGCGCTGTTTGGTGGTAAGGATATTGTCCGATTAATGGCGGATGAGGGGATTGTGCGTCATCGTGGAAAAATTGAAGCGGTGATTAACAATGCCCAGCGGGCGATAGATTTAATCGCAGAGTGGGGCTCATTAGCACACTTTTTTTGGCGTTATGAAGAAGCCATGAACACGTATTTGCCACAAAGCCGAACAAGCTCAAATGAGTCAATAATATTGGCCAAAGAATTAAAAAACCGAGGTTGGACGTTTTTGGGGCCCACCACTATTTTTGCCTTTATACAGGCAATGGGCTTAATTAATGATCATGCTGAGCATTGCCACAGTCGAGCTACTGTTGAACAAGCCAGACAAAACTTTATTCGACCTTAATGATCATAGGATGGCTTTAAGGCGATAATTAAATTATAACTAATTGCTTGTTGAATTGTATGCCAATGAGCATATAGTCACGCCTCCTCTATGCATACCGATGAAATGTTGGTTCACGAGGTTACTTACCGATGAAATATAGAAAGCATTTATTTTCTTTGCGAATTGGTCATGCGTTTAGAGAGTCCTTACAAGACGCTCCCTACAAAGCCAATGCATTCTCCAAAGATTTATTAGCTGGGTTAACTGTGGGCATTATCGCCATTCCATTAGCTATGGCACTCGCGATTGCCATTGGCGTGGCGCCTCAATACGGATTATATACCGCTATTATTGCCGGCTTTATTATCCCGCTTACCGGTGGTTCACGTTATAGTGTATCGGGTCCTACCGCCGCATTTGTAGTTATTTTATATCCTATCGTGCATCAATATGGTCTATCAGGTTTACTGCTGGCCAGTATTTTGTCTGGGCTTATTTTGATTATTATGGCGCTGTTACGGCTAGGGCGATATATTCAATATATCTCGCAGGCCGTCACATTGGGTTTTACCGGCGGTATTGCAGTGGTAATAGCGGTGCTGCAAATCAAAGGTTTTTTCGGTTTAAATATTGCTGATATGCCAGAAAGCTTTGTGGGTAAAGTTGCTGCATTAAGCCAAGCCTTACCTACATTCTCGTTACCGACGCTACTGGTGGGCTTAACTGCGTTAGTCGTATTTATTCTATGGCCTAAGTTCAAGCTAGCTGTTCCGGCACATCTTCCTGCCATTGTTGTCGCCAGTCTTATGGCCTTGATACTAAACCAACAAGGTTTTCAGGTAGCAACAATTGGCTCCACCTTTAGTTTTACCTTGGCTGATGGCTCTATAGGAGCAGGTATCCCGTCAATGTTGCCGAACTTTGAATGGCCTTGGCTGCGTAGTCAAACGGGCGAAATGCCATTGGTATTGAGTTGGCAATTAGCTAGTGATTTGCTATCTGCCGCATTTGCCATTGCCATATTAGGTGCCATAGAGTCATTACTATGCGCTGTGGTGCTTGATGGTATGTCAGGTAAAAAACACAGTGCTAACAGCGAATTACTCGGCCAAGGTATTGGTAACATTATCACACCATTTTTTGGTGGTATTACTGCTACAGCGGCTATTGCTCGTTCGGCGGCAAACTATAAAGCCGGAGCAGTAAGCCCGATAGCGGCAATGATCCATGCGTTGGTGGTATTAGTGTCATTGTTATCGCTTACTTCTGTTTTGGCTTATATACCGATGGCGGGCATGTCGGCATTGCTGATAATGGTGGCTTGGAACATGAGCGAAGCCCCCAAAATTGTGCACTTAGTCAAAAAAGCCCCCACTAGCGAAGTGCTAGTGTTGCTGGTGTGTTTGTTACTGACCATTTTCTTCGACATGGTCATCGCCATCAGTGCTGGGATCATTTTGGCGTCACTATTGTTTATGAAACAAGTGGCCGATATGACCAAGGTGCAAGATATTAGCGAGCAGAAAAAACATGTGCATATTGACTTACCGCCACGCTGGAAAGTTTTCAAAATTAATGGGCCGCTGTTTTTTGCTGCAGCCGATAGTGTCTTTGGTGAACTAGCACATTTAAGCCGCGAGCAATATGGAGTAGTCGTGTATTTTGATGGCGTGTCTATTTTAGACTCGGGTGGCGTCGCTGCTCTGTATAAGTTTATCGCTCAATGCAAGCAAGACAATACCCGTGTATTGCTTGCTGATTTTCAATTTCAACCACTAAAAACCTTAGCTAAAGCAGGGTTTATACCAGACGGCGTGCATTGCCTCACTTACTCGACTTTAGCCGCTGCGCTAGATGATGTAGTTAGAGGGGTATGAAGAATATCTGCAGTGACTTATTTTTGCTTACTAATTGGCTTTGCTAGGGGACTTTTATCAGCCCTGACTTCAGTCGTTTGACATCCATGGGCGCACGGCCCATTGCATCCAGTGTTACGTTGTGCAGAGCGCTGGAAATCAAACGATTGACGATGTTCCAATTTTCTTTTAGTTCACAAGTACTGGCAATTTGACAATCGCCTCCATCCGACTTCGCACATTCAGTTAGTGCTATTGGTCCGTCAATGGCTTCTATAATTTCTGCGATGGACATTTGATCGGGTTGACGACTCAGTTTATAACCACCTTGAGGTCCCCTAACTGATTTTACTAAATTGCTATGGGTCAGTGCGCGCATCAATTTACGCAGGGTCGGCAAAGGCAAGGTCGTTAGCTCACATAAGCGCTCTAGAGTAATGAGCTCTTCGAAACCACGCATTTTAGATACCACCAATAGCGCATAATCGGCCATACGGCTAATTCTTATCATGAAAGACTCTCTCGAAAAAATACTGACCTCATGTCAGCGGCAATCCTATTACATAGTATACCCCAATGGTATTACTTTTTATCCCAATTCTCAGCCAGTAAGTGGGGAGGCCCAAAGGACTCTCTTGGGGCAAAAGCGCAAAAATTAAAGATAATTTTGTTTATTTTTACACGATATATCAAACCTCTATTAACAGTAAACCTTTCGCGTAGCGATGCTATTCGATATAAATACTAATTTAGTATTGTATTGATTCTTATGCTTGTGTAGGTTAGTGTACATTACTAAATTAGTATTCTTAATGATGTTAACGACTCACACAAAACAAGCAAAATCATAAAAATGGTCGTGTGACTTAGCACTATTTACTTTGCAACCTATACAAAGAGAGTTGATCACTATGAGCGATAGCAGTGTTATTGATAAGCGTCTTAATTCCGGCTACGACGCAGGTTTTATTACCGATATTGAGATGCAAACATTCGATCCTGGATTGGATGAAAATGTTATTAGGAAGATATCTGCAAAAAAAAATGAACCCGAATTTATGTTGGAATGGCGCTTAAACGCCTATCGACAGTGGTTAGCGATGGAACGTCCGTCTTGGGCACACGTAAACTACCCAGAAATTGATTTCAACGCCATTGCTTACTATTCAAGCCCAAAAAGCCAAGAAGATGCCCCTAAAAGTTTAGCCGAGGTCGACCCTGAATTACTGCGTACCTATGAAAAATTAGGTATTCCATTGCATGAGCAAGAGGCGCTAGCTGGAGTAGCCGTTGATATGGTATTTGATAGCGTTTCTATCATCACCACTTTCAAAGAAAAGCTTGCTGAGTCTGGCGTGATTTTTTGTTCACTTTCAGAAGCTGTCATCAATCACCCAGAATTAATTAAAAAATATTTAGGCTCTGTGGTGCCGGTAAATGATAACTTCTATGCGGCGCTGAATTGTGCGGTATTTAGCGACGGTTCGTTTGTTTATATACCCAAAGGTGTTCGATGTCCGATGGAGTTATCGACCTACTTTCGGATCAATGAAATGAATACTGGGCAGTTTGAACGCACCTTGATTATTGCTGATGAGGGTAGCTATGTTAGTTATCTTGAAGGCTGCACCGCGCCATCGCGAGACGAAAACCAACTGCATGGAGCTGTCGTTGAGTTAGTCGCGCTAAAAGGTGCGCAAATTAAATATTCAACCGTTCAAAATTGGTATCCAGGCGATGCGGACGGTAAAGGCGGTATCTACAATTTTGTTACCAAACGCGGTATCTGCCATCGCGATGCAAAAATATCATGGACCCAAGTAGAAACAGGCTCCGCAATTACATGGAAGTACCCAAGCGTAATACTACTTGGCGATAATAGTGTTGGTGAGTTTTATTCAGTTGCTTTAACGCGCAACGCGCAACAAGCGGATACTGGGACAAAGATGATTCATCTTGGTCGTAATACTCGCAGCACCATTATCTCAAAAGGCATTTCAGCTGGAAAAGGGTCTAATTCCTATCGTGGCCTAGTCAATATTTCACCTAAAGCCCAAGGCGCACGTAATTTCACCCAATGCGATTCACTATTAATTGGTGATAAATGCGCTGCTCATACCTTCCCCTATATTGTAAGCAAAAATCCAAGTGCAATAGTCGAACATGAAGCGACAACATCAAAGGTCAGTGAAGATCAATTATTTCTGTGCCAGCAAAGAGGCATTGATCCTGAAAAAGCAGTATCGATGATTGTTAATGGTTTCTGTAAATCAGTTTTCAAAGAGTTACCCATGGAGTTTGCTGTTGAGGCTGGAAAATTGTTAGAGGTCAGCCTTGAAGGTTCAGTTGGATAGAGCTCTAAGCAGAATTTATACAAATTCAAACTACAGATATTAGTGTTGGCAATACGCTGATTAAGACTTTTCTAGAATATATAAAAGGTACCAGATGCTAAAAATTACAAATTTAAAAGCGAAAGTTGATGGCAAAGAAATCCTTAAAGGCTTAAATATTGAGGTTAAACCAGGTGAAGTTCACGCCATTATGGGACCGAACGGCAGCGGTAAGAGCACCTTATCCAATGTACTAGCTGGTCGTGATAAATATGCAGCGACCGATGGTAGGGTTATATTTGCAGGCAAAGATTTATTAAGCCTTGAGCCTGAAGACCGTGCTCGTGAAGGTATTTTTCTTGCCTTTCAATATCCGGTTGAAATCCCCGGGGTGAGTAACCTTGAATTTTTGAAAACGTCACTCGAGTGTCTGCATACTTATCAAAATAAACCGCTTCTAAGTGCTGTTGAGTTTATGAAACTGGCTCGTGAAAAATGCGCTCTAGTTGATTTAAATACTGACTTTCTGAAGCGCGGGGTTAATGAAGGCTTTTCAGGTGGTGAGAAAAAGCGTAACGAAATTATGCAGATGCTGATGTTAGAGCCAAAATTATGCCTGCTTGATGAGACCGACTCAGGCCTAGATATCGATGCACTCAAAGTGGTTGCAGATGGTATCAATGCCTTACGTAGCCCCGAGCGTTCCTTTATTTTAATCACGCATTACCAACGCTTGTTAGATTACGTGCAACCTGATTTTGTGCATGTATTGGCTGACGGACAGATTGTTAAATCTGGCGGAAGTGAACTGGCCTTAGAGTTAGAGGAAAAAGGCTACGGATGGTTAGATAGTGGAACTGAGCAATCAGCAAATCCACTTAAGGTTTAATCATGAATAATCTAACATCAATAACAACTGATTTTACTCACGGTCACCAAGCTCATAAAAATCCGTGGTTACAAGGTATTCGTGATGCGGCAAGGTCGCGTTTAAAGGGGCTTAAATTACCGACTCAAAAAACGGAAGATTGGAAATACTTAAAGCTTGAAAAATTATTAGTGAATGAGCAACTTGACTCCCAAAGTGTAAGTGAGCTCCATGGAAAAAGTGCAGATGATATTGATAAATTACTTGCGCAGTCTTTAATAAGCGGCCTAGATGGCTATCGCTTAGTTTTTGTTAATGGCGAATTTGTCAGTCAGTTATCACATATTAATAACACGCCCTATAGTGTTTTGTTCTCAGAGGCTAATCCTGCTCAGCAAGCCCTTATTGTCGCTCACTTAGATACCAGTCATAACTATTATAATGACTATTTTTCTAGTCTAAATAGCGCGCAACTTGAAGACGGTTTACTGATCCATATCCCTCAGGATTGCATAGTTGATAAACCCTTTTACATTGTCAATCTGACAATAGGTGAACAACCAAAAGCGAACATGATGCGCTTATTAATTATTGCTGAAAGAGGTAGCAAAGCGACATTAATTGAACACGAAGATGCTCCCCTAAAACACGCAGGAATGGTTAATACGGTGATTGAATGTTTTGTTAATGACAAGGCACATTTAATTCATAATCGAATTCAACTTGATGAGAGTGTGACTAGCCTATGTAGCCATCGGGTAAAACAAGGTCGCAGTAGCATTTATCAACAACATCACATTAGCTTGGCCTCTAAACTCAAACGTAATGATATTACTGTGTCTTTACAAGGGGAGTATGGGCGTACAGATATTCGTGGTACTTTCTGCGCCCGCCACCAGCAAACTATTGATACTCATACGTGCACGGAACATATTGCGCCAAATTGCAGCAGCAATGAGGTCTTTCGAGGTTTAGTCGATAACCAAGCAAATGCGGTGTTCAATGGCCGTATTCATATTCATCCAAACGCTCAAAAAACCTTGGCCGAGCTGAGCAATAAAAATCTTTTACTGTCAGATCTTGCCACTATTAATACTAAACCCGAACTGGAAATTTATGCTGATGATGTGAAATGCTCACATGGTGCCACAGTCGGTCAAATTGACAGTGAGGCGCTGTTTTATTTGCAATCTAGGGGCATTCCAAGGGGCGAAGCGAAACGATTATTAAGTTTGGCTTTTATCGCCGAAGTGGTCGATCAGTTAGGCGAAAATAGTGTGCGGGACTTTGTTACGCAGCGTTTATCTAGTTTATTTACCTCATTACAGTACGAAGGAGCAAACTAGGCATGCCTTCTTTACCGGCAGTTGCACAACACAATACCTTTGATATTGCAAAAATCCGTCAAGACTTTCCCTTGTTACAGCAGAAAATTAAAGGCCAAGCTCTAATCTACTTGGATAATGCGGCAACTACTCAAAAACCGCAGATTGTGCTTGATGCTATTAATCAATTTTATCATCACAACAACGCTAATGTGCATCGAGGTGCTCACACTTTAAGTGATAACGCCACTGAGCTTTTCGAGCAAGCAAGAACTAAGGTGCAAGGTTTTATTAATGCCAAGCATGGTCATGAAATAATTTGGACAAAAGGTACAACGGAAGCGATTAATACAATCGCAAATGGATTAGCGCAAAGTCTTTTAAAGCCGGGTGATGAAATCATTATTTCGGCAATGGAGCACCATGCCAACATTGTGCCTTGGCAAATGGCAGCTCAGCGCAGCGGCGCAAAAATTGTGGTTGTGCCGATAAATGAGCAAGGCGAGTTGAATTTTTCAATTTATAAAGCACTACTCAGTAAAAAAACCGCCATTGTTGCTATGACACATGTATCCAATGCGCTCGGCACCATTAATCAGATTAAGGAAATCGTGCAATCTGCACAGCAAGTTGGTGCGATTACAGTTATAGACGGGGCACAAGCGGTTGCACATTGTCCTGTCGATGTTCAGCAACTTGGCTGTGATTATTACGCCTTCTCAGGGCATAAGTTATTTGGCCCAACAGGTATCGGAGTGTTATACGGTAAAGAACGGTGTCTAGAGCAACTGCCACCAACTCAAACGGGTGGAGAGATGATCAAAACGGTGACTTTTCAACAAGCAACATGGAATGAATTACCCTTTAAATTTGAAGCAGGTACACCAAATATTGCAGGTGCTATAGGGCTTGCTGCAGCCATTGATTACCTTGCTGGTATTGATCGGGCAGGCGCCATAGTACATGAACAACGTTTGATGAATTATTGCGAAGACTTAGCACTAAGTCTGGGGGATATTCAAGTTTATGGCAGGGCAAAAAACAAGATGGCTATTTTCTCTTTCCTCATGGGTGATGCCCATCCAAGTGATGTAGGTACCCTGCTCAATCAACAAGGTATTGCCGTACGAACTGGTCATCATTGCACGATGCCCTTAATGAATGAGCTTGGCATTACAGGCACAGTACGCGCATCGTTTTCTCTTTATAACACTGAAGAAGAAGTGGCAATGTTATTTAACGCTTTAACTAAAATTAAAACTTTCTTATAACCAAAAAATGATTGCAAAAAGGGTAATTCTATTATGACGGTAATGACTTTTAAACCGAGTAAACCCAGGGTGACCTTGAGTGACAGCGCGCGAATTTACCTGTCTAAAGAAATCCAAAATAAACAGGCCACCGGGCTGTGTTTCTCGGTGAAAAAAAGTGGCTGTAATGGTTTTAAATATATGTTGGATTTTATAGACAAACCCAGAAGTGAAGATGATTTAGTGCTTATCAATGATCAACAGTTAAAGCTTTATGTCACTCAAGAAGCCTTACCTTATGTCAATGGGACTGAAATTGATTGTGTTACTGAGGGGTTAAACAAAGTCATCAAGTTTATTAATCCAAATAGCTCAGCTGAATGCGGTTGCGGAGAAAGCTTTTCAGTCTGATGATTTAACTCAAAAAACTGAAGAATATTATGCAAAAACAAATAATTGTTGTGAATAAAGATTGCCCCGCACTATTAGTGCCAGATGGAATTTCTATCACCATTAAAAAAGATACCTTTGTCACCCTGACTCAATCATTAGGTGGGGCGTATACCGTTCTTGTTAACGGCAATATGGCACGAGTTGATGGCACTGATGCTGATGCACTTGGGTTTGAACCCATCGTTTTAGAGTTTGATGACTCAGGTGATAAGACGGTGATTGAAAGCAATGTATGGAAGGCGATATCTGCTGTTTATGATCCAGAAATGCCAGTCAATATTGTCGATTTAGGTTTGATTTATCACTGTAAAATCGAAGGTAATAGTGTCTTGATTTCAATGACTTTGACAGCTCCCGGTTGTGGTATGGGGCCGGTATTGGTGGAAGATGTCAAATATAAAGTGGGCCTAGTGCCTAATGTCGATAGGGTAAAGGTCGAGCTAGTGCTTGATCCGCCTTGGAGTCGAGAGATGATGACGGAAGAGGCGCAATTAGAAATGGGCTTATTTTGATGAGTAAACAGTTTATTACCCGCCTTTCAGACAGCCCTTTTGGCAGTGAAATTCAGTCTACAGACATCAAAGACACTCTATGTTTCTTCGATGACTGGGAAGATCGCTACCGTTATATAATCGACCTTGGTAAGGAGCTTCCTAGCCTACCTGAATCATTAAGAACTGACAAAAATCTTATCGTCGGCTGTCAAAGCCAAGTGTGGTTAGTATGTGAATACGATGAACTAAACAATATGCTGTTGATGGCGGTCGACAGTGAGGCCCAAATCGTTAAAGGATTAGCTGGCATCATTCTGAGTGCATTTAATAAAAAAACACCTCAGCAAGTGACTGATTTTAATATCGAAGCATTCTTTATCGAGATTGATTTATTCAGCCATTTAAGTTCGATGCGTGGTAATGGTTTACGTGCCATGGTTAAAAAAATCTTATATCTCGCAAAGTATTATAGTTGACGAATATTTCAATTAATAATCAATAAGTTACTAGGAGTAATGCATGAGTGTCATGAATGAAATTGAAGAATATATCAACAGTAATGCTGTGGTCCTTTTTATGAAAGGTACACCAGAACACCCTCGATGTGGCTTCTCAGCTATTGCAGTAAAAGCCTTAACCGCTTGCGGTGAAAATTTTTCTTCCGTTGATATCTTGGCTAAGCCAGAGATTCGCGCGGCATTGCCCATCTATGGCGATTGGCCAAGTTTCCCTCAAGTGTGGGCAAATGGTGAGTTGATCGGGGGTGGTGATATTGTTAGTGAACTGAATCAAAATGGAGAATTAAAAAGAATTATCTCAGCCGCAGTGAAAAATGCTAAATCAAGCAAGGTTAAAGCGGATGTCATGCCCAGCAAACTATAGTCTCAGACATAAATTATGACACCAATCGCATACCTCCCAAAAGGACTAATCACGTGAATATTAATGAGCAAATTCAAGACATTATTAGAGGAAAAATTTCTGACGCACAGGTCACGGTTAAAAATAGGGGGGGAGGGCATTTTGGCCTTATTGTAACAACGCAAGAATTTGCTGGCAAAAACACCTTAGCTAAACACAAGTTGGTGCTCGGTGCTATCGCGCCTCTGATGCTTGGAGCTAGCGCCCCCGTGCACGCCATTGACAGCCTAGAAACTATACTACCCACGACGTCATAATCAAGGTGGTCTCAATTGGTCAATATAACATATTTGCAGGTTATTCCTTGGGGCGCTCAAGGTGGCCAAAACTTGATAGCACTGCCTTGGGTATGAAGAGGATTCACCAATATCATGACTACTATAAAACAATCAAAATATGTCGCTGGCGAAAAGCTGCGTAATGCGGATAAATTAGCTTTTATCCCAGTCAAAGTAATCACTAGCGTAAAAGAAACTACATTAAAAAAGCCTAACTGGTTAAAAATAAAACTGCCAAGAGATACGGCTAAGATTGAACAAATTAAACAAGCTATGCGTAAACATAATTTAAGCTCTGTTTGCGAAGAAGCTTCATGCCCTAATTTAAACGAATGCTTTAACCACGGAACCGCAACTTTTATGATCCTTGGCGCTATTTGTACGCGCCGTTGTCCATTTTGTGATGTAGCCCATGGCAGGCCCTTGCCAGTTAATGCGGAAGAACCACAGAAATTGGCAGCAACAATACGAGATATGAAACTAAAGTATGTGGTGATTACATCTGTCGACAGAGATGATCTTCGTGACGGCGGTGCTCAGCACTTTGTCGACTGCATTAATGCAATTCGCATGGAAGTACCCACTATAAAAATAGAAATTTTGGTTCCTGACTTCAAAGGGCGGATGGACAAAGCGCTCGACATTCTAAGTACGGCACCGCCCGATGTGTTCAATCATAACCTAGAGACGGCTCCACATATGTATCGTGAAGTTCGCCCCGGAGCTAATTATAAGCATTCATTGGAATTGTTACGTCGCTTCAAAATGATCCATCCACAGGTGGCCACCAAATCTGGTCTGATGCTGGGTCTTGGCGAAACTATTGCGGAAATTACTGAGGTATTACAAGACTTGCGTGCAAATAATGTAGAGATGCTCACATTAGGGCAATATTTACAACCGAGTAAACATCATTTGGCCGTGAAACGCTATGTTCCTCCAGCCGAGTTTGAGCAACTGGGTGTCATCGCAAAAGAGCTTGGTTTTACCCATGCTGCCAGTGGCCCTTTGGTGCGTTCAAGCTACCATGCTGACTTGCAAGCCGCTGGTCAAGAGATAAAATAATCAGCCTAGAGGAGAAACCATGCAAAAAAAGTTTAGTTCCGAAAAAGTCATCGATGTTGTCCATTGGAATGATACGCTTTTTTCTTTTAAAACGACTCGAAGTCAAGGCCTTCGCTTTAGAAATGGGGAATATATCATTATTGGTTTAGCGCAAGGCGAACATCGGCCAATCTTGCGCGCCTATAGTATCGTCAGTGCAAACCATGAAGACTATTTGGAGTTTTTAAGTATTAAAGTTGAGGGTGGTGCTTTTACCTCCAAGTTACAGCACTTAGCTATTGGTGATGAACTTATTATAGGTAGCAAACCAACGGGGACACTCATTATTGACGATTTACGCGATGGGCGAAATTTACTTTTAATCGGCACCGGCACCGGACTAGCCCCCTTTTTAAGTATTATCAAAGATCCTGAAACCTATGCACGTTTTGAAAAAGTTGTTTTGTTTCATGGTGTTAGGTTTACCAATGAATTGTCGTACAACAAAATACTTACCACAGACCTGCCTAATCATGAATATCTTGGCGAAATGATCACTGAACAGCTAATTTACTATCCGAGTGTTACTCGAGAGCCATATAAAAACCAGGGCCGAATTACAGATTTAATCAAAACAGGAAAGTTACATTTAGACATTGGACTAGCCGAACTTGATCCAGAATTTGACCGAGTGATGTTATGTGGTAGTCCCTCCATGTTGAAAGAGACTTGTGCAATTATTGACCAATTAGGCTTTAAAGAAAGTCCTAAAAAAGGAGTGCAAGGAGACTATGTTGTTGAGAGAGCGTTTGTTGAAAAATAGCAAGCTTGAGACCAATTGCTTTGAAAAGTCGTTTTATTTACAAGGTGATTAAATAATAAAAAAAGGCAGCTAAGCTGCCTTTTCTGAAGTCAATAAATCTGTCGCATAATCGCGACTAGTCAATTTATTAGCAATCTTCTGGATCGCCACCGGTCTTTTTCATAGTCGCGATACAGGCTGCTTTTAATTTTTCAGCTGCACTGTCTTTTAGTTCTGCTGCTTTTTCTTGGCTGGCATCAATCATGTCGGCAGTCTTGTCTTTTGCTTCATCATAAGTTTCAGAAGCTGATTCTTTGACATCTTCGTACATTTCGCCAGCTTCGTCGCCCGCGTCTTCAGCCATCTCTACGGTTTTGTCTTTAGCCTGTTCTAATTGTACTAAGGCTTCTTGCTTGGTTTCTTCAGTAGATTCTTTTTGAGATTCTGTGCAAGCCGTGGTGCCAAGAAGAGTGGCTAAAAGTAATACTGCGATTTTGTTTTTAGTAATTTGCATGGTTGTACCCTATTGTGTGATTGTTGGATTAGGCCCTTACAGTGTATGCGATTTTTACCGATGATTGAAATTATCAGCACAAATATCGTACAAAAAAGGGCTAAAATACGAGACTAAAGTTACACTGCTTAAATCATTCCAATTTTTTAACAGTATGATAAATATAGCTAATTTATATTTACTTAGCCAAAGTAAGCTATAGAGCCTGTATTTTTGTCGCACATTAAAGACAGTTATGTCAGATCTTAGTGTCAAATTTTCACTGCAGTTACGATAAATCGTTGAGTTGGATTGGGTTTAAGGCTGTCAAAGGGATAACAAGTGACTAGGGTTAATGTTGATTGATTTGCTTCATCCGTATTATCCCATTGCCATAAGCTAAGTTGCCTGAGCTGGGTAATGCGCAAATCACTCACCTGATAATGGCTTGTCCCCTTGATATTCTTTACTTCAATAATATCGCCCACTTTGAGGGTCTTAAGGCTATTAAATTGTGTGTCTCGATGCCCAACTATAACACTGTTGCCTATTTCGCCCAGTATTGGGGTGCTAGTCAAATGGGTTGGTCCAAAGGCGAGATTACGTCCGTTTGCATCAGCCAATACATACCATGTGTCTTTTTTAATCGAAAGCTCCACCACGGGATAGGTATCTGCCCAAGGCCAAGGACGGTGTCGCTTTTTGTCGACTAGTGTTGCTTGCCATGCTTGAGCAATAAAATATTGCGCGAGCTTTGCTTTAGCCACAATCCATAGACCTGTGCCCATTTGATAGGCCCCAACAATTATCAATAATAGTAGCCAAAAAGTGTGTGATTTTATCCGCAAAACGTTTAGTTGGCGTCGGTTTTGCGGTTGATAACACGCAGGCATAAGGCACTTCCCAATAAGAGTAGTCCGATTAGCATATTTAACTCGGCCGTGGTGGCTGTTGCTGGCAATTGAGCCAAGGGGGAGCTGGCGGTGCTACCTTTGGGAGTATGATTAGCTACTTGGTTATTCTGCGCCAGTAAACCAGCGGGTTTAGTGGGAGTTAAATCAATGGCGACCAAGCTGGTATATTGACTGACCAGATGGTGCTCTAAGGCAGTTTGGGTAATGTCTTGCTTATATTTGTCTAGTTGTTCATTGCTGGGGTTGTCCAACATAGCCGAACGTTGATCTCGACTCAATTGGGCTATTTTTTGCCTTGCCCACAATACATTAAGGCCAGATTGTTGACCCTTAACACCAAGGGACAGCGGTTTGTTCCAAACAGTATCAGCGTAACGTCCAAGCAGACTGAAGTTGGCTTCTTCCTTTATGGCTAAGGGATTTTGACGATAGCTCAGTACTAAAGGCTCACCAAGATAGAGATCCGCTATCCTTCTAGGATAAAACTCGAAAGCGCTTTGTGCCTTTACTGAACTGCCGTTTAGTTGTAGTTGAATATCGGTTAAGGCCGGGTGAGCTAATTTATTCAACAGACCTAGCATTTGGTTTTTAACCTGTTCAATCGAGCCGATATAGGTGTAGGTTCCTCTGCCCATAAGTGCAGCCTCAGTCATAAAATAGCTATTGGGTGCACTGCCGATGCCCACAGTGAATAAACGTGAGTCTTGCAACTTCTCGGTGATAAGTCGCATCAGAGCCTCTTCATTGCCCACGCTACCATCGGTAATAAATACAATTTGTCTCAGGCGCTCAGGTTCATTGCTGTGTTGTGCAAAAGCTAAATTTAGCGCACTGGCGATTTCTGTACCGCCATTTGCAACTAAGTTAATGATAAAATTTCTGGCTGCAGTAATTGCCACTAAATCAGCCTGTTTGGACTCAGACCACAGATTTTGTGCATAGCTATTAAATTCAATAACATTGAAACGATCGGCGGGATTGAGATCACTTAGCGCCACTAATAAGGCTTGTTTGGCCTGTTCAAGTGAGGTTCCGGACATTGAGCCAGAAGTATCGAGGACAAAGATGACTTCTCGCTTCACAGTGGCTAAGTTAGCTTTTTTCTCATTGTTATTCAGCGGTGGGTATATCATCACTAAGCCATACTGATTACCGTTTACATTTTGTTGAAAATGCACAATTTGTGGCAGTTGACTTAATTGGGGTTGCCAGCGCAATACAAAATCTTGATTGGCAATGCTTTGTTGGTCTAGCTGAACGCTGTATTCACCCTCAGCTACTTTTTGACTTTTAATCCTATGAAAGTCACTGGTGATACTATTGAGTGTGAGGCCCACTTGTAGCATAACCTCAATGCTAATGTCTTCCTCCAAGGTAGCTGGTGCTGGGTAGCTAACGGGGCTATCGGCTTTTTGCTGATCAGCAACTTGCTCAGCTGAGCTTGGTGTATAACGCGGGGTAATGGTCAATGGCAAACGTAATTGAAAAGCCTGATGTTCATAGGCAAGGGTCTGTTGATATTCAATGCTAATAACGATGGTTTCGTTTGGGCCAATATTGGCAATGGAGTTGGTAAATAGGTTGGGGCGTTGCTGCACAATCAGACTGGCTTTTTTGCCCTCGTTTTTGGCTTGTTCAAATAGCTTGTTAGCCTCATGCTTCTCCTTAATTTGGCCCTCAATAATGCGTTCGCCAATTTGTATTTGCAAATGGTCAAGGGCTGCATTTTCAGGTAAGGGAAAAACATATAAGCCGTTAACCCATTGGTCGCTGTTGTTGTGAAAGGTTTGTTTTAACTGGGTGCGCGCCACCACACCGCTGACCTTAATCGTCGCTTTGGTGCTCAAACTGGGACTTAAGCTGAGCCCTTTGTCCTGATTAGTTTGAAAAAACAAACTACCCCGTTCAGCCTCTTGATAATTGGCGACTTGCCAACTGCCGGTATTGGCGGGTAGTTCAATACGTGCTTGGCTTGCTTGCGTGGGATGATCCACATTAGTTTGTGCTGGATTAAGTGAGGGCACTGCAATTTGCAGTGCCCCAAGCGCCAGTACAACGAGTAAAATACTGGCAAGTTTAGTCACTGGCGCCATGAGCTACCTCTTTAAATTGTCGGCTTGAGAAATTAATTTAGGGATTGGCAGCGGTCATTGAACTGACCTTATCTGACATTTGAAGGTTTACCCGACGATCAAAGAAGTTATCTTCTAATTCTTGGCCACCGCTGACTAATTGCGATTCGCCATAGGACTGGCTGAGCAATTGGCTTTCTATTACACCTTGTTGAAGTAGGTAGTTTTTTACTGTTAAAGCCCGTTGTTCAGATAAAGCTTGGTTATAGTCTGCATCACCCCGTTGGTCTGCAAAACCAGAGAGTTTAACGGTTAATTTAGGGTTGTTACGCAAGCTTGTTGCGAGCAAATCCAATTCACTTTTGTAATGCTGTTCAAGGTGTGACGAGGCGGTTTTAAATTGAATGTTGGTACTAAGTTCGGCAGTGGATTGCTCCAGGGTCTTATCTAAGGTGGCCATTAAAATATTTGCTCTTACATCAGCTTCATCATAGCGTTGTTGCATGACCAGTAATTCCTGTTGTTTTTGACTGACTAAGGCGCTAGCTGCAGCTAATTTTTTATCTGAATTGACATCATCCGCAATCATCAGACCAAAGATCCCAGCAATCATGCCGCCTAATGGCCCAGCAATGGCAGTACCGACCAAGACGCCAGAGCCAAGACCCACCAACTCATTGTTTTTATCTTCGCTAGCAGAGGGGGCCGCTGCGGCATGGGTAGCAAGCAGTAAACTGATAGCTAGTGTGGCGCTTGATTTTACAAAAATATTTTTCATGTTGGTTGCCCTTTAGGTTGGTTTTAATTCCTGATTAGTAAAACGCGTTTACATGGCTGTTTAAGGGAAAAAAAATGGCAATGTGGTGGACAATTGTGGCGAAAAAATGGCTTTTGTCTTTGACAGGCTATGCACTAGTAACAAAGTGGACTTTTTACGATATAGTGCTTTTTACCACCTCATCTTGAATGAGTCATTTATGGGTGAGGAGGTAAATAATTTAAACAGAGAGGATCCATGTCAAAACGTATTGCTTTGGTAGAAGATGACCAAGCCCTTCGGCAAAACTATGTTGCCGCCCTGAGTAAACAGGGTTATGAAGTCATTGCTTTTGCTAATCGTAAGTTGGCGGAGCAAGCCTTTGCTTTGCGACTGCCTGATTTGGCCATTATTGATATTGGTCTACAGGATGAGATCGATGGTGGCTTTGCGGTTTGTCAACAATTGCGCAGTATGTCGAAAACCTTGCCGATCATCTTTTTTACCGCCAGAGATAACGACTATGACACCATTTGTGGCTTGCGCATGGGCGCAGATGACTACCTCACAAAAGATATCAGTTTGCCACATTTGTTGGCCCGTATTGCTGCCTTATTCAGGCGTACCGAGTTACTCAATCAACCGCAAGCCCCCACAGACTTAGTGCAATGTGGGGAATTGAGTATGGACAGTAAACGCATGACGGTAAGCTGGCAAAAGCAAATTATTGAATTGACTGTGACCGAATTTTGGATGTTGCATGCTATTGCTAAATATTCAGGTCATGTAAAAAGTCGTCAACAATTAATGGATGAATCAAAAATGGTCGTTGACGACACTACCATTACCTCCCATATCAAACGAATTCGTAAAAAATTCATCGCCGTTGATGGGCAGTTTGACCGTGTGGAAACGGTATATGGTATGGGCTATCGATGGAAAAACTAATGAATAATGACAGCAAAAATGACTAAATTCCGTTTTGGAATTCGCCTTAAACTGGTGTTTTTCTCTTCATTTTTATTTGCTATTCCTTGGTTGGGCTACCAATACGTTTGGGAATTAGAAACTTACTTACGTATTGGTCAAGAACAAACTATGGTTGGCACGGCACGAGCCGTGGCAACCGCCCTGCATGAAAGACCGGCCTTATTTGATGCCCAATCTGCCTACTTGAGTGACGTGAAACCCGGTAAAGATTTATACGCCTATAAAATTACATATCCCATCCAACTTGATGGTGAGTTAGATGACTGGCAGGACTACCAACATCTTATGCTTAACTATGGCGGACCTTATATTATTGATCAGGTGCAAGATTATGATCCGCAAAGCCTGCGTTTTACCCATATGGTGGGACAATTCGATCGCTATCTCTATGGGATGTTTAAGGTGTGGGATGATCATGTTGTGATGCGCCCCAGTAATAGTTTGCGCATTGACCGAAATGATCATCTGCAGATTGCCATGACAGACGAAAATGGCGAATTTCAGCGCTATATCGTTGCTCCCTTTAAACCAGGATGGGTAAATGCTTACTTACTCAACAGCGCAACAGAATCATTACTACCTGATAAGCTAGAGACACGCATACAAGGACAATGGCGCAATACCTCTGAAGGTTATGTGATTGAATTGCGGTTTCCGCTAAGCATGATGTCGAGCAAAATTGCCTTCGCCATTGTTGATGTTGATGATCCTATCAGCCGCAAGGTTGAATATACTATTGGCACCGCTAATACCTCTCAGCTTGATTCCTTAGGCACGGTATTGGTCCCTTCGCCCGAAATTGAAAATATTCTCAAGGGTTTGCAATATTCTAATGCCCGCGTTTGGGTGGTAGACAATCATATGCGAGTATTGGCCCGTTCGGGGCAAATTCAGCGTTCGTCTGGGGTACAAAGTAATAGCGACGAGTCACAGCTTAAAACTTGGTGGGGCTATATTGAGAGTAAGTGGTTGCTACCACTATATTACCAGGTTTTAACTAAGCCGCCCTCTGATTTTGTCGACGATCTGCAAGATGCCTATGCCTTAAAAGGGCAGGATATTAGCCAAGCTTTAGAGGGCACACCCGCTACACTATGGCGCTTAAGCTCAGATAGTAAAGCTGTAATTCTATCGGCTGCACATCCCATTTATATCGATAAAAAAGTCATGGGTGCAGTAGTGGTTGAGCAAACTACTAACGGCATAAGAACACTACGAAATAAAGCGCTAGAGCAACAGTTCCATTACTTTTTAGCCGTGATTGTGATTGGCACTTTGGCTTTATTTTTGTTGGCTTCGCGTATTTCTTGGCGTATTCGTCAACTTAGAGATGAAACGGAAGAGGCAATTGACAGTCATGGAAAAATTGTCGGCCAGATTCAACCATCAACAGCAAATGACGAAATCGGCGACTTATCCCGCACGTTTAACAGTGTGCTGGTGAAGTTAGGCCATTATAATACTTATTTAGAAAATATGGCTTCACGTTTAAGTCATGAATTACGCACACCCGTGGCCATAGTAAACTCATCCTTAGACAATTTAAGCACAGAATCCTTAAACGATGAAAGTCAACAATATGTGGTTCGAGCCAAAGAGGGTATTACCCGCTTAAGTAAGATACTCACCAATATGAGTGAGGCAACACGCTTAGAGCAAGCTATGCAGAGCAGCGAGCGGGAAACCTTTGATATGCAACAAGTGTTGCAGGGTTGTGTGCAAGGCTATCAGGGAGTTTATCCACAATGCGAATTTGTGCTTGAACTTGACAGCAAACTAAACAACAAAGCAATACTCACAGGTGCAGCAGAATTATTTGCCCAAATGCTCGATAAAATTATTGCCAATGCGGTTGATTTTAGTGAAAACAAGCCTGTTATTACCGTAACATTGCGCCACACTGATAAAACAATTGAGTTATGCATCAGCAACCTAGGCCCCCCATTGCCTGAAAAAATGCAACACCAGCTTTTTGATTCAATGGTATCAATCCGTAAAAATCAGAACAGCGATCAAACCCATCTAGGCCTTGGTTTATATATTGCTAAAATGATTGCTAATTATCACCATGGCGAGGTTACGATTAAAAATCGAGCAGAAAATGATGGGGTAATGGTGAGTGTCAGTTTTCGCCGCTAATACAGTCTTTATGACGGTGAGAGATGCCGCCCGACTATGGATTAGACGGCTTAGTGGAAGCAATGTTGCGAGCATTGTAAGTCACCACATTTTGGCTTTTTAACAAATCGCTGGCACGTTCGGTATCTAGTGGTTTGGCAAACACATAGCCTTGAAAGGTATTGCAGCCTAAAAATAGTAATTTGTCGACCTCTTCAAACTCTTCTACGCCCTCTGCTAGTACCTCGATATTGAATACCTTGCACATGGCGAGTATTGCCTCCACCACTTTTGCTTTACGCTCGTCTAAATGGATTTGTTTAATAAACTGCCTATCTATTTTCACACGTTTAACGGGGTAGGAAACGAGTTTTGATAATCCAGAATAGCCAATGCCAAAATCATCAAGGGTAATACAAAATCCCCAGTTAGACAGGTAACGTACGGTGGCTAGAGCTTTACTGTTGTCTAAGCTGCGTGCAGATTCCGTTAGTTCTATTTCAAGCATTTGCGGTTGAATTCTATGTTCAACTAGCGCATTAACCAGATGTTCGTGAAAAAATTCTTGATCGAGATCAGGCCCAGATATATTGATGGCCACCGGTACCACATTCAATCCTGCTGTTTGCCAATGTGCAATTTGCTGGCAAACATGGTTGATTAACCATTGTGTAACCAAGGTCACCAAGCCAGACTTTTCGGCAATGGGTATAAACACCGAGGGCGAAACAAAACCAATGATAGGTGAATGCCAGCGTAGCAAGGCCTCCATACCGATTAAACGGCCATCCCCTTTTACTTTGGGCTGATAAACTACACTTAGCTCATCATTGGCAATGGCCTCGTTGAGTAAGATATTGATTTCGTGGTGTTCAAGAAAACGCTCTAAGCTGGCCGTTTCGTAGACACTGATAGCAGAATTACTTGAGTTGACGGAATAAAGTGCGTTGTTAATCAGTTTAGCGGGATTGCGTTCATTGACATCAGAAAATGCTACGCCCACTTTAAAATCTAAGGGCAATTTGTGCTCGTCGAGTAAGATGTTTTTTGGCAGTAGAGCTACAAATGAAGCAATATAGCCTTCCGCCTCAACTGAAGATAATTCGGTGATTACGGTTAAGTTGTCTTTCTCCACCGAGCCTAGGTGACATTGGTTTAGGGTCTTTGATGTCCAATGCTCGGCTAGTTTTTTAACTAGCTTGGCTAAATATTGCGCGCCAAATTTTTGTTCAATAAACTGTGCGTTATTAATCTTAAAGGCAATCAAACATACATTGTTTTGCAACTCTTCTAAGTGAAGTTTAAGTCTATTCTCTAACCACTGACGATTTGCTAAGCCAGACGTTTGCTGCTGGCGACTTAGCAGGGTCTGGGCCGCTAAGGTTTTGTGTAACATAACTTTGGCAGTGACATCTTGGATAGTTAAAAAATAGTATCCCTCAGTCAGTAAAACACTGCGTGAAACCTTAAAGGTTTTCATTTTGCCGGTAACAGTGAGATTCACCATACCTTCATTTTGAGCATCTAGGGTCAATTCGGTAAAAAGGCTTGATAGAGAAATAGGAGGACTTAACTTCTCAAAGGTACAGTGTAATAATTTTTCTGCAGCTTGATTCATCTCGATCACTCTGTGCTTATTTGACACCATCAGATGGGCGACTTCGGTATCAATAAACAGAGTTCGATATAGATCGTTTTGTCGTTGTAGATTAATATTTTGTAGTGCCATTTTGGCATTAAGGCGTTTGGCAGCCAGACTAGCTCGTGCTACTGCTAATGGAGCGCAAATGTTGAAAAAGACAAATATCAAACTAAAAATATAAGCGTTAGCATGTTCTAAGAGAACATGTTTATCAAAAAACTGGTTTAAATGGAAACCACTCAATAATGCAATAAATGGGATGATATTCAAAAACATGCATATTATTCCAGCTCTAGTGCCTAATAGAATAAAAGCGGCTAAGGGAAGAATAAATACAAATACCGGCCCTAACATAGCCAAAATAGGAATTTTCACAATGGTATTAATTGTGATGGCTGCGGCCACAATAGTGATTAATAAGCCATATGCACTGAGGTGGTAATAGCGTTTTGATAGCCATAACTGGACGCCCGCCATCAAATAAAAGACCACGGTAATAGGCACTACAAAATACAGACCCGCTTGTTGTGCACGAATCGAACTGTGAATGGCAATTAAAGCATAGAGTGAAAAACCCACGATGATCATGATGCGTAACGCACTGACTCGCCATTGTTCAACGCCTTGCTCAGTATTAGAATCCTCTGCTAGCAACAAATAATTCTTAATGGATTCTTTGACTAATTTAAACATAATGTTAATTTTTCACTTTACTTGCAATCACAGCGTTGTGGATAATAATTTATTACTCAATATATTACGAAGTAAAATAAAAATTAGCCGTTTTACAAAACCTTATCATTCTGTTTCTTAAAAGGAATTTTGTAAAGTAGGGGAATTAATTTTCTTTAAAATAATAAGTTAATATTGCACATTAGCCTAAAGTAAACAGGATATTGCCCCAGTTCTGAATAGTAGATTGATTTTATGTTCGGATAATGACGTTTTTAACTATTTGAGTAAACTTTCCCTATTTGGCAGTAAATAATTCGCTATGTAAAAAAGGTGCCAGTGTTAGGATCAGTGCTTGGGTATAATTGCCTTCTCGTGTCGCTAATCCTCGGGTCAATAATCCTATTGCGCCACCCTGTTGTTTTACATTGTGGGTATTGAACAAACGGTCCATGACGGGGCCGAGTTCTTCACCTTGTTGCAAGGCCCGATAAACCACGTTTGGCAAAGGCAGCATCGCGCTGCGACCCACTGATATCTGTTTGTCATTGGCTACGACCACATAAGCAAAGGTTACTGGGCCATCTTCTAATTCGTCTACTCCGCCTTCCATCGCCACATAATAATCGGCGTCATGATGTAACTGACAATATCTTACTCGGTTGATTGCACCCTGACGGGTCTCTTCAGCCGTCATTGGTTGTTCTGCGACCTTCGAGGGAGCATCAATGCCAATGCAGTCGACTTTTGCCAATTCAAAAAACTGCATAATCGCCTGTTTAGCGGCATTTATTTTTACTGGATTGAGTGAGCCAACAATAATTTTAACGGTGGTTTTATTCATTTTATTAACTTTTAATATACTGCGATTGAAAAAAGTGACATCTTGGGGAGCTAATATTACCCAAGTCATTGAATTTATTAAAAAGTATCCTCGAATGCGCTAAGTGGACATTATATAATCAAATCTTCAACTGCTATTATATTTTTACACTGAGTGGGAAGCACATTATGCATAAAATACCGCCTGAGTCATTAATTCGAACCTGGGTTTGGATGATGTCAGAAAAAGACAATCCTGAGCTTATGCAAAAAGGACGACAAAACCTGATTAATGCTTTTGGTAGTTTGCAAAAAGCCATAGAGTATATTGAACAACAGGCCAATATTAACGAGAGTAGATAAATACGCTTTGAAATTACATCAACTCCAAGGTTATATCCAGTGTGTGTATTTAGTTGAATATCCTGAGGGCCTATTGCTGCTTGATGGTTGTTGTCGAGCTGATATAGATATGCTTAAACGCACCATAACGGAAGTACTACATCGGCCTTTTTCTGATTTAAAGCTGGTGATGGTGACTCATATGCACCCTGATCATGCTGGCGCAGCGCATAAACTGCGAGAGTTAACGGGCTGTAAAATAGCGTCCGCCAAAACAACCCTGCATTGGTATCGGGGATTCGGTGGACGTTTACTGCATTTGACTGATTTGCTGTTGGCTGGTTGGGTGGCGGGGCGACTAGGCAAACCCAGAAAAA
>Ga0163216_100545_pt1 | contig 54342 bp, 50 predicted proteins | sample SynspAceP_FD_167610 | JGI IMG/M metagenome (GOLD analysis project Ga0163216, IMG submission 167610) | Saline lake microbial communities from Ace Lake in Antarctica - Synechococcus sp. Ace-P (Illumina Assembly) | ecosystem: Environmental > Aquatic > Non-marine Saline and Alkaline > Saline ...
AACTCGTAAAACAACGCGCCTTGTGCTTCTTGCTTCGGTCCTAACATCGTCAATCTCCCGCCTTTACAGGTAAATTGAATCAGCCACGGCGCATCTAATCAACAAGAGTTTTTCAACAGAATTGGCCCAGAACTCGTCCCAGCTGAGTTGGCCGCGCCGCTTCTGGCCGAAATACTGCTGCCAACGGCGCAGGCGCTGGACCCAGCGCTGCACTTTGCGCGCCAGTGGGGCGACCTCCTCGAACGTGCCCGGTGCCCAGCTGTCGACCATCAAAAGCATCGGATCTGCCGCCATATGATCGGCAATCGCACGCGCCAAAATGCCATCGACGCAGTGGCCCATCAAGACAACGGGGCGGTCGCCTGCGGCCTCGGTCACGAGGGCGGCGGCTTGGGTCGCCAGCAGGCGCACAGCCCCTTGCTGGTCGAGGGCAGCGACGTCTTCCAAGTGCAGCGATACCGTGCGCGCGCCGAGTTTGCGCGCGACACTGTGGAATAAGAACGGCTGGTTGATCGTGACCAAAAGCGGGGCCAGCCCGGTGCCTTTGCCAAGTTCGATCATGCGCCACGGGTTCGTATTGTCTTCGCGCGCCGGGGACGCCATCGCGTCAACGGTCGCAGCCAAGCCGCGCAAGGTGGGGGCCGCGAGGAAATCGGTGATGCTGGGGCGCACACCGCAGATGGTTTCCAGCCGCGCGAGCATCCGCAACGCCAGAAGCGAGTGCCCGCCAAGGTCAAAGAAATCGGCGTCACAGGCGCTTTCCGGCAAGCCCAAAATTTCGGCCCAGAGCGGTGCAATCTTATCAACGGTTTTGCTGGGCGCATGCTGTGCGCTCGGAGGACCCGCAAAGATCGGCGCGGCGGGTGCAGGCGCTTTGGTGACGGCCACCAGATCCGATAGCGGCCCGCCGGGCGCTGCAAACGCATCCGCAAAGGTCCTCACGATCTGCGCAGACAGCGCCTCGATCCGGTCCGCATCAAACCGGTCCGCATCATAATCGATCATCATCTTCCAGCCGGATTTGCGCCCCATGATCTGGACGCTCAAATCATGGGTGATCCCCGGCGTGGCCGAGGCCACCGAGGCCAGCGAGACCGCGCCATAATCATGCTCCTCCAAGAACACATGCCCCAGTGTGAAAAACACCGATGCCAGCGGCGTGCGCAGCGGATCAGGGTGGACGTGCATTTGGTGCGCGACATCGTCAAACGGGTGGTCGGCATGGGCCAAAGCGGCGCGCACGACCTCGCCGGACGTCGCGGTCACATCATCGAGCGTTTCTGCCGCCCCAAGCGGGTAGCGCAGGATCACCGGGTTCACGAACACGCCGATCAGGTCTTCCAGCTCAGGCGCATCACGACCCGCGACAGCGGTGCCAAAGGAGATGTCGCGCGCGCCCGTCTCCCGGTGCAGGCTTGCGGCAAAGATAGCCGCGCCAAAGGCAAAGGGCGACAGGTTCTGTGCGCGCGCAGCACTGGCGATCTGGTCTGCAAAGCCCGAAGGCAGGGCCGTGTCCAACCGCACCCCGTTGCGGACGCCGAGCGGTGCGCGGGGCCTATCGCTTGGCAATTCGAAATAGGGCGCGCCGGCAAGCGTCTTGACCCAGAATGCACCGCTGCTTGCGCGCGCTGGACTGCCTGCACAGGCCGCTTGCCACTGCGCATAATCGCCATATTGCAGCTGCAAGGCGGGCAATTCTGCTGGCACGCCGGTTTCTTCCGCCGCGATCAACGCGCCAATTTCGCGGCCCAATACGCGGATCGAAAACCCGTCAAAGACCGCGTGATGCACCGCGATCAACAGCATGGCCCTGTCAGGCGCAAATCGCACCAAGGTCAAGCGGAACGGGCAGGGCTGGGACAGATCGAACGGCGCGGTTGAAACCTCGGTGATAATGCGCCCGATCCGGGATTCGCGCTCGGCCTCAGGCAACGAGCGCACGTCGATCATGCCCATGCGGAAGTCCACGCGCGGCTCGACCTCTTGGACGATCTCGCCGTCCACCTCGATCAGCCGTGTGCGCAGGATCTCATGGCGGTCGATGATTTGGGCCATCGCGCGCTCGACACTCTCGTTGTGAAAGCTGCCGCGCAATTCCCACTGGATCGCCAGATTGCTGCCAGTGAAGTCAGGGATCGCTTGGTCAAGATACTGGAAGCGCGCCTGCGCCGATGTGGTCGGAAATCGGGGCAGCGAGGCGTGGGAGGGGGCAAGCGCGTCCATGTATACTCTCAAATTAACAATAGGATCGGAGACAGACGCAGCACCGTCGGCACGCGCGTTTATCCTGTCAATTTCAAGGGCAAATGCAGCAGCAATAGGGTGCAATCGGCACAACAATCAGACCCTTGGCGCGTATTGGTTTCCGCGCCTTCAACAGCGCAAGCTGGCCGCATGACGGTTCCGCAGGTCTTGCCCGGCTCTGCGCACGGCCTCGGCGATGACTTGGAATTGCTCGGCCAGTGGACTGGTTTTGCGCCAGATCATGCCAATAGTGCGCGATGGTTGCGGGTCGGCAAACCGCGCAATCGACACATCCGCCGAGCGCCCTTCGACCGCGATGGCCATTTCCGGCAGCAGCGTGACGCCCAAGCCGACGCCCACCATTTGCACCAGCGTGGATAACGAGCTGCCATCAAGACCCGCCCAAGGCCGCACGGTTTGCATGGAACAAAACGACAGCGCTTGATCCCGAAAGCAGTGACCTTCCTCAAGCAAAAGCAGGCGCATTTCGCGCAGCATATCGGCATTTGGCACAGGCTTTGCCGCATCACTCAGCGGGCGGACAAGGACGAAGGCCTCCTCGAATAGCGGCACTTCGGCAAAGGCGGGCTCGGACACGGGCAGAGCGACAATGGCGGCGTCCAAGCGGCCTTCGCCAAGCTCGCGGATCAGCTTTGGCGTCAGGGTTTCACGCACATGGATGTCGAGGGCTGCATGGGTGTCCGACAGCGACCGGATCAGCGTCGGCAGCAGATAGGGCGCAATCGTGGGGATCACGCCGAGGCGCAAGCGCCCAACCATACGGTCTTGGGAGGCGCGCGCGAGATCGCCCAGCTCGTCCACGGCGCGCAAGATCTCGCTGGCCCGCTCGGCAAGGGCCTCCCCGAACCGGGTCAGGCGGATCTGGCGCGGTCCGCGTTCGATCAGTTGCGTGCCGAGGGTTTCCTCCAACTCCTTGATCTGCATCGACAAGGCAGGTTGCGAGATGGCGCAGACCTCGGCGGCACGACCGAAATGGCCTTGATGGGCGAGGGCCTCAAAATAGCGAAGCTGTTTCAATGTGAGGTTATTCATAAGGTCAGCTTATCAGAACAATCAGTAAATCCAACTTACTCTAATGGTTGAGGCTTGATATAATAGGTCTCAAGAGGTCGGATGTGAGTCTGCCGCCGCGCAGCATTTTGGACCCGAGCCCAACACATCAACACCACATCGGAGAGACCCCATGGACGGATCCCAAATCGAAGGCGGCAAATGCCCCGTCATGCACGGCGCGCGCAAAGAGCAAGCCACCGGCAGCACCGCCAACCAGCATTGGTGGCCGAACCAACTGAACCTCAAGGTCTTGAATTCAAACGCACCTGCGGGCAATCCGATGGGCGTCGACTTTGACTATGTCACCGCGTTCAACGCGCTTGATCTGGACGCCGTGAAGGCCGACCTGACCGCGCTCATGACCGACAGCCAAGACTGGTGGCCTGCAGATTACGGCCATTACGGCGGTCTGTTCATTCGCATGGCGTGGCACTCGGCAGGCACCTACCGCACCTATGACGGGCGCGGCGGGGCGGGCTCGGGCACCCAGCGGTTTGCACCGCTAAACTCTTGGCCGGACAACGGAAATCTGGACAAAGCGCGCCGTCTGCTGTGGCCAATCAAGCAAAAATACGGGGCCTCGCTGTCTTGGGCGGACCTGATGATCCTCGCAGGCAATGTCGCGATTGAATCCATGGGCGGGCCCGTCTTCGGTTTCGGCGGCGGACGCAAAGACGTGTGGGAGCCTGAGGAGGACATCTATTGGGGGCCAGAGTCAGAATGGCTGGCAACGTCGGACACCGAGGGCAGCCGCTACTCGGGCGAGCGCGAGTTGGCCAACCCGCTCGGCGCTGTGCAGATGGGCCTGATCTACGTGAACCCCGAAGGTCCGGACGGCAATCCCGACCCGATCGCGTCGGGCTTTGACGTGCGCGATACCTTTTCGCGTATGGCGATGGATGATTATGAGACCGTGGCTTTGGTTGCGGGTGGGCACACCTTTGGCAAAGCGCATGGCAATGGTCCGGCTGACGAGGTTGGACCGGAACCGGAAGCGGCACCTGTTGAGGCGATGGGGCTTGGCTGGCTGTCCTCGCATGGCACTGGCAAGGGCTATGACACCATCACCTCTGGTATTGAGGGCGCTTGGAAACCGAACCCAACCACTTGGGATATGGGCTATTTTTCGGTTCTGTTCAAATATGACTGGGAGCTGTCGCACTCGCCTGCGGGCGCGCAGCAGTGGCACCCGATTGATTGTGCGGATGAGGATATGGTTGTGGATGCGCATGATCCCTCGAAGTCGCACCGCCCGATGATGACGACGGCGGATATGTCGATGAAGATGGACCCGGCTTACGCGAAGGTCAGCCGTCACTTCCTTGATAACCCAGAAGAATTCGCCGATGCATTTGCGCGCGCGTGGTTCAAACTGTGCCACCGCGATATGGGGCCGAAAGCCTGCTATCAGGGCAAAGACGTGCCCGCCGAGGACTTGATCTGGCAGGATCCGATCCCTGCTGGAGCGGCGTTGACCGATGCGGAAGTCACTGATCTGAAAGGCAAAATCTTGGCGACTGGTCAGTCTGTATCGGCGCTGGTGAAGGCCGCTTGGGCGTCTGCCTCGACGTTCCGCGCGTCTGATAAGCGTGGCGGGGCGAATGGCGCTCGGGTTCGGTTGGCCCCGCAAAGTGGTTGGGACGCGAATGATCCGGCGGAATTGTCGGGCGTTTTGAAGGCGTTGGAGGGTGTGCAAGCGGGCTTTGGCAAACCGGTGTCGATGGCGGACCTGATTGTGCTGGGTGGCTCGGCTGCGGTGGAAAGTGCAGCCAAAGCAGCGGGTTACGTGGTTGTCGTGCCGTTTGCCAGTGGTCGTGGAGATGCGAGTGCCGAGCAGACGGATGCGGAAAGCTTCTCGGTGCTGGAGCCGAAAGCGGATGGGTTCCGCAACTATTTGTCGGGGTCTGCTACCCGCCAACCTGCTGAAATGCTTGTAGATAAAGCGTCTTTGCTGTCGCTTTCTGCGCCTGAAATGACCGCGCTTGTTGGTGGGATGCGGGTGCTTGGGGCGACTGCTGGCGGGTCTTCGGTGGGTGTGTTTACGGATACGCCGGGCGCTTTGAGTAATGCGTTCTTCAAAAATATCACTGATATGTCAGTGGCTTGGAGCAAATCTGGCGACCTTTATGAGGGCCGTGATGCCTCGGGCGCGGTCAAGTGGACCGGGTCGAGCGTGGACATGGTGTTCGGGTCGAACTCGCAGTTGCGCGCGCTGTCTGAGGTCTATGCGTCTGACGATGCGGGGGCGAAATTTGTCAATGATTTCATTGCCGTATGGGTGAAAGTGATGGAGCTGGACCGCTTCGATCTGGCCTGATCTGACGGGTTTTGTTGAATTTGACCGTGTCCCCCTCGGGGGGCGCGGTTTTTGTTTGTTTTGCTGAGAAATGGGGGTCTGTATCACGTCGGTATTGCGTCGGTATCACGTCGGTGCGGGCGTGCGCTGGTTTGGCGGTTTGCGCAACGCTGCGCGGTTCGGCCTCCGGCGGGGATATTTGGGAAAGCAATGAGGGGGACGCAATTGGCGGGGTTAACCCCGCCCTACAGGTCGAGCTTGCCTTGGGAGCGGGTGTCTTTTTCGACAGCGGCTTTTTTGAAGGTGTCGTCGCGGCGCGCGGGCAGGCGGACGGCGCGGTCGCGTAGATCGAGAGCCTCCTCGATGGATACGATCTGCAGGCGGGGGACGGCAATTTACGAAGCTTGCTATGATGTGAGGCGACATGCCACAATATCATGACAGATCAAGGAGCCGGACCACCACATGCTGTCTAACAATCTGCCAAAATTCATTCTAGACCACTATGAATGCCATGAGTGGAGGCACGCCAGCGCGATATTGACGCAAGATTTCGCGGATGAATGGCAAGATATCGTTGATGTCTTGACGGCGTTTCGACTTCGCAAGTCTTGGATTACGACACCAGGTGGTCGCAAGTCCCAGATCTCGTCGTTTATCGATGAGTTTTTGTATGATCGCGCGTGGGCCGAAAAGAAATTCGAGACTGGTATTGTGCTGGATGGCGTTCGCGTCGATTCACCAACACACCAGATTGACTGCTTTAGAAATGGCGTCGCACTTGAAATCGAGTGGAACAATAAGGACCCGTTTTTTGACCGGGACTTGAACAATTTTTGACTGCTTTTTGACCTTCGAGCGGTCAGCGTCGGCGTGATCATTACGCGATCTGATGCACTGCAAGATATCTTTAAGGAAATTGGCCGAGGATCGTCTTACGGGCAGTCAACGACCCACATGGGTAAGCTTCTGCCCAAGATCGAGGGTGGCGGTGCGGCTGGCTGCCCGTTACTGGTGTTTGGGATCACCAAGGCACTTTTTGAGGATGATATGTAATGGCAAGCGCGGCGGAAGACTTCATCCAAGACTTAGGTGGCCATAGGTTTCAAACGATCCTTGCTGATCCACCGTGGCAATTTCAGAACCGCACAGGGAAGATGGCGCCCGAGCATAAGCGTCTTGCTCGGTATCCGACCATGGCGCTTGATGACATATGCGATATGCCAGTTGAGGCTGTCGCGGGCGATCCCGCTCATTTGTATTTATGGGTACCGAATGCGCTGCTGCCGGAAGGCCTGAAGGTCATGGAGCATTGGGGCTTCAAGTATAAGAGCAACCTGATTTGGTATAAAATTCGCAAGGATGGTGGACCGGACCGCAGGGGCGTCGGTTTCTATTTTCGCAATGTGACGGAGGTCCTGTTGTTTGGCGTGCGGGGCAAGAACGCGCGAACGTTGCAGCCGGGGCGATCACAAGAGAACATCATGAGCACGCAAAAGCGTGAACATAGCCGCAAGCCTGACGAGCAATACGATCTGATCGAGCAGTGTAGTTTTGGCAATCGCTTGGAGATTTTCGCGCGCGGCCCCCGTGACGGCTGGACTGTTTGGGGGAACCAATCTGAAGAATATACGCCAACATGGGACACATACTCGAACCATTCACAGTCCAAGGTGGTTCCATTTGAGAAGCGTGTTATTGGATCATAGGTTTGCTTGACCCCAGAAACCCGCGCATTGCCCGCAGCATCTCTGCTGCCGCGCCGTTCCCGGACCGCAGCACATCTCCGTAAGCGGCCTCGGCGCTGTCGTTCCAGTGCCAGGTGTCGTCGAACGCCTCGATCTGGGCCGCGCTCTCGGAGCCGGAGGGGCCTTTGAACAGCACGTTGTAGCTCGCGTTGGAGTTGAAAGGCGGGTCTAGGTAGATCAGATCGACCGATCCGTCCGCGATGCTGTCGCGCAGCACTGCGAGGCTGTCGCCGTAATATAGGTGGTTCATCGCCTGCCGTCCCGTTGTTTTTGTGCGTCCGGGGTAGTGGCGAGACGTTAACGAGGGGTTCGTATGCGGTCTAGAGGCGTGTGTGTTGTGGCGGAGTGAGAATGGTGGCGGGTTAAGCGGCGGGTTAAGGCGGGGTTAACCCCGCCCTACGGCATTTGGGCATGCGCAGCGGTGCCGCTTGCACGAACCCCTTTAGACCAGACCCAGCTTGCGCGCTGTGTCTGGCCGTTTGGTCTGGCCTGTCTTGGCCCTAGCGTCCCAGTTGGAACGTCACCCCGTTGGACATCGCAAAGCCCCCGTCGAGGCGGTTTTGGATGGTCATGCAGGACTGGCCCAGCAGCGGCCCGGAGGTCATGTTGATGCAGAATGAGCCGCCTGTGAGGGTCCATGTGCCCTCACCCGCGAGGCTGCTATCGCTGACGCGCACGATGCCTGCGGGGTCGTAAAGCACCCTCGATTCAATGCCTTGGTGCTGTGACACCAGACGCTTGCCGATGATCTGCTCCTGGATCTGTGCATCGGTCATGTTGGACGCGAGCACGGGCGAGGCCGTGGCGATTGCAGCGGCGAGGCCGAGGAGGATGGATTTGATACGCATGGAACGCTCCCTCTAGGGTTGGAAGGTAGGACTGGACATAACAGCGCCGGGCCTTTGCGGGCCGCGTCGCGGTGATATGGCGGGGGTCTAGCGCCCAGATGTGGCGTTTTCAGGGCGCGGGGGGCGGTTTTTGGATGCTCTGCTTGGCGCGCAGGGTGACCCAGAGGGCGGCGCTGACCACGAGGGTTGCGCCGATCCAGAAGCTCAGGGTGGGCACCTCGCCAAACGCGAAATAGCCGACGCTGACCGACAGGATCAGGCTGAGGTAGCTGAGGACCGACAGAAAGCCCGCCTCGCCGAAGTAGTGTGCGCGCAGGAAGCACAGTTGCGCGCTCTGGGCGAAGACGCCGACGAGCAGCAGGAATGGCAGGTGGTTGGGCTGGATGGGCGTCCAGTTGAGCGCGGCGAAGGGGCCGGCGAAGGCGGCGAGGCCAGCGGTGTAGAAGGTCATGAGGACGATCTCGGGGGCGGATCTGAGGCGGCGGGTGGCGATGATGGCACCGCTGCCCGTGACGATGACGAGCGCGAGGGCGGCGAGGCCCCAGCTGGGTGGCACGGTGTTGGGGTTGAGCGCGATCAGGACACCGAGCAGCGCGATGGCGGCGGCACTCCAGCGGCGTTTTCCGATGGTTTCCCCGAGGATGAGGGCGGCCATGACCATGGTGACGAGGGGGCGCGTGAAGTTCATCGCGGTGAAGACGGCGAAGGGGACGCGGGCGATGGCGTAGAAACTGGCGGATAGGGTGATGACCGACAGGGCGACGCGGAGGGCGTGGAGGGGGAAGTGCTCGATGGCCTTGAAGCTCGCGCGACCCCGCCAGATGAGAGGGCTGATCAGGATCAGGCCCACGAGGGCGCGCAGGAACACGATTTGCACGGCGGCGTAGTCGAGCCCGAGCGCCTTGACGATAGCAAGCGCCCAGATGTTGAGCGCCAGATCGCTGAGCAGCCAGACCCCGCCGCGGATATTGTCGCGCGGTGGGTCTTGGCTCATGGGCGCGGGCTGAGCAGGTTCGCCATGAGGCGGTATGCGCCGGGGACGAGGTGCTCCATCTGGTGGTGCAGGATCAGGGAGGTGTGGACATGGCGGCCCTTGCCGATGTCGGCCACGAGCAGCGATCCTTGGTGGGGGGCCTCGTCGGGATCGGCCATCTCTAGGAGCGGGGTGTAGGCGGCGTCCCAGCTTTTAGCGAAATAGAGGCCGCGTTCCTTGACCCAGTTGTCCCAATCCTCGGGCTTGATCTTGTTGGGGGTTTGCAGCAGCGCATGGTCGGTCAGGTGGGTGACGGGGGCGGTCTCGTCGGTGACGCGCCAGCGCAGGGACGGTTGGCCGATCTCTAGGCGTTTGGGCGGGATGGCGTCGGCGTCCCAGTTGTCCCATGGGCGGTGATAGAGGGTCACGAGCGTGCCGCCGTTTTGCGTCCAGCGGTGCAGTCGGGGCATGACCTCGACCAGACCGGGGCGGAAGCGCATGGCGAAGATGCCGATGACGATGCTGTCGTAGTTTGCCAGCGTGGTGTCCGATTGCAGATCGGCGTCGGAGAGGGCGGTGACATCGGCCCCGATGGCGCTGAGCTGCGTGTCCACGCGGTCATTGCCGCTGCCGATATAGCCGATGCGGGCCTTGGGGAGCGCCACGTCGGCGGCAAGGATGCGGACGCTGGCAGGATGGGCGCGGGCGGTGGGGTCGATATGGGCATGCGAAATACGGCGCACGGTCATGGCGGGTTGGCCGTCGAGCAGCAGCGGCAGGTCGTAGGTGCCCTCGGGCGTGGTGTCCGGGAGGGTGACGAGGAAGCCGGTTTCGGTGCGGGTTGCGGTCCAGTTATCGGGCAGATCGAGGGTGGCAACAGCGCCCTCGGGCCGGATGCCAGCGAGGGTGACGGTGACGGTGCGGCCAGCTTGCGCCGTGTTGATGACCGTGCGGGCGGGCGCGATGTCGGCGAGGCGCGCGGGCAGGGCGACGGGCGGGGCCTCAAACGGGACGCGGATTTGGGTGTTGGCGGTTGTGAGGATCAGGGCCGGGGCGTCGGGGCGCGCAGGGTCGTATTGCGCGCGGTAGGGGTTGGTGAGGTGGGCGTCGGCGGAGAGGGTGAGTTTGTCGCCTGCGTGGGTCCAGCCCTCGGGCAGGTCAGTGCCGAGCTGGGCATCGGTGCCGTTGGCGTCGAACTCGATGGCGAGCGGCGTGGTGTCGCCGGGGTGGAGCCATGTGGCCTGCGTCCGCGCGCGGGCCTCGATCCCGAGGGCGAGGCGAAGGGCTTGGCCGAGTTGGTCCTCTTTGGCGCTTAGGCGGTGAGCAACTTCGCTCGCGAGGGTCGCGGGGCAGGTGGCGCGGGCGGTTTGGATGTGGCGCAGCGCGGTTTGGAGGGCTTCGGCGACGGTTTGATAGGCCGGGAAGGCCTCGGTCGCACCTGTAATGGCGGCTTGGGCCGCGCGCAGATCAGCGGCAATGGGCGCGGCACCTTCGAGGGTGGCGAGGTCGGCGAGGGTGTTTGGCAGCCCGGACGTGAGCGCCGTATCCGGCCCTTCTACATGGCTCTCGGCGAGGTGCAGCGGCCAGTCGCGCCCCGGCCCGGATGGAACCCAGCGGCCCATGCCTTGGGTGCGGTGGTAGGCGCGCGATTGCTGGCCGATACGCTCCCAACTCCACCCACTTACGGGGTCGGCGTCCGACGCGATTACGGTCAGGGTTGCGGGCGGCGGGGGTAGGTCGTCGTCGTAGGCTTGGCCCGCGCCGGACCAGGCGGGCAGATACATTTTCTTGACCTGCCATGGCGGCAAGTCGCAGTCGAAATCTGGATCGGCGGCGGCGGACATGACCAAATGCGCGGCCTCGGTCATCGCGCGGTGGTGGCCGTGTTGGCCGGGGATATCGAGAAACGTAGGGCAGATGATGTCGGGCTTGTCGGTGCGAATGATCTCGACGAAGCGGGCTATCGTCCGGTCAAACCCCCATTTCGCCAGCGTCTCAACCCCGCTTTTGGAGAAGCCGAAATCGGTGATCGTGTCCTCGGGCGTCTCGGAATGCCAATACATCCGCATGTTCAGGACGTCACAGGCGCGCTCCATCTCGCGCGTCCGCAGCGCGCCCAGATCAAGGCCAGCCTCGGTGCCGATATCGTTCTGGCCACCCTCGCCTCGGGTGGAGCAGGCGTAAGACAGGTTGATCCCGTCGCGGAAGGTCATTGCGGCCAGCATCGCGGTCGTCTCATCATCGGGATGCGCGCCGGTGTTCATGAAGCGGATCACCGAGGTCAGCGGACGCAAAGCCCACCACAGGTCGAGGATGCGGGGATGCTTGCTGTCGGTTTCAATACGGGTCTGGTCGAGTGTGGGCATGGGGCGTGGGCCTTATTGAGCGACGGCAATGGTGGGGGTGAAGGCGCGGTTAATGACCAAGGACGCCGCGCCAAGGGTGGCGGTCATGCGGCCCGAGGCGCCGCGCAAAAGGCGGGGGATTTCGCGCGCGGCGCGGTTGGAGACGGAGCGATCTGAGAGCTGCGTCGCCTTGATCAGGTGGTCGAGCAGCGCGTCGGGCATCGCGCCCCCGAGGATCACGGCTTGGGGATCAAACAGGTTCTCGACGGTGGTGATCGCGGCGGCGAGGGGTTCGGTCGCGCGGGCGAGCCAGTCGATCAGATGCGGATTCTTGGCGGTATAGAGATCGCGCAGGTCGTTGCCGTCAGTGACGGTCAGGCCTGCGTTTGTGAGGTGGCGCTGCACCGACAGGCGGCTAACGGCCGTCTCCAGCAGCACGGTGTCGCCGCCGCAGGGCACCGGGATATGGCCGATCTCGCCTGCATTGCCAAAGCTGCCGGGCATGAGACGTCCTTGGGTGACGAGGCCGAGGCCAATGCCGGTGCCGAAATAGAGAAACGCATAGGTCTCAAGCCCTTGGGCGACGCCTTTGACGCGCTCGGCCATGGCAGCGGCGTTGGCGTCATTCTCGACAAAGATGGGCAGGTGCAGGGCGTCGTTGAACCAGCGGGCCAGATCGATATGGTGCCAATCGGGCAGTTCCGATCCGCTGCCTTCGATGCCGGTCTCGCCGAACGGGCCGGGCAGCACGATGCCTGCGCCCAGCACGCGGGCGCGGTCGGACCCGGTGTCGGTGATGGCGCGGTCGAGCAGGCTTTGGATGGTCGCGGTGACGGCCTCAAGCGAGACATCGGCTTGGGCGCGGCGTTCCGAGAATAGCGTCTCGCCGGACAGATCGAGCAGGGCTGCAAAGATCGCGTCGGGGCGCACTTCGACCCCGAATGCGTAGCCACCGCAAGGGTTTAGCCCGTATTGCACCGCTGGCAGGCCGCGTCCGACGATGCGGCGGCCTTGTTCGGTGATCATGCCGCCTTCCAGCAGATCGGCGATGATGTTGGACACGGCTTGGGTGGACAGGCCCGAGGCGCGCGCGATCTCGGCGCGTCCGATTTGGCCTGCCGCGCGCACCCGTGCAAGCACCACCTGACGATTGTGATTGCGCGATCGTTCGGCATTTGCACCGACGACAGTATCGGAATGGGCGGTCATGAGGTCGGATTAACTCAAGTCGCTTGATAGCTCAACACAATTGAGTTAACCATTTTTCCAGAGGCGCTCTGCGCGCCGATATTTGCCCGATCCACGACCTAAAACGGGCCAGACAACAGGGGAGACTATCCATGGGATTTAAGACACTTCAAGCCACGGTGCTGGCGAGTGCCACGAGCGCTGCGGCGCTGTTTGGCGGCGCGGCCAACGCCGTCGAGATCGAGTATTGGCAGTATTTCTTTGACGCCCGCGTCGAAGCAATGGAGCAGCTGATCGAGGGTTTTGAGGCCGCAAACCCCGACATCACCGTCAAGATGACCCACTTCCCTTATGCCGACTACCGCACCAAAGTCGCGGCAGCCGTGCCTGCGGGCGAGGGCCCTGATGTTGTGCAGCTTTTCTACGGCTGGTTGAACGACTATAAAGAGGCCGCCTTGATCCAGCCGCTGCCAGCGGACGCGTTCCCGGCAGACCAGATCAGCGCTGAGTTCTTCCCAATGGTTTCGGCCATGCGTGAGGGCGACAACTACTGGGCGCTGCCCACGGCTGTGCGCTCGCTGGCGTTGTTCTACAACAACCGCCTGATGGAAGAAGCTGGCGTGACCCCTCCGACCACAATGGAAGAAATGGTCGCTGCAGCCCGCGCGATGACCAAACTTGACGGTGCTGGCAACATCACCCAAGTCGGTATGACCGCAGGCATGACCGCCCAAGATCACCACTGGTTCCGCGAAGTCCTCGTGCGCCAGTTTGGCGGCGAGCCTTATGTGGATGACTACCGCACTGTGAACTACAACACCCAAGCGGGTATCGACGCGCTCGACTTCTACGTGGGCATGTCTGAGGGCGACGATCCGTTCTCGTCGATTGGCTTTATGGACGAGCCTCAGGCCGCGTTCAAAGCAGGTCGCGCGGGTATGCACATCGATGGGTCGTTCCGTATCGGGTCGCTCAACGGCACACGTGGTCTCGATTGGGGCGTCACCGAGCTGCCTGCAACCGCAGACGGTGTGCGGTCGAACTATTCCAGCTACTGGGTGAATGCGATCACCACCAAAGCCGAGGGCGAGAAGTTCGACGCGGCGGTCAAGTTCATGCAGTATATCACCTCTGACGAGGCGATGCAGGTGTGGCTGGATGTTGTGGGCGAGCTGCCTGCGAAACCATCGGTCGGTCTGACGGAAGCCAATGCCAGTGACGAGACCTTCGGTCCGTTCATTCGCGGTCTGGCTTATGCCAACACCACCAAGTTCGTGAACGAGAGCGGACAGCGTCAAGTGCTGGTGGAAATGGTGGAGCGCATGACCCTGCAGGGCATGTCCGCGGCCGACAGCATCGCGATTGCTGCGACTGCCGAGCAAGCGATCCTCGACGAATACTACAACAAGTAAAACACCACATCGGTGCAAACCCTCGGCCCTTAGCAAAAGGGCCGGGGGTATTCGACCCTGGGGGACTTCATGAAAATTTACCGCAATTTGACGATCCGGCAGAATGTGATCGTGCGGGCCATCGTGTGGGCCTATACGTTATTGGCGCTGCCTATCGTGTTCTACTTGAAATTTTACCGCAATTTGACGATCCGGCAGAAGCAGATCGTGTGGGCCTACGCGTTTTTGGCGCTGCCCATAGTGTTCTACTCGGTGATCCGCTTCTACCCGACCGGCAATGCGATCCTGATCAGCTTTCAGGACTGGAACCTTCTGGGCGACCGGACGTGGACCGGGTTTGATAACTATATCAAGCTGTTCAGCGATCCGGTGTTCTGGCAGGTGTTTAAGAACACGTTCGTCTACTTGCTGATCGGCACGCCTGTCAGCCTCGTGATCTCTTTCGTGATTGCCTACCACCTCGACCAAGTGCGGTTCATGCACGGTTTCCTGCGGATGCTGTATTTCTTGCCGTTCATGACCAGTGCTGTGGCAATGGCGTGGGTCTGGCGCTGGTTTTACCAGCCGGTCCCGATTGGATTGTTCAACAACTTCCTTGCAGGCTTCGGCATCCCGCAGATTAACTTCCTGAACTCGACCACCAACGCGCTGCCTTCGGTTTTGGCCCCTGCTGTTTGGGCCGGGCTTGGCTTTCAGATCATCATCTTCATGGCGGGTCTGCGGTCTATCCCGAAAAGCTATTACGAGGCCGCTAAGATCGACGGCGTCGGCTGGGGCACGGTTTTGTGGGAGATCACCCTACCGCTGCTGAAACCGACGATTGTGTTCATCGTGGTGTTCTCGTCCATCGGCTTCCTGCGCATCTTTGATCACGTCTTCAACATGACGACGAACAATCCCGGCGGGCCGTTGAACTCGACCAAGCCCTTGGTGCTGATGATCTACGAGAGCGCCTTTGACGCCTTCGATATGGGCTATGCAGCGGCGCAAACCGTTGTTTTGTTTACCGTCCTGCTGATCGTTAGTCTGGTCCAGCTTCGCATTCTGAGGGACCGTTAAAGATGGCCGTTGTTGAAGAAATCCGTCCCTCGTCGGACACGCTGCTGAAGCCATCTGCGCAAAAGCGGCCCGCGAATATGGGCAATTATATCCGCTGGGCGCTGCTGTTTCTGGGCGGCATCGCTATGGTCATGCCGCTGGCCTATATGATCTCGACCTCGCTGAAATGGCCCCATGAGGTCTATAACCTCCAGCTGATCCCGAACGAGCCGACGATAGAGAACTATACCTTCGTGCTGGAGGACGGGCGGTTTTACTGGTGGTTCCTGAACTCGGTCATCATCGCCACAGTCACGACGATCTGTAACGTGCTGTTCGACAGCCTCGTGGGCTACACGCTGTGCAAGTTCAAGTTTCCGGGCCGCTACATCATCTTCATCGCGATCCTGTCGACCTTGATGATCCCGACGGAAATGCTGGTGATCCCGTGGTATTTGATGAGCCAACAGTTCGGCTGGCTGGACACCTATTGGGGCATCATGTTTCCGGGGCTTATGACCGCGTTCGGCACGTTTCTAATGAAGCAGTTTTTCGAGACGGTGCCGGATGATTTCATCGAGGCCGCGCGCATTGACGGTCTGAACGAGTTGCAGATCTGGTGGACCGTGGCGATGCCCTTGGTGAAGCCTGCTTTGGCGGCTTTGGCGATCTTCGTGTTCTTGGGCAACTGGACCGCGTTTATCTGGCCGCTGATCGTTACCAATTCGGTTGAGATGTATACGCTGCCTGTGGGGTTGTCGTCGTTTGGCGACGAGGCCGATGTGCAGTGGGAGTTGATCATGACGGGGGCGGCGATCTCGACCATCCCGACGCTGATCGTGTTCCTGATCTTCCAGCGCTTCATCATTCGCGGTGTGGTTATGGCGGGTTTGAAGGGATGACCTCTCTCGTCCGTATAGACCGTCTGGATCACGTTCATCTTTATGTGCAGGATCGCCCTGCCGCTGTTGAATGGTATCGCCGTGTTCTGGGCCTGATACCCTTTGGAGGCTGGGACGGGGTCGGTCCTGCGCCAGATCATCCCGTATTTCTTGCCCCAGCCATGGGCGGCGCACATATCGTCTCGCTCTTCGTCGGGGCTCGTCCCGAGGGCGGTGATCGGACGGTGGCATTTCATGCAGATGCACACGCTTTTTTGGGTTTCGCTAAAGCCTTGCCGGATGACGATGTGGCCGCAATCGATGGGAGTCCTTTGACCGCAAAAAGCAGCCACGATTACGGTATGGCCATTACGTTTAATTTCCTCGACCTATCAGGCAATCACTTAGAACTCGTGACTTATGAACATGACGCGGTTCGCGCCGAATTGGCGGGAATAGTTCTATGACCGACCTGAGTGTCTTCCCGGACCCGACCTACCGCGAGACGGTGTTGGCCCCGCTGTTTGAGGGGGTGAAGACCCATTATGCGGGCCATATGGGTGCGCTCAATCGTGCGCATTTGGTGATGCTGGCCGAGACCGGCATCTTGGAGCGCGGGGATGCGGTTGCTTTGGCCGATGCCCTGCGCGCGATTGAGGCGGATACGGACATTTCCGCGCTGAGCTATACCGGCGAGCATGAGGATTACTTCTTCTTGGTCGAGGCGGAGCTGCGCGCGCGCCTTGGCGACTTGGGCGGCGCGCTGCACACCGCGCGCTCGCGCAATGACATGGACCATACCTTGTTTAAGCTCGCCTTGCGCAGCCGTGCGGGCATCTTGATGGCGCAGATGCTGGGTCTGACGGAGGCCTTGATCGGCAAGGCGCGCGCGGAAAGTGACACCCTGATCGTTGCCTATACCCACGGCCAACCGGCGCAACCTACCACGTTTGGGCATTACCTCGGCGCCGTGATTGAGGTGCTAGAGCGCGACACCACCCGCCTGCAAGCGGCCATGGACGGGCTGGAACATTGCCCGATGGGCGCTGCCGCGATCACCACCTCGGGCTTTCCGATTGACCGGGGGCTCGTGTCCGATCTGCTAGGGTTTGAAGCCCCGCTGCTGAACTCCTACGGCTGTATTGCGTCTGTTGATTACGTCACGGGCCTCTATTCCGCGATCAAGCTGATTTTCGTCCATCTGGGCCGGGTCATCCAGGACATGCAGTTTTGGTCCGCCTTTGAAGTGGGCCAGCTTTACGTGCCGAACGCGCTGGTGCAGATCAGCTCCATCATGCCGCAAAAGCGCAACCCGGTGCCGATTGAGCATATGCGGCATCTGTCGAGCGTCACTGTCGGCCATTGCGACACCATCGTGAACACCATGCACAACACGCCGTTCACCGACATGAACGACAGCGAGGGCGAGGTGCAGCAGGCGGGCTATGCCGCGTTTGACAGTGGCGGGCGCGTGCTGCGGTTGCTGACTGCGATGTTGCCTGCGTGCCAGATCAACGAGGACCGCGTGGCCAAGACCAGCGACGCGGCCTGCATTACGATCACCGAGTTGGCCGATACGCTGGTGCGCGACGAGGGGCTGAGCTTTCGCCAAGCCCACGAGATTGCTGCGGCCACCGCCAAGACCGTTATTGCCGATGGCGAGCCGCTGGCAGAGGGCTTCTACGCCTTTCGCGGCGCGTTCACTAAAGTTGCCAAGCGCGCTGCGCGGATGCAGGAGGCGGCGTTTGTGCAAGCCGTGTCACCTGAGACGTTTATCGCGCGCCGGGATCGTCCGGGGGGGCCTGCGCCGGCGGCGCTCGATGCGGCACTCGATCAATACACCGAAACACTTGCGGCCTTGCGCGCCACCGAGGTGCGCCGAAAAGCGCGCCACGGGTCCGCTGAGACCACCCTCAACACCGCCTTCGCGGCCCTATCGGAGACCTGACCTTTGGCTGATCTGAAAATCCGCGACCTCTTCAAGACCTATGACAAGACGGAAGTCTTGCATGGCATCAATCTAGAGGTGGCTGACGGCGAGTTTGTCGTTTTCGTCGGCCCCTCGGGCTGCGGCAAGTCCACGACCTTGCGCCTTGTGGCGGGGCTAGAGGACGCCACGTCCGGCGATATCGAGATTGCCGGGCGCGTGGTCAATAACCTTGAGCCGAAAGACCGCGACATCGCCATGGTGTTCCAGAACTACGCGATTTATCCGCATATGACGGTGCGCAAGAATATCGGGTTCGGGCTGCGCAGCTCGAAAATGTCCAAGCCCGACAAGGAAAAGCGCATCGACGAGGTGGCCGAGCTGCTCGATATGACGCCGCTTCTGGGCCGCAAACCGAACCAGTTGTCGGGCGGTCAGCGCCAGCGCGTCGCCATTGGCCGCGCGATGGTGCGTGATCCGGCGGTGTTTCTGTTTGACGAGCCGCTGTCGAATTTGGATGCGCAGCTGCGCACCCAGATGCGGCTTGAGATCAAGAAACTGCACCAGCGCGTCGGCAGCACCATCGTGTTTGTGACCCATGATCAGGTCGAGGCCATGACCATGGCCGACCGCATCGTGATCATGAAAGACGGCTATATCCAACAAGTTGGCACGCCCGCCGAGGTCTACCACAAGCCCGCAAACACCTTCGTTGCGGGCTTTATCGGCGCGCCGTCGATGAACATGCTGCCGGGGGTGGCGCAGGGCGGCAAGGTTACGCTGGACGCAGGCCCGGTCGTTGATCCGGGGCGCAAGCTGGAGAATGGCCGCAAGGTCTTGATCGGCGTGCGGCCCGAGGATTTGCAGCCCGGTGGCGCGGATGTGCTGATCGAGGGCACGGTGGTTCTGAGCGAGCCACTGGGTCACGAGACGCTTTTATATGTGGAAACCGCGTCGGGCGAGATCATCGCCAAGGGCGACGGACGCACCCCGCCGAAGGTCGGCGAGACGGTGAACCTATCGGCGGCGACCGAGAATTTGCACGTGTTTGACGCGGAGACGGGCGAGGCGATCACGTGACAGGTAAGGCTGTCAGAAGCGGCGTTGTGTCGGTTGGGCGGCTCTATTGCGACCTGATTTTTACCGATATTCCGCGCCTTCCGACGTTTGGCACCGAGGTCTATGCGGGCGGGTTTGGCATTCATGCGGGTGGCGGCGCGTGCATCACGGCGGCGCATTTGGCAGCCCAAGGGCGCGCGTCGCATTTGTCATCTTTTCTGCCCTCGGGTCCGTTCGGCCCGTCCATGAAGGCCGAGATCAAGGCGGCGGGTGTGCATCTGGACCTGAGCCGCGCAGCCGACCCGGAGCTGGCGTTGCAGGTCACCGCAGCGCTTGTCGGCGCCGATGACCGCGCGTTTGTGACCAACCGCGCCGGGCCAGCGGCACCGCGTTTGCGCGCTGAGGCGCTGCGCGAGGCGGGCATCACCCATATGCATATTGGCGAGTTGGCGACGCTCATCGAGATGCCGGAATTGTTGAACCTAGCCCATGCGGCGGGGCTGACGGTCTCGCTTGATTGCAGCTGGGACGAAAGCATCGAGGCGACGGATGCGGCGCAATTGATCGCCGCTGTTGATGTATTTTTGCCCAATGCCGCAGAGGCCGCGCGGCTGATTGATATGGGCATCCCTGCGCCGTTCGCGCCGCTGACGGTGATCAAGGACGGCGCGAATGGCGCGTCGGCTTGGCGCGGTGGGCGCGAGACCCATGTGGCTGCCGAGCGGGTGATACCGGTGGACACAACCGGGGCAGGCGACGCGTTCAACGCTGGGTTCCTGCACGCATGGCTGGACGGGCGCGAGCTGTCGGACTGCCTAAGCGCTGGCAACCACGCAGGCGCGCGCGCGATTGGGATGCGCGGTGGATTTGGGCCACTCACGGCCCCTGAGACAGTAGGATTGGAAACAGCCCCATGATCGAGCGGATGCATACAGGCGCGCGAAGCAGCAAGATCGTTAAGCACGCCGGCGTGGTCTATCTGAGCGGCCAAGTGGGCGAGGGTGCGGATATTACGGCGCAGACGGTCGAGTGTCTCGCCCGCGTTGATGCGCTGCTGGCGGAGGCCGGATCGGACCGCGAACATATCTTGCAAGCGGTGGTCTGGCTGGCCGATATGACTGATTTCGCCGAGATGAACTTGGTCTGGAACGCCTGGGTGCCCGAGGGCTTTGCACCTGCACGGGCCTGCGGCGAGGCGAAGCTGGCGCGCGAGGTCTTAAAGGTCGAGATTATCGTGACGGCGGCGGTGAAAGCCTAATTCGGCGCAGCGAGCGTCTTGGACCAGTCGCGCAACCGCTCGACTTCCTCAGGCAAGGGGCGCACCCCGGTATAGGCGTGCAGATATTCCGGCAGCAGGGTCAGGCGGGTGGCCATAGGCTCGTCCAGATCCGCATCATTATACCCGATCTGCATGTAATAGGCGATGCGCGCGCGCGCCAGCGCCTCTTCGGGCGCATACTCGAACCGCGCAAACATTGCCTCCAGCGCGCCGATCCGCTGGGCATCCGAGCGCTCTAGCACTGCGCGGACTTTGGCGTCGCGCCGCGCCCAATCACGGATCGCAAAATCGAGTTTGGTGTTGAAGCGCGCCGGATCCACGAAGCCTGCGAACACGTTGCATACCGCTTGGGTGATCGTGGGGGCGGGGGTCTTTGCGGCCTCGATCACGACGGCTGTATTGGTCGACATCCACTCGTCCAGCAACACATCCAGCAAGTCCTGACGGCTTTTGAAATACCAATAGAAGCTAGAGCGTGAGACGGACATCCGCTCGGCCAGCCCGAGGATTTTAACCTGCTCTACCCCGTGCGCGATCAGCACTTCATGGGCGGTGTTGATCCAATCCTCGCGCGTCACACGGGTGTTGCCTGCGAGCGGTTCTTTGTCCGGGTCGTCGCGGTGTAGTGTGGTGTCCATGGCCCTGATCTAGCTGACGGGAAGCGCGCCGCCAAGCGCGCTGGCCTTGGCGATATAGGCGCGCAAAGCGTCCGTGCGGTCGGCGTCTGGGATGAAGCCATCGGGGCGCGCGAGGATGTCTTGCCAGATGCCGGTGGCGCGGGTGGTGGTGTCGATGCTGCCTTTCTCCTCCCATGTGCCGAAATTGGAATAGTCGTAGCTGAAGGGGCTGTAGAACTCGGTCTGGTAGCGCTGCATCGTGTGGGCCGCGCCGAAGAAATGTCCGCCGGGCATGACTTCTGAGTGGGCGTCCAAGGCCATATCGCTGCTGCCAGTTTGCCCCGACACGCATAATTCGGCGACCATGTTCAGGATTTCGACGTCGTTGATCAGCTTCTCGTAGCCCACGGTCAAACCGCCCTCCAGCCAGCCTGCCGCGTGGATCACCACGGTCGCACCGGACATCAGGCACCCCCAAAGGCCGAACTGCGTCTCGCCTGCGGCCTGCACATCTGAGATATTGGACGCGCTGCCCGTGGCCGAGCGCCATGGCAGACCGATCAGGCGCGCAAGCTGGCCTGCCGCCAGCGACGCGCGGAAATGCTCGGGCGTGCCGAACACGGGCGCGCCCGATTTCATGTCCACGTTGGAGGTGAAGGTGCCGTAGCACACAGGCGCGCCGGGGGTCACAAGCTGGGTTAGCGTGATCGCGGCCAACGCTTCGGTATGGCTCAGGGTGATCGCGCCGCCCACGGTGATCGGGGCCATCGCGCCCATAAGCGTGAAGGGCGTCACGATGGAGACTTGGCCAGCGCGCGCGAAATCCATCAAGCCTTGGGCCATGGGAATGTCGAGCGTGCGCGGTGAGTTGGTGTTGATGATGGTGTAGCAGTGGGATTGGGACGCGAAGTCTTCCGCCGACAGGCCCCGGAAATCGCAGAGTATCTCGAAGGACTGTTCCACTTGCGGGGTGCCGCGTGCGTATACGAACGGCACTTTGTCCGACAGGGTCAACTGGTCTTCCATCATCGCGTAGTGGCGCAGGTTTGTGGGGACATCCTGCGGCTCTATCAGCGGTGGGATCATGTGCAGCACGTCGAAATGGTGGGTGAGTTTGGTGAGCTCTATGTAGGACGCGCGATCACCGGGACGCCGACCTCGAATGCGGTCGGTGGCGTGGGGCGCACCTGCACCCGGCTGGAAGACCAGATTGCCCAACTCCAGCACGATATCGCGGTCGCGCGCGCCCCCGGCAACGGGGATGGATTTGGGGGCGGTGGACAGCGCGGCGTCCACGATCTCGCGCCCGATATGGACCATCTGCGAGCTGTCATCGACGCGTGCGCCTGCGGCCCGAAACGCCTTGCGCGCCTCGGGCAGCAGAACCTTGATGCCTTGGGTTTCCAGCAGCTTTAGCGCGCCTTCATGCATCGCCGCGATGTGGTCGTCGGAGAAGGCCCGCATCGGCGGAAACGGGTTCTTCAGGTTTCGGTAATCGACCTTGCGAACCGGACCTGCGGCATCGGCGGCTTTGCGCCCGCGTCGCCCGCCAGCCCTCACGCCCGCATCGCTTTGCCCGCCGGATCGTAAGGCGAGGGCGCGATGACTTTGGCCGCGCGCTCGACCCCCACGATATGGACGGTCAGGTCGGTGCCTTCCGCCGCCACATCGCGGTTTACCAGCGCCATGGCCAGCGACTTGCCGACCGTATGGCCGTAGCCCCCGGAGGTCACGAAGCCGACCTTATCACCGTTGTGCCAAACAGGCTCGTAGCCGCTGGCATCGGCATTGTCTGCCTCCACCTCCAGCGTGACTTGCACTTGTTTGGAGAGGTTGCCGTCGCGCTCGGCGAGGGCTGCCGTGCGCCCGATGAAGTCGGGTTTTTGCCAGTCGATCCAGCGGTCCATTCCGGTCATGCCCGCAGTGTAGCCTTGGGTGAACTCGGCGTTCCAGATGCCGAAGCTTTTTTCCAGTCGCAGGGACAGCATGGCGTTGAAGCCGATCTCGACCATCCCCTCATCAGCGCCCGCCGCCAGCAGGGTTTTGCGCAGGGTGATGTGGTCGCCCATCCGGCAGTGGATCTCGTAGCCTGCCTCGCCCGTGACACTCAGCCGCCCGACCTTGCAGCGCAGCATTCCGATATCGAAATCGCCACAGCCCATGAAGGGCAGATCGCCCACGGGGCCGTCGGTGAGTTTCTCGATGACGGCCCTCGATTTTGGGCCTGATAGGGAGAAGCCTGCAATTTCGTCCCCGAGGTCTTTGACCTGCACAGCTTCGCCCATGTGGTCGTTGAACCAGCGCATGTGCCAGCTTCGTAAGTAGTAGCTGCCCATCAGCCAGTAGGTGCCGCCGCCCCAGTTGAACAGGGTCAGATCGCCCTTGAGTCGCGCGTCGTCGCCGAGCATCACGGCCAATCGCGCACGACCCGGTTTGGGCAGCCTCGTGGACAGGATTTGGTTCAGCCAGTCTTCCGCGCCCTCGCCAGAAACCTCGAACCGCGAGAAGCCGGAGATGTCCAGAAGGCCGACGCCCGCGCGCACGGCTTTGCACTCGGCGGCGACAATATCGAAGGCGTTGGAGCGCTTGAGGGATGGCACTTCCTCAAAGCCCTTCTCGGCGAAATAGAGCGGCACTTCCATGTCCCAGCTCTGCCCCCATTGGCACCCGGCTTCCGTCATATCCGAATAGGCCGGGGCCATTTTCAAAGGCCGTCCGGCGGGAAGTTGTTCGTTCGGATAGGTCATCACGAAGCGGCGCGAGTAGAACTGTCCGGTGGTTTCCTTGATATATTGCTTGTTCTCGGCCCAGATGCCGTAGCGCGCGACGTCCATGCCGTAGACGTCTGCCTCAGGCTCGCCGTGGATCATCCATTCGGCCAGCGATTTGCCGACACCGCCGCCCTGAAGGAAGCCCGCCATGACCGCACACGCGCTCCAATACCCGCGTTTTCCGGGGACGGGGCCGACCAGCGGATTGCCGTCGGGGCTGAAGGTAAACGCGCCGTTAACCCATGTTTTGACGCCGACATCTTGCAAGGCGGGGTAGCGCTCAAACCCCAAGGTTAGCTCATGCTCGATGCGATCCGTGTCTTCTTGTTGCAACTCAAACCCATACTCCCACGGGGCTCCGTCCATCATCCAGTGCTGGTGGTCGACCTCGTAGATGCCGAGCAGCACGCCCTTTTGGTCTTGGCGCAGATAGGTGAAGCCTTCGAGATCGACGGTCATCGGCACCTCGAAATCAAGCTCTTCCAGCGCCGGGATCGTGTCGGAGATCAGGTAGTGGTGGTTCAGCGGCGAGACGGGCAGCTCCACCCCCGCCATCCTGCCCACCTGCTTGGCCCAGAGGCCCGCAGCGTTGACCACATGCTCGCATGAAATCGTGCCTTTTTCGGTCACGACCTCCCAGCCCTCAAGCGTCTGGTTCAGCTCAAGCACGCGGTTATGTTCGATCACGGTTGCCCCGCGCTTTTTGGCGGCCCCGGCATAGGCGTGGACGGTGCCGGTGGTGTCGATATAGCCCTCGCGGTCGGCCCACATCCCGCCCAAAAGGCCCTCGCCGGACATGATCGGGTTCAGCGCGACGGCCTCTTCCACGGTGACGAGACGGCAGTCTTCGATCCCGATGGACTGAAACGTGCGGTAGGCCGATTGCAGCCATTCCCAGCGGTCGGGCGTGCCCGCCATGGTCAGGCCGCCGGTCATGTGCAGGCCGATATTTTGGCCGGATTCTTCTTCGATCGTGGACAGAAGGTCGATGGTGTAGGCTTGCAGTTGCGCGATGTTGGGATCGGCGTTCAGCGCGTGGATGCCGCCTGCGGCGTGCCAGCTAGAGCCTGCGGTCAGCACCGAGCGCTCGATCAGGCACACGTCGGTCCAGCCCAATTTGGCGAGGTGATAGAGCACCGATGTGCCCACAACGCCGCCCCCGATAACGACCACTCTGTAATGCGATTTCATAGGTGCGCTCCCCGATTGTCTGGTGCCATCTTGGCAGGTCTGCGGGGGACGTTAGGGGGCCGAGGCGCTTGCGTCTAGACATAAGTGTCTAGGGGGTGCGATCCGTTAGGCCGACAGCGGGACGCGGGCGAGGGCGTGAAACTGCCCCGCGCCGTCTTCCCCGCATAGGGTGAGCGCGTCGAGCGTCAGCGGGCAGGGCAGGGATGGGGCGAAATATGCGCGCGCCTCGTGTGCGATCTGGTCGAACCCTGTGCGCGGCAGCGGTCCGGTGAGGGTCATGTGAAAGGCAAACGCCTCCATCACATGGGGATAGCCCCAGCGCTGCAACCGCGCCTCTGCGCCAGCGGGTAGCCCTGTGCCGCGTCGCCGCGTTGTCTCGGCTTCAGTCAATGGCGCGCGGAACGGATCGAAATGCGCGACCACTTGGGCGGCGAACAGATCTAACGCGTCGGTCTCGCCCACGGGCGTCAGCACGAGGAACCGCCCGGTCTGCGTGACCTCCAGCCCGTCGATCATCACCGGGGGCGTTTGCGCGCAGAACCCCGCAACTGCGGCGCGCAACGCGTCCTCCGTCACCTCCTCCGCCAGTCGAAACGGCGCTTTCAACGTCGCGTGGAACCCATAACGGCGCGGGCGCTTGGCGACGTCTTGGGTCAGCCAAGCCTCTCCGGCTTGGGCAAACGGACCGGGCGGCGGCGTGAAATAGAGGGCGTAGCGCGTATACATGCCCCGCCTTTAGCGCCCCGGCGCGCGCGCGACAACGATTTGGCTGGCCAATGCGCGCCAAACTAGGCGAGGGTCGCGCCAGAACTGCCCCAAAGGCAACGCCTCCGCCCAAAAGGAACGCCCCACATGTCTCACCCCCTGAAAGTCGGCTTCCTCGGCACCGGCCATATCGCGGCCCCGATGGCGCGCCTGATTGCGCGCCAAGGCCATAGCGTGACGGTGTCCGAGCGCAGCCAAGCGACCTCAAGCGCACTGGCCGCCTCGGGCCTTGGCATCGTCGCGGCGAACAACCCGTCGGTGCTTGAAGCGTCCGACGTGGTGTTTTTATGCCTGCGCCCCGGTGTCTGGGCCGATGTTGTGGCCCCGCTGAAATGGCGCGCAGACCATAGGGTGATCTCCGTCATGGCGGGGGTGTCTTTGGCCCAGATCGCGCAGCTCTGTGCGCCCGTTACGCGCGTGTCGGCCACCTTGCCGTTGGAGTTCTTGGAAACGGGCGGCTGTCCTTTGCCCGTCGCCGGACCCGACGAGCCGTTGCGGACCCTGCTGGGCAACATCAACCCGATCATTCCGCTGGACGATGAGGCCGAGTTGCAGGCCTATTTCGCTGCCTCCGCGCTGATGTCGGGGGTCTTGGGCGTCATGCAGGCGGGCGCGGAGTGGCTGGGCGATCAGACGAAAAACAAAGACGCCGGAGAGGTTTACGTGGCGAATTTAATCTCGGGCTATCTGGGCGCGCTGGACAAATCCAAGGCCGGAGAGTTGGAGGCGCATAAGAATGCGCTGGCCTCGCCAAACACGCTGAACCGGCAGATGGTCGAGGGGTTGGACGCGGCCGGGACATTCAAAGCGCTGCCAGAAGTCCTCGGTAAAATCAAAGCCTCGATGGGCTAGTCCAAAGCTCGCGCGGCCACCGCGACCCCCTCAGTTACCGCCGCCGACGGATATAGGATCACCGTCATGCCATCCTCTAGCCCGCCGAGCACTTGGGTTGCTATCCCGTCGCTACGCCCGATCTGGACAGGCGTCAGGCGCGCCGCGCCGTCCTCTACCCGGAACGCGGCCCAGCCTGTGCCATCCCGAAAGAGCGCACTTGCAGGCACGACCAGGGCGGCAGCGTCCTCCCAGACCACCACCCGCGCCTCCACCCGGAACCCGTGGCCCAACGCGCCGCGCGCCTGCGCCGGACTGGTCAGGGCCACAACGGCGGTCACGCGCTGCTCCTCGACGCCGAGGGCCGAGAATTTCGTCACGCCAAATGGATCGACCCGCTGGACCACGCCTGCGAGGTTCGCGTCACCGCCCCAGTCTTCGATAATCACCCGGTCGCCTGCGGCCACCTGCACGGCGTCGGTCGAGATCAGTTCCACCACCACCTCCAGATCACCTGACACATCGCCAATTTCCATGATCGGCGCGCCCGCGGGCAGGGTGGTTTCAGATTGCTGGATCAGGCGCAAAACGCGACCATCTGCGGGGGCGTAAAGCGGAATATCATCCGCGTCACCGCCCACCGCGCTGGCCAGCCCTCGATCGTCAAACCCGATCAGTTGCGAGCGCGCATTGGCAACTTCGGCCTCGCGCACGCCGATCGCGGCCTCGGCGGTGTCGACATGGGCCTGCGCGATACGGGCGGTTTGCTGGGACCGCTCTAGGGCCGCGTCAGACGCAATATCGCGCTCTTGCAACTGGCGGGTGCGGTCCAGTTCGGTCTGCGCAAATTCCGCATTGGCCAAAGCCGCATTCATATCGGCGCGGGCCACCCGCAACGCCGCCTCAGCGGCTGTGACTACCGCGCGCGCCTGCTCGCGGGTGCGCACGTCGAGGGCGGCGGGATTGGTCGGCAACATATGTGCAACAACCGTCACGCCGCGCTCAACGGGCGTGCCCGGTGTCACCTCGACCCGTTGCAAGCGCCCTGCGACAGGGGTGGAGACGACGTAGGCTTCGGCCACCCGTGTGCGGCCTTCTTCGTCAATCGTCACGACCAAGGGGGCCACGGTCACCGCGCCCATATCCACCGCCATCGGGCGCGGCCAGAACGCGGCGGCGAGTGCTGCGCCCAGCACAACAAGCGCGGCCAGCGTCAGGACCAAACGGGATCGTTTCTTGGGTTTCGCCATTGGGCTTACTCCCTCGTTTTCAAAGTAGCGACCAGATCAGTTCGGTCGAGGTCTCGTTTCACCGCGAGGCCAGAGGCCAGCGCCGCGCCCACCACCACCAGAACCGCAGCCCCGTAGCTGGGCGGGTCGAACAGGGCGGGGATTTGGTAGATCTCGGTCGAATAGGCCTCGGCAATCAGGATTGACACACCGTAGCCCAATGCGCCCCCAAGGGGCAGGGCGGCCAGTGTCACAACGGCCAATTCGCCCAGCAGCACGAACGCCGCCTCGCCTTTGGTGAACCCGATGACGCGCAAGGAGGCCAGATCGCGCGCGCGCTCGGCTTGGGCAATGCGGGCCGAGTTATAGACGATGCCAAAGGTGATGATGAAGGCCAGCGCCGCCATGACGTAGCGGGTCGCACCCGCGCCCTCGTTCATCATGCGTTTGAAGGCGTCTTGGGCTTGGGCCTTGAGGCTGACCCCGGCGACAGTGGGCATGTCCTTGAGGCGCGCATAGATCGCGTCGGCTTTGGCGCTGTCGATGCTCAGAAAAGCGCCCGAGACGCGACCGGGTTCGCCCAGCACTCGGTTCAGCGCGTCCAGAGGCAGATAGGCAGGCGCGCCCAGCAGCGTGTCGGCGATTTGCACCACGGGCAGGTTCAGCACAGGTTGCGCGCCCGTGCGCACCTCGACGCTCAGCATCTGGCCGGGGCGCAGGTCCAGTTTATCGGCCAAGGCGCTCGACAACACGATCCCCTCGGGGCGCAGCGCAATTGCGCCTTGATTGGCATCGAGCGCGCGGTAAAGGCGCGGCGCGTCGGCCATGCCCGTCAGCGCGCCCCGGTGGCTGAGGCGTCCGTTGCGCAAGATGGCAGGCACGCTGCGGGTCGGTTCCACGCTGAGCACGCCGTCCATGCGCGCCAACTCAAACACGGTTTTGTCGCTGACTGCATGGGTAAAACTGACCGTCACGTCCGAGCGGTCCACGACCGAGAAAGTCAGGTCAACCGTGCTCTCAAAACTGGCGAAGATCGAGATCATGGCGACTGATAAGCCCATCCCGCAAGCCAGCCCCACCACAGCCCCCAGCATCCGTCCCGGTTGGCGCGTCAGGCGGCGCAAGACCATGCGGCTGGGCTGATCGAGGTAGCGGTTGAAGGCGGCCCCAATGCGCCCGGTGCGCGAATAATCCGCAGGCGCAGGCGGGCGCATGGCGGCGGCTGGTGTCAGTGCGAAGACCTGGCGCAACACCAGCGCGCCGCCTGCCGAGGCTGCCAGAACGCTAACGGCGAACCCGATCACAAACGAGGCCGGATCAAGCTGGAACACGAGGAATGGGAACTTGAAATATATCAGGTATACACCGATCAACGCCCGCCCAGCGGCAATGCCAAACAGACTGCCGAGGATCGCGCCGCCCACCGCGATCACCAGCACCAGTTTCAGGTAATGCGCGCCGACCTCGATGTTGGAATAGCCAAACGCCTTCATTAACCCGATCTCTTCACGCTCGGACTGCACCATGCGCCCAATCACGATATACAAAAGGAACGCCGCGACAGCGAGAAACAGCGGTGGCACCGAGGTCGATGCCGCCTCCAGCCCTGCAATTTCCTGAGTGACAAACTGGTCTGACAGCTGGTCCGCCAGCCCGTAAGCGCCGAGACCCCCGTAAGGATCGAGCACCCGGTCAATACCTGCAAAAACTGCAGGCTCGCTTGCGCCGCGCTCCAGCCCCACAAGGGCTTCGTTGAACGCGCCCGACATCCCGTAGGCGGCTGCCAGGGCAGAGCGGCTCATCCAGATCACCCCAAAACGCGCATCATCGGGGACCAATTCGCCGGGGGCGGTCACATACAGAAACTCGGGGCTTTGGGCGAGGCCGACAATATCAAACGTCCGCCGCGCCCCGTTCATAGTGGCTTGCAGCGCGTCGCCGGGGCGCAGGTTATGGGCCTTGGCAAAGCTTTCCAGCAGCAGGATTTCATCTGGGCGGTCGCGGTCCAGCCTGCGTCCATCGGTGAGGAAAAGCGCGTTCAGCGCCGTCTCGCCCCGGTCTGGCAATGACAGCGCGCGGGCTTGCACGGGCACCGCAAGCCCCGGCAAATTCACCAAGGCCGTGCCGGTCACGCGGGCCTCAGCGCTCGCCACACCGGGCAGGGCCGTGATGTGGTCCATCAAGCGATCCGGTGCGCGCACCACCGGGGCGTAGACGTCGGCGAGGCGGTAGCGCTCGTAATAGGCGCGCTTGGTTTCCGACAGCGAGTTCACGAGGCCCGTCATCATCACCAGCATCATCACGCCCGTCGCAATCACCAGCGCAATCGCAAGCGCTTGGCCCTTCATGTGCCACAAATCGCGGCCCAGTTTGGCGTTGAGCGGGCTCACCAGTGGATCTCCTCTGGGGGGAGTTTGGTGGTGTTGGTCTCGATCTTACGGATGGCTCCATCGGCAAAATGGATCACGCGGTCGGCCATCTTTGCGGTCGCCGCCGCATGGGTGACCATCAACACAGTCGTGCCCAGCTTCTCGTTCACATCCAGCAGCACCCGCAGGACGGCTTTGCCGGTGGCGCTGTCCAAGGCCCCTGTCGGCTCGTCACAAAACAGAACCTCGGGCTGTTTGGCCACGGCGCGGGCAATGGCGACGCGCTGCTGTTCGCCCCCCGATAGCTGTGCCGGGAAGTGGTCGATCCGGTCGGTCAGACCGACGAGCGACAAGGCCGCGTCCGGGTCCATCGGGTCATTTGCGATCTCTGTCACCAACTCGACATTCTCGCGGGCCGTGAGGCTGGGCATGAGGTTATAGAACTGAAACACAAAGCCGATATGGTTGCGGCGGTAGCGCGTCAGGGCGGTATCGTTCATGTCGTGCAGCGGCTGGTCGCGGAAATAGGCCTCGCCCTCGGTCGCGCGGTCGAGCCCGCCGATGATGTTGAGAAGCGTGGATTTGCCCGACCCGGACGGCCCCAGCAGCACCACGATCTCGCCTGCCGGAATTTCCAGATCAACGCCGCGCAGGGCATGCACAGCGCTGCGGCCTTCGCCGTAGACCTTGGTGAGGCCACGGGTGCGAAAGGCGGGCAGGGCGGGTGTTGTTTCGGCCAAAGGGCGGCCTCCGTGGTTGCGCGCCCCAGACAAACGCCTGCGGGGCGCGCAAGTCAAGGTTGCGCGCAACTTTTAGTGACCCGGTGGTCAGGTCAAGCGGGACGGGGTATGTTCTGTGGACGGGCGCGTCTATGGTATGGCAGTGGATTGGGGCGATGTGACATCTTCGTTAGCGTTCAATCTGCGATCGGAGTGGACATGACAGACCTGCTGTCTATCGTTTTTATCATCGGGGCCAGCCTGTTGGATTTGGCCGAGGCGTGGTCTTTGGCAATCATCGCAGTTGTGGTTGTTATTGACTTGGCTGTCGGCCGACGTGTTCGCGCGTTCATGTGGTTTGGGGTATTGCAGATCGCCGGGCTTGGCCTCGGATATGCATGGGTGGTCCGCGTGGGTCTACAGCAAGATGTCTCGGGGCCTTACGCCGCCGCGTTCTTAATCGGCGCGTGGTGCATTTTGGCTGTGGCGTTTCACACTGTTTTTGTGATCCGCCAGATCATGAGACGCTAAGGGGGCGTTGGCATACCCCGGTGCCTGAACCGCCAACGCGCGGTATGCCATTGCGAACCAATCACCCCCGCAAGCGCGACCCATCCGCATCGAAGGGCGGCTCGGCTAGGATGCGCGCGGTATGGGGGCGTCCTAGCACGGCAATGTGGAGGGTTTGGCCGGGTGTCTCGTATCCGGTTTTGACGTAGCCGAGCGCTAGGGATTTGCCGACATGATAGCCATACGCCCCGCTGCTGACTTGACCCACGGGCGTCCCATCGGGCAGGAAGATCGGCTCGCCGCCTGACGCATCAGCTTCCTCGGCGTCCACCTCCATCAGCACCATATGCTCGCGCGGCGCGGTGCCTGCGACGGCGGCATAGGCGTCCTTGTTGAGGAATTCCTTGTCCATCTTCACCAACCGCGCCAGCCCGGATTCCTGCGGCCAGTATTCGGGGGAATACTCCCGGCCCCAGGAGCCGTAGCCTTTTTCCAGACGCAGGCTCATGAGCGCGCGACTGCCCACGGGGCCTGCGCCGAATTCCTTACCGGCCTCGATCAGTGCGCCGTAAAGCGCTTCCTGATCGGCCTCATTGCAGTGCAACTCCCACCCCAGATCACCGGTGAACGACACCCGCAGCGCGAGGCATTCGACGCCTGCGACCGTCATCCAAGCCGAGCGCATGAACGGCATGTCCACATTCGCCAGCGCCGCATTCGTCAGGCGGCTAAGCAAGGCGCGAGACTGCGGCCCGGCCACGTTGAACCCGCACATCGCTTCCGTCTGGCTCTCGAATGTCGTGCCCTCCGGCAGGGGCACGGCCTTGAAAAAGCGCTGGTGGAACCGCTCGGCCATGCCCGATCCGATGATCCAGAACTCGTCCTCGGCCAGCTTGGTGACGGTGAAATCCCCCGCCACGCCGCCGCGCTTGCCGATCAGCGGGGTGAGGCACGAGCGCCCCACAAGACGCGGCATCCGGTTGGCAAACAGCGCGTTCAACCAATCCTCAGCGCCCGCACCCTGCACGCGGTATTTGGCGAAGTTCGAGATGTCGATGATGCCGGCCCCGTCGCGCAACATCTGCGCCTCGCGCCCGACGCTGTCCCACCACGGCTGGCGCGCAAAGCCCGCGCTGTCGGGTGTGCTTGCGTCGAAATAGAGCGGATGTTCCCAGCCGTAATTCAGCCCAAACTGCGCGCCGAGACCCTTTTGCATCCCGTAGGCCGGGCGCGTGCGCACCGGGCGACCTGCTTCGCGTTCCTCGCCCGGAAAGTGGATTTTGAAGCGGTTGGCGTATTGATCGCCGACGCGCGCGCGTGTGAAGGCCTTGCCCGCCCAAGCGCCGAACCGCGCCATGTCCCAGGCGAACATATCCAAGCTCGGTTCGCCCTCGACCATCCATTCAGCCGCCAGTTTACCCATGCCGCCATTTTGCGAAAACCCCGGAATAATGCCGTTGCAGCAGAAATATCCCGTTAGCTCCGGGGCCGGGCCGAACAGCACATTCGCGTCCGGCGACCAGATCATCGGCCCGTTGATGACGCGCTTGATGCCTGCCTCGCCCACCGCCGGAACCCGGTCGATGGCGCGCATCATGTTATCCTCAATGCGCTCCAGATCGTCGGCGAACAGCTCATGCCCGAAGCCTTGGGGCGTGCCATCCTCGGCCCAGAAGCGCACGTCTTTCTCGTAGGCCCCGACCAGCAGGCCTTGGCCTTCTTGGCGCAGGTAATATTCGCCGTCGCGGTCGGCGACACTCGGCAAGCGCCGATCCATCGCCGCAATCTCGGCAATCGTTTCGGTCACGAAATACTGGTGTTCGGTGGGCAAAAGCGGCAGCTCCAGCCCTGCCATTGCGGCGACTTCACGCCCCCAGAGCCCGGCGGCATTGACCACCCACGGCGTGGCGATATCGCCCTTCTCGGTGCGCACGATCCACGTCCCATCCGGCTGCTGTTCGGTCCCCGTCACGGGCGTAAAGCGGTGGATTTCCGCGCCCCGCTTGCGCGCCCCGACCGCATAAGCGTTGGTGACGCCCGAGGGGTCGACATTGCCGCCGTCAGGCTCGAACATGATGCAGCGGATGCCGTCATAGTTGACCAGCGGGTGCAAACGCTCGGCTTCGTCGCGGCTGACCTCGTGGAAATTCATGCCGTAGCGCCGCGCCTTGGCTTCTTGCAGGCGCAGCTGGTGTTCGCGCTCGACAGTCTGCGCGAGGTAGAGCGAACCGGGTTGAAAGACGCCGCAAGACTGCCCGGTCTCGGCTTCCAACTCCTTGTAAAGGTTCATAGTGTAGTGCTGAAGGCGGCTGATATTGGTGCTGTCATGCAGGCCGTGGATATTGGCCGCTGCGTGCCATGTGGAGCCGGACGTTAACTCAGAGCGCTCCAGCAGAACCACATCGGTCCAGCCGAGTTTTGCGAGGTGATACAGGATCGAGCAGCCAATGACGCCGCCGCCAATCACCACCGCTTGGGCATGGGTTTTCATCGAGGCCGACTCCTTGAGGCGCTAGGTGTTGCCGGGCAAGGTGGCGCGCGGGGCCGTGGCGCTCTGGTCACAAGGCGACGAAACGCGTCGGTTTCAGGTCATGGCTTCACTACGCGACGCCGCCCACCATTGCCCTTGCGACCGCCGCGCGCTAGCAATTGCCGTCCCGTCCCCGGAGTGCCCCCATGCCCGAGTTATCCCTGCTTTTGCCGATGATCGTGCTGCTCATGGTGATCGGCGCATTTGCAGGCGTGCTGGCCGGGCTGCTCGGCGTTGGCGGCGGCATCGTTCTGGTGCCTGCGTTGTTTTATGCCTTCTCGGGCCTTGGCTATGCTGGCGACGCGCTTATGCAGATCTGCCTTGCCACCTCGCTGGCCACGATCGTTGTCACCTCCGTCCGCTCGGTGCTGAGCCACAACAAAAAGGGGGCGGTGCGCTGGGACATTTTGCGCGCATGGGCCCCCGGTATCGCCATCGGCGCAGTCATCGGCATGGTGACAGTCTCAGGCCTGCGCACGGCGACCTTGCAGGCGATCTTTGGCCTGTTGGCCTTGACCATCGGGCTTTATATGGCGTTCGGGCGCGCCGAATGGCGCTTGGGCCACGAGATGCCCAGGGGCGTTTTGCGCGCGATCTTGTCGCCCGCAATCGGCTTTTTATCGGTGCTCATGGGGATCGGGGGGGGCTCGTTCGGGGTGCCGCTCATGAGCCTGTTTGGCCTAGCGATCCACAACGCTGTCGCCACTGCCGCAGGCTTCGGGATCATCATCGCCGTGCCCGCCGTGATCGGATTTGTGCTGGTTGGCACGCCCATCGGTGCGCCGCCTTGGACGCTGGGTGTCGTGAACTTTCCGGCGTTTGGGCTGATCATCGCAATGACCCTGATTACAACGCCTTATGGCGCGAAGCTCGCGCATTCCATGGACCCAAAACCGCTTAAGCGCGTCTTTGCGGTGTTCCTCGTCGTGGTCGCGCTGAATATGCTGCGCCAAGCTTTCTTTGCATGAGGTTTGAGGTCGAAGGCTGGGCGATTTTTCGGGCTGAAGACGCAACCCTCCGCTGGGCTGAGGCGGTTCTGCCTCTCGCGCAAGCTGCCCTGAAGACGTCCGAGCGCCGCCATGGCCGCACATGGGCCCCCGGCGTCGATCTGCTGGACAACAACGCCGCAGGGGCCATCCCGAATGGCCCGCCATTTCAAGGTGCTGCCCTCGCCAAAGCCCAGTCGCTGGCCGCACCCCTTGCGCTGCACCGCGCCCAAATCTCGGCGGTCTGGCCCGGCTATCCGCAGCGCGACACGGGTGAGAGCGCCGCAAACCACCGCTACCGCGCCATGCGCGACGCCGCCCATATCGACGGTCTGCTGCCCGAGGGCCCAAATCGCCGCCGCCATCTGCGCGAGGCCCACGCATGGGTGCTTGGGATCGGGCTAAGCGACACCAAAGCGGCACCCCTCGTGCTGTGGCCCGGCAGCGCGGCCATCTTCCGCGCCGCATTCCAGCGTTTCTACAGCCCGCATTCGGACGCGCATTGGGGCACACTCGATGTCACGGACCTCTACCAATCCACCCGCCGCACGGTGTTTGAGACCTGCGCGCGCATAGAGGTGCCGCTGGGGCTGGGCGAGGCGGTCTTGCTGGATCGCCATATGCTGCACGGGACAGCGCCATGGCGAGACAGCGCCGAGGGGTGTCGGATCACGGCATTCTTCCGACCTGAGCTGACGCAAGTGGCAGACTGGGTTTGAGCGGTCGGGATTTGGATATTTAGAAAAGCAAAGGGTCTGGGCTTAGCGCTTGAGCCGCGCCGCACGCCCCCCGCGCCGACCCTTGGGGGCAGGCTCGCGGTTGGGCAGATCGGCCATGATGGCGCTGCGCGCAGCAGGCGACAGTTGCGACCAGATACCGATCTCGTCAATGGAGCGCGCGCATCCGGTGCACAGGCGCGTCTCGGGATGGACCACGCAGATATTGATACACGGGCTTTCAATTTCGGCCCGTTTCCACACGTCGCTCATGTTGCCTCGCCTTCCATATGCCGGAATCGGTCCAGTGCTCCTTGCAAGATATAGGACGCGGCCACATGGTCGATCACCCCTGCGCGACGTTTTCTGGACGCATCCGCCTCTAATAACGCACGCTCGGCGGCCACGGTGCTCAATCGCTCGTCCCAAAAGCCAATCGGCAAGTCGCAGCGAACCGACAGATTGCGCGCGAACGCACGGGTCGATTGCGCGCGCGGCCCTTCCGAGCCGTCCATATTCAACGGCAAACCAAGGATGATACCGCCGACCTCGCGCGCGGCAAACAGCGCCTCAAGTGCCGTCGCATCAAGCCCGAACTTCTTGCGCTTGATCGTCAAAACCGGGGTCGCCACGGTCCAGAGCAGATCGCAGATCGCCACCCCAATCGTCACAGTTCCCAGATCCAGCCCCGCAATCGCCCGCATCTTCGGCAAGGCCGCGCGAAACGCATACAGATCCTCAAAAACTGCCACTACTGCTCGATACCCGCATCGCGCGCTGCTTCCAGGATGGGCACCCGGTTGATGTCGTCGGGAAACACCCGCTGCGCCTCGGCCCAGACCGCGCGGGCGGCAGCACTTTGGCCGAGCACGCCGTAGGCGCGGATCAAGCGCGCCCAATCTGCGGGCGGACCCCCTTCGGAGGCCAGCCGCTCGGCCAGACCCCCCACCATGCCTTCGATCATCTGCATCCGGTCGCCAGCCGTCATGTCCTCAGACGCCTCGATATCGGCGGTCGTGGGGCCACGTGTCGGGGCTGCGTCGCGCGCAGGCATCTCGTAATCCACCCCCGCCTGCATCGCGGCAATCTCGATCTGGTCGCGGATCGGGTCTTGCCACGGATCATCGGGCTGACTTTCGGCCAATAACTGCGCCCAGATCCGAAACGCCAAATCAGGCCGTCCGGTTTGGGCAAACATCAGCCCCGAATAATACCGCGCGACCCCATCACCGGGCGCCAGATTGAGCGCGCGGCCGATCACCGCCTCGGCCTCGGGCGAGACGTATCCGCCCGCAGCCAGCACCATCATATCGGCCAAATCGGTGTAGTCACGCGCGCGCACATCCTCGCCGCGCAACTGCACGACGCGCGCTTGCACCTTCCATGCGGCCTGATAATTGCCCATGCCCGCCTCTTGGCGCGCCAGCAACGTATGGCCGCGCAGGTCATTGGGCCGCTCGGCAACTACCGTGCGCAACCGCGCCACCAGCGCCAAATACTCAGCTTCAAATATGCCTTCGGCGGGGGGCGGGTTGCGCAAAGCCTCTTCAGCCTCGGCAATCGTTTGGGAGGGGCGCTGCGCGCGCGTCTGCTCGGCCATCTCCATACGCTGGATCAGGGGCAGGTCCGGGTATCCCGGCGCGCCGATTTGCCAATAAAGCCCAAACGCGCCGCCCAAAATCACGAGGCCCGCCAAAGCCGTCGCCGCATAATTGGCAGTCTTAGGCGCCATGCGCCCCTCGGTCGCCTCGCCTTGGGCCGCTTTATCGGCGTCCAGTATCCGGCGCGAGATTTCCACCCGCAAGCGTTCTGCCTCGTCTTCAGGCACAACCCCGCGGGCCACATCGCGGTCCACCTCTTTCAGCTGGTCTCGGTAAACGCGCAGATCAAACTCTGCCGCCGGGGCAACAGCGGCCCGCGCGCGCAGCAACACAAGTGCCACGGCAAAAACGACAACGAGCGACATCAATGTGGTGACAACCCAGAACATGGTGCGCAGACCTCCTCGTCGCGGTTTTGTGCTATGTAGAGACCCTCCGCCGCCCTGAAAAGAGCGTCCAACCCCCGACGCGCGGATTTGTCCTGCCCGGGGGTGCACCTTTTGCGGCAGTATTTTCGCCCATGTCGGTTTTTTGGCCCATTGTGGCGGGAATCAACGTGGGGCAATCTGCGCGTCGATGCAGATATGCGTCACGCCCGACCACCGATCCAGGGAATGCCCTCCATGCGCCGCTACTCCGCCTTTGCCATCGCCCGAGAGGCCGCTCGCTATCACACCGGGTGGGAGCGCGCGTGGCGCTCGCCCGCCCCGAAATCCGACTATGACGTCATCATCGTGGGCGCGGGCGGCCACGGGCTGGCCACCGCGTACTACTTGGGCAAGGAACACGGCATCAAGAATGTGGCGATCATCGAGAAGGGCTGGCTTGGCGGCGGCAATACCGGGCGCAACACCACGATCATCCGCTCAAACTACCTGCAAGACCCGTCGGCGGCGATCTACGAGAAGGCGCGCAGCCTGTATGAGACGCTAAGCCAGGACCTGAACTACAACATCATGTTCTCCCCGCGCGGTGTGATCATGCTGGCCCAGACCCAATCCGAGATCCGAGGCTACCAGCGCACCGCCCATGCCAACGCCATTCAAGGCGTGAAGACCGAATGGATCGGGCCGCAGCGCGTCAAGGAACTGTGCCCGATCATGAATATCGAGGGGCCGCGCTATCCGGTGCTCGGCGGTCTCTGGCAAGCGCGCGGCGGCACGGCGCGCCACGATGCGGTGGCGTGGGGCTATGCGCGCGCCTGCAGCGATATGGGCATGGACATCATCCAGCAATGCGAGGTCACGGGGGTCGAGCAATCTGGTGGCCATGTCACCGGGGTGCAGACCACCAAAGGCCGGATCGGGACCAAGAAACTTGCGATGGTTGTGGCGGGGCACTCAGGTGTTTTGGCCGATATGGCCGGGTTTAGGTTGCCGCTGGAGAGCGTCGCGTTGCAGGCGCTGGTGTCCGAGCCGATCAAGCCCTGCATGGATGTGGTCGTGATGGCCAACACTGTGCACGGGTATATGAGCCAGTCTGACAAGGGCGAAATGGTGATCGGGGGCGGGACCGACGGCTATAACAACTACACCCAGCGCGGGAGCTTCCACCATATCGAGGAGACGGTGCGCGCGCTGGTCGAGACCTTCCCGATGATCTCGCGGCTGAAAATGCTGCGCCAATGGGGCGGGATCGTGGACGTGACCGGGGACCGCTCGCCGATCCTGTCGAAGACGCCCCTCGGGGGGTGCTTCGTGAATTGCGGGTGGGGGACTGGTGGGTTCAAGGCGATCCCCGGGTCGGGGTTCGGGATGGCGGAGTTGGTCGCAAAGGGAGAGCCCGGAGGGCTGACCGAGCAGTTCGGGATGGACCGGTTCAGGGAAGGGCGGTTCATCGATGAGAGCGTGGCGGCGGGGGTGGCGCATTGAGTGATAAGGGGGTGCTGGGGCTTTACTGGGCACGAACGCTGCTCTGGTTTCTCTTGGCGTTATGGTTTCTAGCTTCAATCTATCTGTTGTTCTTTGGACATGCACACAGCTTCCAAAGAGCTGGTTCTATGGGAGTAGGCCTTGTAGTGATAGCGTTTGGTTTTTCGAAGTCACGTCAGACGAAAGAGGCCGAAAAGTTGTTGAGCCAACAAATTGAGATGGCCGAAATTCGGGCGCATGTTCATGCTGGTGGCTTGGCAACAAAAGTAATTGAGAAGACAATTGGACAACAGCCGAATAATCTCGAGATTCTTGATAATCTGCGCGAAATCGACGAAATGCTTGTTCATCAGGTTTCGGAAGTCTCGAACGACTTAAGAGCGAAAACGTCAAAGCTAGAGCGTTCTCTAACCATTGATAGCGTAATTGAGATTGTCATGATTGTTTGTGCGACAATGCAATGGGGGTACGGCGATTTGTTCCATTGCTGGTGGAACGGTAATGGGTGGCAAGCATGCTAGCACTGCAATTTAGTGCCAATGGGAGAACAAATGGCAACGCCCGTGTCCGGCGCTCTGCCCGTTCAGCCCTGAAACGGTCCATTGGACCGTTTCCGAGACGGGCTTCACCCACCCTCACGGGGCGGGCGCTTCGCTTCCTTCGCTCGGTCCGGGCGCGTTGCGCTTTGCCTCAACGAAACCGTGAAACCTGTAGGGCGGGACTTCAGCCCGCCATCTCGACCGTTGCGATGCGCCCAAAACCGGGCTTTCGAAAGCCCGGACCACGCGGCTTCGAAGCCGCTTTGCCGCCGTCGCGCCAAGGCGTTAACCTTTCCTGCCCCACCAACACGCGCACCGACCAAATACCGACGCGATACCGACGTCATACCGACGTGGCGAACGCTGCGTTAACGAAAGCGCAATCATGCTGATTCTGACCTGTCCCAATTGCGGCATAGACGCCGACGAAACCGAGCTGCACGGCGAGGGCGAAGCCCATCTGATGCGCCACGGCCCCGGCTCCACCGACGATGATTTCGAGGGCTATCTCTTCCACCGCAAGAACCCGCGCGGCGTGCATTTTGAGCGCTGGCGCCACGTCAATGGCTGCGGAAAATGGTTCCATGCGGCGCGCTGCACCCAGACGCTCGAAGTGTTCGGGACCTACTCGGCGCAAGTGACAGAACCACCCAAGGCCCTGATAAAAAAGATAAAAACCAAACGACCCGATTGGGAGGGCCTGTCATGAGCACCCGTCTTGCCAAAGGCGGTCGCTTGATTGACCGCTCCTCCCGCGTGGAGTTTTCGTTCAACGGCAAGCGCCTGTGGGGCCACAAGGGCGATACCCTCGCCAGTGCTCTGCTCGCCAACGACCAGATGCTCATGGGTCGGTCGTTCAAATACCACCGCCCCCGTAGTGTGGTCGCAAGCGGGGCCGAAGAACCAAACGCCCTCGTCGCCCTTGGCACGGATGCCGCGATGGAGCCAAACGCGCGCGTCACAACAACCGAGCTTTTTCAGGGTCTTAGCGCGCGCAGCCAGAACCATTGGCCCTCGCTCGAGTACGACATTGGTGTGCTGAATAACTCGGCGGCCCGCTTCATGCCCGCCGGGTTCTACTACAAAACCTTCATCCATCCGCGCCCCTTCTGGAAGCACATCTTCGAGCCATTCATCCGCCAAGCCGCAGGCCTCGGCCCCGCGCCAAAGCACCGTGACCCCGATACCTACGAGCATGTCTACGCTTTCGCAGACCTCGTCATCATCGGCGGTGGGGTGGCTGGCTTGCACGCTGCGCGGGTCGCTGGCGAGGCGGGGATGCGGGTGATCTTGATGGAACAGACCGCCGCATGGGGCGGGCGCAGCCCTGTCGATGGTGGTTTGATTACTGAACAGCCTGTACAAGATTGGGTGAACCATACTGTCCAAGCCCTTGAAGGTATGGAGAATGTGACGCTGCGCCTGCGTTGCATGGCGGCGGGGATTTACGACCACGGCTACATGCTGGGTTACGAGCGGCTGACGGATCACGCACCCGTCGCGGGCCAACCGCGCCACCGCCTTTGGCGGGTCCGTGCCGGGCAAGTCCTGTCGGCAGGTGGAGCTGTCGAGCGTCCGCTTAGCTTTGCAGGCAACGATGTGCCGGGTGTGATGCTGGCCAGTGCCTTGCGCGATTACGTGGTTAATTTCGGCGTGTCCGCCGGGGACCGCACGGTGATCGTGACCAATAATGACGATGCCTACCGCACTGCCATCGCGCTGCACGGCGCGGGCCTTTCTGTGCCAGCGGTGCTCGATGCGCGAGCTGAGGCCAGTGGTGACTTACCCAATCAAGTCAGGGCCTTGGGGATCAGAGTTGAAGTTGGAAAAGCCATCGCGTCGGTCAAGGGTGGCAAGCGGGTGCAAGGCGTGGGCATGTGTCTGCAAGCAGGCGAAGGCGCTGTGCTGGAAGAAATCGCATGCGACGCGGTTGCCATGTCTGGCGGCTGGTCGCCCATCGTGCATTTCTGGTCCCACACAGGCGGGAAACTGACATGGGACGAGGCGGGGGCGATGTTCCGGCCCGACCCAAACCGTCCGCCAACAGGCCAAGAAGGCCAAGAAAACCAATGCGTTGCGGGGGCTGCGAATGGCGAGATGACGCTGGAGGCTGTGCTGGCAGATGCCCACGCGCAGGTCCGCGAGGCGATCAAACGCGCCAAGGTTAAGCTGCCGAAAACGCCTGGACCAAAGGCGAGCGCGCCGACCGAGGCACCGCTCGCCCCGGTCTGGATCATGCCGCAGGGGGCTGGTGCGAAACTACGCTCCAAAATGTGGCTCGATTTCCAGAATGATGTGAAGGTGTCCGACGTCCAATTGGCCGCGCGCGAGGGCTATGAAAGCGTCGAGCATACCAAAAGGTATACAACGCTGGGCATGGCGACGGATCAAGGAAAATTGAGCAATATCAACGGGCTTGCAGTGCTGGCAGACCAGCTTGGCGCGAAAATCCCGCAGGTCGGCACAACCACTTTCCGTCCGCCCTATACCCCAATCTCGATGGGTTCGATTGCGGGCGAGGCGCGCGCTGAGATTTTCCAACCGCTGCGCCGCACCCCGATGCATGATTGGCACGAAGCCAACGCTGCCTATTGGGAGCCCGTTGGCCATTGGCGTCGCCCGTATTGCTATCCGCGCGATGGCGAGACCCACACAGATGCGGTCAACCGCGAGGTCTTGAACACCCGCGAAAACCTCGGGCTGCTTGATGCCTCTACGCTGGGCAAGTTGTTGGTAAAAGGGCCAGATGCGGGCAAATTCCTCGATCTGATGTATACCAATATGATGAGCAACCTGAAGGTTGGGCGCTGTCGGTATGGTCTGATGTGCTCGGAAAATGGGTTCCTTAGCGATGACGGTGTGGTCGCGCGGATCGACGAGGATACGTGGCTTTGCCATACGACCTCGGGCGGCGCGGACCGGATCCATGGGCATATGGAAGAATGGTTGCAGACCGAATGGTGGGACTTGAAGGTCCATGTCGCCAACCTGACCGAGCAGTTCGCACAGATCGCCGTTGTGGGGCCGAATGCGCGCGATGTGCTCGAAGATCTGGGCGGAATGGACGTGTCGAAAACTGCACTCGGCTTCATGGATTGGGCGGATGGCGAGTTGGCGGGCATTCCTGTGCGCGTCTTCCGCATCAGCTTCTCGGGCGAGTTGAGCTATGAGATTGCAGCGCCTGCTGCCCGTGGTGCTGAGTTGTGGGACAAGCTGCACGCGGCTGGAAAGCTATATAGCGCAATGGCTTATGGGACCGAGGCGCTGCATATCATGCGCGCCGAGAAGGGCTTTATCATGATCGGCGACGAGACGGACGGGACGATCATTCCCCAAGACCTCGGCCTGAATTGGGCGATCTCGAAGAAGAAAGAGGACTTCATTGGCAAGCGCGCGCAAGAACGCAGTCACATGACCGATCCTGCGCGCTGGAAGCTGGTGGGGCTGGAGACGGTGACGCCTGCGGAGGTCTTGACCGATGGGGCCTATGCCACGGCGGATGGCACGAATGCGAACGGGCAGGGCGGGGTGCAGGGGCGCGTGACCTCGACCTATTTCAGCCCGACCTTGCAACGCGGCATTGCCATGGGGCTGGTGCTGAATGGGCCGGACCGGATGGGCGAGGTGCTGGATTTCCCGACCACCGATGGGCGGGTGATAAAGGCCAAGATCGTGGACCCGGTGTTCTATGACAAGGATGGGGAGAAGCAGAATGTCTGAGGTTATGACCGCCTTGGCGACCATCACAGCGCTGCCCGTGCAAGGGATGTTGACGATCCGGGGCGCGCTTGGAAATGCGGATTTGTCCGAATCTATTCAAATCGTTACCGGGATGGAACTGCCTGCACAACGCGCTATCACAACCAGTGGCGCGCAGTCTCTGGCGTGGATGTCGCCGGATGAATTGCTGCTGCTGTGCCCGCACGCGGACGCCGCCAAAATAGCCTCAGATCTGAGCGCGGCCTTCACAGGCCAATTCGCCATGGCGGTCGAGGTGTCGGATGCGCGCGCGGTCTTCGACATCGAAGGCCCGCAGGCCCGCGAGGTGCTTGCCAAGCTGGCCCCTGTGGACCTTGCGCCGGGCGTATTTGAGCCGGGCGAGATGCGCCGCACGCGGCTTGCCCAAGTGGCTGCCGCGTTCTGGATGACCGGGCCTGACAGCTTTCGACTGATCGCGTTCCGCTCGGTCGCGCAATATGTCGAGAACTTGCTGAGCACTGCCGCGAAACCCGGCACTCAAGTGGGCTATTTCACCCCCGCGCCTTGACCTTCGCGGCCCGAGACCTCTTATACGGGGCAAGCATAAACGCGAACCAACAGGAGATTTCCGATGGCTTTTGAACTGCCCGATCTGCCCTATGCCCATGACGCGCTGGCCGCCCATGGCATGTCCGCCGAGACGCTCGAATACCACCACGACCTGCACCACAAGGCTTATGTCGACAACGGCAACAAGCTGATTGCCGGGACCGAGTGGGAGGGCAAGTCGCTCGAAGAGATCATCACTGGCACCTATGACGCCTCGTCAGTGGCTCAGAACGGTATCTTCAACAATATCAGCCAGTTGTGGAACCATAACGAGTTCTGGGCCATGATGGGTCCGAACGGCAACGCGATGCCGTCCGAGCTTGAGAAAGCGATTGCCGACAGCTTCGGCTCGGTTGCCGATTTCAAGGCGGCGTTTTCTGCGGCAGGCGCGGGTCAGTTCGGCGCGGGCTGGGCATGGCTGGTGAAGAACGCAGACGGCTCGCTGGCGGTCACTAAGACCGAGAATGGCGTGAACCCGCTGTGCTTTGGCCAGACCGCTTTGCTGGGCTGTGATGTGTGGGAGCATTCGTATTACATCGATTTCCGCAACAAGCGCCCGGCCTATCTGGCGAACTTCCTCGACAACCTTGTCGATTGGGAAAACGTCGCCTCGCGCATGTGATCGCGGACAATAAATGACATCAAAGGGTCGCCTTCGGGCGGCTCTTTTTTTTGGGCTGTTGGTGGGGCATACCTTTAGGTATGTAGCTGTCATACCATTTAGTATGGAAATGCTGCAACGATGCCCCCACGCCCTCGCTTTAGCCGTGAAGACTGGCTTGCCCTTGGCCTGACAGCCCTTGCGGACGCTGGCCCGGACGCGTTGCGGCTGGACGCGATTTGCAAGCGGGCGGGAGTGAGTAAGGGCTCGTTCTACCACCACTTTTCCGATCATACCGCCTATCTCGAAGGGGTCGTGCAGGGCTGGGCAGATGAGGCGTTGCGTGCCGTGGAGCATGATTTCACAACCACATCCGACCTGCATCTCGCCCCTGCGCTGGAAGAGGGTATTCGGGCGCTTGCGCCCCGCGCGCCGTCGCTTACCGCCCTTGTCGCCGAGGTCGAGGCCGAGCGTATCCAGACGCTGGCCAATCGCTATGTGGACCGGTTCGAGGTGTTGTGGCCGCGCGCCGTCCAACTTGCTGAACTAGAGTTGGCGGTGTTTCGCGGCGGCGCGCAGCGCGACAAGGCGCTGTCGGGGCTCTATGCCAAAATGGTCGACAGCTACCTGCGCCCGGCGCGCCCCAGCGCGAAGGCCAGCACGCTTGAAAACGAGGATCAGCCGTCGCTTTTCCCCCTGACGCCCTGAGCGGCCTTGGCCTAAGACACCCCCAAACAACCGTTTGAGGGAACCCACCTATGTCATTGATCAAACTTCTCAGCCAAGCCCAAGGCGGCCAAGGCCTCGCGCAATTGGCCCAGCAATTCAACATGGACCCGGCCCAAGCCGAGGGTCTGGCCAAGATGCTGGCCCCCGCAATCGGGTCCGCTGCCAAAGAGCGCGCAACCCGTGGTGGCGCCGAAGGTCTGCTGGGATCGCTCATGGGCGAGGGCAATGCGCAATTGTTCGACGATCCGGCGCAGGCCGCCAGCACCCAAGGGCGCGCGCAAGGGCAGGCTTTTCTAGAGCAACTCATGGGCGGTCAGGCCGAGACCGAAGCACTGGCCTCGGAAGCGGCCAACCGCGCGGGCGTCGATGCGGGCACGGTGGCGCAGTTCTTGCCAGCGCTGGCGGGGATGCTGCAAGGCGGGATGCAGAAGAATATGCCTGATATTGCGCTGCAATCGATGATGGGGCAGGTCGCGGGCGGGGGTGCTGCCAAAACAGGCGGTCTTGGCGGATTGCTCAAGGGTCTTCTGGGCGGTGGCCGTGCCAAGCAGGTCGATGCAAGCCCGCTTAGTGGCTTGATGAATATGCTTGATGCCGATGGCGACGGCTCGCCGCTGGATGATATTCTTGGCAAGTTGATGAAATAGAGCGGCGCGCCCGGTCTTTGGGCCGGGCGATCCCCCTCAAAGCCCGTTGATCGGCACCTTCAGGTAGGTTTGCCCGTTTGCCTCAGGCTCGGGCATGTGACCCGCGCGCATGTTCACTTGCAGCGACGGGATGATCAGTTTCGGCATCCCCAAGGTCGCATCGCGCGCCTCGCGCATTTCCACAAACGCATCTTTTCCGCGCCCGCCGCCGATATGCACATTGGCTGATTTCTGCGCGCCCACTGTCGTCTCCCACGCATACTCGTCGCGCCCGGCGGCCTTGTAGTCATGGCCCACGAAGATCCGCGTCTCGTCTGGCAGGCTCAGAATACGCTGGACGGAATCGAACAGATCACTGGCCGAACCGCCCGGAAAATCGCAGCGCGCGGTGCCGAAATCGGGCATGAACAGCGTGTCGCCCACGAAGGCCGCATCGCCGATCACGTAAGTCATGCAGGCAGGCGTGTGGCCCGGCGTGTGCATCACATCGCCCCTGAGTTGGCCAATGGCAAAGCTGTCTCCCTCGCCGAACAATTGGTCAAATTGCGAGCCGTCGCGCTGGAACGCGGTGCCCTCGTTGAAGACCTTGCCGAAGGTTTCCTGGATCATCGTGATATTGCGCCCAATGCCGATTTTGCCGCCTGCGCGTTGCTGTAAATAAGGCGCTGCACTTAGGTGGTCGGCATGGACATGGCTTTCCAATATCCACTCAAGGCGCAGATCGTGCTTGGCGATCCACGCCAAAATCGCGTCGGCTGAGGCTGTGTCCGTGCGCCCGGACGCGTGGTCGAAATCCAGCACTGAATCGATGATCGCCACGGCAGACCCTTCGGGGTCGCGCACAGCGTAGGAAATCGTGTTGGTGGCTTGATCGAAGAACGCAGTCACATCGGGGGAAGTATGGGGCATGGCAAGTCTCCTTATGGCTTGAATGTCGGTGCTCGTAGCTGCTGCGTCAACCATGCGCCCGAGTTGATATGCATCAATGCAGTCACTGCTTGGTTAAGCTTTAATTGTCCTTGCCGCAGGAGACAGGTGCGCGGCTCTGCCCAGGGGTGGAGGAGAGCCGCAGCCAAGTGCCTCCCATCGGACCGCAGACGCTTTTGCACATATGCAGGCGTCTGCGCGACCCATAACACGAGGGAGACTGCCATGACCTTGCCTGCCCCCACAATCGCCGAGCGCAAAGCCCAACTGGTCGCGCGTCGTGCAGAGCTTGATACCCGTTTGCACGGCATCGAGGATGAGTTGGATTCGCATCAATCGAAGGATTGGGGTGAGCTGGCGACCGAGCGTGAAACCGACGAGGTCCTGCAAGGCATGGGCACGGCGGGTCTGACCGAGATCAAGATGATCGATCTGGCGCTAAAGCGCATTGAGACAGGCGACTACGGTTCCTGTGCCACATGCGGCGCTGATATTAACCCCGCGCGGCTGGACGTGTTGCCCTACACGCCTGTGTGCCGCGATTGTGCGAAAGGACGTTAACGATGGACCCGAAAACTGCTCTGGATGAGGTGGTGCATGTGCTCCACGATATTGAGGTCGACCCCAAACATGCTGCCGAGCATGGTGGCGAATTGGCCGAGGCCATTGAGCATCTGCGCGACGCGAAGGTGGAAGTGCCTGCCTCGCTTGAAAGCCTGAACAAGAATTTGAGCACGTCTGCCAAACAGCACGATGCTGAGGAAGAAGCGGTCGAGGATCAGTTCGACAATATGCCGATCTAGGGTCGAGACATTGCAGGCGGGCAGGGGCTAAGACCCTCTGTCCGCCTTTTCGGTGCGGCAGGTCGGGCACGCGCCCAAAATGCCCGGTGAAAGCCGGTCACGCGCAGGAACTGGCCTGAACGGACCCCACCAAGCGGTGCAAACCGACCTCGGTGATTGGTGCGTCAAGACAACCGCCGCATAAACGCTTTCCCTGCGCGGCCGCGAATGGCACTGTCACTCGCAGTGAAATGACCCACAGAGGTCAGTGTTTGGAGGCGCGTATGTCAGTTTTCGGTCCCGTTGCAACGCAAGTCGAAGACGGTATTGGGGTGATGATCCTCGATAACCCGCCGGTAAACGCGCTGGGTCATGCCATGCGCGAAGGCATACGGCAGGCCCTCGACGCCTTGGAAGCCGACGCGACGGTGCGCCTGATCTTGATCGGGGGCGCAGGCACGACCTTCCCCGCAGGCGCAGATATTCACGAATTTGACGCCCCGTTGGAGGCCCCCTTACTATCGGATGTCCTCGCCCGCGTTGAGGCGTGCAAGAAGCCCGTCGTCGCAGCCCTGCACGGATCGGTTCTGGGTGGCGGGTTGGAGCTGGCCTTGGCCGCGCATTACCGCATCGCCCATATTGACGCCAAGCTGGGCTTTCCCGAAGTGACCCTAGGGCTGCTTCCGGGCGCAGGTGGCACCCAACGCGCCCCGCGCTTGATTGGGGCCGGACCTGCGCTGGATATGATGACCTCCGGCAAGCCTGTGACTGCCTCGCGCGCCCATGCCATGGGGCTGGTGGACCGGCTGGCCGAAGACGATCTGACGCGCGAAGCCCTGAGTTTTGCCCAAGAGCTTTTGACCAAGCACGCCGGGCCCCGCCCCACATCCGAGCGCACTGAGGGCTTTGCCGATCCCGCCACCTATTGGGCCGCTTTGCGCAAGCATCATGACGCCGCAAACCGCTTGCCCGAGGCACTGATCGCACCGCGCAAAATCGTCCACTGTGTCGAGTCCGCTCAGATGCTGCCCTTCGCCCAAGGCATGGTTCTTGAGCGCGAAGAATTCGAAGATTGTCTGGCCTCCGAGCAATCGGCAGCGCTGCGCTATGCATTTTTTGCGCAGCGCGCTGCGGCCAAGCCGCCCGAGGGCACGCCTGCGCCGCGTGTGCTCAAATCCATTGCCGTGATCGGGGCGGGCACCATGGGCAGCATGATTGCGCTTCGCTTGGCGCGGGCGGGCTTTTCGGTGCGTCTGGTCGATCACAGTTCCGCCGCGCTGAAGGCTGGCAGCAAGGCCGTTTATGACCGCCTCGACGCGCTCGTGGCGCGAGGCGAGATCGGCGTGCGCGACCGTGCGGCCCTGGTCGAGACCATCAAGATGAGCACCGATCTGCGCGTCGTCGAGGACGCCGATATGGTGATCGAGACGGTGGTTGAGGACTTCGATATCAAGTCCGAGTTGTTTTTCAAACTGGGCCAGATCACCCGCGAAGATGCGATCTTGGCGACCAACTCGTCTTTTCTGGACGTGGACGGCCTTGCGCCGAAATCCGGGCGACCTGAGGCAATCCTTGGCTTGCATTTCGCAGGGCCTTTTGCGCGCCAGACTTTGCTGGAAATTGGCCCGGCACTTGCGACCTCCAAGGACATCATCGCCAGTGGGTTTGCACTGGCAAAGGCCCTTGGGATGACGCCTGTGCTGGTCAACCCCTCGGAAGGCTATGTCGCCACGCGGATGATGGCGGCCTATCATAAAGCCGCCGATTTCTTGCTCGAAGACGGGGCCAACCCGGCCGAGATTGATGCCGCGATGCGCGCGTTTGGCTTTCCCAGTGGGCCGTATCAAGACCTCGACCAGATTGGACTTGATGTGGTGCAAGCGCGCCGCCGGGCCGAGGCCCCGACGCGCGATCCCGATGACCGCTATGTCGACATATCCGACAGGCTATGTGCGCGCGGCTGGTTTGGGCAAAAATCCGGGCGCGGCTATTACCGCTACCCCGAGGGCAGCAAGGTGCCGGTAGAGTGCGAAGAGGTTGCCGCGCTGATCGATATTGCACGCGAGGAAAAAGGCATTGATCCCAAGCCGTTCTCAAACACCGAGATTGCCGAGCGCTGCGTGCTGGCGATGCTGAACGAGGGCGCGCGGTTGGTGGGCGAGCACGCGGTGCGCAGGCCCAGCGATATTGATGCGGCCGTGATCGGCGGGATCGGGTTTCCGCGTTGGCTGGGCGGGCCGATGTATCAAGGCGATCTGATCTCGATGACGGTCGTGGCCGAGCGTCTGGATATTTTGTCGATGGAAGCGCCCGAGTTCTGGTCGCCTGCGGCCTTGATCCTGCAATTGGGCGATGATGAACGCCGCTTTGCGGATTTGAACTAGCTGCCGCTGCTGAGCAGCAAACCGACCACCACCATCATCAAGCCAATAACGGACAAAAACAGTGCGCCCAGATTAAGCGCTACGGTTTTCTGCATCACCACGCGCAGGGCTTCATCGTCAAGGCCCGCGCGTTTGGCTTTGGTCACCCGCAAGATACACCAGATCAGGCCCACCAGACCGACAAGCGTGACACCCGCGCCGAGTGCGATCAGAATTTCCATGCGATGTTCTCCAAGCCGAATTGCGAGGGCCTAGCTACTTGCGCGCGCGCGAGGGTGCAACCGCTCTTGCAGGCGGGCGGGCCAAGGGCTAGGCAATTGTCTCTGACCAGCCAGCCGATGGAGCCACTCGATGGACGTGACCGAAGACAACCCTTCCGATGTAACCCGTGTCACCCGCGAGGAATTGCGCCAGTTTATCGAGCGCTACGAGCGGCTTGAGCAGGAGAAAAAAGACATCGCCGATGCCCAGAAAGAGGTGATGGCCGAGGCCAAGGGGCGCGGCTACGACACCAAAGTGCTGCGCAAGATCGTGGCGATCCGCAAGCGCGATCCGCAGGATTTGTCGGAAGAAGAAGCGGTGCTTGAGATATACAAAGAAGCGCTGGGGATGTAGCGCGGTCGGGGTCGGTTTGATCCCGAATTGGTTAATAAAATCATAATCTTAGGTCAGATAAGTTTACCTATTGTTTCGCATGCGAAACAATGCGTCAACAGTGCTGACCTATTTCGTTGGGACCGTTTTGGCGGGGAGTTGCCACGCCCTAGGGCAGCAAGAACCGCACGCCCGGCATTGCCGCGATCACGTCCACATCGGCCTCGTAGCGCTCTGACAGCGGGTCCATGACCTCCTCGGTCCAGCCGTCCAGATCAATCTCGTCCACCATCGCCTCCTCACGCGCGAACTTGTCGAGGAAGGCCGCCACAACCCGGCGGCGATGCTCGGCCGATTTGGGCGGGCTGCTTGCGAGATAGGCGCGCATCCGCTGCAAGCCGGTCTCGGACATGATCGTGGACAGCAGGGTGTCTTGTGCCTCCAGCGTCATGCCGTCGGGATGGGCGGTCAGGGCTTGGACGATCTCGGGCCACAACAGCGGCGTGTCCTCGTTGCACCACAGCAAAAGCGGCGACTCGGGCAGGGCCTCGCGCAGGTCGGTGATGACGCGGTGCCAACTCAGCGAGCTGAGGTCGATCTGGTCGAGCCAGTCGCGGAACGGCGGCACGTCGCGCAGCTTGGAGTAGGCCTCGGGCACCAAAGTGGCCGGATCGCGCAGCCCCATCGCAATGGTTACGTCGAAATCGGGAAACACGTTGCGCAACCACGAGATGCGCTTGGGCAACCGGTCATAGAGCGTGCCATCGTTAAAGATGACGCTGGGCATGCAGGGGAAATTCTCGTTCGAAAAGATCACGCGGTCGCCGTCGGAGTCCTCCAAGATGGTGTCGAGCACCACATCCTGCAGCTCTTGGCTGGCCAGATTGCCGCGCAGCTTTTGCAAGGTGTCACTGAGCACCGTGCGGTATTTAGGCAGGTCCGGGACGAGGATGCGCTGCGCCTCAAAGGCTTGCGCGTTTGCCCTGAGGCTCCGCAAAAGCAGGCCTTCGTCGGTATGGTGGACGCCAATATGAAAGACGATGTGCATAAGGGGTGCGCTGCTGCCTGCGTTGCGGGTGGTACGACCTATATAAGCCGAGGGGCGCGCAATGATAACCCGATATCGGGCGTTGAAATTTTTTGGTGCGTTAGGGGCTCAGAGCGCTTGATCCCCGGACCCATTTGCCGCTATGACCCGGCGCGAGTGCCCCTATAGCTCAGCTGGTAGAGCAACTGATTTGTAATCAGTAGGTCCGCGGTTCGAGTCCGTGTGGGGGCACCATTAAAAACAATGACTTAGATGCGAATTGATCGTGCGCCCCTTTGATTGGGTAAGCGAAGGGTAAGCATAGCGCCAAGTTTTCTTTGCATTTTGTTTCGATGTATTTCAGCCTGTCCTTAGTTTGGGAGGACTGTATGGGCCATATTAGGCTTGGAACTTTGCAGCGGTCGAAGAAATGGCGCGATGTCATTGGCTTGCTGGATTCGGATGCCGACATTGAGAGCATCGCCGAGGCAGCTGCGAGGGCGTCTGAGGGGGATCTTAAGCGCGCGTCAAATGATCCCTTTTTCCAGTTTGTAACACAGCTTCTTGTTCGGTTGCCGCTTCTGGCACGTGCGCCGGGGTTCGAGGCAGAAATGGCCGCTTTGGGCCTGTCATCCGAAGCGCTGGATTCGGTCACAGGTTTGTTGTCGGGGCTAAACCAAGCCATCAGCCAGCAAGCGTTTGAGCAAGGTCATTCTTCCGATGCGGGAGAGCTTGCACGCTCGGCCCTTCTAGAAAGTCTTTCGGAACAGTTGAGAGATAAACTCCCGACGCTTTTTGAGCCCACGCCTCAAGAGGTGCGCAAGGCACTTGCGTCCTTCTCGGGCGGTCAGGAGTTCTCGGTTCTGGCGCGGGATTTCTTTGCACGGCTGTCCTACAGATCTCTGGATTACTATCTCAGTCGTGAGTTGGCCGATCATATTGGCGCGGACAAACGATTTGGGAATGACGGCGACCGCGTCGCATTTGAGATTGCTCTGCGCCAACACACGTTTGAAGCTTCTAAGATCGTTGAGAGCTTCGCAGGCGGTTGGTATGGTAAAACGGTTTGGAAGGAACAAACCCTAAGCCAAGACAAGATCAATGAGTTCACGCGCTACGCATTCAAGAAGATGAGGTCCGAGCTTGGACAACGTCGTGCATCAGCCTGAGCACATCGTTGTCTGCTTGCCGCCCGAAGCTGATGGGCGCGGAGATGAGCAGCTGGGGTTTGAGATTGACGGTAGGCTTAAGGCGGTTTCGCTGCGCATTGGTCATATTCGTAAGAGCCTCGTCATGGGTCTACCTGAGGTTGCCCTCGATCTGATCGAGATCGCTGCATTCATCTATGCCATAGATTCTAGCGTCAGCCGAGGTGGCCTGACTGATCAGAAGATGGGTGAGAAATGGCATCGGAGCTTTCGGGTCTCTCTGCCTGTCCGAAACCTGGCACTCTGGTCGGCCCCTCAACTCAAACAGACATTGGAAGAAACTCTGATGTTTCTGTCCGGTGACCGCTTCATCTTTGACTTTACACAAATGGAGATGGAAGCGGCTTTGCCGGAGCGGTATTTTGATTTTGGCGAAGAGAGTGCTTGGCAGCCTGACTCCGTTTTGATGTTCTCGGGTGGCTTAGACTCCTTTGCGGGTTCGCTAGAGGAAATCATCGACCGCAAGCATAAAGTGGCGTTGATCAGCCATTTCTCTGCAACCAAGATCGCTCCGATCCAACGCAACCTGCAGAAACATATGGCCAAGACATTAGATCCGCAAATGCTGATGCACTTTCCGATGCGCGTGCAACTCGCAGGTGGGACGAATGTAGAAGGGACGCATCGGGCTCGATCATTCCTATTTGCGGCGCTCGGCATGGCTACAGCGATTGCCTTTGGTAGGAAGCGGGTATCTTTTTATGAGAATGGGGTGGTTAGCCTGAACCTACCGCCCCTTGGCAACGTCCTTGGGACGCGGGCAACACGCACGACGCACCCACAAACGCTTAGGCGCTTTGGAACTTTGTTTAGCCTTATCTTTTGCCAGGAGCTGCAGGTCGATAATCCGTTCTTTTGGCGCACAAAGACCGATGTAGTACAGACGATTGCCCGTTTGGGGATGGCCGATCAAATCGCGTTTACGCGAAGCTGTGCGGATGTCCACAATCAGACAAATCAATATCCCCATTGTGGCCGCTGTTCGCAGTGCGTTGATCGACGCTTTGCGATGCTCGCGGCGGGGCTTGCGGCACATGATCCAAAAGAAGCCTACTGCTTCGATCTGATGACGAGCCCGAGGCAGAGGGTCCAAGATAAGGAAGTCGCGTTGTCATATGTGCGCAGCGCGTTTGCCTATGAAGCCATAAACGAGACTGCACTTGTCTCTCGATATCCAGCGATCTTGAATGCGATCGAGAGCATTGGTGAGCCGCCTGACACAGCCTTAAAGCGCATCGTCGAACTTCTAAAACGGCACGGGTCATCTGTGGCTACAGTGATGCGCGATGAGATGTCTTCGCAGCGAGTGGAGCCTTTTCCAGAGAATAGCCTGCCTGACCTTTACGGTACAGCCCAGCGGGATCAGTATTTCTCCTCAGGGCTGACTGTGCAGGAAATACAGCCTGAGACGAAAGAGATCTTCGAGCTTGTCATTGATAAAAAGCGCAAAGCCTGGACCTGTCGCGTTTTTGTGCCGCCCCAAGTGCTCGTTTAAGCCGCCTTCCGTTCGAAGGCGACAGGGCTTTTCCAACCCAGTGCTGAGTGCCGACGGCGTGGATTGTAGAAGCCATTGATGTA
>Ga0163216_100547_pt1 | contig 53945 bp, 47 predicted proteins | sample SynspAceP_FD_167610 | JGI IMG/M metagenome (GOLD analysis project Ga0163216, IMG submission 167610) | Saline lake microbial communities from Ace Lake in Antarctica - Synechococcus sp. Ace-P (Illumina Assembly) | ecosystem: Environmental > Aquatic > Non-marine Saline and Alkaline > Saline ...
TTGCCCTGTCAGGCCAATGGCACTGATTTGCCCGGTCAGTGTGGCGCTTGTGGCGTTGAGGGTGAAACCACCGCCGTTGGCACCATCCAGATCAAACAGCCCACCGATCATCGCGATATCAGCATTGATGAACACATCACCGCCATCGGTCTGTGTCGTTCCATTTCGGACAATGGTGCGTTTGGCCACGATCTTCTTGGTGGTCACCACCGTCCCGCCCTCACCGGCGGTCAGAAAAATCCGTCCACCCTGTTTGGTCACACCGGTTGCATTGATCATGCCGTCGGTGTTGCCTGCCAGCGCATAGACATTGCCGCCATTGGCGCGCAGTTCTACATTGGCCGCGTTGACCATGCCCTTTTCCTGAACGCTGGAACCGGCACTGCCGACCCTCACGGCAAACTTGCCATCATCCAGTGCCGCATCGCGCAACAGGATCTCGCGCCCGGCAGCCAGACCGACAGTTCCCGCAAGGGCGTTGATTGTGCCTTCATTGATGACCGTATGAGCCAGAAAACCGACATCCCCACCCAGTGAAGAAACTTTGCCAAGATTGATCGCAGAGGCATTGGAGGTTCCGCTGAACGTCAGATCTCCGCCATCCATAAAATCGGAATTGTCGACATCCAGTGTCGAGGCAACAAAAGAGCCGCCGGTCGACACCACGCCGTCCTTGCCGACAATGATGCCGTTCTGGTTGATCACAAACACCGAGCCGGTTGCGCCAAGCGCGCCATTGATGGCGGAGATGTTACCGCCGGTGACACGGTTTAGTGTTGCGCCGGAGCCATTGTTGAACTGGACGCTATGGCCGCTGCCAATGGAAAACCCGCCCCAGTCGATAATGGCATTGGTGCTCGACTGATCAATCAGCAGCGATCCAGCTGAAGGCGCGCCAATGTCTGCCGTGCCAGCGGTAACGGTTCCACCCGTCGGCAAATCTTCCGCAAGAGCAGGCAACAGCGATAGTGCCAGCATGACACCGCACGCCAAAATGCAGGCATTGACCCGAACAGAAGAGACCGAAGATTTGCACAATTCATGCAATGCGACAGGCTGGCCAGACAAAGCGACAGGCTGACCGGTCGAACAGAGAAGCCGGTTACGTATGACAGTGCATCTGGACATCGCTGCAATCCAATAGTTTTCGTCTCGTTACAGGATGAAATACAATGCAGTTTCAGCCCCTTGTCCCAAGGGCTAGAACAGGTTTTTTGCCTGAATTGAATAGGTTGCCGGGCCTTTGGCCGTTATGCGACGAAATTTGTCCGAAATGCGCTGACGCGTCGGTACCGCAAGTGGACCGAAATCAGATTGATGTATCGCACAGGCCGACGGCGGATTGCCAAACAGAGGCGAAGATGAGCGCGTTGCACTGACCGGTAAAATGCTTTCGGAAGAATGACGCAAGAGACCTTATTCTTCTGGGCCAAAACAAAACCGTCAGCGACATTGCCAACACCGCCGGGTTTTCAAGGGTGAGCCATTTTGCAAAAATGTATCGGCAGGCATTTGAAGAAACACCAAGTGAAATACTCAGGTCCCTGACACCCGAGGCCCAATTTTCAAATTAAGACCTCTGTCGCCCATTATTGGTCTCCTCCAGATTCAGTTTTGATGGTCAGCGGCTGCGCAAAAGTCAGTGTTCGGTATGGGAACGGAATTTCAATTCCGGCTTCATCCAGAGCAGCTTTAATGGCGGCGACAGCCTGATCGCGGGATTGATGTTCCTGCAACGGTGTACTGCCGGTCCACCAGCGAACCATGAAATCAATCGATGATGAGTTGAATTCTCGTGCAAACACCTCAACCGGTTTCTCAGGGTTGCGGGTTTCGATATTTTCGAGGGCTTTGGATATCACGTCCCGGGCTGCATCCACATTTTCACCATAGGCAACGCCAACAATGATTGAAATGCGCCGGTGCGGATGGTCCGTCAGGATACGGACTGGATTCTTGTAAATGTAGCTGTTGGGAACCAGCACGAGTTCTCCAGACCGCTTTCGCAAAAACGTATCGCGGATGGATATCTGCTCCACCCGACCGCTCAAATCTTCGCATTCAATGTCGTCGCCAATGCGCATCGGTTTGCGCAGCAAAATCAGAAACCCGGCAAGGAAGTTCTCAAAGATGTCCTTGAACGCAAGACCGACTGCAATCGATCCTATTCCCAGGCCCGCCAAAAGCTTTGTAGGTGTGAGGCCCGGAAACACCAAAGTGGCTGTGAGCAAAATCCCAATGACCCAGACAATGATACGCACCAATTTGGCCAGCGCAACAACAAGCGAAGGCCGGGATTGCGAGGTCACCAGCACTTTTCGAATTGCACCACCTAACAAGCGGGCAATCAGCCAGGTAACAAACAGCAAAAGCACGGCGGCAACGATGTTGGGAGCCAATTCAATGGTTCTGCGCAGTAAGGTGTTTAGTTGTTCAGCCAGAATGCTCAGTGGCTCGACATTCCAGTTCATAAGGGTTCCCTCGGTTTGTCACGGGCTAGACCCATTTCGGAATTTGAAGTCTTCCGAATTATAGCGCACTGGTGGTCTTTGACCATGGCAGAAGAGCGGGGACCATGGAAGAAAAGCGGGGACCATGCCAGCAAAGCGGGACGCTTCTATCCGGCTCCTCCAACGTAGTTTTGCGGCAGACATGTCAGTCGCCGCTTTATTCCCAATCATGGCCCACAGGGCGGCGGTCTCTGGACCGTTCCGTGTCGACAAGGTCTTCGGCCTCTTCGATGTCAGATGATTTGACGGCGTCCGGTTCACGATAGGGCTGGCCATCAGGTATCAGCGCAAGATCATACAGCATTGGAAAATGATCCGAACCAATGAACGGCAAGCGTTTCATTGATATAACCTGAAACTGGGGCGTCAGAAAAATGTGATCCAGAGGCCAGCGCAGAAAAAAGAAACGTGCGTCAAACGAATTGTACTGGCCTCGTCCCTCGCGCGGATCCAACAGACGGGATATGCGCACAAATCGGCGGGTTCCAGGTGACCATGCCACATCGTTCAGATCACCTGTGACAACAACCGGTCGGTCCTCCTCTTGCGCCAGTTGCGCAATTTTCGCGATTTCGGCGTCACGGCCAATGGTATCGCCATGCACGATCGGAGGTTCGGGATGGACGGTGAAAAGCCTGAACACCGTGCCATCTTCCAGCTCCACATCGCAATCGAAGCTTGGCACTTCCGGATTGGTCAGAAAGCGGATTTGTTTTTTAACAATCGGTAGCCGTGCGTATAAAATCATGCCGTATGCGTTGTCGAGCGGATGGCTCAGGCAGATTTCCATATCATCAGATATCGGCCGAAGCGCCTCTGCCCATGTCTCGTCCGTTTCCATGAAGAGCGCAATATCTGGCTTCGTGCGCTTTACCATCTCAATAGCGCGGTCATGCTGGCTGTTGCTTTGCTTGACATTGCAGACCAGCATCCGCAGCGTTGGCACGGACCCAGGGCTGCCAGAGAAACGACGCACGCGGCGCGGCCAGATCGGTGAAAATCGGACAATGTGCATGAGTTGGATCGCTAATGCACAAGCCAACATTCCCAGGATCGCCATCAAATAGCTTCCAGCAACACCCAACGCCAGCGCAGATGCTCCGACCAGCAGACAAATGACAGATATCTGTGAACGCGGAAAATCAAAGATGCGGAATACGCCATGCGGCAGTCGTATCAACGGCAAGAGGCTGATCAAGAGGCACATGCCCGCGAGCGTAATGAGTGTCCAGATTGCCATTTGCGGTCAGGCTCTACTCTTGGTTAGGCGCTATCAAGCTACCCATTCTAGCGCAATTCCGTGTTGTTTGACAGCGTCCAATCTCGCAAATGGCGAAGACATCGCATTGGAGCCGGGACTGCGCAACAGGCGCCTCCTGGCTGTTCTGTTTCAATCCGTTCCAAACCTATTCATCCACTGGTGGGGATTTTATGGGCAGGTAGAAAACCGCTCCGTGAGAATCGTCATCGCCCGACCAGCAGATGAATTTCTGGAACAACCATTCCTGCCGCAATGCGCTCACGGGTGCCGCGTTCAATTCGCATATGTCCGGCAAGGTCTCATATTCATCATCCGGATTAAACAGGCTGAAACTGTCTCCCAAATCATCATCTGTTTGCCAGGACAGGATTGATCTGGAGATTTTGGTCATCTCTGCAGCCCGGGTTTTTATATCAGCCAGCGTCACCATCAACTGCCAGGGTCGTGGATCGTCAAGGTCAGTTTTCCGCACCAAGAGCCCCTCATTTGTCAACTGAAACTCATAGTAATGCGGGCCCATTCCTTCAGGTTCAATATAATTTGCGCCGCGCATGGTCAGAACGTCGAAAACCTGACACCCGGATTCCAACAGCTCGGCTTCTTCCCAGGTTTCCTGGCTGGCTTCAAAATCGTATTCATAGGCGGTTTCCCGGACCAGGCATTGCTGCTCGATCGTTCCTGATGCAATGGACAACTCGACCAGTTCAATGCGCTTTTTGTATTCATAGTAGCTGGGCGGGCGCAGGGTGGTGGTTCTGATGACGAAGAACGTTGTGGATGTGGTGCCAATGATATGATCGGATATCACAATTCCGGAACCAGGTGTCGCATTGGCACCAGACAGCATGGCAAATTGCAGGGTAAAGACCGCATAAATTGCAATGATCCATTGGCCGAACACTGCGCTGAGAACGAATTTTTGTGACATCATGTGAGCCTCCAGCTCAATTCACTAGCCTGACAGACAGAACCATCATTTGCCTCGGAATTCCTCCTCCGAACGGATGGGTTGAGATCCTGACTGTGTCATATGTCGGCGCCACCCAAACAAGGCCGTTCTTGTGGCAGTGCCGTTTCCCAATCAGTATTTTCACTTTAACACGCTTGAACAGCAACCAACCTCCCCTATTTCGCCAGGTTGGGAGCTTTCAAACTATGTTTGCATTTTGAAACGCCTGCAAGGCTGCCCATATCTGTACAGTCAAGGCTGCGGTGATCAGTGCCGTACGAACATGCCCCCAAGGACCTATTGAGACCATGAAAGCCTATCTCGTGCTAATTGCAGCCATTGCATTTGCCATATCGCCGTTCCTGTCACCCGAGTTTGGTGGGTTTGACCCGGAGCGCTACCCCATACCTCAAAATGACCCACCCGTGCAGCCTGCGGGCTGGGCGTTTGCGATTTGGGGTCTCATCTATCTCGCCCTGATCATGCACGGCGGGCTTGGTGTTTTCAGACACAAGGATGATGCTGATTGGGATCGTGGTCGCATTGCGCTGTTTGTTTCGCTGGCAGTGGGGGCCATCTGGTTGCCGGTTGCCCTGCTATCGCCAATTTGGGCCACAGTTCTGATCTGGGTGATGCTGATCAGTGTGCTGATCTCCTTGTACCAGACCCAATCTGCGCAACCCGCATGGTCGGCCAGTTGGCCAGTAGCGCTTTATGCCGGATGGCTTTCCGCTGCGTCCTTTGTGTCTATCGGTCTTCTTCTGGCAGGCTATGGAATAACATCCGAGGTAACAGCTGCCATTATTGCGTTGCTGCTGGCCGTGGCCTTTGCGGTGTATAATTTTCACAAGCTTGGGCACTGGAGCTACAGCGCTGCAGTTGCCTGGGGCTTTCTGGGAATCGCTTTTGCGAATGCGGGGACAAATACGCTTGTTGCGGTTTTGTCCGGGATAGCCGTCATTTTCACGTTAGCAATGATCGTGTATCGGTGGCGCGTGTCCGGCCGGATTACAGCCTAATGGATTGACCCAAACGAAAGAGCCTGATTTGGGATTCGCCTCTGGTTCCCTCAGTGCGAATATGCGTCATGCGCCAGGAATCTCCATCACTGTTTCGGTTTCGAGCCACCGAAGGCTTGAAGCAATTGTTTCCAATAGGAATGCGGCCCAGAAGTATATCTGGCGAGCGCGGATCATCCTGCTGACCGCCGAGGGACTCGGCGCGCACGCAATCATGGCGGCCACACGCAAGTCGAAGACAACCGTCTGGCGCTGGCTGGAGCGATTTGCGGAGGCAAGGGTCGAGGGGTTGCGATCTAATAGATTTCGTAAGCAGCCAGAGACGGGACTGAAAATGCCGCAAACGCCAGGTCATTCGGCTCTTCGTGTGGGAGAAAGTATCCATGATGAGTGCCCCCAAATCGCTCTACCAGAGGCATCCACGCGGTTGCATAGGCCTCAAAGCTCTCGATTTTGGCAAGGTCAATCTTTTAGGTCACGTGACAGGTTATCATGATGCTTTCAATCTGAATACTGTGCTGGAATTCGTCGCCAGCGATTTGGACCCATAGGTCTGATCACTGGGACACCGGGAATTCCGCGTGTGCGGGGACTTGCTCTAGCTCAGACGCCCAAACGGGCTGTTCAGAGTAAATATTCTAAGGCGTCCGGCAACGTTCGCGGGCTCGCTTAAAGATCCCGCAGGTACAATCATCTTGGTTGCGTCCGCATTCGGCCATGGAACCCCGGCCCCGCAAACCCGGCAGAACGACTTGGAGATATCGCGCGCCGGCACCTGTTAGCTGGTGATTTCTTCTGTGCCCTCTACCCAGTCGAACCCTTCGATGCTCACGAACAAGTTCGCCGCAAAGGCTGATCCCGTGATCTGGCGGCACTGCTCACAGCTGCACAGAAACAGTTTTTCAAACGTATTAGCCATCTCAAATGAGACCGCTCCACAAAGGCAGCGCCCTGTAATTTTCTTCATCGTCATTGTCCTTTGCTAATTGGCTCAACATGTCTGCTTATGCGTCGCAAGTGATTTTCAGCCTCAACAATCATTCTGTGAAGCTTGTCTTGCGCAGGTTCGATAGCCCGAATGAGATCAGCGGCTTCACCAACAATCACTGGAGCTATGTCTGTGTCATCCATAGCTAGAGCGGCTTCAAAATGGGCTTGCTCCTCGGCAAGGTTTTGCCTGAGGCTCCCAATATCCCCGCTCCATCGATGGGTGAAGGAATTACGCATTGTGCGGATTTTCCAGTCGGCTGGCCAATCTAGTCCGCGCGCCATGTCAAATACGGAACTGCGTTCGGTATCGTCACCGCTGCCATTGAGGGCAGCCTGTTTGGCATTGCCGCTTGCGAGGGATTCGTCGCTTGCAAAGAAGCCGGTTCCGCACAACACACCCGAGGCCCCAAGGGCCAGAGCCGCAGCTAGACCACGCCCATCGGCGATGCCTCCTGCCGCTATTACCGGTATTTCCTCTGCGATATCAACTACGGCAGGAACGAAAGGAAATGTGGCTCTGGTACCGCCGTGTCCGCCCGCCTCGGTGCCCTGTGCCACGATGGCATCGACACCAGCGTCCAAAACTTTGCGCGCTTGGTCCAGTGTCTGCACCTGAACGATTAGTTTGATCTGCCCGTCCCTTATTTTGGGAAGAAACGTTTGAAAATCACCAAACGAGAGCATCAGCGCGGCGGGTGCGCGGTCGAGGACGAGATCCAGCAAGTGCGGCTGACGCGCCAAAGACCACGTGATAAGGCCCACGCCAATCCGCGCATTTCCCGCTGCATCGAACTCACGGGCGAGCCAATTGGCATCGCCGTAGCCTCCACCAATGAGACCCAAACCGCCTGCCCGGCTGACTGCGGCGGCAAGTGCGCCGCCGCTGACACCTGCCATCGGTGCCAAAAGAACCGGATGATTGATGCCAAACAGATCGCAAATTGATGTGCGAATGGACATTTCGGTCAACTCGCCGCTTTGTGTCTGTACTGTTCGACCGGCAGGCCACCAACCCCCCAGTCCTCAAGCTCAACTTCGTCGATAATGACGAAAGTCGTGGCAGGAGACTTGTTGAGAACTCGGACCAGCAAGTCGGTAACGCCACTCATCAACTCGGCTTTCTGATCAGTGGTAACGCCCTCGCGGGTCACCTTGATGTTTACATAGGGCATATGAGTTCCTTTCAGCTTTCTCGTTCAGCGATTTGGAAAATCTTAGCCATGATCCGCCAAGCGCCATCGGTTCGCACAAGGGTCAGGAAGTCGGTAAAGTCCTTTGTGCCGATGGAACACCGCACACGGGCAAAGGCGGTATTCTCGCCCGCAAACTCTATCGAATCGATCATGTCACGCCGGGTCTCGTTGCGTGATGCAGGAGATACACGCTTGGCCACCACCGGAAAATATTCATCCATCGTGCGGTAGAGCAGCGGCGTTTCGTCCGCCGTTGCGTAGATCGCTTTTGGGTGAAATGCTGCTCCCAGCCTTTCAATGTCGGCGTGATAGAGACCATCTAGATACGTCTCCAGCACGCCGGTTACTGCGGAAAATGCAGTCATGCTGCTTGCTCCATGAGACCCTCTACGACCATCGCCTTGATCGAGGCAGGACGCGCCGCGATACGCGCTACGTAAGCTTGGGTTTTGGGATGCGCGTCAAGGCTCACCCCGACAAAACCTGCCCAATTGAGCACTACGAATGCATAGGCGTCTGCAACCGTGAATGTATCGCCAAGAAGGAAAGCACGGTCGTCCTCGAGGCTTCGCTCAACATGGGCTGCGTGACGTCCGACACCTGCTTCTGCCTTTTTCCGCGCCGAGTCATCAAGTTCAGCACCCGAAAAAAATGGACCAAAGGATTTATGCAGTTCCGACGATACAAAGTTGAGGGATTCCTGAAGCCGAGTGCGCGCCAGCGTACCGTTCGGCGGCGCAAGACCGGCATCGGGTGACTGATCGGCCAGATACTGCAGCACGGCAGGATTTTCCGTGATGATCTCACCATCGTCGGTGACCAGAGCCGGAACATAACCGTTCGGGCTGATTTTGCGGAAATCCTCGCCCGCTTCGGTCGTCCCCGCATCAGTGTCGGTCTTGTCGAGTTCGAACGAGATGCCGAGTTCGTTCAGGATGATGTGGGATGCCATTGAGCACGAGCCAGGTTTGTAATGGAGTTTCATAAGAGGTTCCCTTTCAGAGATTCATCGTGTGAATTCGTGAACGGTACCGATCAATATCATCAATTAATAATATTGATTACTCATGAGGATGATCTAAAATACTAATCATTAAGAGAGAAAGGTCGGGTTGCGTGATTACATATGAGCAATTGGTCGTGCTGCACGCCATCGTTACCGAAGGGACATTTCGAGGCGCAGCCGAGCGACTGAACAAATCCCAGTCAGCCGTTAGCCACATGCTCAAGAAACTTGAGACCGGGATCGATATCACTTTGCTGTCACGTGAAGAATACAGACCGACCCTCACCGCAGCAGGAGAAGTTTTTTACCGGCAGGCAACCCGTGTCATGCAGCAGATGAAAGAGCTCAATATTGTCGCAAAAAACCTGAACGCCAAGCAGGAGCCAGAAGTATTTTTGGCCGTGACCGCTACATTTCCATTGAAGCCAATTCTCGAAATCGTCGGCACCATCAAAGATCAATACCCAGCCACTCATATACGTTTGTCACGGGAAAGCATGGGGGGACCGATTGAACGACTGCTACGCAATAACGCCGACATCATCATTGCGACTATGGATGGCGTTCCCGTTGAACAGGTAGAGGCGTTAGCCTTTGAGCTGGTAACAATTGTGCCGGTGGCCCATCCAGACTTTGAACCTGCACGAAGTTCGCACATGAAAACCATCAGCGAGATGCAAAGCTATACACAAGTGGTCGTTGCCGATAGCAGTAGCGGCGAATTCGTCCAAAGCAGAGACTTGCTTCCAGGCGGCCTTCGCTGGACCGTTTCAGACTTTGCAGCAAAGAAGGAGATTTTGTTGGCGAACCTAGGTTGGGGCGGCATTCCAACACATATGATTGAGATGGAATTGGCTCAAGGCTCGTTGGTCACTCTCAATGTTGAAGGCTATCAAAAACGCCAATCGCAATTGTTTCAAATGCGCAAGCGCGACAAAGACGTTGGCATTGTTGCGCAATCAATTTGGGAGCAATTATCGAAGATAGCGTAGCACATGCCCCAATATGTCGGTCTTTCTCACGCAGTGTCAGGTCAGGTCGATTCTTCTACACATTATGTGTATCTCACAGTGTCCCCCAGACGACAGCAACCACGTTTGGGCGCCACGCTGACGTCTTAACCAAGATCTGCGGAATAGCAGCAAATGACCTCCCATGAGCTGACTTTCCAACTTCTAGAGAGAAATATTGAGCGGCAAGGAAAAACTCTCATTGGAACAAGGAAGACAAGACTAAGTTGGATGCCCATCGTTCTGCGGAGCATCATCACAAATCTCGTACCAAGACGGTTTTTCGCCCACAAACTCGTGAAACTGGTTTTTCAAATTGAGGTCTCCATTAAGGGCGTTAGCCGCAATTGGAAAGCTGTCTTCTTTTGATAAGATTTCACCAAGGGAACTGCCGCAAATCTTACAGAAGCATCGACCATAAATATAAGGCGACGTTGGTTCGAAAAGCTGAATGTGTTCTTTTCCGCAAACCCATTTCAGGTCGTTTTTCTTTACAAACGCGATGGTACTGGCACCTACCTTGCGGCATCTGGAACAATGGCAAGTACCTACCATAGATGGCTTGGCTAGCAGTTCGAATTTCACCGATCCGCAGCAGCAACTTCCTTCGATCATGATCTTATCTCCACTTCAGTTTTCTTCCCCTTGTTCGCACATCCTTTTACAGACATAAATCCAGGCTGCTGACAGGTTGTGACAGCATTGAATTGGAAACTTGTGTTGCGGAAAACAGAGCGTCTGTTCGAAATTGTCCAACTCCTCAGGCGCGCACAAGGACCGATTTCGGCACAGTACATTGCCAGCGAATTAAGAGTTTCGAAAAGCTCCAACTATCGAGAAATAGCGGTACTCAATGCATAAAACGCACCAATCCGTGGAGAAGCTGGCGTCGTTTGTTTTACCAGCCAGAGAAATTCTAGGCCGTCGTGGCATTGTTGTGTCTGATGCTTCCTGGCGTTTCGTCGGCTTGCTCACAGAGCCAATTGACGATTACTTTCAGAGCGGTTCGTGGTGGGTGATACTTTTCAGGGTAAACCACAAAATATGGCCAATCAGATATCTGTCTGTTTGAGAATGGCTCGATCAAAGTACCTCGTGCGATCTCCTCGCTGATAAGAACGCTCCTGCCAAGCATGAAACCTTCACCATTGATCGCCGCCTGAATTGTCAGGTTGCTGTCCGTGAACAACTGACTTGGCTCTAGGGTGCCAGTTGGCTGGACGTTTTCCCGGTCCATCCATGTGCGCCAATCAAGATTGGTATTTTCTGTTCCGAAAGTATGATCAGCCAGAAGCGCCCGGGATTCGATATCCCTTAGGGCAACACCGTGTTTGTTCCAGTAATCAGGGCTGCAAACCGGAGCCACATATTCGTCCAAAAGCTTTGTTGCATGGCATCCAGCGTACACCCCTTTGCCCGATCGTATTGCAAGTGTCAGTTCGCGCTGATTGAAGTCAGCCTGGTCAAAGGAGGCTTCGACCATCACGCGATAGTTCGGGTGCAAGGCGCGGAACTGGGGCAGCCGGTGGATCAGCCATCTGGACGCCAAAGATGGCAAAATACTTAGCCTGATTTCGGTATCATTTCTGAGTTCACCTATCTGCGATACATCGTCCTCAAGTTTATCAAATGTTTGTCTTATTTGTTTGGCGAAGTGTTGGCCAGTTGGGCTTAGACTGGTCTTGTTCGACGATTGATCCAGCAGGCGCACCCCCATCCAGTCTTCTAGGTTTGAGATTTGCTGGCTGACGGCAGATGGACTTACACTGAGTTCTGACGCTGCCTTTGACAGACCACCATTGCGCGCCACTGCATCAAAAGCCCGCAGCGCATTCAACGGTGGGAGTTTTCTCATTTATGTATCTCCTAAATCAAATAGCAGACTGTCAAATCCGCGATGCATCGCACTCTCAGCAACAGTAGGATGCGCGCTGTAGCACAAATGCACCCAGTAGTTCCTTGACGATAAACCAATCACTTTGCACGCCCTAACCATTAGATTTTCTAATGCTGCCGTTAGTTTTTCAAGGGAACAGAGTTTAGCGGGTTTGCGCTAGAGAAGCCAAACATCGCGTTGGTTGCGATCGCATACTGGAAAGCATGAAATGAAAGCTGTTGGCGTCCTTGAAAACCTCCCCACAGAAAACGAAGCAAGCTTCGTTGATTTTGAACTGGCGGCCCCAGTTGCTAAAGGCAAAGATCTACTCGTGCGCATTGATGGAATTTCTCTGAACCCTGTCGATTTCAAAGAACGGCGCGATATAATCGGCAAATTGGCAGAACCACTCATCTTGGGGTGGGATGCATGCGGCGAGGTTTTGGCCGTCGGTGAGGGCGTCAAAACATACAAAGTCGGTGACATGGTCATGTATGCGGGTGAAATCAATCGCCCCGGCTGCTACGCTGAATTGCAGCTGGTTGACGAGCGGATTGTCGGCCCAAAACCTGAGAGCCTGACACCAGAGGAGGCCGCCTGTGTCCCCCTCACGACACTTGCAGCATGGGAGGCGCTGTTTGACCGCCTTGAGATCGACCGCATCACAGATGAGAACACCGCGCTTCTGATAGTTGGAGGTGCCGGGGGCCTTGGGTCTATGGCCATTCAATTTGCGCGCCAGCTCTCCAAGTGCAAAGTCATTGCGACGGCTTCGCGCAAAGAGAGCAAAGACTGGTGTCTCAAAATGGGTGCGCATCACGTTATCGACCATTCAAAAAACTTGAAACACCAACTGGTCAACTTGGGCCATGATACTGTTCCTTTGATTTTGAATCTTAGCAACAACATTCCGTATTGGGAGGTCATGGCTGATATCGTCTCTCCCGAAGGTGCGATTTGTTTGGTCGCCAGCACCAAGGCCAAACTGGATCTTGACCTGTTCATGGGAAAAAGTGTGCGCATCAATTACGAGTTGATGTTCACACGATCCCTGTATTCAACAGACAAAATGTCTATGCAAGCTGACGTCCTGCGGCGGGTCGCCCAAATGATCGATTCTGGAATGATCGTGCATACGAGAACCGAAGATATGGGCAAAATTTCAGCAGTAAATATCAGAAAGGCTCATGCGTGCGTCGAGACAGGACGGATGATCGGGAAAGCAACGCTGTCAGGTATTGCCACCCTTCACTCGCGATATCGCCCTGCACAAAATGCGCATCGCCGAGGACGGCTGGAACACCCGTGACGCCGCCAAAATTGACTGTGAATCCGGCGGCCACATATTTGTGCCCACCCAACTTACACGAAAAGCCAGACCTACTTCGCTGTGCGGAACCGCGCGATGGCGCTGCGTTCAATGGCAGCAACCGTCAGGCGGTCCAGCCCCAGCCGGTTGCGGAGCATTTGCAGGAAGCGCAATTCTTCGCGTTCCAGCTGAACATCGGCGGCAGCGACTTCCACGGCCAAAGCATAGGCGGTGTCGTAGAGGTGGCTGGGAAGGCTTTCGGCGATAATGGTCAGAACATCTGACAGACCGTTTTCACCTTGCAACTGTTCACCGCAGGACGAGGCGGTCAGCAATAAAGCCTCAGGATCGTAATTGTGGAAGATCGGCAGGCCCTTGACCAGATCTCCAATGGTTTTCAACTCGGCATCCGTCATGTTGCTGTCGGCGGCCGACACGGTGACCATGGCGTAAATCAACGCTTCCTGGATTGCGATTGGTTCAGACATAAGGGCTTCTTTCCTGTCTTCGCGCCCCGCTCAAAATCGGATGACGCTATAATTCTTGCTGCAGTCGATTGACCGCTTGGCTGTTCGCGATACATATGGGCGCATAAATGGCGCAAAACAAATGACATGACCAGCTTTTTGCCATGAAATTCAGCCCACTGGTCAACATCGTGAGAGATTTTACATGACTTCCCCGACGCTAGAGGCGATTCCAATGGACGACACACTGGTTGCGGCGGCCCAGACTTCCAAAGCCTGGCCCTTTGAAGAAGCGCGTAAAATCGTCAAGCGTCTGAATGGCAAAACGCCCGACAGGCCGGTGTTGTTTGAAACAGGTTATGGCCCGTCCGGCCTGCCACATATTGGCACCTTCGGCGAAGTGGCGCGTACCAGCATGGTGCGCAATGCCTTCCGTCTGTTGACGCAAGACAAGATTGCAACGCGCCTCCTGTCCTTCTCCGATGATATGGACGGGCTGCGCAAAGTGCCGGATAATGTTCCGAACAAAGAGCAAATGACAGCCTATCTCGGCCAGCCCTTGTCCGTTGTACCCGACCCGTTTGGCAGCGAGCATGGCTCATTTGGTGCTGCCAATAATGCGCGGCTGCGCGCGTTTCTGGATGGGTTTGGTTTCGACTATGAGTTTGCCAGTTCAACCGAGTATTACAAAAGCGGTGTGTTCGATGAAACACTGCTGAAAATGCTGGCGGTCTATGATGACATCATGAACATCATTCTGCCGACCCTTGGGCCAGACCGGCGTGCGACTTACTCACCGTTTCTGCCAATTTGCAAGCGCACCGGTGTGGTGCTGCAAGTGCCTATGGAAGCGCGCAATGTGGAAGCGGGTACGATTTCCTATCGCGATCCGGAAACCAATGAACTGGTGGAAACGCCGGTTACCGGTGGCGCGGTAAAATGCCAGTGGAAAGCCGATTGGGCGATGCGCTGGGCAGCGCTTGATGTGAGCTATGAAATGGCTGGCAAGGATCTCATCGATTCCGTGCAGCTGTCCGGAAAAATCTGCCGGGCGCTTGGAAAACGGCCACCGGAAGGGTTCAATTATGAGTTGTTTCTGGATGAGAGCGGTCAGAAAATTTCCAAATCAAAGGGCAATGGTCTGACGATTGAAGACTGGCTGTCGTACGCGACGCCTGAAAGCCTGTCTCAATATATGTATGTCAAACCAAAGACGGCGAAACGGCTGCATTTCGACATTATTCCCAAAACGGTGGATGAGTATTTTTCACATCTGGCTTCGTTTGACGCCTTGGAAGCCGACAAGCAGCTTTCCAGTCCGATCTGGCACATTCATATGGGCCGGGCACCCGAAGTAGAAATGCCTGTTTCATTTGCCATGTTGCTAAATCTGGTCAGTGCGTCAAACGCATCTGACAAGGCTGTGCTGTGGGGATTCATTTCCCGCTATGCGCCGGGCACCAGTGCGCAAAGCCATCCCAAGCTGGATCAGATGGTGGACTATGCGGTGCGGTATTTTGAGGATTTTGTGAAGCCGGGCAAAGTGTTCCGCGCGGCAAGCGAGCAGGAGCGCGCTGCGCTGGCTGATCTGAAAGCCCGTTTTGATGCCCTGCCGCGTGATGCGGATGGCGAGACCATTCAGAACGAAGTTTATGCGGTCGGCAAAGCGCATGAATTTGAACCGCTGCGCGGTTGGTTTCAGGCCCTTTATCAGGTGCTGCTTGGGCAGGATCAGGGGCCGCGTTTTGGCTCCTTCACAGCTCTATACGGTCTGGATGAAACCTCACGGTTGATCGATGAGGCCCTCTCCGGATCCCTCGTTACCAGCTAGGCCATCTTCCAGCTCTTCATCCGCGTCAAGCGGGCGCAAGGGGCCATCAATATCCGCGATTGGCAAATCCGGCGGTGGTGGCAGTTCAGCGCTGCTGCCCTGCCGGGTCAGTGCCTGATAATTCTGCCATCCACGTGGCGGTGCCTGGTGAATGCCCAGTGATTGCTTTTCGGCATCCTCTGCCAGATCTTTGAGTGTGTCCGATGCATCTGCCGCGACACGCGCCCAACCTTTGGAAACCACCAGTTCTGCCAGATCTTCCCCGCGCAAGCTGCAGGATATCTTCAAAGGCTGGTCTGATGGCTGCCAGGCGAACGCGCAATTCAGTGCGGTTAATCTGATGTGACGCTGCAAGCTGCGCGTTATAAACCCGCCGCAGGGCCAGTCACCTTCATCAGCTTGGCCAATTTTGCATGTCTCGTCCCGTGAGACGCCAATCACACCCGGTAACTCCAACCGCCAGACACGCTTGAGATAGCGCCCCTCAAATGTCGCCGTATCCACCACCCGAATGCGATAAAGATTGCGCTCACGCACCTCCGGCGCTGGTGGCGCAACGCCGGGAATACGTTTCAATGGCGCGGTGATTTGCGGTGCCGGTGTCATGCCCCTTGGCGTTACATCCCGGCTCACACCGGGATTAAGGGCCTGTTGCGCAATTCCAGCTTCACCTGCCATTGCCCACAGGATAACGGCAGTCGCGGTTTTGATGAACAACGCTTTCAAGTCGTAATCCCGACAGAGTTTTAAAATTGATCATGCCGTCTTCTGACTGATCGTCCACCGCAAGATGGCTTATTCTATGGCACCCGTAAATGCGTCTGTAGATGCATTTGCGAACCGGCCATAGAATGTATCATTGCTGGCAGCCAAATCGCGCAACAGCTCGTTGGGCTGGAATCTCTGGCCATGTTTTCCAGCCAATTCGTCACATAAATCAACGAAGGTCGCGACACCCATTGTGTCAATGAAGGACAGGGTTCCGCCCGTAAAGGGGGCAAAACCAAAGCCGAGAATGGATCCCACATCTGCTTCGCGAACATCGGTAATGACGCCCTCCTCAAAGCAGCGCGCCGCCTCCAGTGCCTGAATGATCAACAGCCGGTTTTTGATCTCCTGCCGGTCGATCTGATCAATCCGGTCCGGGTTGGTCAGTTGGGGCACCAGTTCGGACAGGCCCGGCCATAGCCGCTTGTTGCGCCCGTCATAATCGTAAAAGCCCTTGCCATTTTTGCGGCCAAAGCGCTCCTGCTCCACCACCATTTGCTGCAGCAGGTTTTCCTGCGCGGGATGAACCGCCTCAGCCCCCAGATCCGCCTTGGTGGCCTGCAGGATTTTCCAGGCAAGATCAACGGCCACTTCATCTGTCAGGGCCAGCGGGCCGACGGGCATGCCCGCCTGCAGTGCGAGATTTTCAATCATGGCCGCCGGAACGCCTTCGGTCAGAAGCAAGTGTGCTTCCAGCAGATAGGCCATTACCGAACGGTTGGCATAAAAGCCCCGCGCATCATTGACAACAATCGGCGTTTTCTTGATCAGGCGCACAAAATCAAACGCATGTGCCAACGCTTGATCGCTGGTCTTCTGGCCTAAGATGATCTCGACCAGCATCATCCTGTCGACCGGCGAGAAAAAATGAATACCGATGAAATTCTCGGGGCTTACATGGTGTTGCGCCAATGAGGTGATCGGTAAAGTTGATGTGTTTGAAGCCAGTGTCACATTTGCTGGCAAAGCAGCGCCGATGTTTGCGATCACGTCTGCCTTGGTGGCACGATCTTCGAACACCGCTTCGATGACCAGATCGCACTTTGCCAGATCCGCATAGTCGTCGCTTGTGGCAATGCGTGCCAAAACAGCTTCATGCTCTGCTGACGTCGCGTATCCGCGTTTCACAGCTTTTCCCATGAGCCCGTCAGAATGGGCTTTGCCTTTTTCTGCAGCTTCTCTGGTTCGGTCAAGTAGCAGAACCTGTAATCCCGCCTTGGCACTAACATAGGCAATGCCCGCTCCCATGAAACCGGCGCCGACAATGCCGATGGTTTTAAGGTGGGCTGTTGCAATGTTCTCCGGTCGCCGCGCGCCCTTGTTAAGCGCCTGCATGGAGATAAACAGCGAACGCAGCATGTTGCTGGCTTCCGGCGTTTGCAGGACAGATGCAAAATGACGACTTTCAACGGCCAAAGCCTGATCCATGGGCAATTGCAGTCCTTCATAGACCGCCTTCATGATTCCGCGTGCGCCCGGATAATTATCGTGGGTTTCCTTCCGGTACAGCGCGTTGGCTGCGGGCCAGAGTTGGAAGCCCGCTTTGGAATAGATATTTGCCGCTCCGGAAGGTTTATAGCCCTTTTGGTCCCATGGCTTTTCGGCGGACAGGCCGTCTGCCAGCATTGTTTTTGCAGCGGGCACAAGGTCCCCTGGCTGAGACACAAGGTGATCCACCAAACCCATGGATTTGGCTTTTTTGCCTGTGAGGGTTTTGCCCTGAAGCAGCATTTGCAGACCCGATTGCGGGTCTGTCATGCGCATCACTCGCTGGGTGCCGCCGGCACCGGGGAAAATACCGATCCGCACTTCGGGCAGCCCAATCTTCGCTTGTCCATCATCCACCATGACCCGTCCATGAGCGGCCAGCGCCAGTTCAGTGCCGCCGCCAAGGCAGGTTCCGTTGATGGCCACGACAAAGGGTTTGCCGCAGGTTTCCAGCTTGCGATAGAGCCGCGACAGGCTGGATGATTTTTCCAAAAGCTCTGCTGCAGCATTCTTGGTATTTTCCTTAGCCGCGTCCTGGCCTTCAATCCGGTTCAGCGTCTGGATCATGGTAATGTCTGCGCCGCCCGTGAAGGAACCCGGTTTGGCGGACGTAATAATGGCGCCCTTGATGGCGTCAGTCTGCACGATATGATCAATGATCGCATCCAGCTCTTCCATCACCGTCTGCGTGATGACGTTCATGGAGCGATCCGGCATATCCCAAGTGATCAGCGCGCAGCCATCAGCGTCAATATCCATGGTGAAGGCAGTGTAAGGGCCAGCCATATCTACACCCGCTCGATGATGGTTGCGGTGCCCATTCCGGCACCGATGCACAGGGTGACAATGGCGGTGGAGAGATCGCGCCGCTCCAGCTCATCCAACACCGTGCCCAGGATCATGGCTCCGGTCGCGCCCAATGGGTGACCCATGGCAATGGCGCCGCCATTGACGTTGACTTTTTCAGGGTCAAGATCGAAAGCCTGTTGATAGCGCAGGACCACGGAGGCGAAAGCTTCGTTGATTTCTATCAGGTCCAGATCATCAAAAGACAACCCGGTTCTGGCAAACAGCTTGCGCGTGACATCGACCGGTCCGGTCAACATCAAAGCCGGTTCAGAACCGATGCTGGCGCAGGCCCTGATGCGGGCACGCGGCTTCAGCCCGGCACGTTCTCCTGCGGCCTTGGAGCCAATCAACACGGCTGCAGCACCATCGACAATCCCTGACGAATTGCCCGCATGATGCATGTAGTTGATTTGTTCGATCTCCGGATGCGCTTCAATGGCGACGGCGTCAAAGCCGCCCATTTCACCCATCAGTGCAAAGGATGGCTGTAGGGCAGCCAGAGACTGCATATTGGTATCCGGTCGCATGTGCTCGTCACGGTCCAGCAGAATATCACCATGCGGCGCATGGACCGGCACAATGGAGTTTGCAAAGCGGCCTTCCTGCCAGGCCTTGTCTGCTCGCTGTTGGCTTTGCACGGCATAGGCGTCCACATGATCACGCGAAAACCCGTATTTTGTGGCGATCAGATCAGCAGAAACACCCTGCGGCATGAAATAGGATGGCACCGCTACGCTGGGATCGACCGGCCATGCACCGCCCGACGCGCCAATGCCAATGCGGCTCATGGATTCAACGCCGCCAGCCACAACCAATTCGTTCTGACCACTGGCAATCTGGGCAAAGGCAGTGTTTACCGCATCCAGACCCGATGCACAGAAACGGTTGATCTGCATACCCGGTACGGATTGGTCAAAGCCTGCCGCAAAAACAGCAGCTCGGGCGATGTTTCCACCGGCTTCCCCGATAGGGTCAACACAACCCAGAATCACATCGTCAATCTGATCGGTTGCCAAATCGTGGCGCTGACGCAAAGCACGCAACGGCGTGGCTGCCAGCTCAACAGCCGTCACGGTGTGAAGCCCGCCATCGGGCTTACCCCGCCCGCGTGGTGTGCGGACTGCGTCATAGATGAAGGCATCATTCATTGCACATATCCTTCAAAACGCCTCGGCGGGCAGCGCCATCATATTGTCTGCACCGCTGCGAATGCGCGTCAGATGGGTTTGGGTTTCCGGCAGGCAGCGCTCCATGAAATAGCGCCCCGTGGTCAATTTCGCCTCGAAGAAGGCCCGGTCGCCATCTTCGTCTGTCAGGCGCTCATGGCTGACCTTCGCCATCAGTGCCCACATATAACCAATGGACACCAGACCAAGCAGGTGCATGTAATCGGTGGCAGCGGCGCCGGCGTTGTCAGGTTCTGCGAGACTGTTCTCCATCAGCCAGACTGTGGCCGCTTGCAGATCATCGACTGCCGTCCCGAGGGGGGCGGCGTAGATCGCCAAAGCGCCATCCTTCTTCATATCGGTCAGAAACAAGGTCACTTCGGTCAAGAATGTCTTCAGGGCGCGCCCGCCATCCTTTGGCAATTTGCGGCCCACCAGATCCAGCGCCTGAATGCCATTTGCGCCTTCATAGATCATGGCAACGCGCGCATCGCGCACAAATTGTTCAATTCCCAATTCGGTGATGTAACTATGGCCGCCAAAGATCTGCTGCGCCTGCACCGCATTGGCAAACCCAGCATCTGTGAACACGCCTTTGATTACAGGTGTCATAAGACCCAGATGATCATCAGCTGCCTGCCGAATGGCAGCATCTTTTGATTTGTGCAGCTCGTCTGCTTTGAGCGCTGTCCACACCATCAAAGCGCGCGCGCCCTCATTAAAGGCCTTCATGTTCATCAGCATACGTCTGACATCGGGATGCACAATCAACGGGTCCGGCTTAGCGTCACGGTCCTTGGGCTTGCCCAGAGCCCGGCCCTGCAGCCGATCCCTGGCGTAGCCGGCCGCATTTTGGTAGGCCACCTCCGAAATTCCCAGCCCCTGAATGCCGACAGAAAGACGCGCTTCATTCATCATTACGAACATGGCGGGCAGTCCGCGATGTTCTTCACCGATCAGCCAGCCGGTCGCGCCGTCATAATTCATGGTACAGGTGGCATTGCCGTGAATGCCCATTTTCTTTTCCAGAGATCCGCATTGCAACGCGTTGCGCTGGCCGGGATTGCCGTCTGCATCGGGAATGAATTTTGGAACCACAAACAAGGACAGGCCTTTGACGCCGTCCGGCGCGCCGTCGATACGGGCCAGCACCAGATGCACTATGTTTTCTGCAAGATCATGCTCGCCGGATGAGATGAAAATCTTCTGACCGGTGATGTTGTAGGATCCATCCGCCTGTGGCTGTGCCTTTGTTTTCAAAAGACCCAGATCTGTCCCGGCATGTGGCTCTGTCATATTCATGGTGCCGGTCCATTTCCCCGACGCCAGCGGCGGAAGGTAAATCTGTCGCAATTCTTCCGAAGCGTGCACCTTCAGGGCGGCATAAGCACCTTGCGACAGGACCGGATACAACCCCCAGGAGAAATTAGCGGCGTAGATGTATTCCTGAATGATGCTGCTCAACGTGCCCGGCAGCCCCTGACCTCCATAGGTCGGCTCGGCTGAGAGACCAGACCAGCCACCTTCTGCAAAAAGCGCGAATGCGTCCTTGAAACCCTTGGGCGTTGTGACGCTGCCATCATCAAGGCGGTGGCAGCCCTCAAGATCACCGATGCTGTTGAGCGGCTGCAGGGTCTGCTCGCAAAACCGAGCTGCCTCGCCCAAAATGGCCTCAAGCAGATCCGGCGTCACATCTGCAAATCCGGCCAAAGTGTTGAAGCGTTCCATCTGGAACAAATCATTCAGCAGAAACAGAGTGTCTTTCAGTGGCGCTTGATAGGTTGGCATCTTTAACCCCTTCACAGATGAAGATGTCTCTCAATGCATATATGACGTTAACGTCAACTTTAAAAGGCAGGCTGTGCGCACGTCTTTTCACATTTGCATGATGAAGACGACCCTCACAGCCTGTTTGATCAGCCGGTTGCTGTCTCTTTTTCGCGCAGCATACCTGCAACAACATCAACTGTGCGCTCAAGTTCCTCAATCGCCTGCTCGATGTCACTGCGCTGGTCTTTCAGCACATCAACCTGTTCCTGAAACCGCTTCAACGCCACACGCAATTGCACAATCTGACCATCTTTCAAATCATACAGATCAAGCATTTCACGAATTTCCGTGAGCGAAAAACCGACCTTTTTGCCCATCAGGACAAGTTTGAGCCTGGCTCTGTCGCGCCGGCTGTAAATCCGTGTCGTACCGTCACGTTTGGGGCTAACCAGACCACGATCCTCGTAAAAACGAAGGGTGCGCAATGTGACCTGAAATTCACGCGCCAATTGTCCAATCGAGAAGGAATTTTCTGTGGTGTCTTCATCCTGCCCTGCTCGTTGCGCTCTGGATGAGACAGTTTCTGTACCTTTGTTCACAGCATCACTTTCAGCCAATTTGGATGACAATCTATATTATCCGGTCGGCAAATTGATCAAGCAATAGCGTCGGGATCTATACTCTATTGGCTACCATTTTCAGTGCCATTGATGACACCAATACGTTGTTCCAACCAGAATAAAGCCTGTGTCGATTAACGGAAGACACGTTCAGAGTCCATACTACAAATTGTATTCTTATGATTAGCACTCTTTTATCTATAGTTTTGAATTCCGGCACTGGAGCGAATTCAGCAGAGGTCGACCGAATAGATAAACTCACCATCGATATTAAGGCAAATGGCGGCACGGGCCAGTCGGTGAGCAATATCTTTCATTCAGTATTCGCGATGAAATTAACGACATGTTTACTATAATTGTTGACTTTTCGGTAATTGAAACTCTCATGAATCGCTCTGTTTGGCGGGCAATTCATGTGATCCGACGAGAAAGCGTAGAAGCAAGTGACCGTTTTACAGCGCAAAGCACCCTCAATATCCGGTCGTGTTGACAACAATCACAGTGACGAGCCCCGTGATGTTTTCAGCCGCGTCATAGAAGCCGCCCAACGCAATGGGATGAGCTTGGAAGCATGGCTTCAGGATGCCGTGCAGCAAAACGAGGTACAGGAAGACCATCTGTCGCCAGATGAGTTGACGTTGAAAAAGCTACTGCAAACCCAGCGGCAAAGCCGTCAGGAAGCAGAACGCGCCGCTCAGTTCGCTGAACAGGCGTTGCTGGACGCCCCCACAGAAGAGGAACCGGACGCAGAAAGTCAGGCCCTGATCAACGCAATTGATGAGTTGAGCCAACAATTAGGCGCTCTGAAAACGTCCGATGAACCCAATCCCGCTGACAGACCACAGGCTCGCCCGGCAATACAGGTGGCCCTCGACAGCTACGTCGAACCGGACGCACCAAATACGTCTGATACCTCAGGCACGCCAGAAGATGCGGTTCAGGAAGATGCCCAAACCGTTGAAGAGTTGCGTGCTCGCATTCTAGCGCTCAAGGAACGCATTGTTCCTTCTGATGCCGCCCCACTTGAAACGCAAATCAGGCTGAATGCTGCACGACCAGTCGAGCCAAACCCTGAGCTAGCAGAAGAAGAACTCAATTCCGATGATGATCTGGAACATGAGTTGGAACTTGCATTGCAACCTGCAGCGCCATCCGTCGAGTTGGATGACTTTGATACTTATCAAGAAGATGCTTTAGCCGAGAATGCTGACTTCGAATATCAGGAAGTCGATGAACAGCAAAATGATGCTGCACTTCAGGAAGCTGCCCTCAATGAGACCATGGAATCCCATTTCGCTCAGTTGGGCGAAAAGATAAACTCGCTTCTTGAGAAGGCCGACACTGAGACCAAATCTCAGAATGAAGAAATTCGCGTGCGACTGGACAGCAATCTGGCACTGCTGGAAAGCAAGATTTCCGAGTTGCCAACCCGAAATGATGTGGCAATTCTGCAGCCAATGGCCAAAATGCAGGTCAAGCTGCAGGAAGACCAGACCCGGCTGGATCGCAACTTCCAGAAGCTCGCGGATGACCACATCCGCTTGCAAAGCACTGCCACACAATCAGAGACCGCGTCACAGATCCCGGCGCTGCAGGACCAGATCAGCAAGCTGGAAGCATCGCTGAAATCGATGAAACCTGCTTTGTCCAGAGATGTTGCAAGCCTGCTGGACCTGACGGTCCAGAAGTTGGAGAAATCGGCTAGAAACAAGCCTGATGCTGTCACGAATTCGGCACTTCAAACCCACCTTGCTCAGTTGGAAAAGACGCTGAAGGATCTGCCTGCCGAAATTGCGCAGCAGCAGCCCAATGCACAAAGCCTGATCAGCTTTCTGCCGCCGCGCGAAACGCTTGAATCAATCGAGCATACGGTTGGCCGACTTGAAGCCATCATGCTGGAACAGCAGACGACACTCAGCGAAATGGATATCGGCGATCAGACGCAGATGTTCAAAGAGCGGTTTGACGGTTTGCTGTCGCGCCTCGACGACACAATGAAGCGGTTTGATTCCGCTTCGCTGCAAGCCGATCGTCGTGCCGACGAAAATCTTCAAGATCAAAAATCACAAAACGCCTCGTTTATCAAACAACTCACGGCCCAGATTGAAAGTCTGGAACGCCGGATAGAGGAAGCACCTAACGAGAACCGTGAGCAGGCCGCTGCTGCAGACGCTGCGCATCAGCATATGCAAGACGACATGGCCCGGATTGAAGCCCAGTTGTCCACCGTGATGGAGCAATTAGGCCAACAACTGTCCAAACCTGATCCTGTCGAACCGGCTGGTCCTGATGCTTCGGTGATCACCAAGGCGGTATCGGATGCCGTTGTTGTGCCGCTGAATGAAGCCCTGAACCGGGTCGAGCGTGGCTTGGATGCGCGCAGCCGTCAGACGCTGGATGATTTGTCAGCTCTGGTCAAATCTACTGCCAAAAAACCAAACTCGGATAATGCGCTGCATAACCAGTTGAGTTCGGTTCCCGATACGCTGGCGATTTTGCTGAACAAGATTCATGATCTGGAAAGCGGCGTGGATCGCCTGGAAGCCAGACAGCAAAAACAGACACCGGCAGCAGGCAAGGAAGAAAGCCGCCGCCCAAGGTTCCGTAAGGCTGCACAGGCTCAAGCTGATGTCATTCCGCCCAAAGCGGCTGAGCCGAAGCGTAATGCACCAACGCCCAAGACCGAAAAAGACGCCGACCTTGAAGTCGGAATGAACTACATTGCAGCTGCAAGACGTGCCACCAAAAAGAGCGGCCAGACAGCCACTCCTGTTGGCAAAGCGGCTGCGACAGATAAAGCGCCTAATACCAAAAAGGCTGTCAGTAAAACTACTGTCGGTAAGACAGCCAGCAAAACCGCTTCAGCAGATCCAAAATCTGTTGAGGGTGTCAAGCAACGTGCCGAGGGCATTTTATCCCGGCAGCGCGAAGAGCTGAAACGCGAGCGCAACCCGGGTCGGCGGAAGAAGATTCTGGGCGTATGCTTGGGCCTGACGCTGATTGTAGCCGCTGTCGCGCTGGCACTGAAAACCTACCGGTCGCAGCAGGAACCAGACGACAATCTGGCAACTGGCAGCATTTCCAAGCCGATCGACGCTGGCAAAGACAGAAAACTGACGACCAATAGCGCGATGGCTACTCCAAAACCAAGCCCGGCCATTCAGAAACTGCCGGATCGTTTGCCAGGTGGTATCAACCGGATCAAGGCTCTGGGTGACAGCGTCTTTGCCGAAAGAAATGCAGTGACAAAAATTGCCACCCCCGTGGCAAAGCCCAAAATCACCAGAAAAGCGTCAACCACACCACTGGAGCGCACATTTGTGGCTCCGGCGCCAGCGGTCAATATCGGCCCACTGCCGCTGCGTTACAAAGCGGTCATCGGCGATCCTGTCGCACAGTTCGAAATTGGCAGCCGTTATGCGGATGGTTTTGGTACAACGCCCAATATGCCGAAAGCCGTTGAATGGTACCGCCGTGCCGCTGATCAAGGCCTGGCACCTGCACAATATCGCCTCGGCAGCCTGCTGGAACATGGCCGGGGAACGACCAAGAACCTGACTGCGGCCGCTGATCTTTACAAAAAGGCTGCAGAAAAAGGGAATACCAAGGCCATGTATAATCTGGGTGTTCTTTATGCTCAGGGCATGCTGGGCGAACCAAATTTCACCGAAGCCTCAAAATGGTTCAGAATGGCTGCCAATGCTGGCGTGAAAGACAGTCAGTTCAATCTGGCCATCCTGCATGCCAGAGGCATGGGCGTTGCCACCGATCTTGAGAAAGCTTATTTCTGGTTTGCGGTTGCTGCAAAGGATGGCGACCCGGATGCAAAAGCAAAACGGAACGCGCTGGCACAGGATCTGCAAGCTGATATTGTTTCCAAAATTGATGGAACTGTCACCAATTGGGGTCCGGACAGGCCTGCGAAAGCAGCCAACATGGTATCCATGCCGAATGAAGGCTGGATTGCCCTTAAGGTTCCCAAAGACGCCGAAGCGCAGCTTAAGAAACATGCTACGAAGATCAGCGACACGGGGCCTATTGCCAGCAATCAGGGAGCGAATTTCCAAAGCCCGCAAGGCGGGCTCAGCGACATTCCTCTGGCAAAGTTTGACGAATCTGCAATTTAATCGACACTGTGTTGCCTTCTGGACATTGACAGCGCGCGAAAGCAGGCGTTTATCAGGGCCTTGGTTTCAAAACTGATTTGTGTTTGAAACCAGATTTCACACCGGGATTGATTGTAGTTTGCGCTTCACAGCGCCCAGCCAAAAAGACAGACCTCCGTGCAGATTTACCTGCCCATAGCCGAACTACCGGTCAGCATTTTGATGCTGTTGGGAATGGGTGCTGCGGTGGGCTTTATTTCGGGGCTTTTTGGCGTTGGTGGCGGGTTCCTCCTGACGCCTTTGCTGATATTCACCGGCATACCGCCCGCTGTTGCCGTGGCCACCGTCACATCGCAGACCGTCGCTTCATCAACATCCGGTGCCTTGTCCTATTGGCGACGTCAGGCAATTGATCTGAAACTGGCCAGCGTGCTGATTTCGGGCGGTATTGTCGGCTCAGCGCTTGGCGTATTTGTGTTTCGATTGTTGCGTGAAATCGGACAGCTGGACCTAATCATCTCGGTTTCCTATCTGACATTTCTGACATCGATTGGCGTATTGATGCTGCGCGAATCCATTCGCGCCATGCTGAAAAACCGTGACGGCAAACGGCCACCGGCCAGAATGCCAGGTCAGCACAGCTGGGTGCTTGGCCTGCCATTGAAAATGAAGTTCCGGCGCTCCAAGCTGTATGTCAGCGTTCTGCCGGTTCTGGGCCTTGGAATCTCCATCGGGTTCATGGGATCCGTGCTTGGTATTGGCGGCGGGTTTATTATGGTTCCCGCCCTGATTTACCTCCTGCGTGTGCCAACCGCGATGGTGATCGGCACGTCACTGTTCTACATTCTTGTCACCATGTCGGTTGCCACCGTGCTGCATGCCAGCACCAACCAGACGGTGGATGTTGTGTTGGCGCTTTGCCTGATGATTGGTGGCGTGTTCGGGGCACAATTTGGGGCACAATTGGGCCAAAAGCTGCGAGGCGAACAAATCCGCGCCCTGCTCGGCCTTCTGGTGCTGGCCGTTGGCATGCGCTTTGCGGTCAATCTGGTGCTGAAGCCGGACGAATTGTATTCCTTTTCAGTTCTGAAGCTGATGGTGGGTGGCTGATGGCACGTCTCATCGCAATTTGCATCATGCTGGTGGCGACGACATCTGTTGCGTTTGCAGAACGGGTGGTGCTGGCCGTTTCATCTGAACGGGTTGCCATCAACTCGAATTTTTCAGGAACGGATATCACCCTTTTCGGCAGTATCGAGCGAGATGGCAGCGCTGATATGGGCGAAGAGGGCTACGATGTTGTGGCTGTTGTCAAAGGTCCACCCGTGGATGTGGTGACACGAAAGAAAGAGCGTATTTTCGGGGTCTGGATTAACCGGAATTCACGAACATTTCTCAATGTCCCTTCCTTTTACGCCCTGTCTTCCAATCGTCCACCTGACGATATTGCGCAATCCCAGGCCCTGCAGGCCAACCAGATCGGACTGGAAAACATCATTTTTCCAGTTGTAACCGACAGCATTGAAGCGCCTGCCAATTCGACCGAGTTTGCGCTCGCCTACCGGCGGCTGAAAGCGGACAATGATCTGTTTTCCATGGATGTGGAAGGGATGGAGTTACTGACGCCAACCCTGTTCAAAACCACCATTCGTATCCCCGGGCGCGTTTCAGTTGGCACTTACAGCATCGAGGTCTTTGTCTTTGATGAGGGCGCATTGGTGGCTCATGATGAACAGACATTGTGGATCTCCAAAGCCGGGCTGGAGCAGATGGTTTATGATTTCAGCCGTGAAAGAGGTCTGTGGTTTGGCGTGTTTGCTGTGATTCTGGCGATTTTTGTCGGTTGGTTCGGTGGCGTTGTGTTCAGACGAGAATAGATTGGAGCGCCCATCCCATGACAATCATGTCTGACGAGCCAATCAGCTCTGATCCATCCGGTAAATCACCGCCAAAAGCCGCGTTTTGGCTCGGCTATGCCGGGCTTATTCCATTTGCCGTCTGTGCGTTGGCAATCGTGGTGTTTCGGCAAGACCTGTTTTTGCAGGAAACAGCAGGCAAGGCCCTGTTGGCTTATGGCGCTGTCATCCTGTCTTTTCTGGGTGGTGCGCATTGGGGGCGCGCCCTTTATGCGCCCAACACCAGCCTGCAAACTCGTGACTTTGTGCTCAGCGTGCTTCCTTCCATCTTCGGATGGAGCTGCCTGTTATTGCCCATTATTTCTGCTGGAGTGCTGCTGCTCATATTGGGCTATATCTGGCAGGTCTATGTGGATCTAAATGGCATGCGGCAGAATATTCTGCCCCACTGGTTTGGTCGGCTCCGGGTACAATTGACAGCCGGTGCGACGTTGTTTCTTCTGATCGGTGGTGCTGCGCTCCTGTAGCGCTCAGCTGCGTCTATCGGGTCTGCAGTGCGATGGGCTGACAGAATAAATCTGACGGTCCCCCAGCATGTGAATGCAAATCGTATCAGGCAGTTCGAACAAGCCGGAAAATGCATCATTACAGATATTCAGCCCGCCGGTCAGTTCCCCAAAGGCTGGCAGGATGGCACGTGTTCCGTCTTCGATGAAACAAGGCCGCCGCACGGACCGCGCACGGCCTCTGACCTTGCTGCAGGGATGCAGATGTCCGGCAATCTCTCCCTTTGCGCCTGGCATTGGCTCATGCCGGAATGTGATCGGGCCAATGGACAACTCATCACACGCGCGGCCACCCAGTGCTTCCGGCGGATAGGGATCGTGATTTCCAGAGACCCAGACCCAGTCGCGGCCATGCTGCATCTGGCTGATCACAGCACATTCATCAGCGCCCAAACGGTTTGCGGCCGCCACATCATGGAAGCTGTCTCCCAGCGCAATGATGCGAGCAGGGTGCAATGATTTGATCAAACCCTCAAGACGCCCCAGCGTTGCCCGGCTGTCATAGGGTGGCAGAAATGTGCCTTTGCGGGCAAAGCTGGAACCTTTTTCCAAGTGCAAATCGGCGACGATCAGTGTCGCCTCGTCCGGCCAGTAAAGAACGCCCTCAGGGAGCGCAACAAAGCTCTGGCCCATGAGTGTGAAACTCACTGAGCCAAGCGGTGCCTCATCCTGAATTATCTCTGCCAGAGCCATATTAGTTGACCAACTTATAACCGCATTGCTTCTTCGATCAGCTCATCCAACGGGCTGACATTGCCTGCCACCTCCGCTAGTATCATTTCATCTGCGCTGCCAAACACAGGCTCTTTGCCGATTTGCAACATCACCGGAACTGCCAATGGCGAAATCCGGTCCAGCGGCATGTGACGCAGATGATTCTTGACGCGTTTCAACATAGCGCCCAGACGCTCAATGTCCAAAAGACCTGTTGACGCATCGACCCAGGCGGCCTGCAGCAAAATGTGATCAGGCTCGTGTTCGTTCAGCACATCGTAGATCAGGTCCGAAGACACAGTGACCTGCCGCCCTGACTTCTCCTTGCCCGGATGACGCTTTTCGATCAGGCCGGAAATCAGAGCCGCATTGCGAAAGGTGCGCTTCATCATAAAGCTTTCACGCAACCAGGCTTCCAGATCATCGCCGAGCATGTCCTCATCAAACAGAGCATCAAGGCTCAGTTCACCACGGCGGATCATGGAAGACAGATCACGCAAGCACCACACACCCAGCGCATAATCCGTTGCGACAAACCCCAAGGGCCGCGCCTTCATGCGCTCCAGCCGCCGTGTCAGCAACATGCCAAGGGTCTGATGTGCCAGGCGCCCTTCAAACGGATAGGCAATGAGATAATGCTTGTCGGCGCGGGGAAAGGTTTCCAGCAGCAATTCACGCTTTCCAGGCAGAACGGAACGGGCCTTCTGGATTTCCAGCCACTCGGCCACCTGATCGGGCAATGAACTCCATGTCTTTGGGTCAGACAAGATGTTTCTCACACCTTGTGCCAAATAGGTCGACAGGGGAAATTTACCCCCTGCAAAGCTTGGAATTTTGGGCGTGTCTGCCGCACTTTTGGTGACCAGTGCTTCGGTCTCGCGGATGCCCTCAAAACGCACGATCTGGCCCGCAAACAAAAATGTATCGCCCGGCTCCAGCGTTTCCAGAAAATACTCTTCCACCTTGCCAAGCACACGGCCACCGCGTCCAACCCGGCCATTCTTGCGACTGGTCATGCGGACCAGCAAAGTCGGATTTTCAATGATGGTGCCGACATTGATGCGGTATTGCTGCGCCAGACGCGGATGGGTCAGCCGCCATGTGCCATCCTCCGTCTTGCGGATTTTGGCATAGCGTTCATAGCTTTTCAGCGCATAGCCACCGGTGGCGACAAATTCCATGATTTTGTCAAAAGTGGCGCGCGGCAGATCTGCATAGGGTGCGGCTGTCTTGATCTCGGTAAACAGATCATCGGCCTGAAACGGTGCCGCGCAGGCCATGCCCAACACATGCTGGCACAGCACATCCAGCGCGCCATCATGCAGGCGCGGCGTATCCTGCGCGCCGATATAATTGGCATCCAGCGCCGCTTTGCATTCCAGCACTTCAAAACGGTTAGCGGGTACCAGAATGCCCTTGGACGGCACATCCATGCGGTGGTTGGAGCGGCCAATGCGCTGCGCCAGACGGCTGGCCCCCTTGGGCGCGCCGACATGGATGACCAATTCCACATCGCCCCAGTCAATGCCCAGATCCAGAGTGGAGGTCGCGACAATGGCACGCAAACTGCCCGTGCCCATGGCCGCTTCCACCTTGCGGCGCTGCCCCACATCCAGCGAGCCGTGATGCATGGCAATCGGCAGGCCGTCCTCATTGACGCGCCATAATTCCTGAAACAGCAGTTCAGCCTGAAAGCGCGTGTTGACGAAGAGCAGCGTTGTCTTGTGCTCTTTGATCTGCCGGTAGATATTATCAATCGCGTAAAGCGCTGTATGCCCGGCCCATGGCAGACGTTCTTCGGTCTCAAGAATGCTGATATCCGGTTTTGCGCCACCGGTGATTTCAATCAAACCGGCTTCGCTAACCTCGCCATGCTCGCGATTCTGCGGCACCAACCAGGCCTGCAAATCCTGCGGATTGGCGACGGTCGCAGACAGGCCGATGGTCGTAATTTCTGGCGCATGACGAAACAGCCGCGCCAGCCCCAGCGACAACAGATCACCGCGCTTGGACACCACCAGCGAATGCAACTCATCGAAGATGATGGTTTTGACCTGTTTGAAAAACCGCTCCGCGTTCTTGTCCGCAAGCAACAATGCAATCTGCTCCGGTGTGGTCAGCAAAATATCCGGCGGCCGTTCCTTCTGCCGTTGCCGCTTATGGGCGGGCGTATCGCCGGTGCGGGTTTCCACCGTGACAGGCAAATCCATCTCCCGGATCGGCGCTTCCAGATTGCGGGCAATATCCACCGCCAGCGCTTTCAATGGCGAGATGTAAAGCGTGTGCGGCCCGAAAAACGCCATGCCTGGCTTTCGGCGTAATCCATCTTCCCGGTACAGATCAATCAGGCTTGGCAGAAAGCCCGCCAGCGTCTTACCAGCACCGGTGGGGGCAATCAGCAGGGTCGACTGCCCACTATGCGCCCGCGCCAAGAGATCAAGCTGATGCGTCCGTGGCTGCCAGCCGCGTTCGGCAAACCAGTTTTCGAATATCTGCGGGAGGTCCAACCTCAATTCAGGAGTTTCACTTTCGTCCAAAGACCATCTGATTCCTGTTGCGCGTGGAATGCAGCATAGAAATCAAATGTGGTCCAAACCGCAAGTCGAAAAATTTGAAAGGAAAGAACTCTACCCACAAGAAGCCGCCCCCCATCTGGGGGATATCAAAAGTTGAGGAAAGTGACAGATTGTCGAAACGGGGGTTTGCCAATCAAAAAGTCGGATCGAGTTCATCACGCTTCTCATCCGAGCTCATATGAAAGGTAAACGACAATGCGTATTCCATCTAAAATCCTCATGGTTTTTGGCTTCATGATGATGACTTCTTCCATAGCCCATGCATCTGGCATGACAGCTCCAGGCAATCCGGTTAAGCAGACTCAGGCTGCATGCGGTGAGCAGTGCGACACATCAATTATTCTGGTCGCCAAAAAGCTCTCGGTTTCAAAAACAATCAGAGTCGGGCCAAAAGGCAGACAAAAAAACATGACGAAGTCACAACTGCGCAAACAAAATCCTGATGTCTATAAATTGTACCAGAAAACAGAAAAAGCGGCGATGGACTATCATGCCGGCGGGCGCGGTGCCGTGCCGTTATCCTGCTCGCTCAACCCAGGCTACATACACTGCTCTGGCTTTGGCTGGTATTGTACGGTTTGGACCAATGGCAGCGGGAGCAGCAACTGCGGACGGCTTCCACCCTTTGTCCCAAAGCCTCAATAAGCGAGCAAAGGTTTTGGCCCGACTTTTATAAAACCGCCGCAATTTTACCAACCCTCTTGGGCGCAATCAGCAATATGGATTGCGCCCAAGACCGCCAGCCTGCAATGCAAGATCTGACGGTATCAACAGACGCTGCAGTGGGAATTGGTTGCACCAGTTGATAGTTGCATTATATTAAGGTCGCAATCTGAAGGAAAATTTCGACATGAAGACACACCTTGCTGCTTTCGCCGTTCCGATCAAGCAACGAGATATCCTGTGTCATGTCTGCATCTGTCATCCTTTCAAAACTGTGTTTTTCCACCTCTGACGGCAGCCCACTTTTTGCCGGTCTTAATCAAAATTTTGCTGCGGAGCGCACCGGTCTTGTCGGGCGCAATGGCGTGGGCAAGACCACATTGTTGCGGCTGATCGCCGGTCAGCTTCAGCCGCATGACGGCATGGTTCGGGTTGATGGAAGGCCGGGCTGGTTTAACCCCGATAGAGATGTGCGTTCTACTGAAACTATCTCTGATTTTTTTGGCGCGTCTCAGGCCTTGAGACTGCTTGATGAGGCTGAAGCCGGGTTAGCGCGCGCAGAGGATCTGATCACTGCCGATTGGGGACTGCCTGCCCGCATCGATGCAGCACTGCAACGGCACGGCCTTGGTGTGAGCGTGCAAACACCGCTTGCAGCTCTTTCAGGCGGTCAACGAACGCGCGCGCGCCTGGCCGCGCTCATGTTTTCCGAACCTAACATCCTGCTGCTGGACGAACCCACCAACAATCTGGATCGCTCTGGGCGGCTTGCGGTGATCGAGCTTCTGAGGCATTGGCGCGGTTGCGCTGTCGTCATCAGCCATGACCGCGAATTGCTGCAAGAGATGGACGCCATAGTGGACCTCACGCCATTGGGTGCCACACGATATGGCGGAAGTTACAGTGCCTATCGTGTGCAAAAGGATTTGGAGATAGAGGCTTTGTCTCATGCGGTGGAGATTGCGGAAAAGCAGCGGGACGAGACCCTGCGCCGCGCACGTAAAGCGGCTGAGCGGAAGGCCCGCAAAGACAGTGCAGGTCATAAATCACGCGCGCGAAGGGATCAGCCAAAAATCGTTCTGGACGCTGCCAAAGAACGGGCGGAAACCTCGGGCGGCGCAAATGCCCGGCTGCGGGAAGCCCGATACGAAGAGGCGGCACACGCGGTCTCAGAGGCGCAGGCCAAAGTGGAGGTGTTGCAGCCGTTGCGCATGGACATACCCTCAAGCCAACTGGCATCCGGCAAGCTTGTTTTGCAATTTGATGCCGTGACCGGTGGCTGGGATGCCGCCCACAAGGTGATTACGGACATGTCCTTTTCGATCACCGGGCCAGAGCGTATCGCCATTACCGGCCCCAATGGCAGCGGAAAAACGACGCTCCTGTCCCTGATCTCCGGTCAGATTGAGCCGCAAGCGGGATCGATAAACCTTCATGTGCCCTTCGCGCTGCTGGATCAGCATGTGACATTGCTCCGATCTGAACTCTCGCTGCGGGATAATTTTCTGCGACTGAATCCGGGGGCAACTGAAAATCAGTGTCGAGCCGCGTTAGCCCGCTTCCGGTTTCGGGCTGATGACGCGCTTCAAAAGGCCGGTCAGCTCAGCGGCGGCCAGAAACTGCGCGCCGGATTGGCCTGTACTCTGGGCCGCATGAACCCGCCTGCGCTGCTCCTTCTCGACGAGCCAACGAACCACCTTGATCTGGAATCCATACTAGCCGTAGAGGCGGCCCTCGTCGCATATGACGGCGCACTTATTGTTGTCAGTCATGATGAGGCGTTTCTGGACAGGCTGCAGCTGGACCGCAAATTGCAACTAGGTGCAGTGCCCAGACCTTAAGACTTTGGCCGGGCTTGCAATGTCCACGCATCACGCCAAAACACAGCTTTCCCGATCCCCCACCCGGATGAATTGGACGACTGCAAAACGTTGCCGACCTTGGGGTGCACAGTCGGCGTTAGAGGGGAACGTTGCTGCAATCGTCCAAACTGGATTCAGCTGCTTGTTCGTTTTCGTTTTTGCTCGGGGTGTATTGTTGTGCCGAGAATATGGTCGCTGCGGCCAATGACATCCGAGCTGCGTCCGACAATCAAAGGGTCTTCGATTTTTACGATACTTTGATCCTTGTCGGGATAGGGAATGGAATTCAGGAAATGCCGGAGGCAGTTCAACCGGGCGCGCTTCTTGTCGTCGGATTTGATGATGGTCCAGGGAGCATCTGCCGTGTCGGTGTAGAAGAACATCGCCTCCTTGGCTTCGGTATAATCATCCCATTTATTGATGGAGAGCCGATCAATCGGCGACAATTTCCACTTCTTCAGCGGTTCCCTTTCGCGGGCTTTGAAACGTCTGATCTGCTCTTCCTGCGTAACCGAAAACCAGTATTTGAAAAGCCTGACCCCACTGCGCACCATCATGCGTTCAAATTCGGGGGCCTGACGCATGAATTCCAGATATTCCATGGGCGTGCAGAACCCCATGACCCGCTCAACGCCTGCCCTGTTGTACCAGGACCGGTCGAACAGAACGATATCACCGGCTGCGGGCAGATGCCTGACATAGCGCTGAAAATACCACTGCGTACGCTCGCGGTCTGTTGGCTTGTCCAGCGCGATGACGCGTGCACCCCGTGGATTGAGGTGTTCGGTGAAGCGTTTGATTGTGCCGCCTTTGCCGGCAGCATCGCGCCCTTCGAACAGCAGCACGATTTTTTCGCCGCTGGTGCGGACCCAATCCTGAACCTTTAGCAGTTCAGCTTGAAGCTCAGCCTTCTGTTTTTCGTAGAACTTGCGTTGCAGTTTTCGCTTATAGGGGTAGCGACCTGTTTCAAATGGACTGCCTTCGGGAGCGCGACCATTTGCAACAGAATCTGCGTCTGGTGCAGAATCCGCTTCTGGGTTGTTTAGGGGTACTTCGAGCATTGCGCCGTCGGACATGTTGCCTCCTCCGTTTCAAACTTTTGATATAATCTGGCGCATTTGTTCGTCAGATGTGTTGATTGAAATCAAATGGGAAAAACATAACTGATCTTTCTGTTCTATTACCCGCCACCTTGATGGACCCGCCTGCGCGGTCACGGGGTTGCTTCATGGATGGATAAATGCCGCGGCCCAAGGTCCAATTGACCAGACGGGAAACTCCCTTTTGGTCTCACGATCTCTGATGGCCTGGGCTTGGGACTAGGACTGGGTTTGGGTGGGAGGCGTTCGACATACGTGCAAAGTGGCATATATGGGCTATGGCAACCGCCTTGCTGCTCATGCTGTCAGGAAAGTGGTCATCAATGTGTAAGATGGTCTGCAGAAGGATCTAAACCAAACATGCGTTTTGACGAATTGCTGCATCCAACACCCAAAGGGCTTTATTGTCCGCCGGGTGATTTTTATATTGATCCCGTAAAGCCGGTTGCCCGCGCATTGATCACCCACGGCCATGCGGATCATGCCCGACCGGGCCACACATCTGTGCTGGCGAGCCGGCAGACGCTGGATATTATGGCTTTGCGCTATGGCGAGGCACATGCCGAGCAGACGCAGGATATTGCCTATGGCACCGAGCAGACCATCGGTGATGTCAGCGTCTCGTTTCATCCGGCAGGACATGTTCTTGGATCGGCTCAAATTGCGGTCAATTACAAGGGCAAACGAATTGTGGCCTCGGGTGATTATAAGCGCGCTGATGACCCGACCTGCCTGTCGTTCGAGCCAGTGCCCTGTGATGTGTTCATCACCGAAGCCACCTTTGCCCTGCCGGTGTTTCGCCATCCCGATGACCGGCAGGAAATCCAGAAGTTGCTGACTTCAGTCACCCAGTTTCCGGAGCGGGCGCATCTGGTGGGGGCCTATGCGCTGGGCAAGGCGCAGCGGGTCATCGCGCTGTTGCGGGAAGCGGGTTATGACGAGACGATCTTCATTCATGGGGCCATGCAGAAGCTGTGCGACTATTATCAGTCTCAGGGTATCGATCTTGGACCGCTTGCACCGGCAACGCTGGAAAAGAGCAAGAAGGGGAATTTTGCAGGGGCAATTGTGGTGGGGCCACCGTCCGCTTTTGCCGATAAATGGGCGCGTCGATTCCCGGACCCGATTGCCGCCTTTGCATCTGGCTGGATGCAGGTGCGGCAGCGCGCCAAGCAGCGCGGTGTGGAATTGCCATTGATCCTGTCAGATCACTGCGACTGGGATGAATTGCTGGCCACCATTCGCGAAATTGACCCGGAGGAAGTCTGGATTACCCATGGCCGCGAAGATGCGCTGACCCGCTGGTGCGAATTGAACAATTATACGGCCCGGCCCCTGTCGCTGGTGGGTTATGAAGAGGAGGCTGAATAATGCGCGCCTTTTCGCAGTTACTGGACCGCTTGATTCTGACGCCTCAGCGCAACGGAAAACTGAGGCTGCTCAAGGATTATTTTGCGATGACGCCAGATCCTGAGCGCGGCCTTGCGCTGGCCGTGATCACAGGTCAACTGAACCTGCCCAGCGCCAAGCCAGCCATGTTGCGAGAACTGATCCAAAGCCGCATGGACCCGGTTTTGTTTGCCCTGTCCTATGATTATGTGGGTGATTTGGCTGAAACCATTTCGCTGGCATGGCCAGAAAAAACGTCACCCGACCTGCCCAACTCGGATTTACATCTCAGCGCTATCGTCGAAACGCTTCTCAAGACGTCGCGCCGGGAAACGCCCGCGCTGGTGGAGGCCTGGCTGGACCGGTCCGACAGTTCCGTACGCTACGCTTTGCTGAAACTCCTGACCGGTGGCTTGCGCGTGGGCGTGTCGGCGCGGCTGGCCAAAACAGCACTCGCCCTATTGGGCGAACATGATGTGGATGAGATTGAGGAAATCTGGCACGGGCTTGAGCCACCCTATGAAACGCTGTTCGCGTGGGTGGAAGGCACAGGTCCACGGCCGGAAAACGACAATCCGGCACCCTTTCGCCCGGCCATGCTGGCGCATCCGATTCAGGATGATGATTTTGCAAAGTTGGATGCGGGCGATTTCAGTGCTGAATTCAAATGGGACGGGATCAGAGTGCAAGCCAGCGCCGGGCTGGCCCCGGACGGCACTTTGAGGCGTGCGCTTTATTCGCGCACCGGAGAAGATATCGCGCGCGCCTTTCCAGATCTGATGGAAGCTCTGGACGCGGATATGACGATTGACGGCGAACTGCTGGTGTTGATTGAAGGCCGGGTACAACCCTTCAATGTGCTGCAGCAACGGCTTAATCGAAAAACCGTGTCCGCCAAGATGATGCATGCTTACCCTGCCCATATTCGTGCTTATGATCTGTTGGTTGAAAAGGGAACGGATTTGCGGGTCCTGCCGTTTTCAGAGCGCCGCAAACGGCTGGAACAAGCTGTTGCCACCCTTGCAACGAGCCGCATCGATATTTCGCCTCTGGTGAATTTTGACACCTGGGACGCGGTTGCGGCAGCGCGCCACACCCCGGCGGATCACGGGGCCGGTGTTGACGCTGACGCTGTTGAAGGTCTGATGCTGAAACGCTGGGACAGCGCCTATGTACCGGGCCGCCCCAAGGGACCGTGGTTCAAATGGAAGCGTGATCCGCTGAGCGTGGATGCTGTTTTAATGTATGCCCAGCGCGGCCATGGCAAACGCTCCTCCTTCTATTCTGATTACACATTCGGGGTCTGGCGCGGCGAGGAGCTTGTGCCTGTTGGCAAAGCCTATTTCGGCTTTACCGATGAGGAGCTGAAAGAGATCGACCGCTTTGTGCGCAACAATACGATCAACCGGTTTGGCCCCGTGCGTGAGGTGACCCACAGCCAGGAAGTCGGCCTGGTGCTTGAAGTGGCGTTTGAAGGGCTGAACCGTTCCACACGTCATAAATCAGGCGTCGCCATGCGGTTTCCACGCGTTGCCCGGCTGCGTTGGGACAAGCCCCCCGCTGAAGCTGATCGGTTAGAAAGTCTGGAAGCGCTTTTACCGCGCGAAGACAGTGTTTAGGGCCATCCGAGAATTTGTGCTGAAAAATCCGCTATTTGCGGTTATGTAGGGTGTAACCCGACACCAACTCGAAATTTTTCCCGAAAGAAACCCCATGGAAGACGCCTCACAAATCGCAATGTCAGTCCTGTCAGATGTTCCACCCTTTTTGATGAATGTCGCACAGGCCTGCTTGTTTTTGCTTCTCGGATTCTGGGTCGCCAGAATTGTGCGGAAGGTCATTCGCAGCCGTGTCATGGCAAGCGAACGTATTGATAACACGCTCGGCGTCTTCATTTCGTCCATTGCCTACTATTTGATACTGATCTTTGTCTTTATTGCCGTTTTGCAACTCTTTGGCTTTGAGGCAACCAGTCTTATTGCGGTTCTGGGTGCCACGACCCTGGCCATCGGTCTTGCGCTGCAGGGTACCTTGTCCCATGTGGCAGCGGGTGTGATGCTGGTTTTGTTCAGGCCATACAAACTGACTGAATTTGTATCCATTGGCGGAGAAAGCGGCACTGTTGAGGAAATCAATCTGTTCTTCACACAGCTTGTGACACCGCAAAATGTCGAGGTTATAGTCCCTAATGGCGATGCCTGGGGATCGACTATTATCAACTATTCCCGCAAACCGACCAGACGGCTGGATATCACTTTTGGCATTGATTATGGCGATGACATAGACAAAGCAATGGGCATCATACTGGATGTTGCAAAAGCCGATGAGCGCTGCCTTGTGGAGCCCGAGCCCTGGGTACGTGTGACGACACTCAACGACTCCTCGGTCGACCTGCAATTGCGGATCTGGTGCAATTCCGGTGACTATTGGGAACTCAATTTTTCCGTACTTAAAAAGGTCAAGGAAGCATTTGATGCTGGCGGAATCACAATTCCGTACCCACATCAGGTGGAAATCCAAAAGGCTGCTGAATGAGCGATCCAAATTCAATGAATGAGCGAAACACACTGAGCGACAGCCGATCCGGCCTGGAACGCTTTCTGGGCGACACCCCATTGCGCGTGGCAGTCAGGCTGATCATCCTGTCGCTGGTGGTGGGCTTTGTGCTGTCTGCTTTCCAGCTGCATCCGCTGGAACTGGTACGCACGATGATCAATTTCATCGAGCGGGCCTTTATCAGCGTGTTCAATTCGCTGGAAGATTTCATCAGCTATATCGTGCTGGGCGCCGTGATTGTGGTGCCGGTGTGGTTATTACTCAGGCTGATGAAGTCGCGGGATTAGGGTGCGAACCCTTTGTAGGTAATGAGGCGATCCGCATTGACTGGTTTTTAAATTGAAGGCAAAGCCACCGGAATTCAGGCCCAATGCGGATTCGTGCCTCGAAGTGAAATGGGCATCCTGTTTCATCCGTGTCCTGTTCCATTAGTGTCCTGGCTGTTATTGGCCTGCTCGAAGCGAATTGAGCAGGCTTGAATAATCACTCAGTGCAAGGTCTTCAAGGCCCGCTGCAGCTTCAAGTGGATACCAACGGAGCGTCGAGTGTTCATGGTCAAGGATAGACGGATCGCCTTGCCAGGCTGTTACGCAGAACATATGGAAAATTGCATCCGACCCGTTGGAGCCAGACACAATTAAGTCCCGGTGATGATCGTAATTTGTCGGCACAACACCAATTTCTTCTTTCAGTTCACGAACCAGGGCCTGTTCGTTTGTTTCCCCCGCCTCCACATGCCCGCCGGGGAAGCTCCAGACACCCGGGTATGATTTTCGATGCGCGCTTCGGCGAGCCATGAGCACTTCGCCGTCCTTCAGCAGCATACCATTGACAATGTGAGGCATGAATCATATCCCGTTTTTGCTCAACTTAGGCAACACGCCTGCCCTGAGCACTTTAAGGCACCTTAGACCAGAATTCGCTCGCGACATGATGGATGATTGAATGGCGGCGGCCCAAGGCCGTGATGTCGCGGGAGTATCCGCCGCCAATGACGCAGGCAACCGGCCAGTTGCGAAGCCTGCAATGTGACAGCACAAGCGTGTCGCGTTGGCGCAATCCCTCATCTGTAAGATTAAGTCGGCCAAGCCGATCCTCTGCATGGGGATCAACGCCTGCATTGTAAAACACGATGTCGGGCTGAAGCCGGGGCGGCAAATCATCCAGCAATCGGCTTAGCCGTGCAAGATACGCTGCGTCTTCTGTGGCATCCGGCAGACCAATATCAATGTCAGATTCTGCTTTGGGATGCGGATAATTGCGCTCCGCATGCATGGAAACGGTCAGGATTTCAGCATCATCGGCAAACATCAAAGCTGTTCCATCACCCTGATGCACATCCAGATCCAGAATCAAAGCTGACCCGATGCGGTGATCGGCCTGCAATACCCTGATGGCAACGGCCACATCGTTGAAAACGCAGAACCCGGCCCCCTGCTCAAAGCGGGCGTGGTGGCTGCCACCTGCGGTGTTGCAGGCAATACCATGTTCAAGCGCAAGGGTTGCGGTGAGCACCGTCCCTGCCGTGGCGCAGCGGCCACGAAACGCGACCGCCCGCCCGGCAGCGGCGTTGTCCAAGGGAAAACCAATTTCCTTTGCAACAGAAACAGGCAAGGTACCATTGAGTACCTGGTCCACATAGATACGGCTATGGGCCAACGCCAGCCAGCTTTCTGGCGCTGGTGCAGGTACGTGAAACCCACCGATGCCATTGACTGCCACAAGACCATCAGCCACCAGCGTTTCGGCCAAAGCACGAAATTTACGCATTGGGAAACGGTGCTGGTCCGGCAGATCCGCCGCGTCATAGGCTGGATGGTGAATGATGGGGAGTAATTGGGGCTGTCGCATAGCGTAAATTGAAACTTCGAACTTTTTCTGCCTCAACAACAGACATAGAGTGTCTGCGCAAAAGAGAAAGCTCATTCGTGACAGCCGATTCGGAATCAAAACCCCTGACCAGTAAAAAAGCCACCTTCCCCGTTAACAGCCGGGTAGTTGTTGGCTTGGCTTTGCCAATGACACTGGCCTATGTTTCAACGCCGCTGTTGGGCATTGTCGACACAGCAGTGATTGGGCAATTATCCAATGCAGCCCTGATTGGTGGCATCGCCGTTGGCGCCATTATTTTTGACATCATATTTAGCGGTTTCAATTTTCTGCGCCTTGGCACAACCGGAATGACTGCCCAGGCTGTTGGGCGCAATGACAGCAAGGAACAACAGGCGGTTTACTACCGCGCTGTGATGCTCGCTGGCCTGTTGGGCTTGCTTACGATTGCACTTAGCAAACCGTTTCTGGAGCTTGGGCTCACCTTCATGAAACCCAGCGCGGAGGTGACTGAGGCGGTTCGGACCTATTATACCATTCGCGTGCTTGCAACGCCCTTTTCGCTGATCAATTACGCGGTCCTGGGTTGGTTTCTGGGCCTTGGGAAATCCGGCACAGGATTGCTGATCCAAACAGTTCTGAACGGCCTGAACATGATCGTCAACGTGACGCTCGTGCTATATTACGATTTTGGTGTGGCGGGCATTGCCTGGGGGACCTTCCTGGCAGAGGCGCTGATTGCAGTTGCCGGGTGCCTGATGGTTCAAAGGCAAATCAGCAAACGATTTGAGGCTGAAGAACGCCCAAGTCGAAAACGTGTTTTTGACCGCGCTTCATTGAAAAGAATGTTCTCACTGAACCGGGACATCATGATCCGGTCTATGGTGTTGCTGTTCTCATTTGCCTTTTTCACCGCACAAGGTGCGCGACAGGGCGACCTGCTGTTGGCTGCCAATGCCATACTCTTTCATTTCTTCCTGACCGGTGGCTATTTTCTGGATGGTCTGGCCGTTGCGGCGGAACAATTGGGTGGCAGAGCAATGGGCGCGAATTATCGTAAGGGATTTGAACAATCAGTTCGTCTGACCACGCTTTGGGGAATTGTCCTGGCAGCTGGCCTGTCTCTGATTTTTCTCTTCTGGGGTGGCCATCTGATCAATCTCATGACTACCGAACCCACGGTCCGCGAACTGGCTCGCACTTATCTGCCATATGCTGCACTGACACCAATTTTGGGTGTGCTGGCTTTCATCATGGATGGTGTTTTTATTGGGGCATCATGGTCACGCGATGTGCGCAATATGATGTTGCTGTCGCTTTCACTGTTTCTGGCGTCCTGCTGGGTCTTGATGCCACTGTATGGCAATACAGGCCTCTGGATTGCGCTTTGGATTTTCCTGGCAGCGCGTGGGTTTTCGCTCTGGTTCATTTGCAAAAAACGTATCAACGAAAGCTTTGCCTGACGGCGCCAGTGTCAAAGCTCATATGGTTTGGCGGCCCATTCGCGCATGTTGCTGCCCGTCAGAACAGACACACGCGACACATTCTGCTTATCCAGTTCAGCCACCATTTCCGCCTTGATATCCTGTAGCAGCGGCAGGCCGTGATACACCATTCCGGTATAAAGCTGAATGAGGTTGGCCCCGGCCTCCAGCTTCTGCAAGCCCTGCTTGCCAGTGGAAATGCCGCCAACACCAATAATGGGTAGCAGTGGCCCCACGCGCTCACGCGTTTTGGCCAGCAAAATGGTGGAGCGATCAAACAAGGGCGCCCCTGATAGGCCTCCGGCCTGCTTGGCATGGCGGACCCCCTCGACCTTGCTGCGGTCCAGCGTTGTGTTGGACACAATCATGCCCTCCAACCGATGTTTGGCGACAGAATGTACAATGGCGTCCAATTGCTGCTCGCTGACATCCGGCGCAATCTTCAACAATAATGGTTTTGGCAGATTGCCGCGCACCGCATCATCGCGCGCCTCCACCACGCGCGCCAGCAGATCATCCAATGCCTCGCCAACTTGCAATGCGCGCAAACCAGGCGTGTTGGGAGATGAAATATTGACGGTGATGTAAGAGGCCAAAGGTGCAAGCTTGCGAATGCAGGCAGCATAATCGGCAGCTTTGTCTTCGGTGTTTTTATTGGAACCAACATTAATGCCGACAACACCGGCGGGAGGCGTTTCCCGAAGCCTTTGCTCAAAAGCCTCCATCCCATCATTATTGAAGCCGTAGCGATTGATGATGGCTTCATGATTGCGCAATCGAAATGCGCGGGGGCGGGCATTACCGGCCTGCGCCAGCGGCGTTACCGTGCCCGCCTCTGCAAAGCCAAACCCCATTTGCAGCAACGGATTGTAGACCAGTGCATTTTTGTCAAATCCCGCTGCCATGCCGATCGGGTTTGGGAAACGCTGCCCGAGAATTTGAACGGCGAGCCGCGGATCGTCCTTGACGGCGCTTTTGGGAAACAGCCCGGAGCGGAGCGCCTTGATGCTTACATCATGAGCCAATTCCGGGCCCAGCAATTTGAGCCCCCTTTGCGCAATATTTTGAAGAAAGGCGCTCATGCGGTTGCCTGCGCCCAGGACGGAAACTGAAAGCGACCATCTGCATCGCGGTTCAAAACGGAGTGTCGGCCCACACTTGCCAATGGCAGGTCTGCGTAGAGATGCGGAAAGAGAGCGCCCTTGCGAGCGGGTTCCCATTTTAGCGGCTCCGGCAGGGTATCAATTGCAATTTCCGCCACAAAAACCTCCCGCTCATCAGAAAAATATTTTTGTGCAGTTTCCGCCACCTGTTTGCGGGTGGAAAAATGGATATACCCATCTGCAAGATCTACCGGCGCGCCTTTGAAGGTTTTTTCAGCCTGAAAGGACTGCCATTGATCCTGCGTCAATAATTTAAAGATAAATCTGTCATTCATGAAAAATGCTTCGCCCGAAATATGGTCCAAATTGACTGGACCCCAACGCCCATATTTGTTGAACCAAAATACAACGCTGCCTGTCAATCATGACCTTGCCATCTTCACGGCTGACAATAAGCAGCAAAAAGCCCCTGTTTGAAGGAGACCATCATGAAAAGCTTCATAAAACGGCCAGCCGGCCGCTTAGTGGCAGCGACTGTTATTACCATTTCAGCATTGAGCGCGGCTGCAGCGCAGGCGGAACGGTTTCAAATGATCGAGCTGAATGAGGAGGGTGGCAAAGCCTATTTGCGCGTAGATCTGGAAAGTGGTGCTATTGCGCGCTGCGAGCAGGACAACAGCGTTTGGCAATGCACAGCCATTGAAGTCCAATCCTCCGGAGCCGGTGTATCGCTTGATGGCCGCATTGCCGATCTTGAAGATCGTGTTGCGCAATTGGAAGCACAGAAGCTCGACAGGCCGGATTTGACCGAACTTGAGGACGCGCTAGATATCAGTGAGCAATTTATGCGCCGATTTTTTGGAATGGTGCAGGACATGAAAAAGGACATGGCCCAATAGCGCCATGATGCATGTATGAAAGTTTTGATCGGCGGCCTCGGTCTGCTCCTGACCGGCCTCATTTTCTGGGCCATTGCCGTTGGTGATTTTGGCGCTGCAGGCGATTTTCTTCTTGGCAAGCCATGGGGCATTGTTTCCATTGTGGATTTGTATCTAGGCTTTTTGCTGTCCGCAGTGGTGATTTTCTACGCTGAACCCGACAAAAAAATCGCGCTAATCTGGCTGCTGCCGATCTTCGTTCTTGGAAATGTTGTAACGGCATTGTGGTTTGTTTTGCGCGGCCTCACCCGGCTGCGCGCAGCCCTTGCAAACTAGAGCAGGTTCAGGCCGAAAATTGGACCTCAGAATGGATCAGACCTCGGATTGACCGCTTAGTCTGGCGCTGATGATATCCGGTTTCCTGGCCGGTGCCACAACGCAAAGCACAAGACCTGTCACCAGACCGATAATTGCGCCCGGCAGGCCTGCTGCCGCAATGGGATAGGTTTCACCGATAAGCGGAACCAGATTTGCAGCGATGCTGTCGAATTGATCCAGCCCTATCAAAACACCCAACATTGCAATGGTGATCGCTGTTCCCACGACCATGGCACCCAGAGCCGCAATCTGTCCGGCTCGGCCAACCCAGATTCCAAGTAGAAAGGATGGGAACAGGCCGCCAGCTGCCAAAGCAAGACCAGTCAGTATCAGTGTTTCCGGTTGCTGTAAAAACGGTCCAAGCGGTGGCCAGGTGAACAGCCAATAAATGCCAAAGGCCACCAGAAGCACCGATAAACGCACCAGAAAAACGATGCGACTCATGGGAGCGCTAGTGCCCAAAAACTTGGCATAAAGATCAAGTGCCACATGATGCGACAGGGAAATCAGGCAGGCGGACACAACAGCCACCAGAGCTGCAAGCGCACCGCAGGCCAGCATTGCGGCCATGGTTTGCGGCACAGGCCGCCCGAGGCTGGCAATGATGTCCGGCAGGGCCGTCATGAATGCCATTGGCGAAATCTGCAGATCCGACGCCGCCAACCTGTGGCCATCACCACAGGCCGTAATGAAGTCCTGCAGGTTTGACACTGCGGTGCCGCAAAGGGAAACACCTGATGTGATGGAAAACAGAAAGGGCGCGTCACGGCCCAGAGCGATGACTGACATGCCGGTGATAGATTGCGTGATCTGAAACTTCAGAAAGATTGCATAGACCGGCAAGGTACAGACAAGCGCCAGAAGAAAAACCAGAGCCCAGCCAATACTGGCATCGCTTTCCTTGGCAGTTCGGGTGGTCTGGGCGCGCGCCAGAAGTGGTGGAAATGCGCTCACTCCAAGCGCGACACCGACCATGCCAAGGCTAACCGCTCGCCAGTCGGTCGGTAGAATTTCAAGCCAACTGACATCCGATGGCTGCGCCAATTGCCGCGCCACGGCATCTTCCTGCAGCAAACGGGTTGCAGTCCAGGCATCACTGGCCGACAGATGGGGCATCGGCAAGCCCGTTAGATCGAACGCAATCCAAGCCAAAAACAGCAAAAAACCAAAGCCCACCAGCACGGCCATTGTCATTTGCAGCCAGCTTGCAGCCCGCATTCCACCCAGCACCAGCGGCAGTGAAACACCAATCAGAATGACAATCAGAGCTGAATTTGCGGGCACCGTTGTGAAGCGCGCGCTGAGGCCGAACAGGAAAGAAATCTGCCCGATCAGGACACAGATGATCGCTGCCGCTGAAATGAAAGTGGCCAACAACAATAAAGTGCGGGAGTTGAACCGTTGCTGCAACAACTCCATGGGAGTCAATACATCTGCGCGCCGCAGAAACGGAACAAATAGTGCGCCCATCAGCGCCACGCCGCCAACAACCCCCAGCGGAACTACAAATCCACTCAGTTGATTGGCAAACACGTCACCAGGCCAAAAGCTGTAGCCCAGGGCGCCCGTGGCAATCATCGCCATAGCAAGCCCGTTTGGCATGGGCGTCATGCGGTAGCCATCGACAAACATATCGGTCGTGCGAACGCTGCGCGCCCGCACACCAGAAAACAGCAGAGACACCAGCAGCAGCGCAAACAGAAGGCGGGTTACAAGATCACTGGAAAGGCCAAGCCGCTCCAGAAGACCAAGAATTCCAAGCAGAATAATAGTGCCAACCAGGAAGGAGTTGAGAACGCGAAGCCGCATTATTCAGCCACCTGCGTTCGGCTGCTTTGATCAATCGCGGTCATCTTTTTTGGCTCTGCATTGGCGTCCGTCTGGATGCTTTTGGTAGCAGGGACATCAGAATCCGGAACATCAATGGCCCTGACCGGAAATGATTTGAGGCGTTTTGGCACGCGCCGGCGCAGCAATTGATCTTCCCTGTCCAGTTCATAATTACGATCAAGACCGTGTTGGAAACTGATCTTGAATATAGCCAGAACCAAAAACAATAAGGGCATTCCAACGGCAAAAAATACCAGCGTTGCCGGCAGCCCCATGAACAACTCTGACGGCAATCGGGCAGCCACCAGCGGCGCGCCAAAAAGGGCCGCCAGAATCAGCAGGGCCACAAGCCAGTTTCTTAATGTTGCTGAGCGCCAATAGGGTTTTGACATTCTGCCTTGCCGGTACTCTGTATCTGTGTTCTGGGACGGAATCACTTCACCAACCAACGCTCCGCGACGAATCATACCGCCGCAGGTCCCGGCCAATATGGGTTTTCTAACGCAATTCCTGCCGTTTGTCTTTGCTTGCCAGTCCTATGGAGCGCATTACAGGGTGATTTGTGCGAACCGGATGTGCATTTTTTACCTGTTGTGTTACAAAACAGTCTCAATGCTTGACATGCATATAACAAAAAACGGGGGAGTGTGTCGGGGCTTACATCTGCAAGCTTAGGCACAGCATATGACAAATCTTCAACATATTATTATTGCAGATGACCATCCACTGTTCCGCGGTGCATTGCGGCAGGCAGTGGAAGGGTTATTCAGCGACGCAACTATTCATGAAGCTGGCACTCTGGATGAAGTGACGGCCAGCCTGGATGTACAACCCAATACTGACCTCATTCTGTTTGATCTCTCAATGCCAGGTGCACGAGGATTTTCAGGCCTGATGTATTTACGGGCGCAATATCCTGCCGTCCCGCTCATTGTTGTTTCCGGCAAGGAAGACCCGCTGACAGTGCGCCATTGTATGGAATTGGGTGCCAGTGGATTCATCCCCAAATCGATGGGCATTGACGTGATGCGAGAAGCGATTGATGCCGTGTTGGGTGGCGCAATCTGGCTGCCTGAAGGCTATGATCCCGACGCTCCGATTGATGATGAAACTGCAAATATGGTAGCGCGCCTCTCTACGCTGACGCCTCAGCAGGTCAGGGTTTTGATGATGTTGAGTGAAGGTTTGCTGAACAAGCAGATTGCTTATGAACTCAGTGTTTCGGAAGCCACGATCAAGGCACATGTGTCCGCCATTTTGCAAAAGCTCAATGTCGACAGTCGGACTCAGGCCGTGATTGCTGCAGCCAGGATTGAAGCCGGTCAATGGCAGGGTACCACTGCGGGGGGCGAGAGCGCCAACTAAGCACAGCTTTTGCCAGCCCAGTAATTACCATTGCTGTTGCCCGCTGTTCCTTGAATTCTTCTAAAAAGGTGAGATTCAAGCGATCACAACGCATGTTTTTAGACAGCCTACTCCGCTGCAGGCGCGTTGGTTTTGTGATGACCGGTGCGCGCCAATTGCTGTAACAGGCTGCGCAGAGCGGCCGGTTTCAATGGCTTGTTCAGGATCGGCATATCTTTCCTGCCCGCTTCATCTCTGACGAAAGCCGTTCTATCTGCAGTGATCAATACGGCAGGCAAACCATTTTTAAAACGCCAACGAAGTCTTGCCAGCACTTCAACACCGCGTGTTTCACCGTCAAGATGATAATCCACCAGAATGACGTCAGGTAAATCACCGGACCGTTTACGTTCCGCTTCAATGACCTGAGTCGCCTCGTCCTGATTGGAGGCGATCAATACCCGGCAGCCCCATCCCTCCAGGAGAATGCGCATCCCATCCAGAATCTGGACTTCATTGTCGATGCACAGGATCAGCGTTCCTTCCAACCGGGCCAACGGCGCTGAGGGTTTTGATGCTGCTGTTTGCGGCAATGCGATAGCCTGCGCAATCGGCATGGTCACCGAAAAACGCGTCCCCAAACCTATCCGCGATTCCAGACTTATGGGGTGTTTCAGAATGTCTGACAGGCGCTCAACAATTGACAGTCCCAGACCCAGACCCGGGCCTTCCTTTATCCCCGATTCCAGCCGTTGAAATTCTCCGAATATCTCTTTTTGCTTGGAAAGCGGAATCCCTATGCCCGTGTCATAGATATGCAGCGTTGTGGTTTGATCGTGTCGGCGGCAGCCTACGGTCACACGGCCATGCGGCGTATATTTGATGGCATTTGAAATGAGGTTCTGCAGCAAACGGCGCAGCAAGCGCCTGTCAGAGCGCACATGTAGCCGACTTTTGATCACATGAAATGTCAGGTCCTTGGCTTCGGCCATCGGCGAGAATTCAACCTGCAGTTTCTCGAGTAGATCATCCAGAGACACCACGGTGATCTCCGTGGTTGTGGCGCCCGCATCAAGCCGGGAAATATCCAGCAAAGCGCTTAGAATGTCTTCAACCGAACCCAAAGCCGCTTCAATATTGTGAGCGCTTTTCAGATGGTTATCATCGGTCAGAAGCTCCCCCAACGCCGTTGTGTAAAGCCGGGCAGCATTCAGCGGCTGCAGAATATCATGGCCGGCAGCCGCGAGGAATTTTGTTTTACCGACATTTGCTTCGTGGGCCATCTGGCTGGCATGTTCCAGTTGCGCGTTCAGCCGGGTCAGTTCTTCAGTTCGAACCTTGACCCTCTCTTCCAGAGCATGATTGACTTCTTCCAGCGTGCGCTTGTTGGCCGCCCGTTCGCTGACATCTGTATAGGTCACCACTATGCCGCCATCTGGCATACGGTTGGTGCGCACTTCCAGAATTTGGCCCGTTGGTTGAAACGTCTCTTCAAAGATACTCGGTGCTTCCACCAACTGCTTCAAGCGGCTGTCAATCATCGTTGCCGGATTGCCTTTGCCGTAATGGCCGTTTTCAACGCCAAAACGCACGACATCGCCCAGAGAGGTTCCAACCTGTCCAAACTCGGTTGGCAGATTCAAAAATCCTCTGAAATGCTGGTTCCAGCAAATCAGGCGCAGATTGATGTCAAAAACGGCAATGCCCTGCCACACATGATCCAGCGCGCTTTGCAGCAAGTCTCTGTTGTATTGAATGGCCTGGGAGGCATCATCCAGCAGCTCAATCGGGACGCGCCCTTTCGCGTCGGTCTTCTGCATGAGCAGGGAAAACACCAGCCGCGATGAGGCCGCTCCAATGGCGGATGCCAACAATTGCTCGGAGTGACTGATCAGCGCAGAATCGGCCAGAATGTAGGGTGTAAGATCAACGCGGTTGTCTTTTGCGTAAGCCTTGAAGGCGCGTTCCGTGCGTTCCGACCCAAGATAGCGAGAAATCGTCTGCTGCAGTTCCTCCACTGTTACATTACCGCGCCATGATTTGCGCTGGGGCAGCAAGGTGCCGGTGTTTGGCAGATTGTTATGGACAAAGCTGTCCGCCTGCAGCCGTTCCAGCGGCAATGGTTCCCGTGTCAGGGACAAAGCCACATAGCCAAACACGTTGGCGGTTAGAGACCATAGAACCCCATGAGTGAGCGGCGGCAGGTCACTGCCGAACAAATGTTCCGGGCGCAACCACGATAATTGGAAAAGCCCCTCCGTCATCAGGGCCGTCAAGACACCACTGCTATGGGCAAAGCTTGGCAGCAGCAGGGTGTAAAACCATACGGCAAACCCCATCACCATTGCGGCAACGGCACCGCGCGCCGTCGCACCGCGCCAGAACAAACCGCCCAGAAACGCCGGAGCCAATTGCGCAATGGCAGCAAATGACAACAATCCAATGGACGCAAGCGCTGCACTGTCACCGGCCAGTTCGTAATACAGATAGCCCAGCGCCAGCACAAAGAAAATTGCGACCCGGCGCACCACAAGAACGGTTTGCGTCATATCCCGACCGGCAAACTGTTCGGGAGAGCGACGCAGCAAAACCGGCAGGACAATCTGATTGGAAATCATGATCGACAATGCGACAGCTGCAACAATGACCATGGCTGTGGCTGCTGAAAGCCCGCCAATGAAGGCGATGATGACAAAGCCAACTGACTGGGTGGAGAGCGGCAAAGCGACCACAAACAGATCGCCACTGACATCCGGCCCCAAAGTCAACCGACCCGCAATTGCAATGGGAACCACGAAAAGATTGATGGCCAGCAGATAAAGTGGAAACAGCCATACAGCCCGCTTCAACTCGCTGGCATTGTTGTTCTCCACAACTGTGACATGGAACTGACGCGGCAGCAGCAAGACAGCAAAGCTGCTGAGCAAAGTAAAAATGGCCAATTGTCCCCAATTCAGGGACCCATCATAAAGCGGCAGGATACCGCCAGCGTCTGCGGCGGACTGGAACAGGTCGGCAGGCCCATCATACAGAATAGTCAGAACAAATACGCCAACGCTGACAAAGGCTATCAGCTTGACCACACTTTCCGTGGCCACCGCCAGCATCAGGCCTTCCTGGTGCTCTGTCGCATCGCTGTGCCGGGTTCCGAACAAGACCGCAAAGAGCGCCATTGCAACGGCCACAAGCAATGCGACGTCACCGATAATCGGCAAGGATAAATCTGCCGCCTGACCGCTCTCTGTTCGAAGCACTGTTGCAGCCAGAGATGTTGAGACGGCTTTCAATTGCAGGGCAATATAAGGAACCGAACCCACAACCGCGATCAGGGTTGCGACCATGGCCACCGTCTGGCTTTTGCCATAACGCGCGGAAATGAAGTCGGCTACCGATGTGATGCGTTGGGTTTTAGAAACCGCAACAATATGGCGCACCAACGGATAGCCCACAGTGAAGACCAGTATGGGGCCGGTATAGATGCCTATGAAGTCCCATCCCGTTCGGGCAGCCAGACCAACCGAGCCAAAAAATGTCCAGCTGGTGCAATAAACCGCCAAAGAGAGCGCATAGAGGGTGGGACGCGCAGAGAAACGCTGAGCAAATCCAGGGTTGGAGCGCGACTTACGTCGTGACGCGCGATCGCCATAGGTTGCAACCAGAAACAGAAGCACAATGTAAAATAGTGCCGCCGCAACGACGACCCAACCGGCCAGCATTCCCTTCTCCTCCCGAGAAGCGCTCTTTGTTACCTCACTGTAGCCGTGGAACTGAAATGGCGAAAGTCATTACATAGTTGAGGTCTTACTTGCCTTTGCCGCCTATTTGGGGGCATGTACCCATTTCCTTACACAAGCAAAATCAAGGGGTGAACATGCTTAAGGAATTTAAAGAATTTGCCTTGAAGGGCAATGTCATGGATCTCGCCATCGGTGTGATCATTGGCGCTGCATTCAGCGGTATCGTAAAATCATTGGTGGCTGATGTCATCATGCCTATCGTCGGCGCCATCACCGGCGGCGTTGATTTCACTAATTTCTTCGTTGGACTTGCCTCCACCGTTGATGCCACCACGCTGGATGCTGCCAAAGAGCAGGGTGCCGTGCTGGCCTATGGTAATTTCATTACCGCTACGGTCAACTTCGTGATCATTGCGTTCGTGCTATTTATGGCTGTTCGGGCCATCAATTCCATGAAACGCAAGGAAGAAGAAAAACCGGCTGAAGCTCCGGCCAAGGCAGCTGACGTTGCGCTGCTGGAAGAAATCCGCGATCTTTTGGCCAAAAAATAATATGATTTTTGCTTAACGCTTAGCATCACGGAGAAAACTGTGAGTGAAGATCTAATGCTAAGCGCTTTGCGACCCGAAGCTGCTTTTGCGCCAGAAAGCGGCATCATCAGGGTAATGAACCATGCAAGAGCCAGCGGGAAACCTATTATTCCGCTGGTTGCTGGTGAAGGCCATCAGCCTACACCTCAGTTTATTTGCCAGGTCGCCTCGGAATCTCTGGCAAAGGGCGAGACGTTTTACACCTATCAAAAGGGTCTGCCTGAACTGAGACAGGCTTTGTCAGAATACCATAAGCGGCATTTTGACCGCGATCTTGCTTCTGACCGGTTTATTGTGACCGGCTCAGGCATGCAGGCCATTCAGCTTTGCATTCAAGCCGTTGCCGGCGCGGGAGAAGAGGTCTTGGTGCCCACACCCGCCTGGCCGAATTTTGCAGCGGCGCTTGGTGTCATGGGGGCAAAACCGGTCAGCATTCCGATGAGGTTTGACGGTCAGTCATGGGCATTGGATATTGATGCATTGGAAGCGGCTATCACGCCGAAAACGCGCGCGCTGTTCGTAAACTCACCGTGTAATCCGACAGGCTGGGTTGCTGATGCCGACCAATTGGATGCCCTGCTGAAATTTGCCCGCAAGCATGATCTGTGGATCATCGCCGATGAGGTTTATAACCGGTTCTTCTATGCCGGTGCACGTGCGCCATCCTTCTATGACATTATGGAATCAGACGACAAAATCCTGTTCGTCAATACGTTTTCAAAAAACTGGGCTATGACAGGTTGGCGCATCGGTTGGATTTCGGCTCCACCTGCGCTGCAACAGGTTTTTGAAAATCTGGTGCAATACTCGACGTCAGGCGTTGCCGCTTTTATGCAACGTGCTGCGATTGCGGCACTCAATGACGGCGACAGTTTCGTCGATGCACAGGTCGCGTATTGCCACAAGGGACGTGACCTTGTTTGCGATGCCCTTGAAGCGACGGGAAAGACCCGCCTTGAACGACCCCGTGGAGCCTTTTACCTGTTTTTTGGCCTTAATGACTTTCCCGATACAATGGAGCTTGGAATCAGGCTTGTTGATGAAGTGGGTGTTGCCATGTCGCCTGGCGAAGCCTTTGGGGCTGGAGGCGCAGGCTTCATGCGCATGTGCTTTGCACGCAGTCACGATGACTTGATTTCCGCAACCAATGGAATGACACTCTGGCTTGCGTCAAACAATTAAACCTTTGATTGCATTACGGAATCATTATCCCCATACATAGAAAATCTGGCCCAAATACATCGATTATCGCCCATAGTTGGCCATATATTTTGCGAATTTTTAAGGCTTTCAATGCCACA
>Ga0163216_100550_pt1 | contig 53875 bp, 38 predicted proteins | sample SynspAceP_FD_167610 | JGI IMG/M metagenome (GOLD analysis project Ga0163216, IMG submission 167610) | Saline lake microbial communities from Ace Lake in Antarctica - Synechococcus sp. Ace-P (Illumina Assembly) | ecosystem: Environmental > Aquatic > Non-marine Saline and Alkaline > Saline ...
TAATATTCACCGAAGCACCAAATCCCTTGTACTTTAACACAGGCAATCCTTGATCGTGATACATCGCAAGTACCGCATCTGCTTGGGCTAGGTATTTTGGATTGAAGATGGTGTCCGCAGGCAGGGGGCCACTTAATTTAATCCCTTCTGCGCGTAACATGTTTAGCGTCGGATTAATGATCGTAATCTCTTCTTTGCCAATGTGCCCATCTTCTCCCGCATGAGGATTTAACCCACACACAAAGATATGTGGCTGGGCAATGGCAAACTTGTGCTTGAGTTCTTGGTTTACGATACGGATCACTTCTGCTAAACCGTCTTGGGTAATTGATTTTGCCACGTCGACTAAAGGAATGTGGGTTGTGGCAAGCACCACTCTAAGTCCTTCTGTGGCTAACATCATGACTACTTTTGGCGTGTTAGACTGTTCAGCAAAAAATTCAGTATGCCCGCTAAAAGGCACTCCCGCTTGATTAATAATGCCCTTATGCACGGGGCCAGTGACAATGGCCGAAAACTCACCAGTTAAAGTTCTGGCACCAGCTTGGCTGAGTGTTTCTAGCACATAATGACTGTTGGCTTGATTCAAGTGACCCGCCACCACAGGCTCGGCAATAGGAATATGCACACAATATAAACACCCCGCACTTTGGATTTGCTCAGTTTGTGGCGAATATGGATGGAGGGTTAAGGGTAAACCAAGCAAAACCGCTCTTTGTTGGAGCATGTTGGCATCAGCAAAAACGGTGAGTTGTACATCCCATTGTTGCTGAGCGAGTTGAATAATTAAGTCAGGACCAATCCCGGCGGGCTCGCCGGGCGTAATAGCAAGTTTAATTGTTGGCACTTATTTGTCTTTTTTAGCAATAACGTCGATGTAGGCACTGGCGCGAATTTCACGTAACCACGCATCGGTTTCTTCAGAAAATTTACGTTGGAATAGCAATTGATAGGCTTTGTCTTCTTTCACTTTTTCTGTGTTATCGCCAACCCGTTTATCTAATAATTGCATTAGGTGCCAACCATGAACTGTACGAACGGGTTCGCTGATTTCATTAATTGTTAATTTGCTTAAGGTATCTCTAAATTCAGGAACATAAACATTGGGATCAGCCCAGCCTAATTCGCCACCCTTTAGGGCAGAGCCTGGATCAGCTGAATATTCCTTGGCCAGGGCGGCAAAATCAGCCTCACCCGCTAGGACTTTTGTGCGGAAGTCTTTGAGCATTTGCACCGCTTTTTCATCACTCAGAATAACTGATGGTTTGATCAGAATATGTCTGGCACTTAATTCCACTACTTCAACTTTCTCAATACCCCGGGTATCAATCACTTTTAGAATGTGGAAACCTGCGCCACTGCGGATAGGCCCAATTAACTCGTCTTTTGCTCTACCTTGCACCGCTTCAGCGAACAAAGTGGGCATGGAGTTAATATTCATCCAACCCATATCACCGCCCTCTAAAGCGTTGGCGCCAGAGGAAGAAGCGGTCGCAATTTTGGCAAATTCAGAGCCATTTTTGAGTAACTCAATAACTTTTTGTGCGGTATCTTTGGCTTTTTCAATATCGTCATCACTAGGCTCAGTAGGGAAAGCGATAAGAATATGACCTAACTGATATTCTGCTTGTTGTCCGCCTTGCTCATCAATTAGCTTGACCAAGTTAGCTATTTCTTGAGGAGTGATATAGATGCGGCGACGCACATTGGCACGACGTACTTCACCTACAATTAATTCTTTACGAATTTCTTCGCGATATACCTCATAACTCATCCCTTCATCCGCGACTTTTGCGCGTAATTGCTCAGTAGTGAGATTATCACCTTGGGCAATATTTGTGATGGTTTGCTCCAATTGAGGATCGCTTATTTGAATACCCATACGTTCAGCCATCTGCATTTGCAGGCTGTCGATAATTAAACGCTCTATGGCCTGAGTACGCAAAGCGCGATCGGAAGGTAAGTCTTGCTTATTGGTAATGGCGTTACGTTTTACCGAAGAAACAAGGTCTTCAATTTGACTTTCTAACACCACCCCTTGGTCAACAATAACTGACACACTATCAAGCATCTCAGGGGCGCTTTTAACGCTGGTTGACAGAAGCATACCTACTAAAAAACTGACTACTATTACTTTCATGGTTTCTTTTACTTTTAAGTTAATGACACGCCTAAGGCGAGTTTAGTTTAGAACAATTTCGATCAGACCCAAAACTATTAGTTGAGCAGGTAGGGACGACGATAGCCAAATAATCCATCGGTTAACATATCTCGTCCAGTACTTTTGCCGCCCATTCCTTTTAAAATAAACTGCAGAGCAATGCCTGATTCAAATTCGTTGGTACTTTGTGAACCATTAATATCATAACGATTACTCAAATGTCGTTGCGCGACTAATCTAATGGCCCAACAACAAGATTCGTACTGTAGACCAGCATAAGTCTCAACAGTTCGATGACTTTTTACATCATGATACCAGCGACCTACCCAATGCCATTGATGGTTAATCGGCCAGCTTGTGGTGACACCGACTTGATTGATTTCTTCGCCAGACAATTCACGTACATAACGATGGTTAATTTGTGCCACTCTATCTTTTGATGAGGTGTATTCCAAGGAAAGACTGCTGCGCTCTACTTTATCGGTCACACTTGATATCTGTGCTTCGGTGTGGGCGTACCACTTGCTGCCAATTTGCCAATCTAACTCTGCAGCTAAAGCAGAACGGTCATTTTGTTCTAGTGCGGCTGCAACTTGTACATCTCGCAAATAGAATATTTGGCCAAAACTGAGGGCGAATCTTTCGCGACTATTGTCGTCCAATAAACGTGTTGTTAATCCTACCGTCAATTGATTTTTATCACTAATTCGATCTAAGCCAGTAAATTTTTGACCTCTAAATAAACCATCAAAATCACTAAATAATCGAGTGGTATCATAAAGGCCAATGTCGGTTTGCCGCTGATAACTGGTATATAGATATTGGACCTTGGGTTCGAGGGTCTGCACTGCGTTTTTTTGTAACCAATTGGCATTTCGTTCAAAGGCTAAGGCACCATATAATCTGGCTTGTCCCAAAGTACGTGATACATTTTTGGCTAAACTAGTATTTTCAATATTGTCTTGGCGATAATAGGTTTGCAGTACACTGGTCTCGGCTAAAAACTCACCCCATTGAGTCTGGTAAGGATAACGTATGGTGGGCGCAATATGTAAACGGCTTGCTTGCGGCCCAAATTCCGTATTGTTATCAAAATAAGCCAGTTCTGAGGCCAAACCAAATTCAAAACCATAGGCCAACTCACTTTCGTAATTGAGCTTCATTTCAGGCAAAGCGCGATAGCTGTTGGCATGTTCTCCGAGTATTTCAAAGTCTCTAAACTGTAGGCTGAAATCGAGTTGATCATTGTAATAACTCACACCTAAGGTTTGATAAAGATGGGTATCGGCGCGACTATAATAGTCAGAGCCAAGGTCAACAATATAGTTGCTATCACTTAAACCATTGTATTCGGCACTGACTTGCCAGTTGTCTAAAAAAGTCCCTTGATGAACAAAACGGTAAAAATAGCGGGCATCTTCTGAATCGCTTGCTATATCGTTAGCTAAATACTCAACGTCCACTTGACCACTATGTTGCACAGTGAGATAGCGAAATTCAGTTTTTAATTGTATTCCTCTTTCCGACATAAGGCGTGGTGAAATAGTCGCATCCATATTTTCAGCGATATTCCAATAATAAGGTTGCTCGTATGATAAGCCGGTAGCGGTCGAACTAGAAATCATTGGATATAACAGACCTGATTGCCTAGCGTCGGTTACTGGAAAAGCAAAGTAGGGTAAATACAATACGGGCACATCTTGAATGTAAAAGCGCGCATGGCTAACTTCTCCCCAGCTTTGGTCCGGGCTCAGAGTGATACTACTGGCTTGAATTCGCCAATCTTCATGACCTTCAGGGCAGGTAGTGAAGCTGACTTCATTTAAAGAGACACCAGAATTTTGACTTAACTCAATGGTATTAGCTTGACCGCGGCCATTCATGGCAGTTAATTGATAGGTGGTATCACTAATGAGGAGTTCATTTGTCGAGGTATTCAAGGCAACACTTTCACTACTTACTTTGATAAATTTATCGTGGTAAGTCACTTGACCTGATGCGTTTAAGGATTGGGTGTTACGGTCTACTCGGGCTTCATTGGCGGTAATTTTTGAGTTTTCACTATCAATCTCAACTTTACCCTTAAACTCTGCGAGGGTATCTTGTTGAATCATCGCTTGTTGTGCAGTGACTCGAATTTGGCCTATTTCTAAGGCTGTGTCTAACTCAATGGGCGCTATTGGAGCAAAACAAAGCTCTTGAGCTAAGCTATTGGCACTTATAAGTGCAAGAAAATACCAAAAAGAGGAAAGCTTTGTTTGCATAGAAAAGGTTTAATAGTGCCTAGGTTGCGTTGCGCATTGAAATCAATTGGCGATTTTAAGGGTTTCAACAAGATTTACCAGCAGACTTGCAAAAAAAGCGTCAATTCTATTATTTACGGGGCTAAATAGTGCCTTTATTGGATGAATGAATCCCGTAATGGCTCTGATAGAATCTGCATTGTCTTCCCAACGTCCATTTTAAGTTAATATACTGATTGACTATGCAGGGTTATTTAGCCAAGTATAATGCCTGCGTTGAGTAAAAATAGCTCAACTTTGCTAACAATTTCAATTATCTACAGGGTAACGATACATCACTATGATTGGTAGAATTTTAGGTACGCTATTTGGTTTTATGTTTGCACGGATCCCGGGCGCTATTTTGGGTTATGTGGTCGGGCATTTTTTTGATAAAGGTTATAGTCAAGACTTCAATCAAATGGGCGGCTTTAGTCGCTTTTTTACGAGCCAAGATGAGTTTAAGCAGCAAGCGATTTTTTTTCACACCCTATTTTCAGTGATGGGTCACATCGCTAAAGCGGATGGCAAGGTCAGTGATGCAGAAATAAAAATGGCCAGCTCCTTGATGACCCAAATGGGTCTCGAAGGGGATACTCTGCGAGAGGCTCAAGCGGCATTTCGCGAAGGTAAGTCTGCTGACTTTCCGCTCAAACAAACGGTATTAGAATTTAAGGAGTCGTGTCATGGTAGACGTGACATCTTGCAAGTTTATTTAGAAATACTTATTCAAGCCGCTTATGTCGATGGCAACTTGGACAAAGCTGAACAAGTTATCTTAGAACAAGTTGCCCAATACATGGGCTTTAAAGACACAGAGTTACTGTATTTATTATCCGTGTTTGAAGCTGAATTACGCTTTCGCAGTGGTCAGGGCCGTGGACAGTCAAATCAAAATAAATCGAGCTCCTACTCTAGCCAGCAGTCAATGAGCGACGCCTATAAAATTTTAGGGCTTAGTACCAGTGATGATGACAAATCAATTAAAAAAGCCTATCGCAAATTAATGAGTGAAAATCATCCTGATAAACTTGTTTCAAAGGGCCTGCCTAAACAAGCCTTGGAACTGGCAAAAAATAAAACTCAGGATATTCAGGCGGCTTATGAATTAATCAAAGAAAAAAGAGGTTTTCGTTAATTCATTTTTAGGCTGAAAAATAGTTTAAATTAAGTTTGGCTTCAGTTTTGGTTCATGCTTAAGGCTTCACACTTAACCCATCGTTAAAAGGAGAAAGTGATGAATACAATACGCTTATTTACCCTTGTCAGCTTGTTGCTTGGATTTAGTGTGCAGGCCCAAGATGATGAATGGTCGGTGCAATCGACAGAAACTCAACACAAGACGACCAGCCCACTTTTTAGTAAAGATTCAAGGGGTAGTAACAAGTCTTTGTTGCAGACGATGAGCAAAGACAATCATTCAAGTCAGACAAAGTCGCAAGCCTTGCATAATCAGGGAGCCATCAGTTTATTATCTCGCCCTGTACTGAACAATTATGATCACGAATTTTGGATTTATGATGCTTGGGTCACCTTGCGTAATGATTTAGATTATGACGGTTTTGTTTACCGTTTTTCTCTGGAGTTTGATGCTGATACGATATACAGCGAAGCGGATGTTTATGCGCGCTTGTATTTATCCAGAGGGGAAGTATTCAATGAATATCATACTACCTCAGTCTTCACCATATTTGGAGAGGGTAGCGATGACAGTCTACTGGTTGATAGCGAACTATTAAGCGGATTTCCCAGTGGCGATTATGAAGTACTGATTGAGTTGTACGATGCTTATACTGATGAACTTGTTGCTATATTGGATGGCAATGATGATCCTGATCTTTATTTGCTTACCTTAGAAAGCAAGGACTACGAATACATCGAACCTGTAAGAATAGTTGAAGGCGGCAGCTTAGGATATCTGAGTTTATTGTTAATGCCTTTAATCGCTTTTCGTAGCAGAGTATTGCAAAAATTGCGCTAGGCTAATAACACAATAAGAATAAGCCCAGGTGGGCTTATTTTTTAGGCTCGTTTTCAATCACCTCAGTTAATACTTTCTGGACTAACTTAACTCGCCCTTGCTTGACTAATGCGTCTCTCAATACGTATTCAATTTGTGCATTTAAACTACGCAAATCGTCATCAGCCCAGCGCTGTATAGCAGCTAATACATCAGCATTGATTCTTAGGGGAAAAGCTTTTTTAGACAAAATATCGGTTCCTCGTCAGATCTGCGTATTTAATAAATAGAGCCCGTATTGACGATGGGTTGTACGTTTTTGTCACCACATAAAACCACTAATAAATTACTGACCATCATGGCTTTTCGCTCTTCATCTAGCTCCACCATATTTTTTTCTTTAAGTCTATGTAAGGCCATTTCAACCATACCTACTGCGCCTTCAACTATCTTACTACGGGCAGCAATGATCGCGGTAGCTTGTTGGCGCTGTAACATCGCGCTGGCAATTTCTTGGGCGTAAGCTAAGTGACTGATACGGGATTCATGCACGGTCAAGCCCGCTTTGCCTAAACGTTCTTGAATTTCTTGCTTTAATATTTCTGAAATACGTTGTGGGTGACTGCGTAAGGCAATGTCTTGACTATCATCATCTTGTGGATCATAGGCATAACTACTGGCCATATTTCTGAGTGCTGATTCTGTTTGGATGGTGACATAACTTTCGTAGTCATCCACTTCAAACATGGCCTCTGCCGAGTCAGTAACCGACCAAACCACAATAGTGGCTATTTCAATGGGATTGCCTAGATTGTCATTGACCTTAATTTTGGCACACTCAAAATTTCTTACTCGCAGAGAAACGGTTTTACGCATATAAAATGGGATCGTCCATCTTAGACCATTGCGTTTTTCAGTACCCACATAACTGCCAAATAAGGTCATCACTTTGGCTTGATTAGGTTGCACCATAAAAAAGCCAGCCCAGCATACCAGTACCAATAAACTGGCAATAAGGGCCAAAGGGACGAGGATCTGGTTAACTACCATAAATCCAAATCCGAATTGTAGAATCGGTAAAACGGCAAAAAAAGCCAAATAACCATTGATTGAAAAGCCTGCTTTTTCTGTAATCATATTAACCTCATTTTGATATCATTTTGATATGTATTTGAATTAATTTAGCGGTTTTCTTTGTAAGCTGCAAATTATTTTTTGCTTAATCCTAAAGAGCATTACTGGCATTCAATTGATAGAAAAAAGTTATAAGTGGTTGATTATTTTGGCTCGTCATTATTTTAGTGCGTCAAAATGATGCGTATATGCCCCTGTTTGGAACAGCTTAAGTCAGAGCTGGAGTGCAAAATTAGCCCAAAAAAAATAATGTGGACTATTTAGTCTAAGTAAGTAGAAAACGAGTAAATCTTGTGCAATTATCGCTGCAAATCAACTGGACCTAGTTCCAATAAATAAAACACAAACACCAGTGATTTTTAATTAAAAAAAGCCGCAAGTTTATTCCTCGCATTCATCTGGATGTCATAGAAGTAAAACAAAATCGCAGGCCAAAATAAAAATAACCAGAAAACTGGCTAAAAACAGTTAGGAGAAACGATGAAATTAAAATATCCAGCTTTGCTGGCGCTTTTTATGGCGCCGGTAACGCAAGCAAGCGATCTAATTATCTCGGGCGTATATGACGGGCCGTTGACCGGTGGCACACCTAAAGGTGTTGAGTTATATGTATTAAACGACATTGCTGACTTATCAACCTGCGGTGTGGGTTTTGCCAATAATGGCGGTGGTACGGATGGGCAAGAGTTTACCTTCCCGGCTGGTTCGTCAGCTGCTGCCGGAAGTTATCTTTTTGTGGCTTATGAAAGTCCGCAGTTTAGCGCTTTTTTTGGTTTCGCTCCTACGTATACCGATGGCGCTGCTAACATCAATGGTGATGACGCTGTTGAATTATTTTGCAACGGGACTGTTGTTGATGTTTTTGGTGATATCGATGTTGACGGTACAGGAACAGCTTGGGATTCTATGGATGGTTGGGCTTATCGTAATTCGAATACTGGCCCTGATGGTTCGAGCTTTGTAATAGCGAATTGGACATTCAGTGGTATCAACGGTTTAGAAAACGGTACAACTAACGACACGACAAGTAGTCCATTCCCTATACAAACTTATGCCAACGATAATACTGGTCTTGGCGGTGGAGACACTGGTGGCACGACAATCAGCGGAAGTGTTTGCACTAACTGTCCTGATTTAGAAAAATTCAAAGAACTAGCGGCTTTCAATGCCACTGATTATTACGCTGCTGTGCAAACTGAAATTGATCTGGGCTCAAGCGCACAAGTGATTAAAACCACCATCAACTCAACTATAAGTAGTGATATTAAGTCATTAACTTACGCTGAGGTATGGACTGCACTGACTTACACCGATGAAGATCCTAGCAATACAGATAATGTGATCTTGTGGTACACCGCCCGTTCACAGGCAAAATCGACTAACGGTAGTGGAGCGGCATCCACTAATCCAGATAACTGGAATCGTGAACATTCATGGCCAAAAAGTCATGGTTTCCCAGATGAAGGCCAACTGGCTTATACTGATATTCATCACTTACGCCCCAGTGATATCAGTGTCAATGGTTCACGCAGCAATCTAGATTTTGATAACAGTGATTCTCCCTTGGCAGAAAGCCCGAGCAATAGAATCGACAGTGATTCATTTGAACCTCGTGATGATATCAAAGGTGATGTTGCTCGCATGATGTTCTACATGGACACACGTTATGAAGGCGCGGGCTCTGACAACGTTAATGACCTAGTATTAGTCAATCGTTTAACTAGCGCCGCAGAACCTAATCTAGGCTTTTTGTGCACACTGATCGCATGGAATAATGCTGATTTGGTGGACGCCTCTGAGCAAAGTCGCAACGACCGAATTTATGAATTGCAAGGTAATCGTAATCCCTTTATTGATAATCCTAGTTGGGTAGCAACACTATATCCTGCGGAGTCATGTGATACTTCCGGTGGTGATACTGGTGGCGGCGATACCGGCGGTGGTGATACGGGCGGTGGAGACACCGGCGGAGATACTAGTGGTGGCAAAAATACCATGGTATTTATCAACGAAATTCATTACGACAATGCTAGTACTGATGTAGGTGAAGCAGTTGAAATTGCAGGCTTATCAGGCACGGATTTAAGTGGCTTTAGCTTAGTACTGTACAACGGTTCAAGTACTCAGTTGAAAGTCTACGCCACGATTGACTTGGGTGGAGTAATCGCTAATCAACAAAATGGCTTTGGTACCCTATCATTTGCTGCTCCTGGTATTCAAAATGGTGCACCAGACGGTTTGGCGCTGGTAAACCCGGATGGTGTGGTAATTCAATTCTTAAGTTATGAAGGAAGTTTTATAGCCGCAGATGGTCCAGCTGTTGGTATGGAAAGTGCTGATATTGGTGTCACTGAAAATGGTTCTGCCCCTGTAGGGGAATCTTTACAGCTTGGCGGTAGTGGCTTCAGATATGAAGATTTTACTTGGCAAGAGTCATTGGTAGATACTTTTGATAACGTGAACATGGGTCAAACTTTTGTTGCCCCTAAGCCTTTTATCAATGAAATTCACTACGACAACGCTAGTGGTGATGTGGGTGAAGCAGTTGAAATAGCAGGTTTAGCCGGAATCGATTTAAATGGCATGAGTCTGGTTCTGTATAATGGTTCTAGTTCACAATTGAAAGTGTATGGCACTATCGCACTAAGTGGTGTAATTGCTAATCAACAAGGTGGTTTTGGTACTCTATCATTTGCTGTCACAGGTATCCAAAATGGTGCTCCTGATGGTCTTGCATTAGTCGATAGTGATAATGTAGTTCTGCAATTTTTAAGTTACGAAGGTAGCTTTACTCCGATTGATGGCCCCGCGGCTGGTATGTTAAGTAACGATATTGGCGTAAGCGAGAATGGCTCTGGACCGGTTGGTGAATCATTACAACTCAGTGGAAATGGCGTTCAATACAGTGACTTTATTTGGCAAGAATCTCTAGCGGATACCTTTGGTTTGGTAAATACCAATCAAACCTTTGGTGCTGGTGGCGCTGGCGGCGACACGGGCGGCGAGACCGTTGAACTCGGTGTTTGTGCAGACCCTGCTACCTTAATCAGTACTATTCAAGGCAGCGGTTCTGCATCTCCAGTAGAGGGTGACGATCATGTTGTTGAAGCTATAGTCAGCGCGTCGTTTGCTAATTTAAGCGGTTTCTTTATTCAAGAAGAAGCGGCCGATATGGACGCTGATAGCCAAACCTCAGAAGGTCTGTTTGTTTATTATACCGGTACGTTGCCAGAGGCTGGTTCGGTAGTCAGAGTATTGGGTAAGGTTGAAGAAAGGTTTGAAAAAACCCAGCTAAGTGCGAGTGAAGCTCCCTTAGTGTGTGGCAGCGACGTTATTGTGGCTACTTCATTTAGTCTACCCTTTGCTAATGCTTTAGTGCCTGAAAGTCTGGAAGGTATGTTGGTTTCTGCGTCAAGTGAATTAGTGGTAACGGATAATTATAGCCTTGGCCGCTATGGAGAAGTTGCACTCGCACCTGAACGTTTGTTTGTGCCAACTAATCTGCATGTAGCTGGGAGCCCTGAGGCGATTGCATTAGCGGCTAAGAACGCGTTGAGTAAAATCACCTTGGATGATGGCATGAATGGCTCAAACCCTGAACCGGTTATCTACCCAACAGGTGAGCTATCAGCAGCGAATACTTTGCGTGGTGGTGATACGGTCAGCAGTCTAACGGGTGTGATGGATTATAGTTTTAATTTATACCGCATCATCCCCACTGAGGCACCAACCTTTGCTGCGACTAATCCCAGAACCGCTGAGCCTGAACTGACTCAGGGCAATCTAAAAGTTGCTAGCTTAAATGTGCTAAACCTATTTAATGGTGACGGTCAGGGTGCTGGCTTCCCAACGGCCCGCGGCGCAAGCACAGCGGCTGAATTGGAAAGACAAATGGCTAAAACTGTCGCGGCTTTAGCTGCTATGGATGCTGATATTGTTGGTTTGATGGAGATTGAAAACGATGGTTTTACGCCGACCAGTGCCATTGCGCAACTCACCGACCGATTGAATGCAGTAGTAGGAGCTGAGGTTTATAGCTTTGTTGATGGCGGTGGTGTAATTGGCACCGACGAAATCAAAGTAGCACTGCTATATAAACCTGGCAAGGTAGTGACTGTTGGCAGCTATAAGATTTTGAATAGCAGCAATTCGATTACTGATGAGCAAGGTCCATTATTTGTAGATACTAGAAACAGACCTGCATTCAATCAGAAGTTTGCCTTACTCAAAAATGGCGAAGAAATTGTGATCAGCGTTAACCATTTGAAATCAAAAGGTTCAAGTTGTGGTGCGGGTGATGATGATACGACTACGGGTCAAGGGAACTGTAATTTAACCAGAACCCGTGCAGCAGAAGCTCTGTTAGCTTTCTTAGCACAAGAATATGCAGATGCACCTACTTTGATTATTGGTGACCTGAATTCTTATGCACAGGAAGAGCCCATTCTTACCGTTAAACAAGCGGGTTACACCGACCTTGCAAATCTTTTCCAAGGAAGTGGAGCCTACTCATATGTCTTTGGTGGTGAGTTTGGTTATCTCGATCATGCCTTAGCCAGTGCCAGTCTAGTGGACAAAGTGGTTGATACAGTTGAATGGCATATCAATGCTGATGAGCCAATTGTATTAGATTACAACGTTGAGTTTAAGAGTGCTCAGCAGCAACTTGATTTCTACGCAGCCGATGCTTATCGCATGTCTGACCACGATCCTGTATTGATTAGTATGTTATTGAAAATCAGAGAAGATTATGACGGTGATGATGATGTTGACCAACGTGACATTGTTGAATTGACTAAGGCAATTGCGAAAAAGCAGGTTATTGACATTCGTTATGATTTAAATGGCGATGGGATTGTGAACATTCGCGATGTTCGCATCATGCAACAACGTTGCACACGTCGCAATTGTGCTACCAATTGAAATATTATTTTAATAACGCAGCAGTAAGGATTAGATAGTTTACTGCTGCCCTTGATACTTGTTGCATCAGTTGGTGACAACAAAAGGAATATTGATGAAAAAAATTATTTTTACTTTACTGATGTTGGTTGGCTTTAGTGCTAAAGCCAATGTCATAAATATTGATCTGAGTAATACAAATTTGGCAGTGGGTGACACTACCCAGGTTACACTGACCGCCGATAGTTTTGAGAGTTTTGAGTACTTTGAGTTTGATTTAAACTATGACAATACAATATTTTCATTTGTTCCATCGTCATTTTTTAGTGACATCGGGACTCGTGACGTTGATATGGTTGCTGAAGAAAATCCTTTTGGAATGACGTTCCTATTCTTCGGAACTCCAGTATTGGCAGGGACCCATGTATTGGCACGATTCAATTTATTAGCTATTGCGGCAGGGGACCCAACCTTCTCGTTATTGAATGTAGATTTTCTGGGAGCTGTTGACGGTTTGAATGTTGATAGTTCAGCCCAAGCAACGGCCAAATCTTCTGCTGTACCAGAACCTAGCTCCCTTGTTTTGTTTAGCCTAGTGGCTTTAACGTTATTAAGTCTTCGCCGCAAAGCCTAATTAAAATCGTTAATACGAAAGAGGCGCTTGATTTCATATCAAGCGCCTCTTTTAATTTCTATTAGCTCGAAGCTCGAAGCTCGAAGCTCGAAGCTCGAAGTTCGAAGCTCAATAGCTACTGATAATCAAACTCATTATCAGCGGGCACTAACAAATCCTCAGCACCAGTTAACAAGTTAGCTTTAAACCCTTCTTTACGCGGTAATAAGCGTTTCAGATAAAAAGCACAAGTATTAGCTTTGCCACTCTTAATACTGGCAACACTAGACTGCTGCGCGCTATCAGCCATGCTGAGCCATAAAACACCTAGAATACAATAGGCACTGTAATGCATATAGTCGTAGGCACTGCCGGCTAAGTCGACAGTGTTTAAGTTCAACAGCTGTTTGGAAGTAGTCAACCAATCTTCTAGAATGTCTTGGGCAAATTGTTGGCTAGCGGGCATTTGAATGTTGGCAACTAACTTGGCTAATACCGTGTGAGTGGCTTGCAACATATCGCCTTTGTCTCGGGCCAGTTTACGTGAAATTAAGTCAGCGGCTTGAATACCATTAGTGCCTTCATACAACTGGGCAATACGACTGTCGCGCATGAGTTGTTCCATGCCCCATTCACGTATATAACCATGACCGCCAAACACTTGAATACCTAGGCTACTGACGTCGGTGCCCATGTCAGTCATAAAACCTTTGCAAATAGGGGTTAAAAAGGCAATAACTTTAGCCGCTTCGTGTTTTTGTGAGTCACTGCCAAATTTTTCGATATCCATTTGCTGAGCATATAAATAAGCAAGGGCGCGTGAGCCTTCAGTCAAGGCTTTTTGTGTTAACAGCATTCTGCGCACATCAGGTTGAAACATGATGCTATCGGCTTTTTTACACGGTTCAGCCGCACCTTGTGGTGCCCGTGATTGCAAACGTTCACGCGCATAAGTCAAGGCGCCTTGAAAAGAAGCTTCAGCCACACCTAAACCTTGTAAACCCACTTGAAAACGGGCGTCATTCATCATGGTAAACATGCAGGCTAAGCCTTTATTTTCACTGCCCACTAACCAGCCTTTGGCGCTGTCGAAGTTCATCACACAGGTCGGGCAGGCTTTTATGCCCATTTTCTTTTCGATACTGCCCACTGATAAGGTATTGAGCTCACCTAGTTGGCCATTGCTATCAACCAGTATCTTGGGCACTAAGAATAAACTAATACCTTTGACACCCTCGGGCGCATCGGGCAAACGTGCCAATACCAAGTGGCAAATATTGCTACTCCAATCTTGATCACCACCAGAGATAAATATTTTGCTGCCGGTAATATCATAACTACCGTCATCATTGGGCGTGGCTTTGCTGCTCAGTAGGCTAAGGTCAGTCCCAGCATGAGGTTCAGTCAAACACATAGTACCGGTCCACTCACCACTAATCAGCTGACGCAAATACCTTTGTTTGAGTGCTTCATCACCATGTTTAGTCACTGCCAATACAGCGCTTTCGGTAAGCATACAAATCAAGCGCCAGCTTAAGTTCGCAGAATTGAGCATTTCATGCACAGGTATAGCAATGGAGTTAGGCAAGTCTTGCCCATCATAGTCGGCGCTACCTAACATGGCATTCCAGCCATTAGCGATATAATCTTGATAAGCGGCAGCGAAACCGTGGGGTGTGCTTACCTTACCTTCATGTAATTTACTGCTTTGTTCATCGCCTTCACGGTTCAGTGGCGCAATGACCTCTTGTGCAAACTTGGCACCTTGATTAAGGATTTCATTGACCAACTCCTGATCAAAATCTTGCTGACCAAGAGCTTGGTAATGGTCACATATGTTAATCCAATCATGTAATAAAAATTGCATGTCAGCTAATGGGGCATGATATTGCGGCATATTGATCCTCTTTAAATGTTGACTACTCCGACCAGTATATCCGATTTTTTACTTAACTTGCGGTAAAGTAACGAATATTTGGTATAAGTTAAGGTGATACTTGCATTCACACAAGTTATGCTTGTAGTGCGCAAACGTGCTCTTACCCATCATTATTGAATAGCTCTCTAAGCAAAATTAGATCACTTTTTTCTGACCATTGTGACGATGGAGTAAGGTTAGGGTTGAGGGCATTAATGTTGGCTACTTTGCGAACAGCCCAATCGGGAACTGGAATCGCTTGTGTCAGGGTGTCGAAGCCGTTGGACAATGTGCAAGCATAAATGTGTACATTGTCAGGACCGGTTGCCAATAATCGGCCGACTTCAACGTTTAACCCCGTGGTTTGCCAAACTGCTTGATGGGCAGTGCATTGAGCTGACTGCTCTATGTTCACACTGCCAGAAGGTAACTGCCATCCGTTGTTGTTTTGTCGCTTAATGACTAAAAGTTTAGTGTCTAATTTTATGAAACAAGCTGCAGGGGCCGCAGGATCGGGTGAGAAAATAGGGGCAATTCTGCACATAGGATCGGCAAGTTGCTCTTTTGCACAACTGTTTAGCAGTAAAGCGCTAAAAGTAATAATAACTAATCTGAAATACAAGGAAGCGCGTAGTGGAGGACTCTGGAATCGCATTGTTAATTATAAACCTTAGATTAGTATAAAAAGTTTTCGCCAGCGGGCGAATAAGTTTCACAAATATCATTAAACCATTTGTTCTCACATATTATAGGTAAAACATGTTGAAAGGATTAAAGTTCTCGCCCCTTATTATTGCGGCTGTGGCATTTATTGGCTTAGTTGTTTATTTGTATCTGCCCCAAGAACAAATACAAGAGACTAAAACACAAGGGCTGACTCCCGTTACTGTGCATGTTATCAAATCAGAGCCTTTTCCGGTCACTATTGAGGCTTTAGGAACAGCAAAAGCCAATGAGTCTATTTTTCTTAGCGCACAAACCACGGATACCGTGCAAAGTGTTGAGTTTGATGATGGGGATATTGTTAAACGGGGGCAGTTATTGCTGACCTTAAATGACAATGAAGAAAAAGCTCGACTGAACGAATTAGATATCAATTTGCAAGAAGCTAAACGTCAATTAAATCGTATCACTAATTTGGCCAAAGAAAGCGCTGCCTCAGAACAATTACTTGATGAACAACAAGCAAAAGTAAAAGCACTCAAGGCGCAAATGGACGTCGTCACGTCACAGTTAAATGAGCTCGAAATACGCGCGCCCTTTGATGGTGTATTGGGTGTACGCCAAGTTAGTTTAGGCGCTTTACTCAAACCAGGTGATGTGGTGACCACCTTAGATGATATAGCCATTATTAAACTCGATTTCAGTATTTCTGAATCTCATTTACCCACTGTTGCCATAGGACAGTCAATACAGGCGACGTCTGTCGCTTATCCCGGTGAAGTTTTTGAGGGAAAAATTACTAGTATTGCTTCCAGAGTTGATCCGATAACCCGCTCCATTCCGATCCGCGCCAACATTAATAATCAACAACTCAAATTGCGGCCCGGTATGTTGATGCAAATCGAATTACAAAAGACGGTTTTGCAAACTTTGGTATTGCCTGAACAATCTTTGGTGCCGGTAGAAGACAAACAGTTTGTATTTGTTGTGGTTGACGGTGCAGTGGTGCGACAAGAAGTCGTAGTAGGAAAACGTAAACCGGGCTTAGTGCAAATTATCTCGGGCTTAAACGAGGGCGACAATGTTGTGGTTGAAGGAACTCTGCGCTTGCGTGAAGGCTCAAAAATTCGTGTATTAAGCACTGAAAATAACGAGGGGTAGTTGATGTTGCTTTCAGATCTGTCGGTTAAACGCCCCGTTTTTGCAACTGTTGTAAATCTGCTGTTGGTTGTGTTTGGCATCGTGTCCATCAGTTTATTGTCGTTGCGAGAATACCCTGATATTGATCCGCCCATCGTATCAATTAATACCAATTACCCTGGTGCCTCAGCTTCTATTATTGAAACCCGTATTACCCAATTATTGGAAGACCGTATTAGCGGCATTGAAGGCATAAAAAATATTTCATCGAGCAGTCGTAACGGGCGTTCGTCTATTACCATTGAATTTAATTTATCTCGAGACATCGACGCCGCGTCCAACGACGTGCGCGAGCGAGTGAGTCGCGCCTTAAATAATTTACCCGACCAAGCTGAACCCCCTGAGGTGTCTAAAGCAGGGTCTGATGAAGACGTTATCGTTTGGTACAACTTACGCAGTGACAGCCTATCCGTACTTGAACTTACTGATTATGCTGACCGCTTTATAGTTGACCGTTTATCTGTTGCTGAGGGTGTTGCTAATATTAGGCTGGGTGGCGGACGTAGCTATGCGATTAAAGTGTGGTTAGATCGCAATGCAATGGCCGCGCGGCAAATTACCGTTAGCGATGTTGAAAACGTCATTCGTTCAGAAAATGTCGAATTGCCAGCCGGTGAAGTTGAATCTATTAACCGCGATTTTGAAGTTAGGGTGGCCCGCAGTTTTTTGACGCCAGAAGATTTTGCTAATTTAACCATTAAAGCCAATGCAGATGGTTACTTAGTTAAATTGGGTGAAATTGCTACAGTTGAATTGGGCGCTGAAGATGACGAAGCGGAGTTTCGTGGTGGCGGCGTAAATATGATTGGCTTAGGTATTTCTAAACAGTCAAAGGCCAATACACTTGAAGTGGCTCGCGCTGCTAAAAAAGCCATACAAGAAATTGAAGCTACCTTACCCGATAATATTTTTATTGTACCCAGTTATGACTCATCAGTATTTATTGAAGCGTCGATTAACGAGGTGTACGAAACCTTAGCCATTGCAGTATTGATGGTGGTGCTGGTTATCTATGTTTTCTTGGGCAATATTCGCGCAACCTTAATCCCCGCGGTTACCGTACCGGTGTCTTTAGTGGCAGCCTTTATCGTTATGTATGCTTTAGGTTTCTCAATCAACTTACTGACCTTGTTAGCGTTAGTGCTGGCCATTGGCTTGGTCGTAGATGATGCTATTGTGGTACTTGAAAATATCACTCGGCGCATAGAGATGGGCGAGCCACCACTACTTGCTGCTTATCGAGGGGCGCGAGAAGTGGGTTTTGCAGTTATAGCGACCACATTAGTATTGATTTCGGTTTTTGTCCCTTTGGTTTTTTTAGAGGGCAATATTGGACGACTGTTTACTGAATTTGCCTTGGCGATTGCCGCCGCGGTGGCTTTTTCAAGCGTAACCGCCTTAACACTTTCACCGATGATGTGTTCTTCTTTGTTAAAAAAGCGCACCAAAACCTCTGGTTTTGCTCATTGGGTTAACCAAAAATTCAAAAAAATAGAACAAAGTTATTTCAACAGTTTAAATACTAGTATTCACCAAACAGGCTGGATGGTGGTTTTAGTGGTAGTAAGTATCGCAGCATTATTTCAACTTGCTAATTTAATCCCCAGTGAACTCGTGCCTAAAGAGGATAGAAGAAACTTTTTTATTCAAGTGCAAAGCGCTGAAGGCGCCAGCTTTGAGTCGAATTCTGCCAACATTAAAAAACTAGAGTCTATTTTGCTAAAGTATCTAGATGCCGGTGAAGTGGAGAGAGTATTAGTTAGAACCCCCGGATGGGGAGGTTCTGCAGGTATTGGTATTGTTGGCATGCCGATGCACGGTGATGACTCAACTTCGACCTTTGAAATTATGGACAAGGTCAGCGCGGAGGTTTCAGAAATCCCCGACATCCAAGCTTTTGCAATTATGCGCAGTGGTATTGCGGGTGGTGGATTAGGACGTCCTGTGCAATTTGTTCTACAAGGCAATACTTATGAAGACTTAGTGGCCTGGCGCGACATTGTTATTGATAAGGCGCGAGAAAATACCAAATTAGTGAGGATGGACTCTGACTATAAGGAAACTTGGCCACAGCTGTTGGTTAATATAGACAAAGATCGTGCGGCGGATTTAGGCGTGTCTTTCAGTGATATTGGTCGAACCCTCGAAACCATGTTGGGGCAAAGAAGGGTGTCCACTTTCCTCGATAGAGGTCAGGAATACTATGTGATTATGGAAGGTAAGGAAGAAGATTATCGCAGTCCGCAAAGCATCGAGAATATTTATGTGCGCTCCTCTACCACCAACCAACTTATCCCCTTAGATAACTTAGTCAGTGTTGAAGAACGGGCTACGTCTTCTACTTTGAATCGCTATAATCGTATGCGCAGTATTACTCTTAGCGCTAACCTAGCCGACGGTTATACTGTGGGCGCAGCCTTAGAATATTTGCGTGGTATCGTCGAGACAGAGCTGCCCAGCGAAGTGTCGATTGATTACAAAGGTGAGTCTCAGCTTTATCAAGAATCGGGCAATTCTATCTTATTTATTTTTGCCTTAGCCTTAGCAATCACTTACCTCGTTTTAGCGGCACAATTTGAAAGCTGGATCCATCCTTTGGTGATCATGCTCACTGTGCCTATGGCCTTAGTGGGGGCCTTAATTGGTTTGTATTTTGCTGGCATGACGATGAATATCTACAGCCAAATAGGACTGGTAATGCTAATCGGTTTAGCGGCCAAGAACGGCATATTAATCGTTGAGTTTGCCAATCAATTACGCGACGCTGGCTATGAATTTGAAGATGCTTTGCGCCGTGCGGCAACACAACGATTACGGCCGATTGTGATGACTGGATTTACCACGGTTTTCAGTGCCCTACCTCTAGTGTTTGCTACTGGAGCGGGGGCGGAAAGTCGTACCGTAATTGGAATGGTTATTTTTGCTGGTGTACTTTTATCAGCCTTTATGACCCTATATATCGTACCGACGGCATATTACTGGTTAGCCAGAAACACTCGCTCTCCTAACGAATTAAGCCACAAATTAGAAAAGTTAGAAGTTGAAGTGCCATATAAAAGAGGCGACTTAGAGTAGTTTCAAGAGCTCATTGAACCGCTATTGATTCAATTAAAAAGGGGCTTATGTCACAGCATAAGCCCCTTTTTTATTCCGTTACTTTTATCTACGTTTAGTTTGCAGCGGCATACTCTTCTGTAGCACGCCATACACGTAAAAAGTTACCACTTAAGATTTTAACAATGTCTTTATCGCTATAACCACGGTCTAACAAGCCTTGTACTAGGTTAGGGTAAGTAGACACATCTTTTAAACCAATGGGCAAGGTATCACCCACGCCATCATAATCTGAGCCAATACCCACATGGTCGATACCAATGAGTTTCACCACATGATCGATATGATCCAATACGGTTTCTAATGTGGCATAAGGTAAGGGATTTTTTTCAGTATAAGATTTTGAAAACTTCTCAGCTTCGTTACTTTCTTTGCCTTCTTTCTCTTCCACTTCTTTGCGTTTTTTACTAAATGCATCGCTCCAAGTACGGGCTATTTTACTGACAAAAGTGGAGCCGAAGTTAATTTGAATAACGCCACCATTTTTGCCTAAGGCTTTTATCATGTCGTCATCCATATTGCGCTCAAAACCAGGCGTGAATGCGCGCAACGATGAATGAGAGGCAATAAGTGGTACCTTAGAAATTTCCACAGCCTGATAAAAAGCATCATCAGAAACATGGGAAATATCCACTAAAATACCGATTTTGTTCATTTCCACCACTAATTCTTTACCAAAGGGACTTAAACCTTTCCATTGCCGGCGAATATCGTAAGAAGAGTCTGAGATATGATTGCTTTGTGAGTGGGCTAGGGTAATGTAGCGAATACCGCGTTCGTAAAAATGTTTGAGGTTTTCAAGGCTACCCTGTATGGGCGAGCCATTTTCCATGCCCATAGGTAACGAAATCAAACCTTGTTTAAATTGCTGCTCTACATCTGCGCTTGATTTAGCAATGGCAAATTTTTCTGGTGCACGACCGACAATGGCTTCAACGTAATCGATGAGTTTGTCGGCTAAAGCGGTTGATTCAGCTGAGTTGTCTAAACTGGCGGGCACGTAAATCGACATAAAGGGTGCGTTTAAGCCACCTTGCTTAGCGCGAGGATAATCAAAGTCACCATTCTCAGTTGCTTGGGTTACATCTTCCCATTTCTTATTTAAACGAAAGGGGACGTCGATATGGGTATCGATTAAAATGTTGTCATAAGTCAATTTTTTAGCTTTTTCAGATGCCACATAAGCGGTGTCTGCAATGGCTGATGAACATAGCAATGCGCTGGCCATTGCTAAATACAAATACGAAGATTTAAACATGTCATATTTCCTTGTTTTATAGGTTGCGGCTTGTTATGCGCTGCATTTTTCTGGCTTTGTTACTCTAACAGAGCAGTGATTATTTTGTCTTTAATTACCCACTTTGTTTGCGTAAATATTGCCCAAGCACAAAGACAAAAACCCGATAAATCGGGTTTTTACTTAACATTATTATCTTTTAAAGGGGGAGTTACATCGCCGTCAGTTGAAAGATTAAACTACTTTGTGGGGTGAGCAGGGGTAGCTGTAAGCCGAGTTGCATCAGTAATTCACCACTAAATACTTGCCCATCAATATCGGGTAGGTTGGTTTTAAAATTAAATAGTGCCGACTTAGGCCAATTTCCGCCCGACTTAATCGGCCAAATAACGTCCAGTTTATAGTGGTTATCTGCACGTAAACCAGCAAACAAATATTGTTCGGGTAGGGCGTAAGAAGGACATTCCAATAAACTATAGGAAAACAAGGCCTGGGATTTATCTGCAGCAACAATACCCAAGCCATGCATATAAACCGGCAGTTCTAATCTGAATAGATCACCAGAGTGGACTAAGTCTCGATGCTGTTTGTACAAGGCCGTCATTGCAGTTAATTCAATCTTTTCACTGTCGCTCAGTTCTCTTAAGTCCATCTCCATACCCATGTGACCAAATAATGTCACAGAAGCCCGCATTTCCATGCTGACATGACGATGGGTGATATGGCAATCGCGGGGTCCAACGTGTGAACCCATTAGTTCGGCTGGAAAAAAGTAGGAGAAGCCTTTTTGAATTTTCAGGCGCTCTAATGCATCGTTTGAATCGGAAGTCCAAATACGGTCAGTATGGGCTAATACACCAAAATCTGCGCGTCCGCCGCCTGAGGCGCAACTTTCAATTTCTACACTCGGGTGTTTTAATTTTAAAGCGGCAACTAAATGATAAAAAGCCAAGGTTTGACGATGAATAGCCGGTTTACCAGCAGCATCACCCCCATGATTAATATCGCGGTTCATGTCCCATTTTACATAACTAATGTCATATTCACTTAAGAGGCTATCTAAGCGTTCGTATAAATAATCGAATACTTCAGGGCGAGTCAGGTCGAGCACTAATTGATGGCGAAAGCCCAGTTGCTCATTGCCGGCGCAACTGAGTACCCATTCAGGATGAGTGCGAAACAAATTACTGTCGGGATTAACCATCTCTGGTTCAAACCACAAACCAAACTCAAGGCCTTGCGCTTTTACATGGTCGATAAGTGGGCCAAGTCCATCTGGATAAAATGCCTGATCAACATACCAATCACCCAATGCGGCAGTATCGTCATTTCTGCCGATAAACCAGCCATCGTCTAATACAAAACGTTCGGCACCTAATTTTCCTGCGCGCTCAGCTAGGTCTTTTAAGGTATCCATATCATGTTTAAAATAAATCCCTTCCCAAGTATTGTAGTGCACGGGGCGAGCTTTATTTTTTACTTCTGGGCGAATCAAATGCTGGCGCACATAACGATGATATTGTTGAGATAAACCAGATAAACCTTGGTCTGAGTAACAGGCATACAGCACGGGGCTAGTGTAACTTTCGCCATGACTCAGCTGTATCTCACCGGGTAACAGCAACTCGCCAATTTGCACATAAGCACGGCCATCGGCCATTTTTTCGGCCAGAATCTTATGATTTCCACTCCAGCCTAGGTGAAAACCAAAGGCTTCACCGACTAATTCGGTGGTGGCTTTACTGCGCATAATTAAACCGGGAAATGCATCATGGGAGGTACGTCCTCGGCGGTTTTCTCTTACATAAGAGCCAAAGTGCAAGCTTTGTTCATGAGTGTGAAATTCGCCGGCCCAGTGTCCTTCAAAACCAATAATGTGTTGGAATGGGCTGGCAATGGGCAATGTTACTGCGGCACAAAAATTAATAGTGATAGGACTATTGTGTAAGTTTGATACCTTAGAACTGATGCTTAATACATCGGTAGCGGGGTCAAGAGCGAGGGTATGCTCAACTTCGATTTGGCGGTCTACGTCTTGGCTAACAATGGTGTAGTGGCTTTCATTATGCTGAACAATATTTCTAATTTTAGGGGCGACAGACCATTGATCGCCATCGCCTGATAAGCTTAATCCGGGATGTCCGGTGAAACCTTGCCCGACAGTGGGGCTTAAGGATAAAGCGACTTCTTTCATTGGTGAGGCTGGGGCTTCTTGTCTTTGTCTCAACAGGCTCAACGTTTTAGCAGAGATGTTTTGCGTGAGTTTTTTACGCCAGTAGACGACTTGCGGAATACCTGAGTGACAGTCAATGACTACACTAGATTGCTTGCCATTTAGTACTAATAGAGTTTGAACGGGTAAAGACATAATGATTAAACCTGACGTTGATGAGTGGGCTGAGCATTTTATCGATATGTCAGCATAGCGCTTAGCAGTGAAACACAGCAGTCTAGAGCGAGGACTAAAAATTGCTCTTAGCCTTGAATGACTACTTGAGTTTTCCCCATTGAATTTACTCAAACCTACAGAAGGATTTAGCTAATCCATGCAGCGAAAATAAGCGCACTTACCGTATAACATGCTAACTAATTGTTACGCATTTGATATTTAAAATGAAAATATGTCAACAAAAACGAAAGGATTCGAACTCTTAGGCTTTGATAAAGGTAATGCCATTTTGTTTGATTATCTCTTGAATCTCAGTTGGCGGTAATTCATCACAGACTAAGTAGTCAACTTGAGAAATATGGCCTTGCTTTACCATGGCGCAGCGCTCAAATTTACTGGCATCCGCTGCTAAAATGACATTGCGTGAATTTTTCAAAATCGCCTGAGATACTTTCACTTCTCTGAAATCGAAGTCGAGTAAAGCGCCATCTGCACTAATGCCGCTGATACCGATGATGCCATAGTCCATTTGAAACTGACTGATGAAGTCACAGGTTGCTTCACCGATAATACCGCCATCCCGATATCTCACTTCTCCGGCAGCAATGATCACACTAAAATCCTCTTTGGCCGACAAAATAGTGGCCACATGAATATTGTTTGTGACGATATGGAGGTTGCGATGATTAAGTAGTTTAGAGGCGACCAACTCAGTCGTAGTGCCGATATTAATAAATAAAGATGCACCGTCGGGGATCATATTAGCGATAGCATCGGCGATACGCTCCTTTACGCCTTTATTATAGGTTTTTCTATCTTGGTAAGGGGTGTTTTCCCAACTAGCATTGATGCCTGCGCCGCCGTGATAGCGACTTATCAGACCCGCTTCAGCTAATTGATTAAGGTCTCTTCTGATAGTTTGTGGTGTGACATCACACTCACTGACCAAATCATCAATCGACATGAAACCTCGTTGTTTAATTAAACTAACAATCAATTCATTGCGGCGCGTTTGGTTCATTTAGAGTATTCCCTTTTACCTTTTGCGAAAGTATATAATATTAAATTGTCGATTGGAGAGTACTAATCATCACATTTTCACTTACGAAAATCATTATGTTATTTGTTTTCACATTATAATTACAATTCATGGCTAGTATGTAACTCATCTTTAAAATCTTCTCTGCCTAAGCCCTTATTATGGTCTAAATTAAAAAGTGCAAAACACCTTTACCCTAAATAGAACAGATTAATTGCCTGTTTGAATTTTTCGACTTGGGCCCCATCGTGATCATTGAACCGGGTCTACAATGCTCGCTAACATGTTGATTAATCGTAATAATACTAATAATATTATAATTAGTGGATTGTATTTTAAATGAAAATAAACGAAAGAAAGTGAATGTTGTTAGTTAATTGCTTGTTAATAATTAAATTACAATAAAAACAATATCTTATGTTTTTAATTTGCCATTATGCGGCTTGTTTATTGTAAAACATTTGTTATTGTTATTGAGCGAAAATGAATATTGGTGTATAAATATCGAAAATTTATCACGCGTTAATTTTTACAACCGACGAGAAAACACATGACACACAAAACAAAACAAATAGAAAACTTTGCTAAACGTTCTCTTCTTGGCATGGCAGTGGCAACTGCTTTGTATTCAGGAGCGACCTTGGCACAAGAAACACCTGAGCCTGTTGCAGATGATGTTGAGGTAATTGAGGTTCGTGGTTTAATTAGCAGCCTTAAACGTTCTTTTTCTGACAAAAAAGAAGCCTTGATTGTATCAGACGGTATTGCAGCAGAAGATTTGGGTAAGTTTCCTGATCAAAACGTTGCTGAATCGTTGCAACGTATTACCGGTGTTTCAATTGACCGTAGCGGCGGAGAAGGTCAGCTAATTTCGGTACGTGGTTTTGGACCACAGTTCAACCTAGTCACCGTTAACGGTCGCCAAATGGCCTCTGAAAGAGCGGGGCGTGAATTCAGTTTTGATACTTTAGCCTCAGAATTAATTGCCGGTGCAGACATTTATAAGACAGCTAATGCCGCTAACCAAGAAGGCGGCATCGGTTCATATATCAATTTAAAAACAGCTAAACCTTTTGACTTAGACGGCTTCAAAGCTGTAGGTAGTGTAAAAGCAACTTATGACAGTTTATCGGAAAGTACGACTCCTTCGTTTTCAGGTTTAGTAAGCAATACCTTTATGGAAGACAAATTAGGCGTATTAGCGTCTTTGTCTGTACAGAAGCGTGATGCCCAAATTAACCAAGCGGATACTCGTGGTTTTTACCGTGTTGACCGTATTCAAACCAATGATTTTGATGCTGCAGCTGGCACTGGTAAAGAAGCGTTTAATGTATGGGTGCCGCGTAACTTAGATTTGACTTCAAACGAAGAAGATAGAACACGTACCAGTGGTACCTTAGTGGTGCAGTATGCTGCGAGTGATGATTTAACCGTAACCTTCGATGGTCTATATTCTAAATTTAAGGTGGATTCACAAGTCAGCAACTATGCAAACTGGTTCACTCCAGGCAACTTCCGTGATTTTGAAGTCGATGCTGCTACAGAAACCGTGACTAAATGGTCACATAATGCCTTTAATGATCCTATGGGCGGCGGTTCTGGTGCGACTGACTTTGTACAACAAGGTTTAGACCGTAACGTTAAAATTCAAGGTTTTGGTTTTAATGCAGATTGGGACCTAAACGAACAGTTGAATGTAAACATCGATATTTCAACCTCTTCTGCTGAAGATTTAAGTGGTGATCAAAGCCGCGTATTTACGGTTATGGGATATGCTAACGGTTATACTTACGACTTCACTGGCGGTGGCGACTTGCCTTCGTTCTCTTCTGACGGTATAGATGGACCATTCACCGAAGCTGATGCCAGTAAACTGCGAGCTCACTATGTAGAACGTGGCGGCGATGAGCGTAAAGATGACATTACTGAAATGCGTGCTGATTTCACTTATACGCCTGACAGCGAAACGTTTACCCAATTGCGTTACGGTTTGTATACTCAGGATAGAACTAAGTCTGCCAAAGTTTTCCAATCACCCAGCTTACCTAACTGTTTCTACTGTGGTTACGGCTTTGATGTTCCTGACGACCTAGCGTATTTAGTGTCGCCAAACGGCTGGTTTGATGGTATTCCATCTTCGTTTTATGGTTACAACGTTGATGATTATCTAGCTTTCTTAGAAACTGATGGCGCTATTGCTGGCCAGTCTATCAACCGTGGTGAAGATGGCGCGACTAATATTGCGGCCTTTGCTGCACTAGATGGTTACACTCCTGTCGAATTAGGTACCAGCTTTGAAATTGACGAAGAAATTTTGTCAGCCTATGCTGATTTTGTGTTCCAAGGTGATTTAGGTGATATGCCATGGACTGTTAATGTGGGCTTCCGTTACAGCGAAACCACTACTACAGCATCAGGTAATCAAGCAACCTTATTAGATATTTCACAGAATCCATTAGACGGTACCATACTTGATCAAACCTATCAGGTAGACGCGAGTGGCCAACGTGTATCTGTGCCAATTTCATTAGAAAATACATATAGCAACTTATTACCAAGCTTAAACGTTAAGTTTGAAATTGAAGAAGATATGTTGTTGCGTTTTGGTTACTCAGAAACCTTAACTCGCCCTACTATGTCAGATATGCGTCCAGTGACCAACATTGGTTCAACACGCCCTGATTTGTTATTAGCAAGCGGTGGTAATCCTTACTTGACGCCTTTCTTGTCAACTAACTGGGATGTCTCATACGAATGGTATTATGCTGATGCGAGTGCGGTTTCGATTGGTCTGTTCAGTAAGGATGTTGTCGGTTTTATTACTTCAACACCAGCAACAGAGACATTCTCTTTAGCTAGCGGTAGTTATGACTTTGAAGTTAACCGTCCACGTAATGGCGCAGCAGCTCAGGTTCAAGGCTTAGAAATGGCTTGGACACACACTTGGGAAAGTGGTTTTGGTTTCCAAGCAAACGCGACTATTGTTAACAGCACCAGTGACGATGACTTCCAACTAGAAGGTTTAGGTGATTCACAAAACTTGATTGGCTTCTATGAAAAAGACGGTTTCCAAGCGCGTGTTGCCTTTAATAATCGTGAATCTTTTTTACAGACTTTACGCAATGGTGATACTGCTGAGCCTGAATTTGTTGATACATACGGTCAGTGGGATGTAAGTGCTAGTTACGATATTAATGAAAACTTTACCCTCGTATTTGAAGGTATCAATGTTACTGATGAATACACATCTAAACACGGTCGTTTAGCGAGTCACTTTACTGAACAAGTTCGTTCAGGTGCACGCTACGCAGTAGGTGTTAGAGGTTCATTCTAGTTACATTATGTTAGAAAGTTAAAAAAGGGGATTTAATCCCCTTTTTTGCTGAAAGTTTAATAAACATTTTAAAGGTCAAAAAATTGTCTGGCGCTATTAAACGAATTATTGTTCTTGGTGGGGGTACAGCAGGCTGGATAACCGCCGGTATTCTTGCAAAAAAACACATGGGTAATTCAATAAACCAAGGTATTCAAGTCAGTTTAATTGAATCACCTGACATATCTGTTGTGGGAGTGGGTGAAGGCACTTGGCCTACTATGCGCAAGACTTTAGCTCAGCTTGGCATTTCAGAGACGCACTTTATACGTGAATGTGGTGCAACGTTTAAGCAAGCAAGTAAATTTGTTAATTGGATAAAAGCACAAAACGATGTGTATTATCACCCTTTTACCGAGCCTCAGGGTTTTAACAGAATTGATCCCGCCCCTTATTGGCAATCATCCGTTGAGTCAGCTGGTTCATTTTCTGCTGCAGTTAGTTTTCAACACTACCTGTGTGAACATGGCCTTGCGCCTAAAACCATAGCCAACAAAGAATTCGAAGTCATTGCTAATTATGGCTATCACTTAGACGCGGCTAAATTTATCACCCTCTTACGTGAACACTGTGTCAATCAACTTGGCGTTGAGCATATTTGCGATACGGTTGAGCAGGTCAAACAAAACGATAAAGGTGATATTACTGCCTTACAAACCAAACAACATGGAGAGCAACAAGCCGATTTGTTTGTCGATTGTTCAGGTATGCGAAGCTTGTTATTAGCAGATACCTTGAAAGTGCCTTTTGTTCCTTGCGACCATGTCTTTTTAGCTGACACCGCATTAGCCACCCAAGTGTCTTATACCCAAGATAATGATCCAATTGCTTGCCATACTATCGCGACTGCGCAAACAGCCGGATGGATCTGGGATATCGGTTTGCAGCAACGCCGTGGGGTAGGTTATGTGTATTCAAGCCAGCATTGCTCTGAAGAAGAAGCAAGACGTACCCTTGCTCAGTACACTGGTTGTGAAACATTAGAGAATGCTAAGAAGATAAACTTCAAACCCGGGCACCGCGAGGTATTCTGGAAAAATAATTGTGTTGCAGTGGGCTTAGCCGCAGGTTTTTTAGAGCCCCTTGAGGCATCCGCTTTAATGCTGATAGAAACATCGGCAAATTTTATTGCAGATCAACTGCCAGCAGACACTAAGCTTATGCCTTTAGCCGCAAAGCGTTTTAATGCCATGATGTTAAAAAAATGGCGGGGTGTGATTGATTTTCTAAAACTACACTATGTCTTAAGCGAGCGCACCGAGCCGTTTTGGCAACAACACCGCCAAACTGCGAGTGTGCCTGATTCATTGCAAGAACTACTCACATTATGGCGTTACCGCTCACCCAACGAATATGACTTTACTGATAGTGTAGAAGCCTTTAGTGCAGCGAGTTATCAATATATTCTTTATGGAGTGGGTTTTAAGTCTGACTTCAGTCAGATGAAACATCTTTATAAGCAAGATGAGTTGGCAAAAAAGCAAGGCTTAATGACGCAAAAACGCATCGAGCAATTGAAATATACCTTGCCAACACACAGAGAACTCATCAACAAAGTAAATACCTTAGGTTTTTCGAAACTTTAATACCCTCTGACGAGAGATAATAATGTCTAACTATGTACTACTTGATCCTGCTCAACACCAGGATATAAAAATAAAACCACACAGTAATTTCGCGTTTTCAGAGCATCAACATCACGCTTCATTAGTGGTGCATGAGTTCGGCGCTGCTGCGAGTAGTTTTCCCGTTGTGTATATGAAAGAGCCCACACAAGGGCAATTTCGGGCCGTCGCTATGCTAAGTTTGGTCGCAGGTGCTAATCCATTTTTTACTGAGCAAGAATGGTTAGCCGTGCATGTACCATCAGCTTTTTTACGTAAACCCTTTGAATTTGGTCCCGACCCGGTACAAGAAAAAACCCTAACAATTTACATTGATGAGCAAAGCGACTATCTCAGTCAATCTGAGGGAGAGGCCCTTTATCAAAATGGTGAAGCCAGTCAGTTTTTGCTGCAGATCCAACAAAAAATGGCTGAATATTATCAGCAAGAGCAGTTAAGCCATCAATTTACTCAACAATTACTCAAACTTAATTTACTTAAAGAAATTGAGCTAATGATGGAGTTTAGTGATGGTAAAAAAACGCAAGTCAAAGGTATTTATACCATTGATGAAGAGGCCCTGCGTCAGTTACCCGAAGCGGATATTTTGGATCTCAATAAGAAAAATTTCTTATTGCCCATTCATGCAATATTGTCATCATTAATTCAAGTTAATCGACTTATTAAACAACATAATTATCGTTCAGAAAATAAAATTCTTGGCGTACAAATGCGCGTTAACGCAGAGGAATAAAAGATGTCAGATAATATGCTCCAAGTATCAATTTTCGCCATTGTAACTGCCCTTATTGGCTTGTTAACGTACTTACAATGTCGCGGTAAAGGTCGTTTACAGAACGCCAGTGAAAGTCAGCAAAACAAAGAATTATTTCTCGCTGGTGGTAATCTTAAGTGGTATTTCATTGCGGGTTCTATCACCTTAACTAATTTAAGTACCGACCAATTGGTAGGCACTAACGGTACCCAAATGGCTCTGTTAGCGTGGTGGGAATTTGCCGCCTTAGTCGGCTTAATGATATTAGCTAAAGTCTTTTTACCGGTTTATTACAAATTTCAGTGTACGACCACTACAGAGTTATTGGAAAAACGTTATCAAAATAAACATATACGCGCGGTGATTGGGGTATTGTTTTTCTTAAGCAGTGCCTTGGTGTTTTGTCCTGCGGTTATTTATTCTGGCTCTTTGTTTATGCAGACTATGTTCAACGTCGACATTCCGTTGATGTATATTGCAACCGCATTTGCCGTACTTGGCGCCATGTATGCCATTTTTGGTGGTTTACGCGCAGTTGCTGTGTCAGATACCTACTCCGGTGTGTTGCTTTTGACCATGGCGATTGTGGTGGTGTTTTTAGCGCTTAATGCTATCGATTATGATTTTTCTGCTATCCCGGCAGATAGATTGACCTTGATTGGCGATGATGAGTCGCCTATTCCTTGGCCTACCTTGTTGACCGGTATGATATTTATTCAAATGTTTTATTGGGGTACTAATCAGGTTATTACTCAGCGTGCTATGGCTGCTCCAAACTTAAAAGAAGCACAAAAAGGTGTGTATGCCGCAGTGGGCATTCGTCTATTAATTGTACCTGCTATCGTAGTTATTCCCGGCATTGTATCCTTTCAACTTTATGGTGATATTGGTGATGCAGCCTATGGGCGCATAGTGGGCGACTTACTACCCTCGTGGTTATCTGGCATTTTTGCTGCCGCGATGGCCGCCGCCGTATTATCCACTTTTAACAGTAACTTAAACTCAGCCACGACATTGTACGTCTGTGATATTCATGAACCCTATGTGGGACATACTTCGAATGTGCCTAGGTTAAGTGCTTGGATCACCGCAGCGTTAACTGTCATATCTTTATTGTTGGTACCTGTTTATGCCCAAGCTGACAGCATTATTAATTTGCTGCAGCAACTATGGGGTCTATTCAGTATGCCGATACTATCCATTTTTATAGTCGGTTTAGTGTTTAGAAACGTACACGCCAATGCGGGTATTTTTGCTGTCATTTTTGGTGTGTTTTTATATGGCTTTTTGTCATTTGACTTTTCACCTATCCACGCACCATTTGGCTTGCATTATATTCACTTGATGTTTGTGACTTTAGTGTCTTGTGTATCGATGGCACTGTTAGTCAATAAAGTGGTCTTCAAGCAAAGTGCAGAATTTGCTTGGGGCAGTGATGATGGCCTTGAGCAAGTAAACAAAATTTAAACCCATTAATTATCGGAATCGCCATGAGCCATTTGAGAAAAAGTAATATTAGCAAATTGCCCCACGGCACTTATGATGTTTTGATTGTCGGTGGCGGTATCAACGGCGCTGTGTCAGCTGCCGCACTGGCAGCTAAAGGGGTTAAAGTAGCATTGATCGACAAGGGGGACTTTGCGGGCTTTACCAGTTCTAACTCCTCCAATTTAGCGTGGGGCGGGATTAAATATTTAGAAAGTTATGAATACGGTTTGGTCAATAAGCTATGTCTCAGTCGTAATCATTTGATGCGCAGTTATCCGTCAACGGTGAAGGAAATACGCTTTTTGACTAGTATTCAGAAAGGTTTTCGCTTTCCTCCTCTGTTTGTTTATATGGGTACCTTACTCTATTGGATGATGGGGCGGTTTTTTACCAAAATGCCGAACTACCTGTCGGGTGGCAAAATTAAATCAATGGAAAATGTCATCAATACTGAAAACGTAATAGGAGGATTTGAATATTCAGATGCCTATTTGTATGACAATGATGCGCGTTTTGTATTTAATTTTATTCGTTCTAGTATGAGTTATGGTTGTATCGCTGCCAATTATGTTGAGTCTTTAGGATCAACGCGCAGCGATGATACATGGGTGACTAAAACTAAAGACTGTATCTCTGGTCAGGAATTTGAAATTCGGTCAAAAGTCTTGATTAACGCTGCAGGTCCTTTTGTTGACCCCTTAAATATGGTCAACAATGAGAAGACTGAACATCATCATGTTTTCTCTAAAGGTATCCATCTTATCGTAGACAGAGTCACGCCAAGTAACAAAGTATTGACCTTTTTTGCCGATGATGGTCGCCTGTTTTTTGTGATACCTATGGGGCCTAAAACCTGTATTGGCACCACCGATACCCAAGTTGAAAGCCCAATAACCCATGTCACGGAAAAAGACCGCCAGTTTGTGCTGGATAATGTCAATAAATTGCTCGCTCTGGATAAACCCTTAAGCAAAAAAGACATCATTTCTGAGCGATGTGGGGTTCGGCCCTTAGCGATTAAGGGCTCTGGAGGTAAAGCTGATTGGGTACAATTATCTCGTAAACATGCTATCGATAAACATAAACAACACAACTATCTGTCTATTTTCGGCGGCAAATTAACCGACTGTATTAATGTGGGTGACGAGGTTGCTGGCATCATTGAAAGTTTTGGCATAGACCTGCCTTATAGCCATTTTAAATGGTACGGTGAGCCTGATGATACTGTTAGAGATGAGTTTTTCCACCGGGCCAAATTGATGGGCTTAGATGCTTTAACACCTGTGACATCTTCAGAGCCGCTGACGTCGAGATTTTGGCGACGTTATGGGCGTAACGCCATCAATATGTTAGAAAAAATTCGCGAAAATCCACAAATGGCCGAGCTGCTGATCGAAAACTCTGAATATCTAAGAGTTGAAATTGAGCATGCGGCTGAACGTGAAATGGTCACTAAATTGGAAGATTTTTTACGCCGTCGTTCAAAAATATCACTGGTGGTGCGCGACAAAGACATAATCGAAGCACCCGGTTTAAAAGAAGCGTGTGAGATTTTATTTGGTGATGATGCGCAGGCTAAGTTACAAGAATATATTGATTCCACTGCAAGATATTCGTGAATGGGTGGTTTTTTCTCAAGGCTAATTATGCGGATTGATTAACAGCAAATGCGATATTTGCTAATATTAATTTTTGCTCTGCTGTCTAAGTTTTTGTTTTTATTGGCGAAATTGCGATAGTTTTGACCACATACTTACACTATGTAAATAAGCGGTGGGCAGAGGATGACAAAAACGGCTAAATGTAAGATACTTTTGGCCGTTTTTGTTAGCTTAGCCTATGTATATTGCAATATTGGCACAGCTAACATGACCCAATGTAGCGCGATATACCACAGTGGTCAGCTCTAACATCGACAGTTTTTCGTTAGTCGCACTTGAATTAAATTATTTCGTCAGCATTTCGACTAAGTCACATTTTATTTAAAAATTTAAAAGAGAAGTATTCCATGGCCATGAACTATATCCCCTTAGATAAAGAAAAACATAAAGACCTGCGCGTCAATCTCAAACACGAATTTGCACATGTAAAAGATGCCCATATCGCAGCTGCATCATTAAAAGAATATGCCCAACTTGCTAGTTGTATGCCTATTGTTTTTGTTAAAGATCCTAAGTCAGAAATTACCCATAGTGTAGTGATGTTAGGTACTGAGCAAAACGTTAATTTATACATGCAAAAGGGTAATTGGAGCGCTCATAGCGTGCCCTTGAATATTCAACGTTATCCTTTTGATGTGCGTCCTGATGGCGAAAAATTAGGTGTGTATATTGATGAAAATAGCGAGCTAGTGGGTACTAAAGAAGGTGAGTTATTGTTTACTGAAGCGGGTGAAGCCAGCCCCTATTTGCAAAACCGTCAACAGTTATTGTCTGATCTTGCTAACAGTGAAATGGCCACTCAACGTTTTATCAATAAACTAATTGAATTGAAATTACTTGATCCTATCGTTTTGCGTGTGCAATACACCAGTGGTCAACAACGCAATATCAACGGCATGCAAAGCATCAGTGAAAAGCGTTTACATGAATTGTCTGATGAGCAGATTTTAGAGTTACATAAAGCCGGCTTCCTGGGTGCGATTTATGCGATCTTGTTATCTCTAGGCCAATTAAATCGTTTAGTGCAAATGTCAGGTGAAGGCGCTTCACCGATTCAATCATTGCAATTAAAGATTGAAGAGCCAGCAAAAGAACCAGCAACAGCTTAAGTTTTTGGATTCACTGTTGAGCCCCGTTAACTTAACGTTAACGGGGCTTTTTTGTTTTATGTCGGCCACGTAGCGCTAAATAATCCTGGAGATGTGTTTTAGGGTTTAACAATATTCGTGGCTGAAGCCACTCCTACAAGACTATTTGATACTCGGTAACAGCATAAAAGGTCTGGCCTTTTTCCAGCATGGCGCTGGGGAAATGGGGCTGATTCGGTGAGTCGGGATAAAACTGGGTTTCTAAACACAGGGCGCCGTTACCTTGATAGCTTGCACCTTCTTTGCCCATAGGTTCTGAGCCCAAAAAATTAGCGGTATATAGCTGGATTCCTGGCATAGTGGTGTTAACAATCAACTTACGTCCGGATTGCGTTTCTTGGACCATTGCCGCAAAAAACGGTTGTTGTAAATTAGCTCGATAACCATCTAAACACCAGTTGTGGTCATAGCCGCTGCCTAATTTAATTTGTTCATGGCTACTCGCTAAACCTGCTGTAACTGGGGTGAGTTCACGCAAATCAAAAGGGGTATTGGCAACTGGCGCTAATTCACCACTTGGTATGGCGCTACTATCGGTAGGCGTAAAATGACTAGCGAGTATTTGTACCTGATGACTGGCAATATCGCCGCTTTGATGGCCGGCTAAATTAAAATAGCTATGCTGAGTAGGGTTGTACAGGGTAGCTTGGTCTGTGCGGGCCTTATACTCAATCCGCAGGTTATTTTCTTCTGTCAGCGTATAAATTACTTCGGCTTTGAGCTGGCCAGGAAATCCTTGATCGCCGTCTTCACTGGTTAACTGTAAGTGTATACTCGGATTGAGCGCTTCATTTATAACGCGGGTTTGCCAAAGTCGACGATTAAACCCATCGATTCCGCCATGTAAGCTGTTACCTCCTTGGTTTGCATCAAGTTGATAGCGCCTTCCATTAAGGCTAAATTTACCGTGTTTAATGCGATTAGCATAGCGACCTACTATGGCGCCAAGATAAGCTTGGTCGGCTAAATAGTCCTCAACCGTATCAAAGCCCAATACAATATCAACCTGTTTAGAACCCGCAGTGGGTACTAAGCAACGTCGAATAATTCCACCAAGATTCAAAATATCTACCTGCATGCCATTGGCATTAATTAGGCTTGTTTGCTCTACTGCTCGGCCGTCTGGTAAGTGGCCAAAAATTTGCCTGCTGATCATGCTTGAAATCCTAAGGTACTTTGCACCGCACTTTGCCAACCTTTTAATAATTGCTCACGGCTGGTTTTATCCATAGTAGAGTTAAACTCAACATCCACTTTATTGCGCGACGCGAGGTCTTCTATTGAGGCATAGATACCTGCCTGTAAGCCAGCAAGATAAGCCGCGCCTAGTGCGGTTGTTTCTAAAATTTGCGGACGTTCCACCGTGATATTAAGTATGTTGGCCAAAAACTGACATAACCAATTGTTTCCTACCATGCCACCGTCTACTCTGATTTTGTGAATAGATACGCCATCTTCGGCCATTGCCTGCATTAAATCGGTAGTTTGATAACACACCGACTCAAGGGCGGCACGCACAAAATGCGCGTTTGTGGTCCCTCGGGTTAAGCCGTATATTGCACCACGTGCGTCAGGGGCCCAATGTGGCGCGCCCAAACCGGCAAACGCGGGTACCATAAATACCCCATGATCATCTTCCACTGACTTGGCCAAGGCTTCCGTTTCTGAGGCGCTTCGTATTAAACCCAAACCATCCCGCAACCATTGCACGGCTGCCCCGGCAATAAAAATCGAGCCTTCTAAGGCATAATGGGTTTTGCCTTTAATGGTGTAGGCGACTGTGGTCAGTAATTTGTTTTTAGAGGCAAAGGCCTGAGTACCCGTATTGAGCATGACAAAACAACCGGTGCCATAGGTACTTTTAATCGCGCCTGGTTGAAAACAACACTGGCCAATGCTGGCGGCTTGTTGATCGCCCGCTACGCCCAAAATGGGTAAAGAGAAACCAAATAATTCTTCAGTAGTATGGCCATAATCATCAGCACATTCTTTTACTTCAGGCAAAACTGATTTGGGTACATTGAAAATCTCAAGTAGCTTGTCATCCCAGGCCATATCATGAATATTAAACAGGTTGGTGCGACTGGCATTAGTCACGTCGGTGGCGTGCACCTTGCCATCGGTAAGGCGCCAAATCAAAAACGAATCAATGGTGCCAAAGGCGAGCTCGCCTGCTTGTGCCTTGTCGCGGGCTCCTTCGACGTTATCCAATATCCACGCAACTTTTGACGCTGAAAAATACGGATCAAGTAATAATCCTGTGCGCGAATTCACCGCTTCGAACAAACCTTGTTCTTGTAAAGTGCGGCAGCTATCAGCGGTGCGTCTATCTTGCCAAACGATAGCGTTATAAATGGTTTGGCCGGTGGAACGATCCCAAACAACGGTCGTTTCACGTTGGTTGGTCACGCCTATGGCCGCTATGCGCGCGCCTTTAGCTATGGCTTTTGAAACAGCTTCGCGGCATACCACTATGGTCGAAGTCCATATATCTTCCGGATCATGTTCTACCCAACCATCATGGGGATAGTGTTGTGCAAATTCTTGCTGAGCAACCGCAATAATGCTTGAGTCTGGAGCAAAGATAATGGCGCGAGTAGATGTGGTTCCTTGGTCGATAGCGAGTATACAGTTTGAGATCTGCATGGTCATTTTAGTCCTTTTGCAATGTTACAAAGATTTTTTATGCTTTTCTTCAGCTAAAGCGTTATTCAATAAGGTTTTAGCTTCAATAAGTAAGGCACGCATTTGGTCTTCCGCTCCTTGCGGATTGCCGGCTAATATAAGATCAAGGATTTTTTGATGATCATCGACACTGGCGCGATCAACGCCTTTAAAACGATTAGTCATACGAATACTAAAACGTAAGGCAACTTCGATGGTATGCCGCATGTTCCAGAAAAAGCGATTATTACTTGCTTCCAAAATGCCTACATGAAAGGCAATGTCCGCGTCTAAATGATCATCTTCACCACGGTCAGCGGCTTTCATTCTTTCCATTGCCTTTAGCAACGTAAGACGACTTGTCTCGTTGATATTCTGTGCGGCTAATGCTGAGGCAGCCGGTTCAATAGCTAAGCGCATATCAACAAATTCTGAAATAATCGGTAAGTTACCTTTGCGTGCTAACATCCAATTTAATATATCAGGGTCAGATAAATTCCACTGTGATTCAGGTAATACGATAGTGCCGCGACGGGGCCTCGCATCTAACATTCCCTTGGCAGTTAACATTTTCACCGCTTCGCGCAATACTGTGCGACTGGCGTCAAAGGACTCACAGAGCTGCGCCTCTGCCTGTAAAGGTTGGCCTTGCGGGAATTCGCCTAGTGCAATGGCCTTACCAAGCGATTGCACAATGTGTTGAGTAAAATTTCCGCTAAACATTCTCGTTGCCATTTTATTCTCTTTATTAGTCTTCAAAGTAAATTCGCTAATCAGATGTTAGTTTTTGTTAGCAACTGACATCGGCATGTGACATATCTCTTCTGGTAATCCCGAGTAAGGGCTACTAAATATATAAAGTCCGCCATCGTTTGGGCTGACTTGGCTTTCATCTAAACTGTGCCGTGCCGATGTGACACACAAGTGGTCGAGATTGGGACCCGCAAAGGTCACGCAACTGGGTTGTTTGCAGGGTAAGGCCAATGTAAGTAACAACTCGCCACTGGGACTATAACGTTTAACCGTTGAACTACCCCACTGAGCACTCCACAAACAGCCTTCTTTATCTATACAAGCGCCATCAGGGAAGGCATTCTTGTCAGTGTGGGCAAAGTCATGTAATTGGCCGATATTGCCGCTCTTAGGCTCGAATTTAGCACTTTGAATACAACGACTAGGGGAATCGGCAAAATACACTCGCTCACCCTCAGGGCTCCAGCACAAACTATTGGATATTCGTATGTCACTAATTTGTACACTGACCGTCGTATCAAAATCAAGACGGTAAAGTTTACCTAGTTCTTGTTTACCTTTTGATGAGTCGATCATAGCACCGGCCCAAAAACGGCCTTGGCGGTCAACTCGTCCATCGTTTAAGCGAGCACCATCGGGGAGTTCAAGATGCGTAATCCACTGCAGTGCTTGGCTACTGGGATTAAAAAAGGCAAAGCCCCTCGGAAAAGCACAGATGAGCCACTGAGGATCACGAGTTAGCCCAAAGCTACATAGACTCTCAGGACAGGGGTAAACCGCCAACTCACCGCTAAAAGTCCAGCAATAGAGTTTATTTTGCAGGATATCGCTCCAGTAAAGTTGCTGTAAGCGGTGATCCCAAATAACGCCTTCACCTAGTGAGTTATTGACCAGTAAACTGTGTTCTAGAATGATGTCATTAAGCACTGATATGTGTCTCCCAATGGCTTGAAACTAAGGTTTGCAAACCCAGTATTGTAGCCTCTTCACTACTAAAAAGTGTATTTGCAATACCAATATGGTTTAAAGCTTGAACATACAGGCTACAAATATAGTCCGAGCCAATTACACTCACTTCGCTGAATAAATGGAAATCTTGCATAGCCTCCTTCACATCTGTACCAATTAGCAAACCTGATAAATAGCCGGCGGCTTGGTTGTTGTCCATCTTATTAATTACTTGCAATGAACGAGTCGCAAATAAGGTATGTAGGAGATTATTCTTGGCGGCCATACCAATTTGCAGACCTTGGGTAAAACTCATTTGACAACCACGCTGATTGATAGACGGATTTAGTAAGACACTATGATGGCAAAGAACTTCATATAACTCACCAACGGGACTGGTGACAAAAGAGTCAATCTGTTGATTCTTTAATAAAGCCCATTTGGTATGGGTACCGGGTAAACAAACTAGGTGTTCTTTTTGTTGTTGGCACTGAGATAAGAAGCCAAACAGTTGGGTTTCTTCGCCTCGCATAATATCAGGTAAACCATGTATATTGGTACAAGTGACCCCAGGCAATATGGTAATTTTTATGCCTCGTGCCTTAAAACTAATGGCATTGTCGATTAATTGATCAGGGTCAGTAGGGCAAGTTACATAGGGGGATTTTTTCCAGCCAATATCAGCCCCCACAGTGCCAATTAAAAAAACCGGTAAGGGACCATGTTGATCAAACCAGCCTTGGCACAATTCAAAAAAGCAGGCTTGAGGATCGCTAATATGTTTAATGCCACGTCCTTGTGAACGGGCTAATACCGTGATGCGCTGCTGATTAAAACGGCATAAGTAGAAGCGACTGACGCTGGTGCCCCAATCACCGATTACCATAAGTCCGTCGTTGGTCTGCATTAAGTCCGTCCTGCATCAACAATAAATTGTTGTCCGGTGATCATATCACTGTCATCGGCGGCTAAAAACAGCGCCATATTGGCAACATGCCGGGATTCAAGCCGTCCTTTCAAAGCCACAGACTTTTGCCATTCTCGCTCAGCTTCGGGTGTTAACCACATGGACAATTGTTTATCCGTGGTAACCCAGCCTGGCAGGATAGTGTTTATGCGGATCCCATATTCACCATATTGATTGGCCAGGGATTTACTTAAACCATTAAGCGCTGACTTTGCTGCTACATAGCCGGGCATTTGCCGTGGGCCGATAAGAACATTGATCGAACTAATATTGATGATGTTGCCCTTGCGATTTTCTCGCATCAGCTTGATGGCTGTTTGCGAGGCAAAAAATGTGGCATCTAAGTTAACTGACAAACAATCTCGCCAGGCTTTTTGACTGACTTCCAAGGGGGAGTGGCGCATATCATTCGCCACATTATTAATTAATATATCGAGTTTTTTAAAACGCTTGGGAATGGTTTCAATAAAGTCTTGCAAGGTCTCAATATCAGTGGCGTCAAGATGGGTAAACTCAGGTGCATTACCATACTGTGATTTTACTTTTGCACACAGAGCTTGAGCAGCATCAGACAATATATCAATAAAAATAACTTTGGCCTGCTGACGACAAAAGGCCTCAACCATAACTGCACCAATGCCTGATGCGCCGCCCGTTATAAAAACAACTTTGTTTTGTAGGCTAGGATAGATAGCATCGTTATCCATGAGCTAATACTTGAAGCAAAATAGTCTTGCAGAGCACCGATATATTCCTTAAGCTTATGATTAATAAATATAAAATTCAAAAACGCTAGTTAGTATAAATAGTATAATATTACTTAAATACATAATATCACACTAAATTTGCTTATTTTTAGCCTCGCCGTGTTTTAGAGCAATTCCACAACCTTGTTTGCTAGCTTAAATTTAAATATGACCACGTAGTCCATATTAATTTTCCTGTTACCAACTTGCGCCACCTCTAGTGTTTTTCTAGCGATATCAAATACTTCGGAAATAGCTGATTTATTGCGGCTAGCAAAGCTTTTCATTTGCTGCTTTTAGTCCTTGACATGCAATACAAGTGGTACCTAAACTGTGCATTGTGGGTAAAAGTGGCGTAAAGTGGATCCAAGAGGTCGATTTATCGCGCAATCAGTTCAATTCGACAGATAAAAATTAAAAAAGGTTAGGGAAATGTTCCGCGGCGCTAATGCAATCAGTCTAGATCTTAAAGGGCGCGTAACGATACCTACTCGGTATCGGCAGTCTTTGCTGGACGATTGTCAGGGACAACTGGTTTGTACGATCGATACACAACAACCCTGCTTGCTGCTTTACCCACTGCCCGAATGGGAAGAAATTGAATTAAAACTTTCTCGTTTATCTAGCATGAATCCTCATGAACGTCGTCTGCAACGCCTGTTGTTAGGTTATGCAATGGAAGGTGAAATGGATAAAAATGGACGTTTCTTACTCAGCGCACCATTGCGCCAACATGCCAAGTTGGACAAACAAATCATGTTGGTGGGGCAATTTAATAAATTTGAATTGTGGGATGCTGATGTTTGGCAACAGCAAATTAGCTTGGATGTCGAAACCGAACAACAAGCCGATTTTGAATTAACCGAACGTCTACAGGATTTTGCCCTCTAATGACCACCTCTTTCATTCATAATGCCGTGTTATTGCAAGAATCTATTGACGCACTTGCCATCAATCCTGACGGTATTTACCTTGATGGTACGTTTGGCCGCGGTGGTCACAGTCAACAAATTTTAAATGCTTTATCTGCCAAAGGTCGATTGATCGCCTTAGATAGGGATCCACAAGCGATTGCCTCCGCAGAGCGTTTTGCCGATGACCCACGTTTTTCGATTCACCATGTGACTTTTTCGCAATTGAGTGATGTTGCTGAGGAATTGCAATTAGTAGGTAAAATCGACGGTATCTTACTTGATCTTGGGGTGTCTTCTCCGCAGTTGGATGATGCTGAACGTGGTTTTAGTTTTATGCGTACCGGACCACTTGATATGCGCATGGACACCAGCAAAGGGCTTAGTGCGGCGCAATGGTTGGCTAAAGCCGATGAGCAAGATATTACCCAGGTGATCAAAGAATTGGGTGAAGAGAAGTTTGGCAAGCGTATCGCTCATGGCATTGTCAATGCGCGTGCTATTGCACCCATTGAAACCACCACGCAATTGGCGGCTATTATTGATGAAGCCGTGCCAGTAAAAGATAAATTCAAACATCCAGCAACGCGCAGCTTTCAGGCTATTCGTATGTATATTAATAGTGAGCTGGATGAAATTCGTAGTGCCTTAAAAGCCGCCTTGACGACACTTAGCCCAGGTGGCCGTTTAGCGGTTATTAGTTTTCATTCTTTAGAAGACCGTATCGTAAAACGTTTTGTGCGTGAGCAAAGTAAAGGACTTAACGTCCCTCATGGTATGCCGATTTTTCAATCTGAGATAGACGCGGCCAAGGCACTCAAAGCCATCGGTAAGGCAATTATGCCTAGCCCCAGTGAATTAAAGCAAAATGTACGTTCTCGCAGTGCAGTGCTGAGGGTGGCAGAAAAGCTATGACAAGCGCTAATACCAACTTTAATTTACTCAGTTTTATTGTTGCTGATTTAGCCCGCCACCTACTGCGGGTTTTATTGTTTCTGGTGGTATTGATCAGTGCAGTGGCGGTTATATTGAGTGCCCATCACAATCGACAGATGGCGATTGCACTTGAAAAGTTAATGCAGCAACAAGACCACTTGGATGTTGAGTGGCGGCATTTGGTGTTAGAACAAAGTGCTTTATCAGAGCACAATCGCATCGAGACCTTAGTCGAAAAGAAATTGGATATGCATCGCCCCGACCCAGATGAAGAAGTGGTGGTGCGCATCAAATGAAACGCTCAGTCAATTCATCTCGATCAGCTCAAGCCAAAGCGCTTAGTGCACCGACTTTATTACATTGGCGCTTTGTACTGGTCCTGATGGTTATTTTATCGGTTTTTATTGGCCTAGGCGTGCGGGCGGCTTATATTCAAGTGGTATCGCCCGATCAACTTATTCAACAGGGTGATAACCGTACATTGCGCACGCGTAACGAGCCGGTGCACCGTGGTATTATTACCGACAGAAATGGCCAGCAGTTAGCCGTTAGTGTGCCGGTTAGAGCCATTTGGGCCGATCCTAAAAAAATTGCTCAAGGTTCTGGGTTTAGCGATAAAAGACGCTGGCAGGCACTGGCTGAAGTGTTAGGGCAAGATATTAATGATCTTATCGCTAAAGTAGATGACCCTGCTAAGCGTTTTGTTTATTTGCAGCGTCAAGTATCTCCCGCCATGGCCGACTATGTTGACCAACTCAACTTAGACGGTATTTATCTGCGTAATGAATCTCGTCGCTATTATCCTACTGGTGAAGTATCAGCCCACGTTATTGGATTTACTAATGTGGATGATGAAGGTATCGAAGGTATTGAAAAACTCTACAATGACTGGCTAACAGGCACACCAGGTACTCGGCAAATTCGCCGTGATGGTAAAGGCCGTCAAGTGGAAATACTGGCTACTGAAGAAGGCAAACAAGCGCACAATATTCAATTAACTATCGATCAACGGATTCAAGCCCTAGCCTACAAAGAACTTAAGTGGGCGGTTAATTTTTATAAAGCAACCTCGGCCTCTGCGGTGGTCACTGATGTGAGGACGGGCGAAATTTTAGCTCTGGTTAATAGTCCCTCATACAACCCCAATAATCGCCAAGGTGTTTCTCCCCACCGGATCCGCAATCGTGCCGTTACCGATGCCTACGAACCTGGGTCATCGGTCAAACCACTTGCCATGATCAGCGCCCTTGAATTTGGCTCGGTCAATCTTAACGCCATGATTGACACGTCCCCGGGTTGGATGCATTTGGGTGGCAAAATTGTACGTGATGGACATAACCTCGGCAAAATTAGTTTGACTGATATTATTCGCCATTCCAGTAACATGGGGACCTCCAAATTAGCTTTGTCAGTGCCAAAAGAATATTTACTTGATATGTATTACAACGTGGGTTTGATGAGTGGCAGTGGGGCTAATTTATTGGGCGAAACCAATGGTATTTTTAATGAGCGGCCCCGTTGGTCTGATTTTGATATTGCAACACTCTCATTCGGTTATGGGATATCTGTTACTGCCCTGCAATTGGCACGCATGTATAGCATTATTGGCGACGGTGGGATGAAACGGCCCTTGAGTATTGTTAAAAGCGACCAGCCCGTTGAGGCCGAGCGTGTGATCAGTGAGCAGGTTTCTCGTCAGGTATTACATATGTTGGAAAGTGTATTGCAAGAAGGCGGCACAGCACGCAAAGCTACCGTTCCAGGCTACCGTGTGGCGGGTAAAACCGGTACTACTCGTAAAGCCATTGCCAATGGTTACGGTGAAGAATATGTCAATATTTTCGCTGGGGTTGCCCCCGTTTCTGACCCGCAATTGGCGGTAGTCATTCTGATCAACGAACCCAAAGGTGACGTGTATTACGCTGGCGATACAGCAGCCCCTGTTTTTGCCAAAGTCATGGCGGGCAGTTTGCAAATGCTCAATGTGGCGCCTGATGACAAAACGGTGTCTTCATTGGTTGCTGTTGGAGGCACACATAATGCGGGTTGATATGGTATCTATCGATAGTCAATTTGCTGAGCCCTTTGCGCAAAGCATTCAGGCCTTGCTAGCCAATTTTGCTATCGTCGCGCCCGACATCATGGTCAGTGAGTTAGTGCTTGATAGCCGAGATGTTGCTGTTCACAAGGCTTTCATCGCGGTTAAAGGCCATAATCGTGACGGCCGTGATTTTATTCCGCAAGCGATTAGTTTAGGTGCCAAAGTAATTATTGCACAATGTGATAGTGCCGAGTTGCATGGGCAAGTCAGCATGCGTGAAAACTCCTTGATCATTTCTTTTTTTGAGTTGGCAAGCAAACTGTCGAAGTTGGCTGCTTATTTTTATCATCATCCGGCCAACTCATTGTCGGTTATTGCCGTTACGGGAACGAATGGCAAAACCTCTGTGGTGCAGTTGTCTAATCAACTTGCGGCTTTGTTGGGCGAGCGCAGTGCGTCTATTGGCACCTTAGGTTCTGGCGTCTATCAAGGTCAAACTAGCCAACTCAACAGCACTTTAAATACCACCCCAGATGCTATCAGCATTCAACGTTTATTAGCGGATTTTGTCGGTGAAGGTGTTTACCAAGTTGCACTTGAAGCATCCTCTCATGCTTTGGTCCAAGATCGCCTATCGGCCTTGAAGACTGATGTCGCAGTGTTTACTAATTTAACCCGTGATCATCTTGATTATCATCAAACCATGGATGAGTATGCGCAGGCAAAACGCATTTTATTGACGCAACCCGGTTTAAAATCATTGGTAATTAATGCTAACGATCCTGAACATAAACAGTGGCTAGCTAATGCGTCTAACAAAATCAAAGTAACCCTTTATGGGGTGAATATTTCAACTAAGACCATCGCGACTGACTATCAGTATTGTGTGGCCAATCGGGTGCAATTTACTGCCACTGGTGTGCGTTTTAGTTTGGAGTCTTCGTGGGGTAATTGCGAATTGCGTCTTAATCTTGTGGGTGAGTTTAATGTTGCCAATGTTCTGGCTGCAATAAGCGCACAACTGTGTTTGGGTAAAAGCCTGAAAAATATTGCTTACGTAGCACAAAAGTTACGGCCTGTTGCAGGCCGAATGGAGCTTTTTAGTCATCCGCAGAAAGCCACGATAGTAGTTGACTATGCCCATACGCCGGATGCCTTAGAAAAGTCTTTAATTGCTGCACGCCAACATTGTAAAGGTCAGTTGTGGTGTGTGTTTGGTTGCGGAGGCGATCGTGATAAAGGCAAACGGCCTCTGATGGGCGCTATTGCTGAGCGTTTAGCGGATCGTGTTGTCATTACTGATGACAATGTCCGTACCGAGACACCACAACAGATTGTCGAAGATATATTACAAGGTTGCACTAACACCAAGCAGATTTTGGTGGAACACAGTCGCACCCAAGCGATTGAGTTAGCTGCCAAGCAATGCAAGGAGCAAGACATCATTCTTGTCGCAGGTAAGGGACATGAAAACTATCAAATTATTGGCCAACAGAGTCAAGCTTACGACGAAAGAGCGTTTGTTAAGCAGTTTCAACAGGGGAAAGTACTATGATCCCAGTTTCACTATCGTGGGTGGCTGAACAAATTCAAGGCGAGCTTATTGATGCCAACAATCACTCGATGGTGATTGACAGTGTGAGCACCGATACGCGCCATATTGAGCAAGGCGCTCTATTCATTGCTTTGCAAGGGCCTAATTTCGATGGTCACAATTTTATCAATCAAGCGCAAAAAGCAGGGGCAGTTGCAGCAATTGTAACTCATCCGATTGATGTTGATATTGCGCAAATTATTGTCAGTGATACTAAATTGGCCTTAGGCCTATTGGCTGGGGCAGTGAAAAAAGAAGTGGCTCCACTTACTGTGGGTATTACCGGCAGTAGTGGTAAAACAACCGTTAAAGAAATGGTGGCAGCTATCTTATCTCGTCGCGGCAAGGTACTCGCCACTAAAGGCAATTTTAACAATGATATTGGCGTACCCTTAACTTTGTTGCGTCTTGAAGCTGATCATGAGTTTGCTGTGGTAGAAATGGGGGCAAATCACTTAGGTGAAATCGCCTATACCACGGATATGGTAAAACCTGATGTAGCGACCATAGTCAATGCTGCTGCTGCCCATCTAGAAGGTTTTGGCAGTTTGCTCGGTGTAGCGAGAGCCAAAAGCGAGATCTTTAAAGGACTGCCTGAACATGGTGTTGCGGTTTTAAATGCCGATAGTCAATTTTATGATTTTTGGAAAAGTAAATTACGCTTAACCAAAATCCATGGTTTCTCTTGCGACAAGCCGGCGGACTATTATGCCGAGGATACTATCTTAGGTTTAGATGGTTGTGCGCAATTTGATTTAGTCTCTCCTCAAGGTCGTGTTAGCGTATCTTTGTCTTTACCCGGCATGCATAACGTCAGTAATGCTTTGGTGGCTGCAGCGCTAGCTATCGGTGTGGGAGCGACCTTGAACGACGTTGTTGAAGGACTGCGCAATATGCCCCATGTTGCGGGACGCTTAAACGTCAAACAATTAAGCAAGCAAGTCAAAATTTTAGATGATACCTATAATGCCAATGTTGCTTCTGTCAATGCGGCCATTGATTTACTGGCCAGTTTTGCGGGACGCCGAGTATTGATTTTAGGGGATATGGCTGAGCTAGGTGAAAAGGCCCGTTATTACCATGAACAAGTGGGTGAATATGCCAAACAAAAAGGCATTGATCAGTTATATACCTTAGGTGTTTTGAGCCAAAGTGCCAGCGGTGTATTTGATTCCCAAGGCAAACATTTCAGTGATATCACCTTGCTTTGCGAGTTTATCCTGAATCAATTAGCGGGTGAACAACGGGATATTACTATCCTTGTTAAAGGTTCTCGTAGTGCCAAAATGGAACGTGTTGTACAGGCTTTGGAGGGCTCTAACTTGGGAAAGTTTGAACGGGTTAGGGAGCGAATCGCATGTTGATTTGGCTAGCCGAGTGGCTACAACAATTTGATTCGAGTTTTAATGTATTTACCTACCTGACCCTGCGTGCCATTTTGAGTACATTGACCGCCTTATTAATTGCCTTGATGATTGGTCCTAAAATGATCCGCTGGCTGCAACATATGCAGATAGGACAAACCGTAAGAACTGATGGCCCGCAAACTCATTTAGTTAAGTCAGGCACACCTACGATGGGTGGTTTATTAATTTTAGCGGCAATTATGATCAGTGTTTTATTGTGGGCTGACTTGTCTAATCGCTATGTATGGGTGACACTTTTTGTAGTGGCTACTTATGGCTTAATTGGCTTTATCGACGATTATCGCAAGGTGATCCGCAAAGATCCTAAGGGCTTAATTGCCCGATGGAAATACTTTTGGCAGTCAGTGGTTGCCCTCGTTGTTGCATTCTATTTGTATGCCAGCCAACAAAATGTGGCTGAAACCGCACTCTTAGTACCATTTTTCAAAGAAGTCATGCCACAAATGGGCCTGTTCTTTATTGTGTCGACCTACTTTGTGATTGTTGGCACCAGCAACGCAGTCAATTTAACCGATGGTTTAGATGGTTTGGCTATTGTTCCGACTATTTTAGTTGCGGGGGCCTTTGCCATATTTGCTTACACCACGGGCAACGTGAATTTTTCCGCTTATTTAAATATACCGCATATTCCCCTGACTAGTGAATTGGTCATAGTCTGCACCGCAATTGTAGGGGCGGGTTTGGGGTTTTTATGGTTTAACACTTATCCGGCTCAAGTTTTTATGGGTGATGTGGGTTCCTTGGCTTTGGGGGGTACCTTGGGCATTTTGGCAGTACTGGTACGCCAAGAAATTGTACTAATCATCATGGGTGGGGTCTTTGTAGCAGAAACTCTATCAGTAATATTGCAAGTGGGCTCATTTAAATTACGTGGGCAACGCATTTTTCGAATGGCACCGATACATCACCATTATGAATTAAAGGGGTGGCCAGAGCCGCGAGTTATCGTGCGTTTTTGGATTATTTCATTGATTTTGGTACTTATCGGTTTAGCGACTTTAAAATTAAGATAAGGGAGTATTAAAAGGGTCATGGCAACGGTCAACTTGGCAAATAAAAACATTGTAGTAGTAGGTATGGGGCTTACGGGTCTGTCCTGCGTGCAGTTTTTATTGGCACAGGGTGCCAACGTTACAGCCATGGATAGTCGACCAGAACTATCATTGTCAATCGATATCCCACTTTATCTTGGCGAGTTCGATGTGAGTAAATTGTGTCACGCTGATTTAATTATTGTCAGTCCTGGTGTTACTTTGCAAACGCCTGCATTGCAACATGCTATCGCGACTGGTGTTAGTGTGATTGGCGACATTGAGCTATTTGCTCAATTTAATACTCTGCCAATTGTCGCTATTACTGGTTCTAATGGCAAATCAACGGTGACTCAACTGGTCGTTGAAATGTGCAAGGCCGGGGGAATGAGAGTCTTGATGGGTGGCAATATAGGTGTGCCAGCCTTAGATTTATTGAATATTCCAGCGGATATTGTGGTACTTGAACTATCAAGTTTTCAATTAGAAACCACACAATCATTGCAGGCACTGGCGGCGACCGTATTGAATATTTGTGATGACCATCTTGATCGGCATGGCAGTCTTGAAAACTATCAAAATATTAAACACCGTATCTATAAAAAGGCCAAGTTTGTGGTGGCAAATCGCGACGATTTGGCTACTCTACCCAAGGACCGCGCTGTTGATATCAGTTTTGGTTTATCGGCCAGTCAGAGCGGTTTTAGCTGGGATAAATCGAGTGCCAGCTTGCATTATCAAGGCAAACACTGGTTGAGCAGTACTGAATGTTTGTTAGTGGGTGCTCATAATATGCTGAATATTCAAGCGGCAGCGGCTCTGGCTAAGTTAGCAGGGGTAAACACCCACGGCATCAAACAGGGAGCGAGAGTATTCGCTGGTTTAGCGCACCGTTGCCAAACTATATCGCTACACCGCCAAGTGCGTTGGATAAATGATTCTAAGGCAACAAATGTTGGGGCGACGTTGGCAGCCATTGAAGGCTTGGCCGATACTTGCAAAGGCCGATTAGTACTCATTGCTGGTGGACAGGGGAAAGGGGCAGATTTTAGTCCGCTGCGCTTGTTGTTAAATGAAAAAATTGACCTGCTTATTACCTTGGGTCAAGACGGCGACAAAATTGCCGCACTAAAAGTAAATAGTGTGCAAGTCACCAGCTTAGAAGAAGCGGTTAAACTTGCGGCTGTGCACGTAAAGGCTAATGATACGGTGTTGTTATCACCCGCTTGTGCCAGTTTAGATATGTTTAATAATTATCAGCATCGTGGTGAGTGTTTTATTCAAGCAGTGCAGCAATTAACCGTGCAGGAGTGCTCTGCATGACGACCTTAGTACAATCAAAAATTGAGGTGTTGCGCCATCTTTTTGTGCACAAGCATGATAGTTCGCCGAGTGCAAAGGTGCCCGGACAGGATGTTCGTAAAGCCTATGACACATTATTGTTGTTAGTGGCCTTAGCTATTTTATCTATTGGATTTGTGATCGTTACTTCGGCATCGATGCCAGTGGCGGATAGGCTGTACAATAATCCTTTCTATTTTGCTATTCGCCACGGTATTTATATCTTACTTGCCATTACGGCCGCCTTGATTGTTATGCAAATTCCCATGCGCTGGTGGCGAATGACCAATGTGTGGCTTTTGTTACTGGCCATTGCTTTGTTAGTGGCCGTGTTATTGATTGGTCGCAGTGTTAACGGCAGTACGCGTTGGTTAGTTATAGGCCCTATTACAATTCAGGCCGCTGAACCGGCTAAATTATTTTTCTTTTGTTACTTAGCGGGTTATCTGGTCAGGCGCTTTGAAGAAGTGACTGAAAATATAAAAGGTTTTATTAAACCCTTAGTGGTGTTTTTTGTGCTTGCCGTGTTATTGCTGATGCAACCCGATTTAGGCACCGTAGTTGTTATGTTATGCACTACAGTAGGTCTGCTATTTTTAGCCGGTGCTAAGCTATGGCAGTTTTTTGGTTTAGCCGTTACCGGTAGCTTGGCCGTGATTATGTTGATTGTTTTTGAAGAATACCGCATGAAGCGTATTACTTCATTCTTGGATCCTTGGGCCGATCCGTTTGGCAGTGGGTATCAATTGACGCAATCACTAATGGCCTATGGTCGTGGCGATATATTTGGCCAAGGATTGGGTAACAGTCTGCAAAAATTAGAATACCTACCGGAAGCTCATACTGACTTTATTATGGCTATTTTGGCCGAAGAATTTGGTTTTGCCGGCGTATTAACAGTACTGGTATTGATGCTGATTATTGTTGTTAAAGCCATGAGTATGGGTAAGCTTGCTTTGCGTAAAGAACGTCCCTTTGACGCATATTTGGCTTATTCCATAGGTATTTGGTTTAGTTTGCAAACTGCGGTGAATGTTGGTGCCAGTGCCGGTATTTTACCCACTAAAGGACTTACTTTTCCCCTATTAAGTTACGGTGGTTCTAGTTTAATCATTATGGCCATTGCGGTGGGTATACTCGTGCGTATTGACTTTGAGTTAAGAGTCGATGGTATCCAAGCCCTGAACAAAGGTTTTTCTGGTAAGGCTAATCGTAAGGTGTCGCCACCACCAGACGAAAACGCTATCAGCACCGGAAAAAAACGCCTTAGTCAAGTCATCCAAGGTTTGAAAAAACCAAAAGCACAAACAGACATCAATGGTGGCTTAGATGAATAAGCGCTTATTAGTCATGGCTGGAGGTACTGGTGGGCACGTGTTTCCCGGTTTAGCCGTCGCCCATTTATTGGCAGAAAAACAGTGGCAAATACATTGGCTTGGCACCAGTGAACGTATGGAAGCAGAACTTGTACCTAAAGCCGGTTTTACCATTAGTTTTATTGATGTAGCTGGTGTACGTAATAATGGCTTACTGCGCCTAATGGCTGCTCCTATCAAAATCATTAAATCTATTTTACAAGCGACAAAAGTGATTAAGCAGTTTAATCCTGATGTTGTTATCGGTATGGGTGGTTTTGCCAGTGGTCCGGGTGGCGTGGCAGCGTGGTTGGCGAACAAACCCTTAGTGGTGCATGAACAAAATGCGGCACCAGGCATAACTAACCGAATATTAGCGCGCTTAGCTGACCGCGTGCTGACTGGCTTTGCGCACACTTTTAGCGCACAACGTAGCTCGAATACCCGCCAAGCTAACAAATATCAATGGGTCGGTAACCCTGTGCGTTCCGCATTTGTCAGTTTGCCCACTAAAACTGAGGTTTCTTTGCCACTGCACATTCTGATCGTTGGCGGCAGTTTGGGGGCGCAAGTATTGAACAAAATTGTGCCCCTCGCATTGGCTGATAACAACAATGTGCAAATTCGCCATCAAAGCGGGAAGGGAAATTTGAGTGGACTTGAAAGTGTTTATCAGCAACATTTTAGTCAAAAAGATAATTGGCAACTCAGTGAATTTATTGATGATATGCCTGGCGCATATGAGTGGGCAGATGTAGTTATTTGTCGCGCCGGTGCGCTGACAGTAGCAGAAGTCGCGGCGGCCGGTGTGTGCGCGATATTTGTACCTTTACCCCATGCCGTTGATGACCATCAAACTAGAAATGCGCAAGTATTAGTCGATGCCCAAGCCGCGTATTTACTGCCACAAACACAGTTTACAGTGCCAGCACTGCAAACTCTTATTAACCTCTGTATTTCACAACCAGAAAAATTAATTTTAATGAGTCAAAAAGCAAAAAAACTGGCATGTTTAGATGCCACACAACGTGTTGCTGCAATATGCGAACAATTAGCGGAGCAGAGCAATGATTAAACCTTCGGCAATGAATTATCATGTACCTGAAATGCGCCGTATTAAACACATTCATTTTGTCGGTATCGGCGGCGCAGGAATGGGAGGCATAGCCGAAGTCTTATTAAATGAAGGTTATCAGGTTGCAGGCTCGGACCGTCAAACCAACGGAATGACAGCGCGTTTGCAAAACTTAGGTGCAACTATTTTTATTGGGCATCAAGCTAGTAATGTTGAACATGCCAACGTGGTAGTGGTTTCCAGTGCGATTGATCCCAGTAATGCCGAGGTTAAAGCGGCAATAGAGCAGCGTATACCGGTTATTCGCCGGGCAGAAATGCTGGCTGAATTAATGCGGTTTAGGCATGGTATTGCCATTGCCGGTACCCATGGAAAAACCACTACTACTAGTTTGATTGCGACTATATTTGCGCAAGCAGACTTAGATCCCACTTTTGTTATCGGTGGCTTACTTAACAGTGCCGGTACTAATGCACGATTAGGTGCAAGCCGTTATTTGATAGCCGAAGCTGATGAAAGTGATGCTTCGTTTATCCATTTGCAGCCGATGGTCAGTGTGGTCACCAATATTGAAGCAGATCACATGGATACCTACCAAGGTGATTTCCAAAAAATGGAAGATACCTACATCGACTTTTTACACAATTTGCCTTTTTACGGCTTAGCCGTAATGTGTATTGATGATCCGGTTATCAGTAAATTATTACCGCGCATCGGGCGAAAATATTTAACCTATGGTATCTCAGATAGCGCCGATGTAAGAGCGGTTGATGTTAAACTAGGTTTTAATCAAAGCGAGTTTACGGTAATTCGAGCAGATCTAGCGCCATTAAAGATTCGCCTGAATATTCCCGGTAAACACAATGTGCTTAACGCTTTAGCTGCCATCACTGTGGCAACGGACGAAAATGTGTCAGATCAAGCTATTGTTAAGGCCTTAGCTGGCTTCTCAGGCATCGGTCGTCGTTTTGAATTACTAGGTGATTTTAGCACCCAAAAAGGTCAAGTTATTTTGGTTGATGATTATGGTCATCATCCAACAGAAGTGGCCGCAACGATAGCTGTGGCTCGCAATAATTGGCCGGATAGACGCCTAGTTATGGCTTATCAACCACACCGTTATACCCGTACACGAGACCTGTATGAAGAGTTTGTTCAGGTACTGTCACAGGTTGATGTGTTGTTGCTACTGGAAGTGTATTCGGCCGGAGAAACGCAAATTGATGGAGCAGATAGTAAAGCTTTGTGTCGTTCAATTCGCCAACGGGGTGAATTAGAGCCTGTTTATGTATCTCATGTAAATGAATTGCCAAAGTTGTTAGCAGAAATTCTCACTGACCAAGATATTTTAATGACCCAAGGGGCCGGTAATATCGGGCAAATCGCCAAATTTTTACAAAGCAGCAAACTTGATATTGAGCAATT